>Ga0129307_1000259_pt1 | contig 91910 bp, 74 predicted proteins | sample P1105metagenome_FD_94437 | JGI IMG/M metagenome (GOLD analysis project Ga0129307, IMG submission 94437) | Capybara group fecal microbial communities from Wisconsin, USA - P1105 metagenome | ecosystem: Host-associated > Mammals > Digestive system > Large intestine > Fecal | place: USA: Wisconsin...
GTTCACGGCGTAGTCGCGCTTCATGTAAGCGTACTGTTCCAAAACAACGTGGCCGTCCTTTTCCCAGTGGCCCTTGAGGGTCATGGTCTGCGGAACCCAGTCGGCGTTCGTGAGCTGCTTTTCAGCTTCGAAGTGGCTGAATTCATAAACCGGGATGATATCGACTTCCTTAGCGCCACCGGCGATGTTGGTCACCTGGATGTCCTGGAGGAGAGTGTTGGAGCCTGTCGGCACGAAAATCGTCACCTGCACGCGGAGACCGAAAGCTTCGGCAATCCAGCGCATGTAGGAAAGGCCCACGTGGCATTCCCACTTGTCAAGCTTGACGAGAGTCGGAACGTAGAACGGGGAGAAAATCTTGTAGTTCTTGCCATCCTTAACGCGGATGTAAATTGTGCTGGCCTTGAAGTCAGAGCACGGCATCTGTGCAATGTACTTGGTGATACGGTTGAGAGCCGGGTCGCCTTTGCAAACGAGAGTGCCGCCGGTCGTATCGACGATACCGCCGAAGTTGAGAGTACCGACGTAGTTGCACCACTTGATCGGGGTTGCCGGGGTGGTGAGCACGTATTCTTTTGCAGCGTCATCAAAGTAGCCATACTTCGGGGCAGCAGCCTTTGCGGGCTTTTTTGCCGGGGCCTTCTTTGCAGCGCTCTTCTTCACTTGTTTTGTAGCCATTGTATCTCCGTTAGAGAGGGGGTTGTGTTTAAATTCGGAATTGGGAATTCGAAATTAGGAATTCGGAATTATCCTTTAAACTTTTGCGAGGGTAAATATAGTTTTTTATTTCGTCATTCTGAGCGAAGAATCCAGTCAAAGAACGCACTGGATCCTTCCACCTACGGTGTCAGGATGACGAGCATTCGTCTAAAAACTACTCATCAAACTTTTCGAAATCGCGGTTACCGAAGTTGATGTAGAAGTATCCGCCGAGTTTCTTGCTGCGGACCGGGTCGCGCAGAATACCGATAGCGGCACGCACGTATTTGAGTTCCACCAAGATGTGGTCGCGGCTCATGCAGTTGAGGAACGGGCCTTCGGGGTAAAGGGTCGGGCGCGGTTCTTCGGCAATCATCTTTTCGAGGTTCTCGATTTCTTGGACTAAACGCCGTTCGTGGACTTCCAGCGTACGGATGATTTCTTTGTTTTCGGCTCCGTAGAGAAACGCAAAACCAAGTGTGCGCGGATCGTCGTTGAAGCCTGTCAAATGCTTGAGCACTTCCTTGCGTAGCACTTCCCTGCCCTTGTCGGTGATGTTGAACACCATGCGTTCCGGACGGTTTCCGTCACGTTCGGCATGCCCGACAATGCATCCGTTTTTTTCAAGCGTAATCAATCTATTGTAGACAGTCGATGTGCTAATCTTAGCCCAGCGGTCGAGTTCGCGGTCACGGATTTCCGTGATAATATCATATCCGCTGCGTTCGTGCTCCAGGATGAGTCCAAGTAATACAAGATCGTAACGATTCATTTAAATTCCTTGATTTTGATTATTCCAAGTTGGAATATATGTCTAAGAGAAAAACTACATTATTTTCCAAAAAAAGAAAAATCGTCATAAAAAAATCGGAAAAAAATGCTTTACATCACAAAAGGGTTCTTTTCAGTTTAAAAAAGAAACGGTTTTAAATAATAGTTTATATTTCTGTTGAACTTTTTCCGGATAGTAGCAGGGAAATGATTCGAGTTCCAAATGGTTAAAAACAAGAACATACGTTTAAAGTATTCCATCATAAGATTCGCCCCGCTGATTCTTGTCGCTTATTTTATCATTGAGGCTTTTGCGGCTTTCCAGCAAGAAGACAAAAAAGCGGTCATCACGCGCAATAAGGATTACATCAAAGATATCACTAATGCCATGGCCGACAAGCTCGATGATATTTTTTCGAATTCTCTAAAGTCCATCGAGGCTATAGCCAAGCTGAGTTCGAGTGATCTTCGTGAAGGGCAGTTGAATACGGTTTATCTTGTTGAACTTGAAAAGATAGTTCAGTTCGACCATCTCCAGTTTACAGACAAAGAGGGAATTACACAGACTTCGTCCGGCGAAAAAATCAATTCCGGCGGCAAATGGTTCTATACGGACGGCATGAAAGGGAACAGCGGAATTTTTGTCGTCATGCCGACCAAGACTTCCATGGCGATGGTCGTTTTTTATGCTCCGATTATTTCTAAAGGAAATATTGTAGGCGTACTCTCATCTACATTCGAAGAGAACACAATCAAAAGGCTACTTGAATACAAGGTCTATGGAGCAAGCGCATCCGCCGGTATCGTGAATACGGAAGGACGAACGGTGATTCCGCTTATTTCCTTGGATATAAACCAGTCCGCAATTCAGGGACAGTTCAGGGACAATTTCAAGAGTGTCCTCTACACATCGATGTTCGATGCCGAGAACAGGAACAAGATTATCGATGCTTACACGACTCTTTCGCCTACCAATTTCAAGTTCAACGGATCCATCGACGACATTCAAGGTTACATGGCTCCGCTCCATACGGTTCCGCTGAGCGTTTATTCGATATTCCCGTCCGAGGCGGCTCAGAGTCTATATTCCATGGGCATTCAGGCTGGCCGTACTTTGCAGTTCCTGCTCATCCTCATTTTCTTTGGGTATATCGCTTACCTCGTATTTGTTCAGTTTTTGATGATGCGTAGCGAGGCTCGCCAGAACAGGATTGCTGGCTATATCGCCAAGGCTGAAAACGCCATTGCCAAGGCGATTGTTCTCGTCGATGCCGAAAAGCAGACTTTCCAGGATTTCTCTTCGATTCCGTTGCCGTTCCCAAAACAAGGCACGATTGACGACATGGAAAACGGATTCATCAAGAATCTGGACGACCAGCAAAATGGGTTGGATTTTAAGTATTTCTTTGAAGAAATTATCAAGGGGCGGCAAGTCGCGGAAGACATTCCGAGTGTCGTGTTCAGCGGACCAGGACCAAGGGACGAAACCCAATACATCACCATGGTGTATATCCCAGTCGAAATCAAGAAGAACATTGTCCAAAAGGGTGTTATTCTTTTCCGAAACATCACAACCGAAAAGTCCAAGGAAATCGAGGCCAACCGCAGACTCTCGCTTGCCTTGTCGGCCGCTCGCGAAGCGAACAATGCCAAGACGGCGTTCCTCTTCAACATGTCGCATGACATCCGAACTCCGATGAATGCCGTGACTGGCTTTACCGCCATGGCCAAAAAGCATATCGACAATCCGGAAATGGTCAATCGTTACCTGGACAAGATTGATATTGCAGGCCGCCAGCTTTTGTCGTTGGTGAACCAAGTTCTTGAAATGTCCCGCATCGAATCCGGAAAGATTATTCTTAGCGAGCAGAAGTGCGATTTGGAAAACCTCATCATGGCGCTATCGACCACTTACGGTTCTCATGCGGAATCGAAGGGGATTACATTTGTCGCGACCATCTCGAACGTCGAACACAAGTACGTATCTATTGACTGCGACCGCGTCAACCAGATTGCGGCGAACATCATCGGGAATGCTATCAAATACACGAACGCAGACGGTTCAATCACGTGTTCCCTCAAGGAACTCCCCTATAACCGCGAAGGCTACAGCATTTACGCCTTGATCGTAGAAGATACGGGCATCGGCATGAGTCCGGATTTTCTGGAACATATTTTTGACGAGTTTACTCGCGAAAGTTCTACCACCGTCAGTCGAATCCAGGGAACCGGGCTTGGCATGACGATTGTGAAAAAGCTGACGGAACTCATGGGCGGTAACATAAAAATCGAATCGGAAAAGGGCAAAGGCACAAAGATTACCGTGTTCATCCCCATGAAGTGGTGCGATGATTTTAAACAGGAAGATCCGGTCGAGGATCAATCGTCATCGGCGTCGCTAAAGGGCATGAGGGTCCTGCTTGTGGACGACAACGAAATGAACCGGGAAATCGCCGAAGAAATCTTGACGGAAAAAGGTGTTGTCGTCGATACTGCAAATGACGGTGATGTCGCCGTTGAAAAAATCGTCAATTCCGCTCCCGGCACTTATGAACTTGTACTGATGGACATCCAGATGCCGCGAATGAACGGCTACGATGCCACTAGGACGATTCGTGGTCTGCCTGCCCCACGCAAGGCCAACATCCCGATTGTCGCCATGACGGCGAATGCATTCGAAGAAGACAAGAAAAACGCCTTGCTGGCCGGTATGGACGGTCATCTCGCAAAGCCTATCGATTACGAAAAACTCATTCAAACATTGATAAAATTCCGATCGAAGTGACAGAGTTTCAATAATTTTTTTATAATAGGGATTGAAAGACAAGGAGATATTATGAAAACCAAATTCTCACGCATTACATCCATCGTTCTCGCAGCCATTTTTGCGCTTGCGGTTACGTCTTTTACGGGCTGCTCGTTGATGAAAAAAATCCAGGCGGCCAAAATTCTCATCAAGACTAAGTTTGAATACAAGGACCTGACTTTCGACTCTGTCGTTATCGATCCGCCGATTCTCGAACTCGTTGACAAGGGACTTCAGGGATTCATTCCGAATCCGGATGCCGTTAAATTGGTGACGGACTTGGCCAAGGGCATCATCAACTCCCAGTTGGGTTCTGCAAACTTTGACGTTTACCTGAACGCTAACAATGGCGGCAAGGACACGCTGTGGATTAACGAGTTGAAAATCGAACTGAAGTTCGATACTCTTATCACTCTCCCGCTTACCTTGAAGGATTCCATGGTCCTTGCTCCGGGTGACAACGACATGCACTTGAACGCCGCATTCCCGATTGACATGCGCATCTTCAAGCTCAACGAAGTCAAGTTCTACGCTATTGCCGGTTATCTTGACGTGTCCCTTGAAGCAGGTGGCAAATCTGTTTCCCAGGACGTGGAAATCAGACGTGATGTCGATTCCGAAGATGTCTTGAAGCTCGAAACTGCTGTTCGCGACAGACTCACGAAGCGTCTTGTAGACCAATGGGTTGGCAAGCTCGGTAAAATGATTCTTAAATAATATAGACATGGCAAAACGCAACTTTGTTCCGGACGATTTGAATCCGGATGATGAAAAAGCTATTTCGAAATTGTACCGTTCGCTTTTACAGCGAGAAATTCCTGTAAACGTGGACAAGCTCCGCCAGTGGATTATGGACTGGAGCGAAGTTGAATCGGTTCTTGGTGAAGTGAGTTCACGGCGCTATGTCGCCATGACTTGCGACACCCGTGACGAGCAGGCTGCAAAGGCCTATGCTGATTTTGTCGAAAAAATCCAGCCGTTGATGATTGAGTACGACGACAAGCTGAACCGCAAGCTGATGGCTCATCCGTCCAAGGACGCTCTCAAAAGCGAATTTGGCGAATGGCTTAAAGGCGTGCAGGTTTCCTTGGACTTGTTCTCCCCCGACAATATTCCGCTTGAAACCGAAGAGAACAAGGAAATTCAGGCGTACCAGAAGATTACGGGTGGCATGAGCGTAGAATTCGACGGCGAAGTCAAGACCATGCAGCAATTAAGCGCTTACATGGAAAAGACGGACCGAGCCCTTCGTGAACGCGCCTGGCGAGCCATGTGGGAACGCCGCCTCAAGGACAAGGAAGCACTCGACAACTCTTACGACAAGCTTTTCGCCATTCGCAAGCAGATTGCGAAGAATGCTCATTGCAGGGATTTTATCGATTACATATTCCTTGCAAAGCATCGCTTTGATTACACGCCTACCGACTGCGAAAATTTCCACGAAAGCATCGAGAAACTCGTGCTCCCGTTGCAGAAGGAAATGTACAAGCGTCGTGCCCAAAAGATGGGGCTTGACAAGTTGCGTCCGTGGGACTTGGATGTCGATCCGCTCAGCAGGCCGCCTCTCAAGCCTTACCAGAGCGGCGAAGAATTGATTGAAAAAGTCGATTGCATTTTTGAAAGCATCCATTCGCAGGCTGGCAAATGGGCCCGCGAGATGCAGGCGAAAAAGCTCATCGACTCGGATAGCAGGCTCGGCAAGGCTCCTGGCGGATACCAGATCGGTTTTGACGAAAGTCGACTCCCCTTCATCTTCATGAATTCCGCGAACACGGACCGCGACATCTACACGTTGCTGCATGAATCCGGACATTCATTCCATCAGTTTGCGCTTACAAACCAGCCAATTTTCGCCTACCGCGATGTGCCGGCTGAATTTGCTGAAGTCGCGAGCATGAGCATGGAACTTATTGGCATGTCGAACTTGAAGCCGTTCTACGGAGACGACCGCGAAGCCATTGTGCGCAGCACCGAAGGCGAACTTGCCGACGTGATTTGGCTGTTCCCGTGGGTTGCAAGCATCGACAGTTTCCAGCATCGCCTGTACAACTTCCCGGAGCATACCGCCGAAGACCGCAGCGACATCTGGACCGAAATTATGGACCGCTACGACGCTGGTATCGATTACAGCGGGCTTGAAGCTGTGCGCAGGAACCTGTGGCAAAAGCAGCTCCACCTGTTCGAATGCCCGTTCTATTACATTGAATACGGCATCGCGCAGATTGGCGCTCTGCAGGTCTGGGCGAATTTCAAGAAGGATCCGCAAAAGGCAATCGACGACTTGTTCAAGGCCGAAAGCCTGGGCAGCAGCCGGCCGATACCGGAACTCTTCGCTACGGCAAACATCAAGTTCGATTTCACTCCGAAAACGCTTGAACCGCTGATGCAAGTCGTGTGGGATGAGCTGAGCAGGTTGTAGAATCTTCCAATTTTTTTATCAAAAAAGCGCCTTATGGCTTGACAAACGAAATAAAAAAAGTTATAATTGGCGCACATCCTAATGGAGGGATGGCCGAGTGGTTGAAGGCGCACGCTTGGAAAGCGTGTTTACCTTACGGTAACGAGGGTTCGAATCCCTCTCCCTCTTCTAAAAATTTCTCGAGGTACCTAATGGCTGAGTCTCAAAGAGTATATCTTGATGATATCTATGCTAGCGAAGAATGCCAAGGCTCGGTTTTCCGTGCCGTTGTCATGATGGCCCATGAAGCCCGCTTCATCAATAATCAGTCCAAACAGGGGTATATCCAGCTTACGCAAAAGCCCACCACCATCGCTATGAACCGTTTTAAGGAACATAAGCTCACGATGGTCGAAAAGGGTGTTAACGACGTGACGGAAGATGCAGTAAAGGCTGCAGCAGCCGTTGAAGTCGCTCCGACTGCCGAAGCTGTTGCCGAAGCAAGCGACGCCGCTGCCGACGCATTCTAATCTTCGAAAAAGAATTAAAAGAGACCGCTCTAAAAGCGGTCTTTTTTGCATTTAACGGAATTGGCAAAGCAAACGCTAAACTCTAGATTGCTGCGTAGATTACTGCGCCACCTTGCCCCTATTAACTGCTTGCTAGCAACTGACTTGGCTTTCCCGGTATTCGCCGCCGAACGCATGCCCGCTCACGGAAAGTATTGGCGGGAACTGGATGCGCTTGGCGAGTGCGAGCCCCTTAAACCTGCGGTACCAGTGGCGCATGTCTTCAAGTACGGCCTCGGTTGTTGGCAAGTGCTTCTTGAAGTATGCCGCATCGACGCCAAGAGTTTCGCAGAGCGTTCCTTCCTTCGCAAGCTTTTCTGTAAATTCGAGGCTGACGCATTTTTCGACCCACATCGCAAACAGCTTATCGTGGTACGGGTAAAGAATCGGGTCGCCCTTGCCTTCATCGACGTTCATCGCTTCACTGAGTTCGGCGCTTGCCGGGATTTCTATCGATGCCGCCGGGATGATTTCCTTGTCGCGGTTGATGTAACGGGCTAGCGCATAGACTTGAGTTTTCCACAAATCTCCGAGCGCGCACATCACGCCACAGGTGTCCCCGTACAAAGTGCAGTAGCCGACCATCGCTTCGCTCTTGTTACCGTTGCAAGTGACGCCAGCACCGACGACCGATGCCACAGTCGAAAGGATGGACGATGAACGGGTCCTCGCCTGCAGGTTCTCGTGGTTGATACCCACAACTTTCATAACCGTGTCGTTACGCACAAAAGAACAACGTTCGAGCGTATGGCAAACCGATTCCAGAATTTCGGAAATTGGGGCGACCATGTAAGGCGTACCCAAGTTCTCGGCCAAGTCACGAGCCGCATTCTTCGTCGTGTCGGAATTGAAGCGTGTCGGCATGTTTACGAGGAACACGTTCTCCGGCCCAATCGCTTCGGCGTAAAGAGCTGCTGAAACCGCGCTGTCAATGCCGCCGCTGGCACCAATCACCATGCGCGCAATATGGAACATCTTCAGGTTTTCGCGAATCATGAATACGAGCGCATCATGAATCTCTGCAATCTCGTTTGTGTAAGGCTTTGCTGATTCCGCATAAACTTGCACCTGTCCATCGACAAGTTCGACAACCGCTTCGGCTTCGCAGAAGAGCGGCATTTCATAAACGATCTTGCCATCGCAATCGAATATTCGGCTGCCGCCAGCAAGTGCGTAAATGTTCTTACCGGTATTGTCGGTCCCGACACCGTTCAAACAAATGACCGGCATGGCGCAATCTTTAGCCAAATGCGATAGTTCCTTGTTTTCGGTTTCGCGACGTCCGACCACATAAAAATCCGACCCGTGCGTCACGTGGGCCACGTTCAAGAGCGGTGTATCGTCGAGCACGTCACCGCACAAGAAAAACGGCATGTTGCCCGCAAACTTGCGGATTTCGGCCCAATCTACAGGGAGCGTCTTGTTAGAAGGGCCTGTCAAAGCATTTCGTGGAAACACGACGCAATCGACTTCGGCTGCCTTTGCCCGCTCGAAAGCCGATTTCATTGTTTGCATATTCGCCGAGACGTTTCCCGGCAAAATCTTCATCTGTACCACATAAAGTTTCATTTAATTATCCTCGGTACAAGAAAATAAAAAAATGCACCGCCCATGAGCGATGCATTTCTTTTAAAGTTACCGGTAAACCTATTCGTACTGCGGAGCTTCGAAAGAGGTCGGGATCTTCGGCGTATCCGTGTCATTATGGATGAACGAGAATCCGCTAATCTTGTTGGTTTCGCGGTCGATCGGTCCCGTCTGGAGCTGCCCATGGATGCTTGATGTGCACTTGTCCGGATGCAGGCATCCCTTATTGCGCATCATCATGTGGTAACCGTAAATTTCCCAGACGCCATTCTTGGCTTCAACATTTTTCTGGCCTTCGAAACCGGAAATTTGGAAAGTACCATCAGCCTTGAGTGTAAATTCCCAATCTATACCATCTCTTGAACCTTGCCATTCACCGACAAAATCGCTAGCCTTTTCGTAATCATATTCGCTAGCTTCGACCTTGCAGCTCATCGTCTTGCTATCCGACGCAATGGTATTGTCCGTTCCAACAGAATAAGTGTACATCGAATAAACCGGCTGGCTGTAATATGCCGGGCGCATCAACAGCGTGCTGCGCTGGATATCGTAATGACCGCCGATCCAGTAGGCAACTTTGTCGCCAACGCCATTTTCAAGGATATACGAATTGTCGAAGAACGTGAACGTCCTAGTCGTATCGCCATCGGTACATTTATAGATTTTGTTCTTAAGGTCTTCGGCCTTGGAAAGCTTGTCCTTCTGAACAGCGACGCTAGCCTTTACAGCTTCGCTATATTCGTTCGAGTTGTCGACTGCATATTTGACCTTGCCGTCCTTGTCAACGATGAACGAAATCGTAAACCCGTCAGAAAGCTTATTCTTAACGGCTTTGGCAGCATCGGTTTCGGAATATTGAATGCCCACGTTGCCATCGACAAATTTCACTTTGCCATCAGCAAAGTCCGTATAAGTAACGACCCAAAGTTCATCCGGGATGCGGAGTGCTACAATACCTTGTTTGCTACCGGTCGAGAGATAGACCGTATGGCCGAACAACTTGAGTTCCACATTCTTTTCGAGGTCTGCAAGCTTTGCTGCACGGCCTTCACTTGAAGTCGCAGAAGATTTCGGAGCTTCTGCGCTAGAAGAGGATGTCGGGGTTTCCTTGACGGACGAAGAAGACTTGTCATCGGCTTTTGAAGACGAACTCTTGTCGTCTTTGGCTACGCTAGAAGAGGATTCGTCCTTGGATACAGAAGACTTCGGGGTATCCTTGGCCGAGCTGGAAGAAGATTCGTCATCGGAAGCGGAAGACTTTGGTTTGTCCTTCGAATCGGAAGATTTCTTGTCGTCCTTTTTAGAAGAGGAGGACTTGTTGTCGGACTTCTTGGAAGAGGAAGATTCGATGTCATCGCATTCGTCCTCATCGCACTCATCGTCTTCGGAAGAAGACGAAATTTCTTGAGGATCTTTCTTAGGGGAAGATGGACTGTCGTCGTCACCGCAAGCTGCGAAGAGGAATGCGGAGGACACTAAAAGAGCAAGTAATTTTTTCTTATTCATATCTAATAATATAATTTATTTAGTCCATTTTAGACCAACAAATTTTTACATATTATATGGGAAAAATGCAAAAAACGCACGAATTTTGCAGAAATGTATTATATGGAGATAATTACCCAAACGGGTTGCCTGGGTGGTAATCGAGGTCGCGCTCGGCTTCTTCGATGGACGGGGCTGCATCGTACAAAAAGCCTGCCAAAGCCTGCTCGGCAGACACGCGCTCCCCGCCAATCCAGTTTTTTAGGACCGCCAACTTTCGAGAAATCCACCACGGCAGCGGGACCATCAGGTGGCGCATTCCAGCGGCGGTCAGCACGTGCAAGGCCATCTCCGCCATCGTCATCACGGCCGAACCTGCGAGAGCATAAGTCTTCCCCACTGCACTTGGCATAAGCCCAGCCACCGCAATACCCTTGACCAAGTCCTCGCTGCGGACAGGGCGCTTTAAGCATTTGCCGCCACCCGGCATGAAATAAATCGGGAACCGTTTCACGTAATCGCGGAACATGTTGAACTCGACACCGCCCCCATCGCCAATCACGAGCGTCGGGCGCACAATCGTCCAGTCGAGCCCGGACGCCTGCACTAGAGCCTCCCCCTTCTTTTTGCTTTCGCCATACGGCGTGAGCACCGGGTACGTCACGGAAATGCTAGAAACATAGAGGAAACGGCGAACACCTGCAAGCTTGCTTGCCTTGAGCACGTTCCGCGTACCTTCGGTATTCACGTGCTCGAACGCTCCGCGCTTTGTCGATAAAAGAATTGCCGCCAAATGATAGACGACATCGACCCCTTCGAACGCCATTTGGATAGATTCAAAATCGGTCACGTCGCCGTAACGGACGTCCACCTCGCTTGGCAAGGACTTCGCCAAAGAATCGCCCGGAAGCGTCAAGACGCGGACACACACGTTCCGTGCTATGAGTTCCCGGCACAACGCCTTCCCTACGACGCCGGCGCCACCCGTCAAAAGAGCTATCATGCTAGGCTTCCAGCATATAACGGATATCCTGGACGCGCCTTGCGAGTGACGCATCCTTCTCCATTTGCTTTTTTAGGGAATTTATGGCGGCGATTACAGTGGCATAGTCCCTACAGAACATCGCGCCGATATTCTGCAACGAATCCGTCGTGAGCTCGCGGCAAAGGTACATCGCCACCTTGCGCGGCGTAGAAATCGCGGCAGATTGGCGCTTGGACGAGAGCTCGCAAACCTCGAGGTGGTATTCCAGCGCGACCGCTTCGGCAATGTTCTTAGCTGTGAGTTCCATGTGGCCGCCATGTTCCGACGGCGCAACAAGACGCTTGACGCTGTTCAAGTTCAAGTCCGCCTTGCAGAACATATTCATCGCGCCCAGGAAGTTCAGGAGCCCTTCAATCAGACGTACGTTCTTGCGCGGCGGCATCGAAAGGTAGCGGCAGATTTCTTCGCGGTCGGCCTTCGCAAATGGCAAATTCTCGGACTTTTTGCTGATTAAGTTCATGCGTGTCGCAAGGTCCGGTTCGTCGATACCCACGGCCACGCAAGATGCGAGCGGCGCAAGTAGCTTCTTGGAAATGCTCGGAATCGACGACCTCGAAGAACCGCGCTGTTCGTTATCCGTATCGACAACCTTGAACAGGTTCGGATGACGGTCGCAAGAAATCACCACCTGCTTGCCTTCGGCGCGCAAATGCCGAATCAAGATGGCAAGACGGTCTTGCGTCCAGAGGCCCTTTTCCAGGAGCTGCACGTCGTCGAGCAAAAGCACGTCGCAAAGCTCGTAGCGCTCGCGGAACTTCTGTGCGAGTTCGCGCACGTTGCCCGTCTTGTTGTGGAGCGCCGAGGCCATCGCCGTCGCATCGCGCAAGAAGTCGTATGCGTGGCAATAGACAATAGAAGCTTCGGGGCGGTTCTTTTGGATTTTAGCCGCAATCGACTGCAACAAGTGCGTCTTTCCAAGGCCGCTTTCGCCATAGACAAAAAGCGGATTCAAGGCCGGATCGCCGGGATTGTCGGCAACCGCCTGGCATGCGCGGAATGCAGTAGAATTGCACTCCCCTTCCACAAAGTTTTCAAAAGTATAACGGGCGTAAAGAGCCAGAGGCTGCTTCGGACGCTTTTGGGGCTTCGGAGCCTCCGTCACACGTGGAATCACAGGCATCGCGAGCCTGATTTCGGGAATCGGGTCCGAAGGAGCTATCTGACGGATGCGATAATCAACAAATTCACTACCAAATACAGTTGCAAAGGACTTGCGCAACAAATCGCCATAGTGGGCGTTCACCCAGTTCTCGCGCAGTTCGTCAGGAACGGTGAGCAAGGCGTAGCCGTTGCACATACCCTCGAAACCAAGCGCGTCGAGAATCACGGCACCAAAAAAGTCCTTGCATTCCGAACGCACGCGGTCGAGCACCTGTTGCCAGGGCGTCTCTGCAATATCCAACAAAGAAACAGTATTATCCACGATATAAAAAACCAATCAAGAGTACAAAAGAGCAAGCAAAAAATAAGAAAGGAAAACTGGAGAACAACTACCCCTGACGAAAAAATTTTTAAAAGCCCGTTTTTGCCCCAAAAAGGGCAATAAAATTTTAAAAACACTTTTTATCAGACTTTTTCCAGTTTACACCATTCTTACGAACGCACGAGCAACACAATTATCACTATACATTAGCACAACTTATCAACAGGAATTTTTTCAACTATCCCTTGACAAGAATTTTATTACTTAAAACATACAAATTTAAAGTAAAATGGCGTTTTTAAGCAAAAAACGGCACTTTTTTTACATAAGAAAAATGTAACTTGCTGAAATTCAACAAGTTACACGAGTATTAGAAAATGGAATTTTTGGGAAAATTTTCACTTCAGCATAACAATATCATCAAGATCCTGTTTTCTGCCAATGAACATTTTCTATCCTATGTCCTTTTGTTTGCTAAATCACGATTTACTAAATCACGATTTGGTAATATCATGCATTGTTTTTCAGCTAAAAAGCAAGAGATTATTCTTTGTTTTGCAAAAAATGCATTTTAAAGTTCGATTTTACGTCTTAGGCAAAAGTCTGCCTAAACAAAGTATTGCAGGATCTTTGCATCGATAGCTGCGTTTATGTAAATTTAATTGGCATACCTTTCCGATTACAGACAAAATTAGCCCAAATAAATATTTAATGAACGACTTCACCACAATCCGAGTAACTTACGGATTCTGCGGTGGCGGAGGATTATTTTGTCCGTTATTCTCGTCTAATTTTTCTTGCAGATGGTCGATGCGGTTGGCGAGCATCTTTTCGATTTCAGGGAGGAGTTTGTCCTTGACCCTGTCGAGGTAAAGGCACTGCAACTGTATCATGCGATTGCGGTGGCGGCCTGCAAATTCCTGGATCCAGTGGCTTACGGCCTGCTGGCGGTCCTGAATCTTGTCGTGCAATGATTGCTGGATGAACGTTCTCTGGACTTCCATGTAACGTTGCATGTTGAACGGCATGCGGTAAGTACGAATAAATTGCTTTAGCAGCACCAATAAACTAAGACGTTCGTGACGATGTTCGTCTATGAACTGCCGCAGCTCTTCCAAGTGTTTCTGAAAGAATGGGACGATGGCTTTATCATCTATCTGATAAAGTTCCAACTCGTCCTGTTTTTTCGTCGCTTCATCGACTGCCATATCCCAAATGTATTTTATTGAGAATTAGAATTTTTGGGAATGCTTCACGAGAAAGCCATATTTGGCAGTTTTTTCGTTTTTTAAGGTGGTTTTTGCTAAAAAAACGCGTCCTTCCGTTCCCGGATTCAGTCTATCGGCGGCTGCACCGCGAAAATCGAGCATTTCTTCCACTTCGCAGGGGCTCATTCCGTCGGGTGTCATGAGTTCCAATTTGTCGTCCATGGAGAACGGATTTTTCACGTTCACGAGGCATGCGCCTGTCGCATCGTCGTAATCCTTGATTTGAGCCGCTACGCAGCCGCATTCGGCATCCACGTGCGTCGCTTCGTAGTTCTGCGGCAACGGGCCGCGCAAAAATCCGGGCATAAAGCCTCGCCCATCGACAAAGCGAATCGCGCGGCGGCTTTCTTCGGGTACGGGTTTACCCTCTGCAACGGCGTCTATGGCCATGCGGTAAGCGCGTACAACTTGGCTCAAGTAATAGACGGAGCGCGTGCGGCCTTCAATCTTGAAGGAATCGAGTCCGCCGGCCACGAGTTCAGGAATCACGTCCAAGGCGCAGAGGTCACGGCTGCTCATGAAGTACGTTCCCCAAGTGTCCTCGTCGAGTGCTATCGGGTCGAGTTCGGGGCGGTCGGTGCGCTGCAATGTGAACGAGCCTTCGTGTTCGCGGTAGTCTTCGACCTGCGGCCCTGGATTTGCGTACAAACGGTACGGCATGCGGCAGCTGTTATCGCATGCACCCTGGTTGGCGTCGCGGTGCGTCACCCAGTTCGAGAGCATGCATCGACCAGACATAGCCATGCAGACAGCACCATGAACGAACACTTCCAGTTCAAGGTCAGGAACTTGTTTCTTTATCTCTAAAATTTCAGACAGACGAAGTTCACGACTCAAGATGATTCGACGGACTCCCAAATTTTTCCAGAACGACGCTGCAAGGTAGTTTGTCGTATTCGCCTGTACGGACAAGTGGACTTCCGTTTCGGGATGTTCTTTTAAAAGCCAACCAACAAAACCCGGGTCTGCCACAATCAACGCATCCGGCTTGAGTTCGAGAGCTGCATTTAAAGCCTTTTGGAATGATTCGACCTTGACATTACGCGGGATGACGTTACTCGTGAGATAGAACTTTTTCCCGTGCTCGTGGGCATACGCAATGCCTTCGGCAAGGTCGTCCAGGTTCTTGAAACCGTTTTCGCGAGCACGTAACGAGAATGCCGGCTGCCCCGCATAGACTGCGTCCGCCCCATAGGCAAACGCATACTTCATTCGTACAAGGTCACCCGCAGGTGCTAAAAGTTCAGGCTTATTCATGCTTAGGTCTTTGTTTGTTGTTAGAACTTGAATCCGGCGCGGATATAGGCCTTGCGGTCATCAATCAACGTCAGCTCGCCTAAGAAAGAGAAACGCCTTCCTTCGTAGCTAATCGCAGGCGTGAGCGAATACTGGAGCTTTGAGCCACTGAGGAATTTCTTGTGGAGCTTGAGATGATTGTTCGGTGTCGTATCGTTCACGGCGCTGCCGTAATCCGTTCCTTTCCAGAACCATGTTTGGCGAATGGAGGCGAAAATATGACCGTCCAAACGGGCATAGACATTCCAGTCGATTGTTAGGCTGTTCGGCCCGCCCTGGTTCCCTAGCGGATACCCTAAATGAGCGACCTGGGCTGTATTCTGCTTGAAATGCGTATAGACATAAGGCTCTACACGGGCGTATTCAAAGATGGTTCCCGCTTCAATCTTGTGTCCCTTGTAAAAGAAGTTGTGACCCGCTTGGAAACCCGCCATCCAAGCCCACTTGGCTTCGATGTTGTCATTTCTGATAAGGCTAATCGGGGATTCCATATCGTCCAGGAAGAATTCCGTGTAAAGACGAACCTTGTTGAACAGACGGTAGTTGATATCAAAAGAGATAGAACCATTGTTGCTGGGTTCCGAATAGTTTCCTTTTTCCATGAAGAGTGGCGCTGTCGGAACAAACAACCACGGTTTCATGTTGTCGTAAAGCACCGTAAGTTCGCTTATACCGAACGTCGCATTCCCCACTGCCAATTCATAGCGGTGACCGAAGAGGTTTCGAGTAAATTCCTTGTTCTTGTCGCTCATGCTGTTGTATATACGCAAATCCGCGTAGAAACTCATGACGCGAAGAGGTCCTATCATCAAATCGAGGCTCATCATGTTGTACGGGATGGCGAACTGGTTCAAGCTCAGGTTGTTGTAGTAACCCGGGCCCCAGTGCATCACGTCACGGCCAAAATCCAGGCGTAACCAGTCGTAATTGAATGCAAAATGCGTGCGGTATCGCGCATAGCTCGTGTATTCTACGCCGGAGTTGTTTTCTTCGCGCTGGTTTTCGAGAAATTCGCGGTCAAAAGATCTCGGGTTCTTGGCGGAATGGCCTTCGCTATAGATTCGTGCATCCAAGACGAAATCGACGGAATCGATGAAGCCTCGCAAATAAAGGCCTCCGTCAATGCCCGGCCAAATCGTATCGCCCACAGTCTTGCTTCCGGTTCTCATACCACGGTGGTCAACGTCGTTAATATGTTCTCCGCCACGGTAGTCGATACCACCGACGATACTTGCGGCGATTCCCAAACGCGGGCTGGCATTTTCAATGGCAATCGCTTTTGCGATGCAGGCCGTATCCCCTTTTTCGCATGTGTATTGGATTCCGTTCCCCAAGACTCCTGCGCCGCGTACGTTGTCAAAGTACAAAAGGGCGTTCCCTTCTGTTTTCGTGAAGTTCTTGCGGAAGGTCGTATCCCTGCGAGGGTACGTAAAATACTGTGGTTCGCTACCAATCGTCTGGCGGTGGTATTCAAACAGCATCGGGGCCGTTTCCAGATTCCGCAAGTTTTTGGTGTGTTCGGGTTCAATAACCGGCGAGGCCGCCAAAGATTCACTTACGCCTGTCCAAAGAAGAACGCAAGAAACGAGGGGTAATATTTTCTTCAAATCCATTTGCAGAATTTAGCAATTTCAAGGGATTTCATCATCCATTTCCAAATAATGAACCCTTTCGTTCCATACGGAACTTTTTGTTCCGGTTTGGGTAGATACACTGAATGAAAAAAAGTTTTTTAACAATTTAAACCTTTTTGACCATATTGTATGTTTTGAATAATACCGAATGGGAGATATATTAATGTCTATGGGCAATAAAAAAATAGTTGGTTTTGGGATAGCAGCCTCGCTAGCTTTAATCGCAGGCTGTTCTGATTCAAGTTCACCTACATTTGCTGATACAGGTCTTGCAGATATCGCCACTTCTAGCGATTCGCAGACGGGTTTACAGACACCCGACAATCCGGCAAGCAGTGCACAAGTTGCAACTGATTCGAATGTCGTCGCCGGTTCGAACAGTTCCGCAAGCGTTTTGACAAACAGTTCTGCCAATGTTCCTGCAAGCAGCGCTCAAGTCGTACCGGTCAGCAGCTCCGGAATTACCCCAGCAAGTAGTAACGGCAGCAATACCGTTCCGAGCGTTTCGTCGAGTAGTGTTTCGACACCTGTTGCGAGCAGTTCTTCGAACAAAGTTGAACCGATTAACGACAATCCATCTACGGATCGTCCGGTCATTACTTATGCGGCTAGCGGCGCAACGGTCGCGAACGGCGGAACCTGTGTCACAGTCGAAGGCGGTACCGTCAAGATTACTTGCTGTGGCGAATACGATTTCAGCGGAAACTATAGCGGAAACGACGCACAGATTCTCGTCAATACGGCAAAGACGGATACTACCGTTTACTTGAACATGAAGGGACTGACGCTCACCAATACGGCTGATGCCCCGATTTACGTCCAGAAGTCGAACAAGACATTTGTCGTCGCCAAGAACGGCACGACGAATACGTTCACGGACGCCTCCACGAGAACGAAAACGTACTCTTATACAAATGACGCGGGTCAGGCCAAGACTGATACGACCGGCGCTTGTATTTACGCGAAAGACGACCTCACCATCAAGGGCGAAGGTACGCTTATCGTCAAAGCAAATTACAATAACGGTATTCACACGAGCAACGACTTGAGAGTCAAAAACGGACTCATCACGGTCAATGCGAAAAACAACGGCCTCAAGGGCAAAGGCTCTGTGGCGATTAGCGGCGGTACCATCAATATCACCACGACAGAAGGCGATGGCATCAAGAGTGATACCGACGATGCAACGGATTTGAAGGAAGGCAAGGGTTCCATCGAAATCACGGGTGGCAGCATCACCATCACGTCTGCATTTGACGGTATCACCGCAAATAACGCGGTAACGATAACCAAGGGCGAAGCCAAAGATGCAGACAATGGCGAGGCCAAGGCTCCGACGCTGAAAATTACGACTGGCGGTGGACAGAAATGCCTCGGCACGAGCACCGGCGGCGGCAATGGCGGTCGCGGTGGTTTTGGCGGTGGATTCGGTATGGGTGGCAACTCCTGCTCCCCGGACTCCAGCATGAAGGGAATCAAGGCAGATTCGAGCATTGCTATTAGTGATGGCGTTATCGAAATCAACAGCCACGACGACGGCATTCACAGCGGCGGCACCGTCACCTTCACCGGTGGCAAAGTGACCGTCAAGACGGATGATGACGGCGTCCACGCGGACAAGGCCCTCTATGTCAAGGACAATGCGAATGTGAGCGTTACCATGTCTTACGAAGGCATGGAATCCCCCGATATGAACTTTGAAGGTGGCATCACAAGTGTCATCACCACGGACGATGGATGGAACGCTGCTGGCGGCACTAGCACAACGACGGTTGGCAACACGGGCGGCAGAGGCGGCATGGGCGGCGGTTTCGGTGGCGGAAGCACAGGCAATCTCAAGGTGACCGGCGGATTCCACTACATCTACGTAGGTACTGGCGATACGGACGGCATAGACAGTAACGGTGGTATCAATATTTCCGGCGGTGTCATCATCGTGGAATGCCGCATGAACGGCGGTATGGGCGGTATGGTAGATTCCGACGGCACGACGACAATTTCTGGCGGCAAGTTGCTCGGCTTCGGTACGAATAATTCCGAAGAAGGCAAGCAGTACAGCGTGAATTTCACTGCCGATAACTATTACGGCACCTCCGAAATTGCATTCAAGCCTAGCTTCTCCGGAAGCAAGATGGTTTCCAGTGTGGGGCAGCCCGCTGTCGTGAACAGCGTGAACGGCATGAACAAGACATGCTTCGGCGATAGCGCCGACAGATGCGTCTATACGAAGTAGACGAAAGAACGCCACTTCGTGGCTACAGACGAGAGACTAAAGATAAAAGGCGAGCATTAGCTCGCCTTTTTCAAATTTCAATTTTACAGAATTCGCCTCTCTCGTCTTTCGTCTACCAGCGAAGCGATCTTTCGTCTAAACTACATCCAGCCGCGGTCGGATGTACCAGTAATACCGCGAACCTTAAGGTCAAAGTCATCACGGTTGGTAGCAGCGTTCATGGCCGTTTCCAGCGAAATCTGGTCATTTTGGTAGAGATCCAGCAATGCCTGGTCAAATGTCTGGCTGTGGTATTGAATATGGCCTTCGGCAACCGCCTGTTCCACCATGTCAATCTTGTCCTTGTCCTGGATGTATTCCTTGATAGCACCCGTATTGACGAGGATTTCTGCGGCCGGAACACGCCCCTTGCCATCCTTTGTCGGCAAAAGACGAAGCGAAATAATGCCAGCCAAGACTTCTGCGAGCAACAGACGCACTTCGTCGTGCTGGTGTGGCGGATACATCGAAAGCACACGGTGGATGGTTTCCACAGCGTTCGTCGTATGGATAGTCGCAAAGACCATGTGGCCGGTATCGGCAGCGGTAAGTGCAATCTGCATCGTTTCAAGGTCACGGATTTCGCCCACGAGGAGCACGTCCGGGTCCTGACGGAGAGCGGCACGGAGCGCGTTTGCGTAAGAAAGCGTGTCCACACCGATTTCGCGCTGCGAAATAATCGCTACGTTATCTTTATAAAGGTATTCGATCGGGTCTTCGACGGTAATGACGTTGACAGATTCTTTCTGGTTGATGTAATCAATCATCGAAGCAAGCGTCGTCGATTTACCGGAACCCGTGGTACCCGTAACAAGTACAAGACCGCGCTTTGTAAGAGCTAAGTCGCGGATGACTTCGGGCAAATGAAGTTCTTCGAACGGAGGGATTGTCGCCTTGATATGGCGAATCACAACGGCAATTGTACCGCGCTGGCGGAACACGTTGACACGGAAACGGCCCATGTCGCGGGCACCCACGGCAAAGTCGCATTCCTTGTTCGCTTCAAAACGCTGTTTCTGGTCGCGGTTCATGATGTCATCCAAGAAGGAATCCATCATGGCGCTATCGATGCGAATATCAAAAAGCCTTTGTAAACGACCATGAATTCGGTAAACCGGCGGCACGCCTACACGAAGGTGCAAGTCAGAGGCCTTGCGGTTCACCATTTCACGCAAGAGCTGTTCAATCCGAAGTTCAGCCATTTAAGCTTCTCCAAACTTTTCGCGGCAGAGTTTTTCTACTTCTTCCAGACGAGATTTGATTTCCGGATTATTCGGGTTCTTCTTTGCCAAATCCGAATAAATTTCTAGAGCCTTGTTATAGACGCCCTGTTCCATGTAAATGTCCGCAAGAGTAGCCGTATTCAAACTTTCGTCCAAGTCGGCTGCACCGCGGGATAATGGAGCATCGGCATTATCGATTAGGCTTGCAGTGACTTCGTCATCGGAATCGCCGGACATCAAATAATCGACGCCCTTGTTGCTCGGTTCGTCCGATTCCGGCAAAGAATCGTCTTCGTCAAAGAGACCCTTGAATGCGTTGGAAACTTCGGAATCGATAGAATCCAGATCAGCAGAAGGTGCCGCTGCGGCAACTTCTTTTACAGGTGCTTCTGCCGGTTGCTCAGACTGGTCAGCGACAAAATCGGCTGCGCCAACCAACTCGAATGAATCTTCTGCCTTATCAGATGCTGCGACTTCGGACTTTTCTTCTGGCAAATCGTCGGCCGCGCCAAAGATGCTGTCAAACGATTCATCGACGCTATCCTTGACGGATTCTTCTTCGATTTTGGCGCTTGTTGCTTCTTGGCTTAATGCGGTTTCGACCGGAGCATCGGCTGTTTCTTCAACCTTTTCTCCGGGCAATGAAAGTTCATCATCATCACCGAACATCGATGCAAACGCACCACCCATTTCCTGGGCGACATCGCCTTCTTCTTTGGCGGGTTCTGCGGCAGTTTCTGCAACTGTTTCAGGTGCTGTTTCTGTCGTAGCTTCGGCGGATTCTGTTGCTGTTTCATCGCCAAACAGTGCATCAAATGCACCATCGACGCTCACGGACAAGTCTTCCGAAACACTTGAAGTTTCTTCCGGTTTTGCGACAAAGCTTTCTGATGAAGCGGCAACTTCTTCGGATTGTTGGGCGACTTCTTCAGGCTGGGTTTCTTCTGCAGGTTCCGCGAGAGCTTCTTCAGTTTCGGCAGCAGGAGCGCTTGCTTCAGCAATATTGTCTTCTACGTCAGAGAAATCCATGTGCGTCGAAGGAATCCCGCTTTCATTGGCGGTTTCTGCAGGTTCGTCGCTTAGGCTGAAATCTGCATCGGCAGATTTTTCAAACAGTCCGCCAAAAGATTCCTCATTGGAAGATTCTTCATTTGTCGGTTCTTCAGCTGCGGGTTCTTCAAACAAAGGTTCCGCTGCTGCAATTTCTTCTGCCGGAGCTTCCAGCGATTCGGCAAATGTCTCGTTTGAAGATTCTTCTGCAGGAAGATCTTCTAACGGTGTTTCTTCTAGCGGTGCTTCTTCTGTTGACGTTTCCGCGACTGTTTCTTCTAAAGGTTTTTCTTCGGGAAGTTCGTCATCCCCGAAAATCGAAGAGAACGCATCGTTGACGTTTGTCGCCTTGTCTTCTTCCTTTGTCTGGATTTCATCCAAATTAAGATCTTCAGAAGATGGTTCTTCGCTTACAGACGCAACTTCGTCATCGGAAAATTCCATGTGCGTTGTCGGAATAGAGCCTTCTTCGGCAGGACTTGTCTCGGTCGCCGGCGCTTCGTCTAAACTAAATTCGGCATCGGCGGATTTTTCGAAGAGTCCACCTGAAGATTCTTCTGCATTGTTTTCTTCAGGAAGTTCATCATCACCCAAAAGTGAAGAGAATGCATCATCGACGTTCGTTGTGTTTTCTTCTTCCTTTGGCTTTTCCGGAGTCGGGCTCCATTCGTCAATCGAAATATTTTCTTCTGCGGGTTTATCATCTAAAGACAAATTCTCAGCAGATGCTTCTTCTGGAAGTTCGTCGTCACCCAAAAGCGAAGAGAACGCGTCATCAACGTTTGTTGCTTTGCTTTCTGCATCGATCGGTTGATCTTCAATGTTGAAAGTTTCTTCGGACTTGGGGGCTTCGTCTTGGCTTGAAGCCGCCAGAGCAGACGAGGCCAGTGCAGTCGAGAACAGGGATGCAGCTGCAAGGTTACTTGTTGCACCTGCAGATTCGTTTTCGTTTAATTCAGTTGTATCTAAATCGTCATCGCCACCTAAAATACCCGTAATGGCAGAGGATACTTCAGACGTGCTCAAAACGTTGCCATCAAAGGTTTGGTCTTGGGTTTCGTCTGTGCTTTCGGCATTTTCACCCGATGCGGAGTTCAGGGACTTCAGCAAGTCGTCCATCGAAGAATTGCTTTCTTCATCGGCATTCGAAATAGAAGCAGCCAAGTTTGCAAAGACGTTTTCTTCGCCGTTCACTTCTGCATTGTCAGAATCCATGTCCATGGTGAACGAACTATCGTCGTCCATCGGAGGTGCGACCATTGCTGCCTGTTCTTCTTCTGTCAGAACGTCGTATTCCTCTTTCCAGAACGGGTCGAGCGGATCCATGTCGTGAACACGACGGAAGCAGGCGTTACGTTCTGCAGTCTTTCCGAGTTTGTCATAAGACTCGCCCATTTTTTTATGCGCCGAGAGACAGAACGGATCCTTGGCAAGAACCTTCTTGTATTCGGAGATGCTGCCAGCAAAATCCTGTTGAATCGTAAGAATTTTTGCTCGAACCAACATTGCCGGAACATCGGACGGTGAAGCCGCCAAAGCCGCATCGACATGATTCATTGCCGATTCGAATTCGCCTGTCGCGAGTTCCATATCGGCAAGCCATGCAAGAGCCTGTGAACGACCCTTGTTCTTTTTTATTGTCTTTTTCAGAGAATCCAACGATACAGCCATTATTTCTCCAATGGAAGAAGAATAGCTTCATCCGCTAAAAGTACAGGAATTCCTTCACGAACCGGATAGACCCGCGAACCATCGGGAGTCGTAAGCGCTTCGGTCAAGGGTTCGGTAATCACTTCGCCAGCGACATTCTTGAGCGTGCCAGCCTTAATAGCATTGTTCAAAAGAGCGATGCATTCCGCTGCTGCCTCAGAAAGAGACATACGGGTTTCTGGGCAACAAAGAATACTTAACAATTTAGAATCGAGCATAATACCTTTTAAAAATGTTATTTCATTAAAAAAATAACACTATTTTTACAAAAAAGGGCAATTCTAACGAAGATATTTGAGGTTTACGAGGGCAAAATTGCCGTTTTTCCCGTTTCCTATGAGCAAAAACACGCACATTCCCAGCTTATCGAGCCAGTTGATGTCGAAATTCTCGCGATAACCGGAGAAATTGGAGACCACGAGGAGTTCTCGGCAGCCCGTGCGGTTGCAGATATTTTCCATCTGCGAGAGCGAACCAAGGAGGTGCTGGCGGTTCTCGTCACTGATGTTTTCGGGTTCATTGCTCACGCAGCCGAGAATTTCGATGCCCGGAATCACGTTGTAGCTATCGAACCAGTTGTTGAGGGAATCTTCGCGGCCTCCGAGCAAAATGGAGCGGTGGCGTTTTTTCGCAAAGATGCGGTAAAAATAGTTTATCCAGAACGCAATGCGGCGCCAGGCCAAGAGCGCGAGCGGAATAAAGAGGCTGGAACAGACAGAAAGTGCAATCCAATGGGATTCGTACGGTAAAATACGTAAGCCTTCATCTACAATTGGGGTTTGAGTAAAATAACGGAATGCGCAATAGCCACCGACAGTAAGCAAGTTCAGCGGTATCAAATAACGTAAGAATTTATCGCCTTTGAGACTCGATTCCGTATATTCTCCACGGAACATGAGGAACACGAGATTCATGATGACCACTAAAGCTGCAAGCCACCAGTCTTCAACGATATTGTTCTTGAAAAAGATAGGACGTTCCGAACAATCTAAACACGGCAGATTGATGAACGTTTCGTAGCTGAAGAAAAACATCGTCCAAATGGCGATAACGCCCATGTCCAAGAACATTTTCCAGAACTTCGGGATAAGGCGCGAGAACATGCCTACGAAAGCGGCGAACAAAATACCGAACGATACGAGAAAATTCGGGACAAAATAAAGATCCTTGTGCTTTCTCACAAAGATAAGCATCGCCTTGTAGAAATCGACATACGACCCCCAGCGGCGTGTGCGGCAACTTTGGCCCTTAAAATGCAGGATGTTTGTGACCGGAGTGTAGTAATTGTGGAGCCCCATTTGTTTTGTGCGGAAACAGAGGTCCAAGTCTTCACCGTACATGAAGAAGTCTTCGTCAAATCCGTTCAGCTTTTCATAGACGTCACGGCGAATGCAGAAGAACGAACCACTCACGGCATCGACTTCAATCATTTCGTCGGGATCTGCGAAAGTCATATTGTAACTGGCAAGCGTCTTGTTCTTCGGGAAAAGAGCCGCAAGGCCAATCGTCTTGGAAACTGCGGATACGATTGTCGGGAAAGAACGGCGGCAGGCCCACTGAAGTGAACCGTCTTCGTTCAAGATGCGGCAGCCGACAGTGCCTGCTTCCGGATGCTCATCCATGAACTTGAGCATTTCGCGGAAGGCGTTCTTCGAAATAATCGTATCAGGATTGATGAAAAACAGATACGGCTTGGTCGCATGTTTTTCAGCGAGGTTACAGCCTTTACCAAAGCCCAAGTTTTCCTTGGAATCTAGCCATTCCACTTCAGGGAAGAAATTCTTGATTTCGGGAATTATCGGCTCGTTGGAACCGTTGTCCAAAACGATAACCTGCGAATCGATTCCTTCGCATGCGTCGCGCACGGACTTCAAGCAAGCCGGGATGAAATCGCAAGAGTTATAAGCAATGATAATGACTGAACAGGAAGGCATAGGTTAGTAGGAAGTGGGAAGTGGTTAGTGACATTGTCATCCTGAGCGAAGCCGTTAGGCGAAGTCGAAGGATCCAGAGCATTCCTAACTTAACTGGATCCTTCACGCTGCGCGTTCAGGATGACGAGATGCGCAGACCTAAGCAAGTCCTAATCGCAGTTTAAGGACGAGGAAGAACGCTTCGGAAATGATTCCGCCACTCATCTTGGAGGTGCCACGGGTGCGGTCCGTAAAGATGATGGGGATTTCCTTAACGCGGAGGCCCTTCTTCCAAATTTTGAACGTCGTTTCAATCTGGAAGCAATAGCCATCACTCTTCATCTTGTCGAGGTTCAGCGCCTGCAAAGCTTCACGGCGGAAGCACTTGAAGCCACCTGTTGCATCGCTAATCGGGAGGCCCGTCACGATGCGGGTATAGACGTTTGCGCCGTAGCTGAGAATAAGACGGCGGAGATCCCAGTTCACCACGCTGATACGGCGGTTCTGGTAACGGCTTCCAAGCACGAGGTCCGCGTCTTCTGCGGTTTCCAAAAAGCGGTTCAGGTCTGTCGGCGCATGGCTAAAGTCGGCGTCCATCTCAAACACGCGTTCATAATCGCGTTCGAGCGCCCACTTGAACCCCATCACGTAAGCAGAGCCAAGTCCCATCTTCCCTTTGCGGCGGAGCAAATGGATTCTTGGGTTCTTGTCTGCTTCGGCTTGGACGAGGTCACCCGTACCGTCCGGGGAACCGTCATCCACCACCAAAATTTCCAGACATTCATTCTGTTCCAAAATAGCCGACATGATGAGCAGGATATTCTCCTTCTCATTGTAGGTCGGAACAATCACCAAACTCTTAGGGAACTCCATTAAATACCTCACTATAACACAAATCTAACACAAATTACAAATCGCCTATCGTCTCGGATATCGGATAAGTGCGTTTTTTATTGCCGTTCATCATTTCGCCAAGAAGCCCAAGCGAGAAGAACTGGATACTCATGACGAGCGAGAACGCTCCAGCCAAGAGCAACGGACGCACATGCATAGCCCCCGTCTGGATCCATTCATAACCGAAGAACCCGCAAACGCCAAGGCCAAAGAGCATCAACACAAGACCGATAAGGCCAAAGAAATGAAGCGGCTTCGACGAAAAGCTGCGCATGAACATGAGGGAAACCAAGTCCAGGAACCCGCTCACCAAGCGAGAAACACCGTACTTGGAAACGCCATGGACGCGGGCACGGTGCGCCACCGGCATTTCGGTAATGCGGAAGCCCTGCCACTTGGCCATCACCGGGATAAAGCGGTGGTAGTCGCCATAAAGCTGGATAAAGCGCACGACGGAGCTGCGGTAAGCCTTGATGCCGCAGTTGAAATCGTGCAGGCGCTTGCCGCACACAATCGAGACCGTCAAGTTGAACAGCTTGGACGGAAGCGTCTTGTGCCACGGATCGAGGCGACGAATCTTCCAGCCAGAGACGAGGTCGTAACCGCTTTCGAGAATCTTGATCATCTTCGGGATTTCGAGCGGATCATCCTGCAAGTCGCCGTCCAGCGTGGCGACATACTTGCCGCGAGCCTTGGAAAAACCAAGAGCAAGCGCTGCAGCCTTGCCACAGTTGAACTGGAAACGGAAAGCGTTAACCGAAGAGCCCGGCTTTGCGCTGTATTCCTTGGCGAGCCCCTCCACCACTTCCCATGTGTTGTCGCGACTACCGTCGTCAATGACAATAACCTCGAATTTCATGCCAGTCGGTTCGATGGCCGCCCAAATTTCCTTCATCAACTCCGGAAGATTTTCACTTTCTTCCTTAACAGGGATCACCAAGCTCAAATCCATTGCAAAACCTCGAATTTAGTTGGCTGCCGGAGCCGGTTCCGTCGGCGTACTCGGGGCAGCTTCTTCATCGACTTTCAGCCCGTCCGTGATAGCCTCAATCTGCTGGAGGCTCATGGCAAGGCGGCTACGCCCCGGAGCGTCATAAGACGGGATGTTTTCCAGACCGCGGTTCACCGCATCGAGAGCCTTGTCCTTCATGCCTGCAGAGGCATAGACGTAAGAGGCAGCCCAGTAGTTGCGCCATTCTCTCGGGAACTGGTACATGCCGAGTTCAAGATACTTGGCTGCATCAGTCGCAATGCGTTCGACTTCGGCCTTGTCTGCCTTGGTAAACGGCTTCTTCGAAATGAGAGAATTAATCTTTTCACGGGCGTCGAACGAAATCTGCAAGTAGAGCGAGATATAGCTGCTGAGCAGGCGTTCCGTTTCGGAATTGATGAATGCGGTACCGTCGCCGAGGCCACGGAACTTATAAACGCTATCGATGAGAGCTGCAGTCATCTTCGCGTCGAAGGAATTCTGACGCGGCGTGAGGTCGCCCTTCACAAGGTTGTAGACCATACCTTCTTGGACCATGTACTTTTCGAGGCCCATGAAGTTGGACATACCGACAGTCGTAGAAATTTCAATCGGCTTGTCCATGTTCTGCAAAGCGAGATCAATGACAAGTTTGTGCTGTGTGAGCATCATACCGCCACGGTTTCTCTTGGCCCATTCGCTAAAGGCATCCCAAACTTGGTAGTTTACCTTGAACTGGAGAAGCTTTGCGGAATCTGCAGGAGAGAGGTTGCCAGCGGCTTCCATCTGGTCAATGCGTTCCTTGAGCTTCGGCTTGAGCGTTTCGGCACGGCGAACCCAAGTGGAAACTTGGTGGTTCGGGTTGCTGGCGCTGCTGTTGTCCAGCACCATGTCGCTGTCGATAGTTTCCTTTGTATAAGAAAGCTTGAGAATCGGCTCGTTCACGAGCATCTGCTTGATGTACCAGTCCGTGTTGCCCAAGGAGAGGTTCACCACGCGGACGTCTTTACGGACACCGGCAACTTCCTGAGCAAACCACAGCGGGAACGTGTCGTTATCGCCGTTCGTAAAGAGAATGGCGTTCGGACGGCAGCTATTGAGGAGGTTGTAAGCATAATCCCAAGGAACCCAGAGGCCGGAACGGTCATGTTCCTTGTAGTTGGAAATGCACGGCACAAGGAAGGATACGAGCACGAGGGCGGCTGCAATCGGAGATGCAAAAGCCATTGTCGATGCTGTTGTCGCGGCAATCAGCACGAGAATGCCTGCGCCAATACCGTAAATCATGCTCATGAAAATAAACGCAGGCGTGTAGAAGTAGTCACGTTCACGGACTTCCATGTGGACTGCTTCCGGGAACGGAGCGCGCTGGCCGAAACGGGCAAAGTTTTCTTCAATCTTTTGCCAGTTCTTCCAAGCCGTCGTGTTTTCGGCATCGGAAATTTTCTTTTCGAATTCGGCAATTCTCGAAGCCGGAGCATTGTTCATGCGAAGGCGTTCAATAGCAATCTTCGAGAAGTCAATCGTCTGGCGAAGGTCAATCAATTCGTTCGGATCCGGGAGAGCCGTAATGCCTGCGCCGGCGCTGTTCAGGTCGGCCACGTTGCGGGTCATGACGTTCACCCAGTAATCGCGGTCACGCTGTTCCATGCGTGTGCCGTCTGCAAAGTTGATGTAGAACAGAAGTCCAAGAGAGCATAGCGCATAAAGCGTCGAGATGAAAATGCCAACATGCTTGTTGCGCTTATAGACGTACACGCAGGTCGCAATCAAAAGACCGTTAAACAGCAAGAAGAAAATGAACTGCATAAAGGTGTTATCGCCCATGAACGACATCTGCGTCGGGAACTTGAATCCAAGACGTTCGATAGGTTCGTTCTCGGAGGCGTCAAACGTATAGACACCATTTGCGTAATTCACGCCACCCACCTTGTAAGGCAGATACTGAGCCATCTGGTAGCCGCCATAGCTCATGCTCGGGAACGAAAGCACCTGGTGAGCAAGCTGCGAACGGCGGTAGAAAGCACGGGAAATCATGCTTTCGGAACCGTACTGCTTACGTTCAATGAACGCGTTGAATGCATTCCAATTCTTTCCGTCGAAGAGGTTTCCGAGCTGGAGGTTGCCCTGCTCATCGCGGATGTTGAGTTCCGGGTCGTTTTCGTCAATCGTCGGGTTGAGTTCCGAACGGATTGGGATGTAAAGGTGCGTGCTGTAACCGACCAAAGCAAAGAAAGCAAAGGCAAGAGAAAGCTTGAACGCGTTGTTCACTCTTGCCGGGAAAGCTGCCTTAATTGCGGGCACAAAGACAACAAGAGCAAGGGCAAAAACGCAAGTAAGTGAAATTTCGATAAACGCAGACACCATGTAAATCACGGAGCAAAGGAGTGTACCCGTAATCCAGATAGGAATGCGTTCCACAATCTTTCTCGGCTGAGCCACAAGGAGCAACACAAACACGGCCGGGACCGTAAGCATCGTGTAAAGGTGAGCGCCCACGCCAAGGAATGCGATATAGCAGATGAAGATGAGAATCTTGTCGCTGCCTTCTTCGTCGCGCTTGTTGTACCACACCAAGCCGAGGTAGGAGACGAGCATCAAAATGAGCATGGCGACGCCATAGACTTCAGCTTCGACGGCGTTGAACCAGAACGTATCGGAGAACGTCAGGAGGAAGCCAGCCACGAGAGCGGCGGTGCCAAGCACGAACGTACGCATCTTGTCCGAAATCTTTTCGGCAAGGGAATCCGTCTTGAGGACTGTTGCCAAAAGTTCCCAGGCGAATAGCGCCGTCACATAGACCGTCGCCGCAGAACTCACCACGGAGATGTAGTTCACGCGCTTTGCAATTTCACCCACGAACGGCAAGAAGAGTATCACCGCACGGGCAAAGAACACGAAGAACGGTGTTCCAGGAGGATGCGGAATGCCAAGCGTATTGGCGCAAGCGACGAACTCGCCGCAGTCCCAGAACGAGACCGTCGGTGCCATCGTCATCATATAGACAATCAAGGCAATAAAGCCAGCGATTCCAGCAAAAATGTGCTTATACCATTTTTCATTGATTTTCATAGTGCTTAAGCATCCTTCTTAGTAGTGTTAGCAACCATACCACGCTTTTGAACGATTCCGGCAAGCATGCCGTTCACAAAAGAACCCGAAGAGTCCGTGCTGAACTTTGTGGCAATTTGGACCGCTTCAGAAATGACGACCTTCATCGGGACATCCGGAACATACAAAAGTTCGACCATCGCGATGCGGATGACAATCCTGTCGAGCATCGCCATTCGTTCAATACCCCAGTGGGCAGAGCATGCTTCGATTTCGGTATCGAGTTCAGCCTTGTGGGCCTGAACCAAATCGACAAGCTTCATGCCGTATTTTTTCATTTCATCCTGGAGGGGCTGGGCATCCAAGACACCCGGGAGCGCCTCGCCCGCCGTAGAACCCGCGATTTCCATTGCGTAAAGCAACTGCATGGCGAAAACGCGAGCAGGCCTAAAACTGACTTGAGCCATAATTATTTACCAATCTGCTTGTAAAGATTTACCATTTCCACTGCGGTCCTCGCCCAGTTGCAGCCGAGGTTACCAGCCTTGAGACCTGCGCGGTTCATCGCCTGATCGACCGTGTCCGTCGTGAGGATTCCGAGAATCACCGGAATCTTGCCTTCGGCGGCAAGAGCGGCAATGCCACCCGTCGAAGAATTCACTACCACGTCGTAATGGCCCGTTTCGCCACGGATAACGGCACCGAGGGCAATCACGGCATCGTACTTGCCGGAATTCACAAACCTACGGCAAAGCCCAGGCAGTTCAAACGCACCCGGCACATGAGCCACAGCGATATCATCCGAGGCGACGCCGAGCGTTTCGAGTTCACGGACTGCACCTTCGAGGAGGCGGTCCGTCACGACTTCGTTAAAACGGGCAACGGCAATTGCCACCTTCATCTTGGAACCATTGAGGGAATTTTTGAATTCTTTCATCTTATTTTCCTTCGTCTAAAACTTCGGCTGCACCGTGATCTGCGTTGTCGAGATGGAGCTCGTGGCCCATCTTTTCTTTTTTGGTGCGCAGGTAAAAACGGTTGATGTTGTTGGGCTTGATTTCTATCGGCACGCGTTCCACAATCTTGAGTCCGTAAGCGGAAATGCCAGAAATCTTGCTCGGATTGTTCGTGAGGAGTCGCATTTCCTTCACACCGAGGTCTGCCAAAATTTGGGCACCTGTGCCGTACTGGCGGAGGTCCGACTTGAACCCGAGGTGTAGATTAGCTTCGACCGTGTCCATGCCTTTTTCTTGCAGTTCATAGGCGCGGAGCTTGTTGCAGAGCCCAATGCCTCGGCCCTCTTGACCGCGCATGTAAAGGAGCACACCTCCATGTTCGCCGATGAATTTCATCGCAGCTTGCAACTGGTCACCGCAATCGCAACGGAGACTTCCAAAAATATCGCCTGTAAGGCATTCGCTGTGGACGCGCACATAAACCGGCTTACTGAAGTCCGGATTGCCGGCAACCCAAGCCACATGTTCGACACCGTCAGTCGAACTCTTGTATGCATAAGCGGTAAAGTCACCATACTTGGTCGAAACATGCGGTGCGGCCACGCGCTGCACGAGTTTTTCCGTTCTCAGACGGTAATCAATCAAATCCTTGATGGAAATAATCTTGAGGTTAAACTTTTTCGCGACTTCCTGCAATTGCGGCATGCGAGCCATCGTACCGTCGTCGTTCATGATTTCAATCAACGCGGCAGCCGGCTGAAGTCCAGCGAGTTTGGCGAGATCGACCGCGGCTTCGGTGTGGCCTGCACGGCGGAGAACGCCTTCTTCTTGCGCATAAAGCGGAGAAATGTGACCCGGACGGCCAAAGTCGCTCGGCTTAGATTTCGGGTCTGCCAAAGCCTGAATCGTTGCGGCACGGTCGTGGGCAGAAACGCCCGTGGTGCAACCTTCGAGTTTATCGACCATAACAGTGAACGGAGTCCCGAGCATGGACGTGTTTTCGGCTGTCTGGCGAGTCAAATTCAATTCACGGCAACGCTTGATCGGGAGCGGACAGCAAAGTACGCCTCGCCCCTCGTGGAGCATAAAATTCACTTTTTCGGGAGTAATCTTTTCGGCGGCGATAATAAAATCGCCTTCATTTTCACGGTCTTCGTCATCGACCACAACCAAGAACTTTCCGTTCCTGAAATCTTCAATGGCCTCTTCAATCGTATTAAGCAAGGTCACGTTCCTTTAGATAGTTTTCAATATATTTGCCCAGCATATCGACTTCCACATTTACCACGGTGCCAGGCACCCAGTTCCTGAGATTCGTGCGGGCAAGCGTTTCGGGAATAATGCAAACGCGGATGTAATCCTCCCCTTTTTCGGCAACAGTCAAGCTAATGCCGTTCAGGGAAATGGAACCGCGACGGATGACATAGCGGCGCAAGTCCGCAGGGAGCTTTAAATCCACTTCGACACCCGTTTCACGCGGGGTAACACGCAAAACTTCCGTGGTCGAGTCCACATGTCCCATCACAAAATGACCGCCCATAAAGCTATCGGCACGGCAAGGATACTCGAGATTCACGAGATCCCCGACTTTTGCCTGCTTGAAGGACGTATTCACGACCGTTTGGTGCATAAGGCAGAATGTCGCTTCGTCATCGGTACAGCTTTCAACGGAGAGACACACGCCGTTATTGGCAATGCTGTCGCCCAGTTTGCTGTTTTTGAAGAATCCCGGCGACTTCATGCGCATGGTCAGCGCATCTCCCCTGTTTTCAAGGGAAACGATTTCGCCGGTTGCTTGAATTATACCCGTAAACATACGCCGGCAAATATAGAAAAAGCATGCAAGGCGAATAATGCGGGGCCGCTTGCGGACCCATATTTGAGCCGCAGCAGCGGACGCCGAAGGCGTCAATTTTCGCATATTTAAGCCGCAGCAGCGGACGCCGTAGGCGTCAAAAAAACGCTTGTTACTAGGAGATTCGCCTATCCCGGATAATAAACTGTCAGCACATCAGAGCCGATGACAGCTGATTCTTTGGCAACGATATTGGCAGGCAATTCGGGGTATTCGAGGCCAGCCTTGACATCACCGGACTCGATGAGTTTTTCAAGGGCTATATCGACGGAAGGATCAGTGGAGCGCCAAAGATTGAGGCGGTTCCATAGAGGCTCCGCATTTTGGGCGTTTTGCGATAAGTTGCGATGTTCGCCATTGAACAGTTCACGCGCGAGACCTGCGCCCGGTTCCACCATCAAGCGGTGCATTCCGCGAGCAGACAAATCGTTAACCATCGCACGCCAATTTTCAGCAAACGAATCGTTTAGGAGTACAACGCATTCCGCAACATTCAGCAATTTCGGTTGCGCCACGCACGAAAATACGACGGGCTTTACATCACCTGCACTGAAAATCTTCAAACGCGATATTTCATCGGCGCTAAATTCATGATGACCCGCCCAGACGATTTTCATAGGATTATTGCCTGCAGCGTAACGCACATCAAGGCTCGGGTTATCAGCAAGGAGCGTCCCTGCGCCAACGAGAATGGCATCGCTCATCGCACGGAGTTCATGATTCCAGCAATTTGCGCCTTGCTTTGTGATTGCAATCGGCAAATGCGATCCTTGCGCATCTACGCAGCCCATGAATCCGTCCTGCGAAACGGCGGACTTGATTTCGACAAAGGTGCGCTTGGTGCGTACAAAATAATCATACGCTTCGAAATAGCGTTCGACTTCTGCAAAAACGCAGCGGCCTTCGGCTTCGCGTAAAGCCCGGTCTTCAAGTGACTTGCTACGAAATTCAAGAATGCGGCAGCCCGTAGGCGATTCGACATCCGTACTTTCGTCAACGCAGGCGCAAATGCAGGCTTCTACACCTTCATGTACTTCGATGCCGGCCTCTTCGAGAATCTGACGAGACTTTCCATGCACCACAGGATTCGGGTCGGAATGGGCAAAATAAACTTTCTGGATTCCGGCTTCGATAATTGCCTTGGTGCAAGGCGGCGTTCTCCCGTAATGGCAGCACGGCTCCAAAGTCACAAAAATAGACGCACCGCGGGCGAGTTCACCTGCATCGCGTAAAGCCATCACCTCGGCATGAGCGCTTCCGGGGCGCTGCGTGCGTCCCTTCCCCACTACAATTCCGTCTTTGACAACGACAGCTCCTACCGCCGGATTGGGGCGGCTCTCGCCTATCGCAAAGAACGATTGCAGCAAGGCGTACTGCATGTAGTTTGTGATTTCGGGAGTCATTCCAAAGCCAATGAAATTTTACTGGATCCTTTCCCCTAAGGGGTCAGGATGACGAATCCAGAAAGCAATTACTTCTGCGGCAAAGCCATGATTCCGCCGTCGATATTGAACACGCGGGTATAGCCGTTCTCGACGAGGAACTTCGATGCAGCCATGCTGCGCTTGCCACTACGGCAATACACCAACAAATCCTTGTCCTTCGGGAACTCGCTCAAGCGCTGCGGCATTTCCTGAAGCGGAATGTTGACTGCGGTTGGTGCGGCTACGCCCTTTGCCACTTCAGCTGGCGTACGGACGTCGATAAGCATAGCTCCGGCCTTGTGCATTTCCAAAGCCTTCGGCCAATCAACCGTCGTAATCGGAGCAACTTTCTGTTCGACAACGGTAGCAGCCGGCTGAACAGCCTCCACCTTTTTAGTGACAGCCTGCGGCTTGGGCTCCTCAGAAGAATTACAAGCCGTAGCAAGCATCATAGCACAGAAAGAAATAGCCAAAAATTTATTCATTTATAGAACTCCTTGAAATTTCATTAAAAAGATAATCGTTTTTATTCGATGTATTGAACGGATATGTATTTGCAAAGCCTTTTTTCAGCTATTCCTTTACGAGTGAGTCGATAAAATCAAACGTCTCACGGTAAGCTTTATCGCGTACATCCTTGCGAGAGAGGTACAAATCGTGGAGACCTCCATTAATTGTCCGGGTCGTCACGTTCTCGCCCAAATTTGGAGCCCATTCTTCGATTTGTTCCACATTCAAGACCCCGTCGCAGCGCAAATAGTCATCGTTCCATTCATCGCTTTTAGTAGAACAATCGCTACGCATGACAAGTACCGGAGCCTTGATGTCCAGTTTAGAATGGACCCGGCTTTGTGCTTTCATTACAGCGCGGAGCCAGCCAAGATATTGAGTTGGACGGAGGTCCGTTTTAACAGTTTCGTTATATTCCCATTCGCCTTTACCGCTTTTAAGTAATGCGTGGGTGTAATTCGGGTCACCAGCCGGCCCAACGGAGAAATCGGGTGCGAATAATGCGATATCGGAAACTATAGGTAATGCGATTTTACGCAAGAACCAATTGTAATTCATATCCAGGAACGGGCTGTTTAAAACAAGTGCCGTAAAAGATTCGTCGCTACGGTCATGCATGTAAAGTGCAGAAATCAAACCACCCAGAGAATGTCCTATAATCACAAATGGAATATGTTCCGCCTCTTCGTAGTCATCGACGGCAATCTTCTTGCTGAGTTCTACAGCCGCATCCAATTCGGCATAGTATTCCTTGACATTGCGCATGTCACCACGCGGTTCATCCGACACGTGAGAACGACCGTAATAGTGCAAATCTATAGCGAAGAATGCAAAGCCCGCTGAATCGGCTTTTTCGGCCAATTCCTTTTGGAAAAAGTAATCGTTGTAACCATGAACGTATAAAACAATTCCACGCAAGCTTACATTATCCAGCGAATCCGCACGCGGAGAGCTATTGAACGGATATTCGATGAGTGTCGAATGGAACACCTGATGGCTGTCAGGGCTAGTCTCAATCGGATAGACTTTATAGGGTTCGCCAAGTTCCATGTCGGTCTGGACATGCGCCAGCGATTTTTCAATAATATCCGGGTCAACGTCTATCTTCGAAGTACAGTCCAACTGCACATCCCGCATGGCTTCAGCATTGGCAAAATAAACATAAACCGCCGATGCGATAAAGAGCAACACCAGCGGAATAATCATGATGATTATTTTCGTTTTCTTCATGCTTACATAATACAAAAAACAGAAGCCGATGATTTTACGAAAGGGCCGCAACAACGTCTTTTGCGACCTGCGACGGATTCAAATGATTCTTCTCGCAGAGTTCGGCAAAGTTGACCTTGTCATAAAATTCCTTGGAAAGCCCGCGTACAAGTACCTTCGCGTTCGTCTCGGCAAGAGCCGTCGCCACCTTTTGGCCGAAGCCGCCTTCGACAACGCCATTTTCGAGCGTTACGAATACATCGTGGGTTTTCGCCAAATCCAGCAACATGTCCTTATCCACGCCAGTTGCATAGCGCGGATTTACAAGAGTCGCGTCAATGCCGTCGCGATGCAGTTCAAGTGCCACAGCGGCTGCTCGCTGGTAAAAATCGCCAAGGCCAATCAAAGCCACACGGCTACCGCGATGAACGACCTTGAATTTGTTAAGGTTGGAATAGTCCTTCTCGAAAATATCACTCCTATGGTGCACCGCATTCGGAATGCGAATCGCCACCGGATGTTCCGTCTGGTCAATCGCCCAGTCCGCCATCGTCTTGAATTCTTCAACGCATGTCGGGCACAGATAAACTAAATTCGGGATATTCGAAAGCATCGGGATATCGAAAATGCAAAGGTGCGTCGTATCGTTCATGCCGTCTGCACCCGACATCGTCACCAAAATTGTCGCCGGATTATTGTTCGCGCACAAGTCCTGCGAAAGCTGGTCGTATGTACGCTGGATGAACGTACTATGAGTACTGTAAACCGGCTTGGCCCCGCCCTTCGCAAGCCCGGAAGCGAGCGCCACCGCATGTTCTTCGGCAATGCCCACATCAATAAATTGCTTGCCCGCCTCCTTACGGCGTGCATCATAGAATCCGATTCCCGCAGGAACTGCGGAATGAATCACGACAACCTTCGGGTCGCTCTTGATTTTCGCTATAAGGTAAAGGCCGAGAATTTCGCTGTAATTTTCGCCACTGCCCCAGTTGATTTCGCCCGTTTCGATATTGAACGGTGCCGCCCAATGCCAGCCTTCGCGATTCTGTTCGGCGAATGAATAGCCACGGCCTTTTTGCGTATGAATGTGGACCACGACCGGGCGCGTTGTATCCTTCACAGACTTGAAAATTTCAATCAGCGAAGCGATATCGTTACCTTGTTCCAAGTACTTGTAATCAAAGCCAAGCGACTTGAAATAATTGTTCTCGGATTTACCCGCCGTTGCGCGGAGGTCCGCCAAGGACTTGTAAAGCCCGCCATGATTTTCGGCAATAGACATTTCGTTATCGTTCACCACCACGATAAAGTTCGTTGCGTATTCGCCCGCGTTATCGAGACCTTCGAACGCTTCGCCACCGCTCAAGGAACCATCGCCAATCACAGCAATCACATTGCCCGATTCACGCAAGACATCGCGAGCAGTAGCAAGTCCAAGCGCAAGGCTTACCGACGTGGATGTATGCCCCACCATAAAATGATCGTGTTCACTTTCGGTCGGTTCGCTATAGCCCGTCACATTGCCGTAATGCGATTCTTCCAAGAACGCCTGGGCGCGGCCCGTGAGCATCTTGTGGCTGTAGCTCTGGTGGCTCACGTCATAGACAATCTTGTCCCTCGGAGAATCAAAAACGTAGTGGAGCGCAATCGTCGCTTCGACAAAGCCAAGATTCGGCCCCACATGCCCGCCACATTGTGAAAGTTTTTTGATGAGAGCTGCGCGCATTTCGGCGGCAAGCTGTTCGAGACTCTTGATGTCCAACGCTTTCACGTCGGCAGGGGACTTGATATTTTCTAACATAGCGGATCCGTTTTGAAACTTTTTCTCTTTTTGAATTTAATATATACAAAAAAACTCTTGAGGTTATTATTTCTCAAGAGACTCTTTTTTACAGGTGTAAACAAGGATTTTATCCCAAAAACGCCTACTTCCCTATTCAATTTACAGCACGTAGAACGCAAGATACAGCGTAAACGCGATAAAGATAATGGCGATAGGCACTAGGAACCAGAAGCACAAGAAGCCGACTTTCAAATCGTAGAAGAACATCTTCCAGCGGCCGCGCTTGGTCTTGCAAATTTCATCGCGACATTCGGGGCAGATATTACCGATTCTATTGCGGACGCGAATGGCAAGGTTGCTCTGCAAGGGCGACATTCCGACCTTGTCATTGAATTCTTTTTTACAAATGGAGCATGTTGATTGCATGCAAGGAATATAGCAATATACAGAGGAAACTTAGAATGTGGATTCTGTAAACGCACCGCATGCCGTCATCCTGGAGGGAGCGTATGCGACCGATAGGATCCAGTAAAGTTTTAGTTGGTAAAACTACGCTAAATCCCTTTAAACAGCGTCGTGATGGTCAGGGAATCGAGATTTTTGAAATTGTTACCCCTATTATATCTGTATTTCAACGTCCAAGTGATAAGCGTATCCTTTTCCAAAGGCGATTCAAGATAGTTTGTCAGATAAAAGGAATTTTGGTAATAAGGCGTTGGGTAAGTATATGCTATTCCATAAGGGCGAAGCACATCCGTAATTGTAACAACGCAAATCGATGCAGAATCCTTAACCGTCTTACACACTTCCCTTTTTCTTGTCGATGCCCAGTCCGGCAATCCTTCCACTGAAATAGAATATCCTGTGAACAACGTATCCATTCCAAAAATTTCTTTTTGCGTGTCTAGCGTATCTAACGCACTGCGGAACGCGGCTGTATCGAACGCGGGAGCATTCACGGCAGGAACATAATCAGTCCATGCCGTTGGACCATAATTCAAGAACGTTGTGTCACGAGTTTTAGTTCGATATGTCGTATGGAATGTGTGATAAACAGAATCAATTACACAGCGATACCCCGGTTGAGAACACAAAGATTTTTTCGTTATTGTTACAGGATCCGGCAATCGAGCTTTAACGATCTCGGTTTGACTCATCAGAAGCATGGTTGAATAACAAATGCTAGCTTGTGAGCAGCTAAACGTCTTTTTAACGTCAGAAGAATCAAGAGTGCAATAAATAGGCACACTATCGCACGGACCTGTGTCCCCGCTTTTTTCAGCCGTGAAATTGGTAAGCGTATCGTACTTATCCGTTTTACGGTCCAAATAGATAAAACTTGTATATTTTTCGTTGCCTGTAATCAAAGTATCGTCATAGACAGTATCTTTATAAACATCCATGACACTATGGACAAAGATGGTATCGCAAAAAGTGCGCAGCAAGTCCAATTGTTCTTGCGTTTTTTCATCCGACGATTCAATCGTACATTTGCCATCCGGAGTGTAACTTATCGGTTCTGAAATAGATTCCAAACCAGACGTTGAATTATTGCACGACGAAAACATCGCCACAATCGGAAAAAGCAAAAGAATTTGAGATAAATTTTTCATGTAAATAAAAATACATAAGCGCCGTATAAAATGGACTTAAAAAATGAAGAAAAAACGATGGAAAATACGGAAAAACGTGCCTAAAAAGCACAAAATGTATTATATAGAACTTAGTTGGCAGCTGTTAGATCCGCCATGACACTGTTCTGAACTTTATTCTAGCTTAGTACATCGGACGGACCGACCACTTTTTTTCTCAGCACGACGATCAGAAGAAGTTCCTGTACCATCATTACTATTTTTAGAAACATATGCGGCATACGCATATTCAGCAATATCATACTCATGCTCTTGCGGATAAGACCAATAAATGGTCTCGTTCAAATGATCAAATCTACCTTCTGGTGAACGACGTCCACTACCGATAAGTGAAAAACCGCTTGTATTGTAACCGGAAAAACACTGCGAACGCAGACCTTCCGCAATAGATTCACCTAACCTGTCATCATTGAATCCGGCAACAACAGTATAATCATCGTATGTAAACAAGCGCCACCCTTCAGGGCAAATTCCCTGGTGGTTCGGTTGTATCAAATCGGAGCAACTTTCCGTATTGCAACGGCTGGGCAACTGCATCATTTCCGCCCATTGGTAAAGCCCTCCATAATGGTCACAATAAGTTGTGTCGTTATTGTAGCAATAACGTTCTATCTTGGTATCGTCTTTCTGGTCATCCTTGCCCAGAACCATTTCACCGATGTTCAAGTGTTCTGCCATGACCGTCACCGAATACCCTTTATAAACGGAATAAACTGTAATGTAATAGTAACTGCGGCCATTGCGCGGGACAGTGAATTGCTTGTAACGATTTTCTCCGACACGCCAATCTTCGGCCAAGGTTTTCGAATGATCGAAGGGGACATATTCGCTGCTGCTACTGGATTCCGGGTCAGGCCCGGAATGACGGCTACTGCTGGAAGCCGACCCCGGTACAGAGACCGGGGTGACAGAAGAAGAACTCGTCATGGCGGACGGAGCCTGCCCTGAGCTTGTCGAACGGGTTCCGGCATCGCCTTTTTTAGAAGAAGAACTGTGTATTTCACTGGATCCTTCGCTTGAGCTCAGGATGACAAAACCAATGACTATTGACCAATGACCAATAACTATATAGCAAACTTAGTAGCGTCGGCGAGCTGGACGCTTGCGATACGGGAAATACCCTTGATTTCTTGGGTCACACCGTAGAGCATGTCGGCTTCGGCCATAGTACGCTTGTTATGGGTCACGACGATGAACAAGGTCTGCTTGCTGAATTCGCGGAGGAGCGCCATAAAGCGACCGACGTTAGCGTCATCAAGCGGACCGTCAACTTCGTCCAGCACGCAGTACGGAGACGGCTTTTCCATGTAGATTGCGAACAGGAGCGCCGTTGCAGTAAGTGCATGTTCACCACCGGAGAGCGCCTTGATACCGCGCATTTTCTTGCCTGTCGGTCGCACGTTGATTTCAATGTCGGCATCGAGAATGTCCATGGGCTTGCCCATTTCATCGACTTTTTCGACGAGGCTCATCTTCGTTTCGCCATTGAGGAACAGCTTGCTGAACACGAACTGGAAGTTCTTCTGGATGCGGGCAAACGTTTCAAGATAACGCTGGCGTGCAATGTCGTCGAGCTTTGTGATGGTGCGGTCGAGTGAGGCGCGAGCACGGTCGAGGTCGTCGAACTGCTTTTCGACCTCTTCGAGGCGCTTCTTTTCGTCTTCGTAATCTTCCATCACGTTGATGTTGATCGGGCCAAGTTCTTTGATTTTTCCGCGGAGTTCACGGATTTCGCGATCGGCTTCGGGCTGCGTGTATTCCACGCGTTCAACGTTTTCGGGATTGTCCAAATCGACAGTCCATTCGTTCGTGATGCGTTCGCGGAGGCGATCGAGATTGTTCTGCAAGGATTCCTGACGACGGCCAACGTCATTCAGTTCCTTCATCTTTTCAATCATGTCGTCGCGGAGGCGGTTCACTTCGTCACGCCAGCCTTCCAAATCACCGCTCACGAGGTCGTAGCGTTCACGAGCGAGGTCGCGGTTGCGTTCAAGTTCACGGAGCGCGTTGTCCTTGACCTGGGCTTCGTCAGCAAGCTTGTTGCAATCCGTCTCGAACTTTTCAATCGAAACCGTGTTCTTTTCGATTTCTTCGCGGCGGTTGCGAATCGTATTGTCCAAGAATTCCATCTGGTCAGCAATGGCGACCAAGCGATTCTGATTCTGCTTGAGGCGAGAAGTCTTGTCTTGCGCGCTGCGTTCGAGTTCGCGGACATCTTCTTCTTTTTCGCGGAGCATCGTCTCGTTTTCGCCCAGCTGGTCCGAAATCGTCTGGTAACGTTCTTCGACCTTTTCAGCTTCAGTTTCGGCTTCGGCAAGTTCCGCATCGCTGTTCTTGGACTGCGCCGCCGCATCAATTCTGTTCTGCGCGTTCGTCACTTCACCATTCAACTGGTTCAAGCGACGGGTGCAGTTTTCAACCGTATTCCGGTGAATGCGGATAGAAGCATCGCCACCACGCAGAGAATCACGCTTTTCGCGGATTTCATCGACCAGGGACGAGAGCATCTGCGCGTCTTCTTCGGTGAGTTCACGCAAGCGTTCCACATTCTCTTCACCCGCCAAAATATCGCCTTGCACTTTTTCCAAAAGCGCTTCGGCATCTGCAATTTCGTTCTTGCGAGAGAGCGCGCCCGATGTCGAAACGCCAAACGACACAAGGCCGCTTGTACGCACAATCGTATCGGCAGTAACAAAATTCAAATTTTCGCCACGGTATTCCTTCGCCAAGTTGAGCGCAGTCTGTAAAGAATCTACAACAAAATAGCGCGATAGAATTCCCGAAAGCCACGGAGAAACTTCGTCGTCCGTCTTCACAAAATCCTTGAGCGAACCCACAACACCCGGATTGTTCACCGGCTTGTCGTAAGCAGGGGCTGCACTCGAAACAAGCGACATGAGCACCTTGCCCACATTTTCGCTCTTGAGCGCATCTACAATTTCGTTCACGGCACTGTCGCCATTCACGACAACAGAATCAAGGATTTCACCGAGAGCGGCTTCGACGCTTGATGCGTATTCCGGAGTCGCCTCGATACGTTCAGAAACAAGACCGCCAATGAGGTTCGACTTGTTTTCCTTGAGGTAACGGTTTGCGTCCGAAGCTTCGTTCATCACGCTCTGGAGCACGTCAATTCTCGATTGCAAGCGGGCTTCTTCGTTCTTTAAACCCTGCAATTTCTGTTGCGCTTCGGTGAGTTCGGCGCGTTCCGATTCCAAGCGTTCTTCACGCGTAGCGCGCTGTTCTTCGAGATTTTCGATTTCGCGATTCGTGTCCTCGATGCCCGCTTGGATTTCGGCGATGTTCGCTTCGGCATCGGACTTTTGCTTGTCGAGACCTTCGATTTCGGTCTGCCACTTCGCGATGTTCGTCTGGAGCATGTTGACTTCGGCATCCATGCGTTCAAAACGGCCACGGAGAGAGTTCACGCGGTTCGTCGCTTGCAAGCGTTCGTTCGAAAGTTCACGGGACTGCGTACGCAAGTCATCGACCTTGTCGCGCATGACCTGGAGCGTTTCGCGTTCGCGTTCCAAAAGCGCATTCAGCTCGTCCATGTCGTTTTCGCTACCGAGAACCGCAATTTCTTCTTCGAGCTTTGATTTTTCTTGAGAAAGTTCCTGCGACTTCTGTTCGCTGCGTTCAATTTCGCTTTGAGCCTTTTCGTTCGAAGACTGGAGGCCCGACATGGAGTCGCGCAAACGGACAATGTTGTTGTTCAAGTCGTTGAGGGCAATCGTCGCGGCCTGCACTTCGCGTTCCAAGTCGCGGTAGGCATTTTCGTCTTCGCTAATGGCAAGTTTTTTTTCTTCAATCTTCGCTTGCAGCTCCGTCGCCTTCGTCTTGGAAGATTCCACTTCGTGGTTCATGCGCTTGGTCGTCGTATCCAGCGTGGCCAAGCCTTCCTTGTAATCCTCAAATTTGTCCAAACTGACAGACAAATCAAGTTCGCGGAGACGCGTATTTAACTGTTTGTAGGCGTTGACCTTTTCGGCCTGAGTTTCATAGAGGCGGACGGAGCGGCGGACACTGCGCAGGTTGTCTTCGACACGTTCCATGTCCATCTGCACGCGTTCGAGCTGGCGGCGCGTTTCCTTGCGCTGCTGCTTGTACTTGCTCACGCCTGCGGCTTCTTCAAAAAGCACTCGGCGGTCATCCGCCTTGTCCGAAAGAACCGCCTTGATCATGTCGGCGTTCATCTGCGAATACGTGCTGGAACCAAGGCCCGAGTCAAACAACAAAGCGTGAACGTCACGCAAGCGGCATTCCTGGTTGTTGATGAGGTATTCGCCCGAACCATCGCGGTGCACGCGACGCGTCACAATGACCTCGGAATAATCAGAAGCAAGAGTGCCGTCGCTGTTATCAATTACGATGGAAACTTCGGCAAGACTCATGGCGGCACGTTCTTCGGTACCGCTAAAGATGACGTCCTGCATTTTACCCATACGGAGTGCGGCAGCCTTCTGTTCACCAAGCACCCAGCGGATGGCGTCCGTAATATTGGACTTGCCACAGCCGTTCGGCCCCACGACAGCCGTAAGACCCTTCGTCGGGAAGTTAATTTCCGTCCTCTGCGCGAAGGATTTAAAACCAAAAATCTTTAACTTAGTTATCTGCACTGAGTAAAAATGTAGTAAAAAAGTAGGAAGTAGAAGGTCGCAACCTATTTAAACTTAAACACGGCTTTTCCGTCATCATCTTGCGTGACTACTAAGTACTGGCTGCCGCCTTCGAAATCTAATTCAAGTTCAGCATAAGTCTGTTCGCCTTCTCCATCGCAACCAGAACCAGCGTCTCTTTGCGTCACCCCTACTTCACTCTGCTTTTTCAAGCCCCGCACCCTAACATCACGAGTATCTGTAACGCATGAAACAGCAATCATCTTTTCATACTTATCCCACTTATCAAACCTTACTCTCACGCGGAATGTTCCGACCCAGTCTTCTTCGACGACCTTGCTCTTTTCGCCTGGTTCAATCGATTCGCGAATCCAAGGGCTAACAGAAGAACCATCATCCGATACAACATCGAGCCCCAAAATCGTAACATCCGTCTTGTTTTCGACCTGCAAGCGAGTCGATGTATCAATGAATAAATGGCTCATGCAAGCAGTCAAAGCGAACATTGTCAGACAAAGGAAAAAACGCAAGAATTTCATTAGTTACCCCCTTCACTAGAAGTCGTGGCCGCGCCTTCATTTTCGTAGCGGATTCCCTTTGCATGGAGGACCTTGCGCCCTTCGGAATCCCTAGTCGTCGTTCCCATATTCTGTTCAGCATGGGATTTCATGAACTTCTTCAAGTCGATACTGTTCTGCGTCGTTTCCATGGGAGCAGGCTTTGCGGCACCGTGTCCAAAGAACTTGCCATCGGCAGCGCCAATCTGGAACTTGATTTCGGCAATAAGAGTACCCTTTGCGTGGAACATGTTTTCGTAATCGAATACGGAATTGTAACCGAGACGAATGAAGAGAATGTCAATAGCACCACCCCAAAGCAAGTCGCTTGCACCGGCACGTTCATGACGGCGAACGCAGGACGCCTCAAAACCAATCATACGTGACGGGTCCGGGTAATACTTCAAAGCCGCCGAACGGAATCCGTCGTCCGGGAAATCGAACGTGACATCGGCATAGAGCACTTGTTCATAAAGATTCTGTTCCCAGTTCAAACGAACAAAGTTGTCGTCATCATCGCCCGACTTACGCCGATAGATAGTGGCATTCAAATTGGGCAAGTATGTTTTGAATCCGCTTCCGGCACCGCCGTACAGAGCACGTGATTCAAGATCTAACGAAAAGCGGAGTGTCTGGAATGTACCGCGGTAAAAACTTCCCTGGAAGCTCAAGCTCTTATAACGCGCATGCGCCCAGTAGAACAAAAGGGAATCCGATTCATTTTCATAGATACGGTGCGACGCCAGTTCCAAATTCTGGTGCTGCAAGCCCAAGGCGACCGTTGCATCGTACTTCTTATTCGTGTAAGAAAAGCCCCAAGTCAACGCCGAAGAAATGTGGGCAAACTTGCCGTAATGCGGGAAAAAGAAAAAGTCCTGCGAATCCCAGCCAGTGCGGTCAAACCACGTGAGGAACCCGAAATGCGAAATGGAATCGAGCACCCAGCTACCGAAAATGCCATAATGGTGCCTGAACGCGTAACCGTTATGGACGCCGTACTGGCTTTTGAGCTGCAACTGTTCGGACGAAGGCGTATAAGTGTAGCCGATATCAATAAAGCCTCCTCGCCCACCGCGCATCACGAGGCCGATATCGCGAAGTTGACGGTCTCGCATTTGAAGTCCGCCTTGCGTAAGGGCTTCCGCAGGAATCGGGTCCGCAAAAGCAACACCCGCCGCCAGAGCGAGTAAGAGGAATATTTTATTCAAACCTGTTTTCATAAGCATCTTATCCAAATAAACCACATCCGTCATTCTGCCCCTGTAAGGGTCAAGAATCCCGTCATATTTATGAATAATAATATAGTAAAGGATTTGCAAATGATTAACGGTTAGTGATTAGTAGACAGTAGGCAGTATGAAGTAATCGTCATCCTGAACGCAGTGATATATGAAACTTGGCACTTTAGTGCCTTAGTTGAATTAGGTTCGTAGGAGCAGGATCCAGTGATTTCTACTGCTTACTGTAGTTTCGCTACTAGAACTGGAAATAAAGGAACGGGTTGTAGCTCTGGGTAAATAGCGCGAGCGTCGCGAGAATAAACAGAGCAAGCGCCACAAGCGATTTCTTGAAGCTCACCTTGTTGCACCAATCATAACTGCGGAAACGCCAGAAAGAAAGCAGTCCCGCAAGCGCCATGAACGTAACCGTCGTCGGCGTGAAAATTTCCGCCGCAAGTACCGCATCGAACGCACTCACCGGCATAAGCCCAAGCATCGCTTTCCACATGCGCCAGGCTTCGCCAATGTTGTCTGCACGGAAAAGCACCCAGCCAAACAACACAATCACCTGCGTCAAAAGAATCTGCACCACACGCGGAGCCTTGTAATACCAAGCATTCTTGTTGTTCGCACGTTCCGCTATCATAAAGAAAGCGTGATAAAGTCCCCAACAGATAAACGTCCAGTTCGCCCCATGCCAAACGCCGCTCGCAAACATCACAAGGAACAAATTAAGATACAGGCGACGAACGCCAACGCGGTTTCCGCCCAACGAAATGTAAAGGTAGTCGCGCAGCCAACTCGTAAGCGAAATATGCCAGCGTTTCCAGAATTCGGTAATGCTCCCCGAACGGTACGGTCCGTTGAAGTTCTGCGGAAAGTGGAAGCCGATCATAAGACCGAGGCCAATCGCCATGTTGGAATACGCCGAGAAGTCAAAGTAAATCTGGAACATGTACGCCAAAGCGCCCCACCAGCTGTTCAGCACGCCGGGAGCATCCGCCGCAAAGACCCGGTCCGCGATGATGCCCACCTGGTTTGCGAGGAAAATCTTTTCGGCAAAGCCAAAGCAGAAAAACAGGATGCCGCGCACGAAATTTTCAAGCGTATGCGTGCGGGATTCAAGTTCTTCGGCAACGGTATTGTAACGGACAATCGGTCCCGCCACGAGCTGCGGGAAAAGAGCCACGTAACATGCGAATGTCGCAAAATTCTTGACCGGAGGGGCTGTACCGCGCCACACGTCAATGGCATAACTCATGGACTGGAACGAATAGAACGAAATGCCCACCGGCAAAAGCACCGTCATAATCGAGAACGGTTCGCAGCCGAGCATTGTCGCAAAATCGTTTACAATCCCCATGCCAAACATGTAGTACTTGAAAAAGCCGAGCGCGCCGAGATTCACCGCAATCGCTGTGCCAAGTGCAAAATTCCGCTGGAACTTACTCGCTCCCGGTGCCGAAATAAAGCGCCCCGCCACATAGACCACGAGCGTACAGCCGAACATGAGGAACACGAGCCACGGTTCGAGCCAGCCATAAAAGATGTAACTGAAAACAGTGATGAACAAGTTCAACAGCGAATGCTTCGCCCCTAGCTTGAACAACACGAAATAGCCAACCAAGAACGTCGGCAAAAAATAGAAAAGAAAGATCTGTGAGGAGAAAACCATTAATTACTCATTCACTTCCACGGCCAGATAGCGCGGACCTTCGTCGTCAAAGTATTCGTCTTCGACAGCGCCGTCCCAATTGCCTTCGAGCGGAATGAGTTTAAGCGTATGCTTGGCCTTCGCCTTGAATTCGCCCACGTTGCCCTTCGCCTTGTCGGCCATCTTGTCTTTGACCTTGCCGCGCGCAATCAGCGGGTTATAGACACCCACGAGAACTTCTTTGGCGTCGAGCTTGCCCGAAACCACTTTCGAAACCTTGTACTTGAATACATAGACGTAACTGTACAGATCATTGCTAGGCATTTTTCCCGGAATTTCGGTCAAACGCCCTTCGATGGTGACAGGGTCAGCGGCAAACACAAAGGCAGCAGCAAGAATAAGCGAAAGTATAATCTTTTTAATCATAGTTACAAATTAGAAAAAAAAGAGGTTAAAACCCAAAATCTATTTGTTTTTAATCACTATTATGGTATACGCCAATAAATTGCAATTATTTTTAGTTCTATCATCCACAAAAGTCAAATTTATACCAATTTTAGTCAATTTTTACTTTATTTAAAACTCATTTTTTCAAAACTTTGCAAAAATTTTTCAATTTTTACACAAATTTTGGTCGTTTTGAAATAAAATTTCTTCAAAAATTTTAAATTTTTTCACAAAATCGCAATTTTACCTCTTGCCATCGCAAAAAAATACTCCTATATTTCAATTCATCTAAATTTTCATCTATTCTTTAAAAGACAGGAAAAATTATGGCAAACAAGACCTTAAGTGGTGCCGAAGTGATTATCGAATGCCTCAAGCGTGAAGGCGTCGATACTATTTTCGGCTATCCGGGTGGATCGGCCATTCCGATGTTCGATGCCATCCTCGACTCCAGCATCAAAGTTGTGCTCAGCCGTCATGAACAGGGCGCAACCCACATGGCTGACGGTTATGCCCGCCAGACCGGTAAGGTCGGTGTAGCTCTTGTCACTAGCGGTCCGGGTGCAACGAACACGTTTACTGGTATTTATACGGCCCTTATGGATTCTAGCCCGATCGTCGTGCTCACGGCACAGACGACGACTCCGAACTTGGGCAAGGACGCTTTCCAGGAATGCGACACGAGCGGTATGACTTTTGCCACCGTCAAGCATTCTTACTTGGTCAAGGACACGAACGACCTCCCGCGTGTGATGAAGGAAGCTTTCCACATCGCACGTTCCGGCCGTCCGGGCCCGGTGCTCATCGACTTGCCGAAGGACGTAACTGCAGGCCCCTGCACCGCTCCGTTCACCGACCAGATGGACCTTCCGGGTTACAAGATTCCGACTTACGCTTCTACCGAAAGCGTCGAAAAAGCCGCTGAATACCTCAAGAATTCCAAGAAGCCGCTTTTGCTCGTGGGCCACGGCGCCATGATTTCCGGTGCACACCGCCAGGTGAAGGAACTCGCCGAAAAGCTCGGCGCTCCGGTTTGCTGCACGATGCTCGGCCTCGGCACATTCCCGACCGACCACGAACTTTCGCTCGGCATGCTCGGCATGCACGGCACGGTTTATGCGAACAAGGCTGTACTCGACTGCGACTTGATTCTCTCCATTGGTAGCCGCTGGGACGACCGTATTACGGGTAAGCTTAGCGAATTCTGCAAGAACGCCATCAAGATGCACATCGACATCGACCCTGCCGAAGAAGGCAAGGTGTTGCAGCCGGATGTGTTCATGTGCGGCGATGCCAAGCTGGTCTTGGAACAGCTCCTCCCGATGGTGAACAAGCTCGACACTGCCGACTGGATCAAGACTTGCCAGACTTGGAAGAAGCGCTACCCGCTCACTTACGCAAAGCAGGGCGGCCTCCGCATGCAGCACATCGTGGCTACCGTGAGCGAACTCACCCACGGCAAGGCTATCGTCACGACGGACGTGGGCCAGCACCAGATGTGGGTTGCACAGTTCTTCCACATCAACTATCCGCGTCAGCTCCACTCCAGCGGTGGCGCAGGTACGATGGGCTTTGGCTTCCCGGCTGCTATCGGTGCCGCATTCGGCAACGAAACCGGTTGGCCGGTTTGCAGTTTCAGCGGCGATGGCGGTTTCCAGATGACCGAAGCAGAACTCGCAACGGCAGCCATCCACAAGCTCCCCATCAAGATTTTCGTGATGGACAACAAGTACCTCGGCATGGTGCGCCAGTGGCAGGAACTCTTCTACGACCACCGCTATTCCAGCGTTGACATGAAGGGCAACCCGGACTTCGTGAAGCTCGCCGAAGCCTACGGCATTCCGGGTCTACGCATCAAGCGCCCGGCAGACGCCGAACGCGTCATCCAGAAGGCGCTCGACTACAACGACGGCCCGATTCTCATCCACTGCGAATGCGAAAAGGAAGACAACGTGTTCCCGATGATTCCGGCTGGTGCCCCGCTTACCGCCATGCTTACGGAAGCGCCCAAGACGCAGCTCGAAAAACCCACCGGATCGACGTAATAGGAGGACTAAAAAATGAAAGATATAGCACATTCTATTAGCTTGTTAGTGGCAAACCGCCCGGGCGTGCTCGTGCGTATTGCTCTCGTGTTCTCCCGCCGTGGTTACAACATCGATTCTCTCGTCGTCTCCCCCACGCTCGACCCGAACTTCAGCCGCATGAACATCATCGCTCACGGCAATCCCGAAATCTTGATGCAAATCATCAAGCAGCTCGAAAAGCTCGTCGACGTGGTTCAGGCCAAGGACCATACCGGTACGGACGCTGTCGAAAAGGAACTCGCTCTTATCAAGGTTCGTTGCACCGCAGAACAGCGCACCGAAATCTTGCAGCTTTGCGACCATTTCCACGCCAACACGGTGGATATGACGATGACGTCCATGATCATCCAGATTACGGGCAACAGCGTCAAGGTCGATACGCTCAAGAGCTTGTTGCAGAAGTTCGAAATCGTCGAGTACATCCGCACGGGCAAGGTCATCATGCTCCGCGGCGAAGACAAGACGTAATTTAGAACTTAGAACTTAGAGTTTAGAACTTAGAGAAGTGCATTCGGGAAACCGGATGCATTTTTTGTCTAATCTTGAATTAAGATTTAGGAGTAAAAAACTACTTTTCGTCAAATTTTTGGCTCACTTGCAATTATTTATGCTTAGATAATAAGCGAGATAAGTGGTTGTATAATTTAAGGGTAATGATATTTCGTCGCGAGAATGGAGGCGTCGGCCAAGGATGGGGAGGGTGCAGGGAGGGGCCCGTGCGGCCTTCGGGTCGGCTTCAGTTGTTTATGCCCCCTCAACGTAAAAATTATTTATAGCACGGAACGCTACCCCAACGAACGAAAAGAAAGGTATTTTACAAGGAGTGTAATGGGAGAAGGAGCTTTGTTTTGAATATCGAAAAGAAAAAAATCGAGAGGCGCACAAAACTTTCGTCCATCGCCAAAAAAGCAATCGCTACATCGCTTGGAATTGTATCATCGGTGACATATATCGCTTGCGACGGCGGGGATATGTCAACTGACCCCACATCAGATACAGTACCAAACGGTCCGACAAAAGAAAGCTCCGACAGCCAACAAAATTTTTCTTCTAGCAGCAAATACCTTGACATTCCACAAAGCCATGAAGCCATCAGCAGCGAGGTGCTAGAAGCGCTATCTTCTGCAGCCGAGTCCGTGAACAGTTCCGCATCAGCCCCCGCCAGTGCTGCAGACTCGTCCGCAACCAGTTTGGCAAACGCCCCCTCCTCTGTAGTACAACCTCACTCCTCGGCAACGCAAAATTTAAGCAGTTCCTCCGCAGTTCCGTCAAGCCCGTCCTCAAGCTCATTTAAATTTGGAGACACCCTCCCTGATTACCAAGAATGTCCTCCCCCATTCCCTTCTACCGATCCCTGCAAATGCGTTCCGGACGGCACCACTGTAGAATACCAAACTGAATTCGGAGTTCAAGTCATCATGTGCCCCCAATCGTCTAACTCAAGCTGGCCGTCTCATGGATTCAGCATGGTTACCACATTCGAACGGGATGATATCGAAGTATAAGGAAATAAAAATGAAAATCGAAAAGAAGAAATATGCAGACGGCTCAAAGTTTTCGTTCGCCAAAAAGAGCGCCATCGCCACCGTTCTCGGTATGGCGGCGGTATTTTCGCTGAATGCCTGCGATGACAGTACTTCGGCATCTGAAGGCAATTCGAATCATACAACCGGCCCGGAATCAAGCGGCGCTACTGTTCCCACAAGCAGCTCTGACGAAGCAACTCCCGCAAGCAGCGAAAGTGCCTCCGCCGTATCAAGCCAGGAACAAAAGCCTTCCAGTTCTAGCCAGGAACAAGCGCCCGAGACATCCAGCCAGCAACAATCTCCGGTAAGCAGTTCCAACGAGGTGGTTGTCGATATTCCCCTGAGCCACGAGCCTATCAGCAGTTCCGTCATGGAAGCGCTATCGGCTGCCGCTGAAGCAAGCAGTTCCTCTACTGTCCCTACCCCAGCCAGCGCAGCAGACACGACAACAAGTTCCTCGGCCGACACAGCCAGTTCCGCAGCCGGTCCGGAATCTTCAAGCGAAACCGTACAACCGGAATCTTCGAGCGAATCCGTCAATCCAGCAAGTTCGTCCAGCCAACCCTCCATCTGGGACATCTACGACGCGTGCGAAGGGCTTCCTAGAGGCTCTTCCGTAGACATTGGCGGCAATGTGTACCTCTGCCCCGATGGCATCGGTGGAGCGATGGGCAGCATGGTCACCACCTTCGAGCGTGACGACATCGAGGTATGAACCTAATCCTCTGCCTTACAGAGCAGTGCAACCTGCGCTGCTCCTACTGCTATTACAAAGACACGCAGGCCGCACGACATGCGGTCATGGACAACGCGACCCTTGAGCAATCCATCCGCATCGGCCTCGAGCGCACGCACGCCTTCGGGCAAAACATCCTAACCGTCTCTTTTTTCGGCGGGGAGCCGCTCTTGCGCAGAAACGCCATCTACCACGCCATAGGGTTTGCCAAGGCTCTTGTCGCCGAAGCTATCGACAAGGGAACCGTCGGCAAGGATTTCCGTCTGGAATTCACGATAAATACGAACGGAACCCTGTTCGACGACGAATTCTTCGACCTGTGCGAAAGGGAGAAATTCACCTTTTTTCTCTCGCTCGACGGCCCCGAGCACCACCAGGACATTGCGCGCCGCACAGTCTACGACACCGGCAGTTTCAAGGCCATCGAAAAGAACATCCCACGTTTCGTGGAACTCAAGGCGACCGCCCTCAGCACCATCACGCGTGCACACATCGATACCGTCGCCGAAAGCATCAAATGGCTACATTCGCAAGGCTTCCGGAGCATGACGACCAGCGTGGATTTCGACGGGAAGTGGACCGGCGAAGACTTCGAAAGGCTCGCCCAGCAATACCGCGAAATGGCCCGATACTGGATTGAATGCCGCAAGAACGGAGACCGGTTCTATCTCGGCACAATCCAGGACAAAGTAAAGCTCTTGCTTTCCGGGAAAAGATACAGGAACTACTCCTGCCATGTCTATAGCAGAAATCTCGGCATCGCGACCAACGGGAACATATTCCCCTGCTCGCGCTTCATCACCTCTAGGGAAAACGCCCCCTACAAGCAGGGCAACGTTTTTACCGGATTCGATGAAATCGCCTGTGCAGAATTGCACGCTTTCCTAGAACGCGACAAGCAGGAATGCGAAGGCTGCGACATCCGGCACCGTTGCAGCATGCACGAATGCGCCTGCACCTCGTTCTACACCACCGGACACATCGACGGCGTTTCGGCAGAAGTCTGCACTCACGAGCGCATGGTCGCCGAAATCTGCGATGAATATATCACCAACATCGCTAAAACATAAAATTATCCAAAATTACGAGCATCGTAGTCCAAATTGGCTATATGCAACGCATGCAACAAAATCGTGCGGCGAAACAAGCAAAATCCCCCAAAAATACGTTTTAGGGCTTAAAACAAGCTATATTAACTTACGTCCAAATGTTCGAGGAGGATTTTTTATGAAGATCGAGAAGAAAAAAGTAACAGCACGTATTAATTTTTCGAACGCTGCAAAAACAACCATTGCAGCAACCTTCGGATTGGCCAGTGTTGCCGCCATCAGCGGTTGCAACGACGACTCAGATAGCATTGTTGGTCCCGCCCAAGGCCCGACTCCAGCAAGTTCAAGCGTAAATGCAAATGTGAACGAATCCAGTTCATCCGTTGTTGATATTCCGCTAAGCCACGAAGCCATCAGCAGCTCGGTTTTCGAGGAACTTTCTTCTTCCGCAACACAACCGAGCAAAACATCTTCTTCGTCTTATGTTTCCTCTGGCGTCTCTTCGGCCTCACGCCCTGCCCCCATTAGTTCTTCGGCCGCTGACCCGACATCTTCTGCAACAGAGCCTGCATCGTCCGCCGCCGAACCTACGAGTTCCTCTAATGTCGAAAATCCGGCCAGCAGTTCATCAAGTGATACAGTCGTCCCTCCATGGCCAAGAGAATGCGAAAAAATTGATTCCATGGGCGTAAACGTAATCATGTGCAATGACTACAAAGACATGCCTATGGTGAGCATGGTATCCACATACGAATTGTTCGACAACGCCTAAAATTTGCGAATGCTTGGAGCGAATCATGAAAATCGAGAAAAAGAAAGTATTGAAAGGTTCAAATGCCAATAGCATCGCAAAAAACGCGATTGCTGCGACCTTGGGGCTTTCTGCGATATTCACGATGAACGCGTGCGTGGAAACTTCGTCTGCTTTGCGTGACGAAGCTGAACCCGACATCAACGGCTCCAACAATACCGCAGTAAGCAGTTCCAGCGAAGAACAAGCATCGTCAAGTTCCAGCAAAATTATCGACATTCCCAAGAGCTACGCCCATTACAGCAGCTCCGTCATCGAAGCGCTTTCGTCCGCAAAACAGCCCAATAGCAGTTCTTCAATAATATCAGCAGGCATTCCTCACGCATATTCGTCTTCGTCAACAACGTTGCCAAGCAGTTCTTCGCCAGGAGTCGAAATCGAAATAAAACCGGAAATTCGCCCTGTTATAAAAGACACGCTCATCCCGGAGATTCATCTTTGCGACGATCCTAACAATCAAAACTGCCGTATGCTCATTCAAAGCATGGTTACCACTTTAGAAACAAACGATATTGCATGAATTTAGTCCTCTGCCTTACAGAACAGTGTAACTTACGCTGCACTTACTGCTATTACAAAGAGACGCAGGCTGACCGCAAAACGGTCATGGACGATGCTACGCTCGAACAAGCGATTCGAATCGCGCTCGATCGCACGATTTTCTTTAAGCAACAGTATCTGAACATCACGTTTTTCGGTGGCGAGCCGCTTTTACGCAGGGACGCCATCTATAAAGGCGTAGGTTTTGCAAAGGCTTTAGTCGCCAATGCAATAGACGAAGGAAGAATCGAAAAAGATTTCAATTTGAAATTTGCAGTCAACACGAACGGAACGCTATTCGACGATGAATTCTTTGATTTTTGCGAACGCGAAAAATTCCGCATTTACCTTTCGCTCGACGGCCCGGAACACCATCATGACATCGCCCGCCGCACCGTAAACGGAACGGGAAGTTTCAAGGCCATCGAAAAGAACATTCCTCGTTTTGTAAAACTCGACGCAGTAGCATTAAGCACAATTACGCGTCCGCATATCGACACCGTTTTCGAGAGCGTCAAATGGCTGCACGAACAAGGGTTCCAGAGCCTTACCACGAGTGTCGATTTCGATGGCAAATGGAGCGGCGAAGATTTTGACAGGCTTGCTATCCAATACCAAAAAATGGCGCTGTATTGGAAGGAATGCCGAAAGAAAGGCGACAAAGTCTTTATCGGTACAATTCACGATAAGGTAAAACTGGCACTTATTAATTCACGATACAGACTCTATTCTTGCCATGTCTATAATGGTGCGATTGGAGTCTCGACGAACGGAAACATTTTCCCCTGCACGCGATTTATCACCTCAAACTCAAACACCCGTTACGTGCAGGGGAACGTCTTTACCGGATTTGACGAAACAGCATGCGAAGAAATCCGTGAATTTTTGGATAGCGACAAAAAAGAATGCGAAGGTTGTGATATCCGCTACCGTTGCTGCGCGCATGAATGCGCCTGCACGTCGTTCTATACGACAGGAAGTATCGAAGGAGTCTCGCCCGAAGTCTGCACGCACGAGAGAATGCTCACCGAAATCTGCGATACGCTGCTGGAGCAGTTAGATAGTAGAATTTAGAATTAAAAATTTGTTGTTAGGAGAAAAAAACGCCTAGACCCTTAAGGAGGAGGGAGTGGGGTCTAGGCGCCTCCGTGTGATGATTATCGCACGGATATTTTACGTGAATAAACGCGATTGCGGGAAACCGCTTTTACAATATAAATACCACTTTGGCCACGCGTTTTCCAAAGGAAATCTTTACCAGCGTATTGTGCCACCATTTGCCCGTTCAAGTCGAAAATGCTCCAGTTTGCATTTTCAGGAACAGACATCAACACGGCTCCGTCCAAGTGATTGACTTTCAAACCAGCAACCGTAGCGAAGCGGCCAGCAACAATCCCTGATGGAGTCAGTGACGACGAATCGCCAACAGTCGCTACTTTCGGATTGTCGATAGCATCGATAACATTCACAAAAGCGCCACTCATCATCGAGGTTCCGAACCAAGCGAGGAACTGATCGAAATACATTTCGTTGTGAAGCGTATCTTCGAGCGCCCCTGATTCGTCCTTAGCCTTTCCAAAGTAATCACGGCCTTCGTAGAACTTACCCATTTCTTCGCTGAATGCGATACGGTCTGCCTTCTCGCCCACCGCCATCGCGGCAGTCGCCCACATGCCGATTGTCAAATGACTGTGCTCACGACGATAGCGCCATGTCGTCGTATCCTTCGAGTTGTTAAAATCATACCATTTGTCTTCGGCTGGCAAAAGTTCGCCTGCGTTTTCTATCTGGTAGAAGTTAGCCGCTTTGGGGCCGCCTTTCGAATTGATGAACGTCAACGCATTCTTGAGGAATGTCTTTGCACGCTGTTCATCGAACCAGATAGCATCAATCGCGACACGCCACAAGATGCGAATGGCATCCTTGAAAAAACCTTTACTTTCGAAATATGCGTTGTAGCCAAGACCTTCTGAACCTACCCAGCCGCCTTCGGGTGTCATCCAGTCCGGCACCATGCCCATGCTATAGCCAGGGCTTTTGGAAATGATTTCGTAAGACTTATCGACAACCTTGTTCCAACGGTCGCCATTGCTATCGAACTTGGCAAAAATCTTGTACCATGCCGGAGAAAAATACCCCGGATTTACAAACGAGCGACCACCCCACCCTGCTCCCGGAGCGAGAATGCCATCACTAGTCACCTGTTCGGAGCTCCACATGCAATCGAGAATTTTCTGCGCATGTGTCTTGTAATCGTAACCAAATTTTGTGGAAGTATATGCTTTCCACTTACCCGCAGATACGAGTTTATCCGCAAAAATCAATGCGAGAGCGATATCTTCTTCGGCATCGGAGGCTGCGCCCATCCCAACAATCTTGCCGTCAACAGACATCTGCCAGTTGTAATAGCATTTTCCCCACATCGTGGAATTGGCTTCATCCCACATCTTGTTGAAAGAAGCCTGGTCGTTCGCATAAAGCGCAACAAGCATGCCATATCCAACGCCTTCGCTCACAGCATCGCCCGGTGCTTCGCTCTTGGGGCGATGAATAAGGCCTACACCGGCACTGTATGGTTGAATGTTTCGACGGATAAGTCCTTGCCATGTGCTATCGAGAGCCGCATTCCAATAAGCGGCATCCACTTTCGGTTGCGCATTGGGCAAATCAAGAACTGCAAATGATGTGGTAATTGCCGCTGCAACGCAGAAAGGCACAATACGAGAAATAAACATATAACCTCCACACACCAACCTTGTCCGCCTCTATATTTAGAAATTTTGAGCGTAAAAATCAAGTACAAAAAAATTTGCGATGACAGCAAACACAACTCGACCTACTTACGATAATACTACAGCTAGACGGTTAAATATTACAGCCGGACCGTTTCATCACAAATTGCACAAACCGCTGTGCGGTGCGTCACAAAAATCATCGTCTTTTCAGGGAACGCCGCAAACAATCGTTTGTAAAGTTCTGTTTCGGTGCCTTCATCCAACGACGAACTGATTTCATCGAAAAGCAAAATGTTTCCCGGGCGTAAAAGTCCACGGGCAATAGCAATGCGCTGAGCCTGACCTTCACTCAGTCCACGTGCGCGTTCACCAAGTTCAAAATCAATTCCGCCAGCAAGATCAAGCACAAAATCCGCACAGGCCACATGCAACGCATTTTTCATTTCCGACTCGCTCGCTTCCGGATTTGCCAACAGCAAATTATCGCGGATGGAGCCGTTCATCAAAGTGTTCCCTTGCGGCACATAGACGAAATTCGGACGTGTCGATTCCGAAATTGTAACGTTCTTTTCGTCAACTTCATTTTGAGAAGTATCACGATTTGAATAAATCAACATTTTTCCGTCTATGGGTTCGACAAAGCCAAGCAAAAGCCTAAAGAGCGTCGTTTTGCCTTTACCCGTCTCCCCCATGATAGCCGTTTTGCTAGCAGGCTTAAAATCATGCGAAAAGTCGGCGACAATTTCGCGGTCGCCATTGGCGTAAGCAAAGCGGACGTTTTCCAATTTCACGCCAAGACGTTCTTCCATCACCATGTCTGGAACGCGCTGGCGGTTGCCGCAACCATCTTCGAGTTCTTCCAAGCGATCGATACTCGCCGTCGAATGCACCAGTTGCGGAACCATCCCAAGCAAGGTTAGAATCGGATGTTGGATTTGCCCTACCAATTGCAAAAAAGACGTCATCATGCCAAACGTTATCGTACCGTCGCGAAGGCCAAGGCCGCCCCATACAAACGCAAGCAAATAGCCAAGGCCAAAAGCAGCACCAATGGCAAAACGGGCCACCGCCGTAAAACGCGTACGGCGCAACACATCATGTTCCAGCTTATTCTGCTTCAAGTCAAGGTGTTTCGTCACCCAGTTTTCGCTTTCAAGAGAACGCAGCACGGCATTGAATTCCACGCCCTCCTGCACCTGCATCTGGATTTTGCTTTCGCTGTCTCGAATTTCGAGCGTCATCTTCCGCAATCTGCGTGAAATCAGTTTGCCCACCACGACCATCACGGGCGTAATCAATAGTAGCGCCCAAGCAAGTCGCGCATCGAACCAACGCATCAGTAAAAACGCCCCGACAAGCTGGATTCCAGTCACTGCCATCTGCGGAATCGTTTCCATGACAGAGGTACTGATATTTTCAATATCCTTGGAAAGTCTGGACGTGACATCACCCGAATGGAGTTCATGACCGTCAAAAAGACGACGCCTGAACAAAGTCTCGAAGTAGAACAACCTCAAAGCGTTCGACTTTTTGACCGTCGCGGCATTCGTCATGTAATAATACACAAGCCGAAGAACAATCGTCCCCACCACAGAGGCGACAAGCAAAGACACCATGCGAACGATATCGTCCGACGTGCCTATACGTATCGTCTCATCAATAAAACGCTTGCTCAGCCATATCGTCAAAAGACCGAGCGCCACACGCCCAGTCCCTATCAAAACGCGGGTCGCAATATTTACACGGAACCCGCGCGTTCCACGCCATAGCCAGGCGACATAGTTCATTCGATCACGTTAACCTTTTGCCATTCGGCAACGATTGCAGCAACATCGGCTTTAGCCTGTTCCGCACTGACATCGTATTCGCCACACAGAGCTTCGGCCAACTTTTCGACCGTAAAGTCGCCCATGTCGCAAGCTTTTTGCCAAAGCCAAGCAGCGGTTTCGTTCAAGCAAAGGAGCTTGCCAAAATCAAGCGCACCGACACCTTCACCCATGATAACTTGTTCGCCGCACACTTCGCGCAACACAAATCCATTCTTTATACGCATATTAATGAACCTTTCTATAAAGCCAAAGAAAATACCGTCTAAAAGGTAGCAAAGCAAACCAGACTTTTGCAGCCAAACGATATCCAAAAGAGTTAATCGAGCACTTTTTGCCGTTTCCCCTCACCACTTGTACTACCTTGGCGCAGACATCGGCCCTGTTGCAGAATTCACGCAAAGCCAAATTGCCGTCGCCCATCACGACAACGCGGTCGCCATCCAAAGAAAGTACCCGGTGTACGACATAGAATTTGTCCTTGGATTTTCCGTTTTCGACGAGAGCAAGGACAATATCTCCGCTACGCAAGTCCTTTGGTTTCTCAAGAATGACACTGTCGCGACCGCCAACGATAAACGGCAACATGCTTCTACCGTTTACGGGAAACGTAACGCTTACACCTTCTGAAACAAGCCGGATCGCTTCTGCAATAATCAAAGAATCGTCTTTTTTTTCAAAATCGCTCATTAGATTCTCGCAGATATTTCGCTAGACCTTTTCTGCAGCAACAGATGCACAACAAATTTTTGCAGCGGCCTCGTCAGGCAGACATTTGAGGTACCACACGGGTACATTAGCCGCAAGCGCATTTTCGGTATTGTGCAAGCCATCAGCAATGGAACGTTCCCAACGCTTACCAGAAATGCAAGGGAGAATCGCAGCATACGCCTGCACCCCGCGCAAACGGGTAATCTCGTTGAAAGGAGCCTGGGACAAAAGCACAAAACCGCCAAGCAAGCATTCCTCGTTCTTGTAACAGGGTGTCTTTCCGCTCCAGGGCGAGCCATAGACTTTTGCATACCCTTTACCGTCAGCGGTCTTGTAGCAGCGCACCACCGGATTGTCGTCATTCAAGAGCGTCGAACCGTCGATGTACTTGAGCCAGAGCCTTGCATGCGTACTCTTGCCGGTCCCGCTCTTTCCGAGGAACATGTAACCGCGTTCACGATAATGTACTACCGCCGCATGGAACAGCGCCGTATCAAACGGTGCCGTCGCAATTGCGTAAAGAACCATCAGCGAGTTGTTCACCGCAAATTTCAAGTACGAAGTATTTTCAGCAGCCGGAACAAAAAGCTTTGAAGTTCTGTAGTCCTTTGAGCAAACTAATGTACCGACATATTTATCGAACAAATAGAATTCAAAGAGAGATTCTCCATGCTGCGTAATGCCGCATACAATCCGCTGACCTTCTTCTTCTTGTCTTGTTTCTTCGACAAACACGGGAGCTTTTTCATCCGTGACGACATCCATCGAAAAAAGACAATCGCATGCGCTTACTGAAAAAGGGGCGTAATTATCCGCATTTTTTTCAAAAAAATCATCGTAAAGCCCGGCATTTGCCGTCAGCGAAAACACATGATCAGCCACCTTGTAAAAACGAGTTTCGCGAACAGATAAAATCATAAAGCAATTTTCCTGCGTTTAATGCGGCGAGGAATCAAAGATAAGGTCGCTCGCCAATACTTCAATTCTTTAAATATGGCATTGACTGGATCAAACGGAATCCAGCTAATAGCCCTCAATCGATCCTTGAACCAACGAACAAAAACGTTGATGCGCGACATGCGTTTCGAATCGTACTGACCAAAATTGCCACCATCCAAAGCCAGTTTCATGAGCCGTTTTCCACGCCATTCATCCGGAGCAAAAAGCATCAGGTCGCGTTCGAGCCCAAAGATTTCGCCAAGCATCCACATCACGGCACCGCCAGCTTTGTCCATGCAAAGCGATTTCATGACTGCCGAAACCTCTCGACGGTCACTCTTGGTGGAATGCTTCAGTAAAATGTAATAGTCCATGAAATGCCTGAAACCAAGCCCCTTTTTATAGAAATGCTGCTGCAAATGCGAAAGCTGCATCACCAAAGCGAACTTGATTGTCGGTGAGTAAAATCCCTCGGGAACAAGTTCCGAATTCAAAATTTCCTTGTTCAAAAAGTCTTGAAGTTCACCATCCTTATACGGATTCCCGGACGCCGGCTTATAGTGAATCTCGACAGTGACGCCATCGGCATTTTTCGGCATGTGGATATGATGATTGCACCCAGTCTCTTCAAGTTCTGGAATCAATTTCAAATCCAAAAGCAATTTTTCAACACTCTTGCGGCCACCTTCGACCCAAAGGTCAATATCACCACACTGACGGCTCAGCGGGTCGGGATAAAGCCTTGCATTCGCAGCGCCCTTCAAGACCGCAGTCCGTCTGCCCGCCTGCCCCATGATTTCAGTCAATCGCGCCGCTTCGGCGTTCATGCGGTTGTTCATGTCGCGGGTTGCTTCGGCATGGGCGGCCCAACGCATCAGCAACTGCTTAGGCGGGCGATTTTCCTTGGGAATTTTTGGGAACGTCGTAAAGACAACATCCAAAACAGTCTGGCGCTTGGCCTCAATATACAGTTTTTGCCATTCTTCAGGAGTCAGTTTTTCAACGGGACAATCAATAGTTCCAACAGCGCAGCGCAAAAAACTGAACAATATTCTATAAATAGGATTGACTAAATCAAACATATCAAAAAAATTATTCTAAATGTCGTACAGAGAGACGGCGGTACTTTATACGGAGCGGGATATAACGGACATAGCTTTTCCAGTAGTCTATTTCATGCAGAATGGCCTCTACCGGAGCAAAAGCAACCAAACGAATCGAACGCCATCTACGCTTAAGCCAATTAACGAAGAAAGAGGTCTTCTTTCTGGGATTGTATCCAAAATTTCCGACCGCATCAGAGTCTTCGAGCATCATCTTGCCACGGCGTTTGTCGGGCTTGACGAGCATCATTTCAGATGGAAGTCCAAAAACATACTCCATAATCCACATCAATGCGCCGCACCCTTTGTATAATCCAAATGATTTGAGCAAGGACGCCACTTCACGGCGGTCTTCGGACGAAGAATTCCGCAAGAGGATGTAATAATCCGCCAGTTGCTTGAACCCAATGCCGTCGTTAAAGAAATGCTTCAGGATATGCGAAAGCTGCATCACGAGCGCAAACTTTATCGTCGGGACGCAAAAGCCTTCGGGAGTTGGTTCTGATTTCAGAATTTCACTATCAAGATAACGCAGCAAGCGCTTTTTGGCGAACGGATTAAAATTCCCCGACGACGGTTTATGATGAACTTCTACAATAATTCCATTTTCATCGGGATCCAGGCAAAAATGATGTTTTGACCTTAAACACCTTTTGCTTAACGTGAATCCCGTTTCACGCATCAAGGCGACAACATTATCGTAACCGCCTTCAACCCAAAGATCGATATCGCCAGCTTGCCGTAAAAGAGGGTCCGGATAAAGCCTTGCATTGGCGGGCCCTTTGAGCACTGCGGTCTTGCGATTATGAGCCGTACAGAGTTCCGTAAGATGTGCGGACTTGCTATTCAGCTGTTTGTTCTGCCCTTTGATAACTTCAACTTCGCTTGCCCATTGGTAAATGAGCTGTTGAGGCGGTTTTTGTTCCTTGGGCAGATGGCAAATTGCACGATACGCGACTCCGACCATGAGTTGTCTGAGGCACTCCGTATGGATAGTTTCCCATTCCGTTTCGTTCAGATGATACGGAAAAAGAGACGCCCTACACTCCGGATCCAGGGCCATTCTTAGAAGAGCGTATAATGCTTTGTTCTCGGGATTTGCCATTGTGGAAAAATTAATGGGCGCTATTCGTCTACATCAATATGAATTACTGGACATTTGCCGATGCCCTCGCTGCACTGCATAAGCGTTGCCTGAGCCCTCACCGGCTGCACCTTCATCTTGGTTTTTTTCGTACTGTTTCTTTTCGGTAGTTTTATACATAAAAAATACACCACAAAATTAACAGTCACCGTCTTCAACACATATTTTAAGTGTATCGGGCAAGCTTTCCTGCATAAGCGTCGCCTGCGCCCTCACCGGCTGCACCTTCATCTTGGGTTTTTCATACTGTTTCTTTTCGGTAGTTTTGTACATATGTTTCCTTCGTCGCCACACAGGCTCTTAAAACAAGAACAATGTTACAAAAAAAAAAGAAAAACGTCAACAAACGATCCCGCAACACTTCAGCGAAACTCAGTGCATCGCAAGTGCGGGATGACATTAATAGCAGAAAACGTTACAAAGGTGAAAAATCAAAAACCCAGAACGGCTTCGGAGATTTCGTTCGCTTCGTCGGAACCGTCATCAGCACGGTCCGCATTGAATTCGCCCCAGCCTTCGCTCGCGCCACAGCCAATTCCCACTTCCATCGTGGACCACTTGAACACGGCATAAACGCGCTCAAAGCGTTCCAGAATTTCCGTCAAGGTATCCTCGGGCGGTTCGTCTTCGACAAGGAACGTCCCGTCAATAGCGAGCAATTCCGTTTCAGGCAATTCCTCGAACCGGCATTCGTATTCATCCATCATGATTTCATCGACGGAATAGCATTCTCCAGAATCCACACTGGGCAATTCCGCATCCGGAAATTGCTCCATGAAATCCGACCACAAGGCGTCCAAATCCTCCTGAACACCCACGAACCGAACCAACACTCTACAATCCATACCATCTCCTAACTAACAAGAATATTATGTTTTCGCTCTTTGGCGTTTAAGCTTGTTAAACTTAATCTTGCGACGCCAACCTCGCCTTTGTCCAAACACGATGAATACCAGCGATATCACCGGATAAATCAAATTGAGAAGCCCTCCAATTTGTGAATAGACCGTTTCAGTCTGCTTTGTCGAAACCTCTGTGATGTAAATTTGGTCAAGTCCCAACTGATCAATCTGTGCGAGGGAAAGCTCATTGCCGACCGAGTTACTTACAAGCGATATTCCATCGTTTGTCGTCATAACCAGGTTAACCCCCATTTCGACAGAACGGACACCTACGGTGCGATAATGGAAATCGTTAATGGACTTCCAATCCCAGCATGGGTTGAAATAAAGTTGCGTCGTCGGATCCATACCACGAACGAATTCCGAGAAATTTCCGTCATAGCAAATTGTAAACGAAACGGCATACGAGGAATTCCCAAGGGCAAGAACTTTAGCGGGAATAGGCCCTTCACCAATAACCGTGGAACCGACTTCTACGACGGGAAGTATATTGTGTTTGAGGTACTCCGCAAGCACCTCGCCATACTTGTCAATGAGAACAGCCTTGTTGATCAGCTTCCCTTCTTGATTGTTGTCCAAATCGACAACCTCAAGCGTCAACAAAATTGGCAACGAGAACTTTCTCGCCATTTCACGGACGTGTTCCATAAAGCGTTGTTCATCAAGGTCCTCGATTGTGAAAGCCTCCTCGCTAAACACGAGAATATCAGCCCCTTTTTCAAATGCGGCGATTGCAATTTTCTCGAAAGACTCCACATTCCGCTCGTAAGTCAAGATACCCCATTCGCTCTTGTCCTGGTCGATCTTGGGCCCGATAGCCTGCGCCACTTTCACCGTAGATTGATCTTCCGTCCATGTGCCGTAACGGACAGCACCGCCCACATGCAACAATATAAGAACAGACAAAGCAATCAGACCAATGCGTTTGCCCACCGGTCTTTCCCAGCGTTCAAGGACATAGACCGCAATGGATGCAGTCCACGTAATCAAGAATGTCAATCCGAACTCGCCAATTACCGAAGCCAGTTGCAAAAAGGGTTTGTTGTCGTACTGTGCATAAGCCAAACTGCAAATCGGAATAACACTGCAAGCCGAAAGAATAAAATTCATGGTGCAGAAAATAGCCGGGAAGACAAGCGTATAGAGGAACGGACTCTCCTTGTGGCAATAAACAGAATCCCACACAAATGGAATCCAGAATACGCATGACGTAAAGACCATGAACAGGCCGCCCGCGCCTTCAAAATCAGGACCAAGCACACCGTGAAAACGGAAACTGAGACCAATCACCAAAAAAGCGAGCAGGACCGCCTGTGCATACTTTTTGGGGCTGAAGTGCGCATAATACAAAAAGCAGAATGGCCAAATCCAAACGCTAAGAATATACAGAAACTTTATATTCGAGAAAAATGGCGGTGCCAGTAAAAAGAAGCACCCAAGAATAACCATAAGAACGGGTTTATTGCAACTTAAAAATTTGCAAAATCGTTTCACAGACTCCATATATGGACACTCCTTTTAACTCGCTTCTTATTAAGAAGTATAAATTTTTTTAGCACTATCAGGGATTGAAAAATGGAAAAAAACAAAACAAAAGGCCCTCAATGAGAGCCTTTTGTCTTTCTGGAGGTGAGGAGAGTCGAACTCCTGTCCAAAATCACGTCCATGTACGTTCCTACAAGCGTTCCCTTCGAATTTAAGATCTCGCCTCGTCCACGCCCAAGAAGGTCGGCGCGAATTTCAGCCAGCCTAGTAAATCTCGGACAATCACCCCAGGCATGCAATCATCCTATCCCATATTGCGTCCGGACGTACACCCCGATGGGAGCGGGATGAGGCCCGGCGTTGCCGTTAATTAGGCAGCGAGTGCGTAGTTTTCGTCAGCACTTATTTTTTTTCAGACTTTTTAACGAGTTGCCCTCGTCTGAGACCTCGACTTGCAACTAACACTTCGGTAACCCTGTCGAAACCAGAGCACCCCCGGTGTAGGCACCGGGGGTGCTCGATTGAGACCAAAGCCCACCAGTGCTTGCTCAAATATAGTAAAAAACTAGAACTTGACTTTATAAATTTGTGGCCAAAGCTTGCCCGTCACCCAAAAGTCCTTGCCGTCATAGGCAATCCCATTCAAAACGTCAATGTTGTGGAAGCGTTCGCGAAGTTCCCCCGCTTTTTTTGAGAAATCTATATAGCGGAGCACCTTCCCGCTCGGGAGCTCAATCTCGGCAATCAAGTCCGTCTGCCAGATGTTTGCATATAAAGTATCACCCACAACTTCAAGTTCATTTAAATTTTTGATGGCGTACTTTCCGTCGCGGACACTGATAATCCCGGTTACATTGAATCCGCCAGGCGCAATCTGCAAAAGTTCATCGGAGCCGTTACTCATCAGCAGTTCGTCGTGCCACAGCGTAAGCCCCCAGCCTTCTGTCGGGATGCGGAACGCGCCCTTCTTTTTAAACGGTTTGCGCCCATAAATAAAAGCCTTGTGCGATTTCCACGTCAGGTAGTAGATTTCATCGCCCAAAACCACGGAACCCTCGCCAAAATAGCGTTCTTCAAGGCGAGCCGAATCAAGAACTTTACCATCGAGAGTGCGACGATAAAGTCCAGACTTCCCGTACAATCCCGTTGTTTCAATCATTTCCTTGCCGTCAAAAGACAGTCCCTGCGTAAAATGCGTAGTCTCGTGCGGAACGGAATCGAGAATTTCAGGCACTACCCGTGGCGTCTCGGCATGGACAGACGAGAGACTAAAGACGAATGACGAAAGGACAAATGCGAAAAGCGTCGTTTTGAAACATGAATTAAACTTTGACATATTTTAAAAATACAAAAATTGCGTTTTAGGGAAATTACTAAATTTGCGGCCATGGGTGAAATTAGAACTCCAGCCAAGGTTAAGATTGTCGTAGGCATTCTTGCAAAAAATGCCGATTCCGTAAATGCGGTACGCAACGTCCTCAAGGAACGTTTCGGCGAAGAAGACCTAAACTTGGAACCGTTTCCATTTACGTTCACCAATTACTACAAAGAAGAAATCGGCGATGCCCCCGTCCGTGCGTTTTTCAGTTATGAAAACCTCGTCGAACGTGAAACAATTGTCGACATCAAACTTTGGACCAATGACATCGAGCTTGAAATCGCCAAGGAAAACGGAACGCCGGGGCTACGTCCGGTGAATCTCGATCCGGGCTACATGACTCTCGGGCAGTTCTTCTTGGCCACAACCAAAGATCAACGCCAACGTGTCTATATGCAGCGGGGAATTTTCGTGGAGCCCACCCTCTACTTTCAGGACGGACATTTTCACGCTTTCGACTGGACTTACCGCGATTACCAAAGCGAAAAATACATCCATTACCTAGAGCAAGTCCGTGCCCGCCTCGCCTACCAACACTCGACCGGAAAACCATACCGCCTGCGCACCAACCACTAACCACCAATTAAAATTATGAAAGCCGGAATCATTACAGTAATCCTCCTCATCATCAGCAACGTGTTCATGACCGCCGCCTGGTACGGCAACCTCAAGCTCAAGGAAATGCACATCAGCACCGACTGGCCGCTCATCCTTGTGATTCTTGCATCGTGGGGCGTCGCGCTCATCGAATATTTCTTCATGATTCCCGCCAATACCATCGGTAGCAAAATCAATGGCGGCCCCTTCAGCCTGATGCAGTTGAAAGTCATCCAAGAAGCGATTTCCCTGACGGTCTTTACTGTTATCGCGGTAACGGTATTCAATAACGAAGCGTTGCAGTGGAACCACATTGTCGCTTTTGTGTTGATTATTGCGGCTGTATTTTTCGCATTCCTTAAATAAACGATTTATAACGAAATGAACATGCAAAAACGCCACTGCAGAATGCAATGGCGTTTTGAAAAATATTATGTAACGTTGAGCTCTATAAGCTAATTATCTTCACAGAATGCTTTGGCTCCGTTAATTTCGCGAACATTGAATGGTTTTGACCACTCGCTCCAATCTGTTTCGTCATTTATATCGGTCCAAACAATACGAAGTTGTACGTAATATTCGCAAATTTTACGAGCATAATCCTGAACACAGAAATGCATGTCATATTCTGCATTCATGATAGTCGCCCATTCATCAGGATCGGTATTTGGATCATAAAGTTTGAAATGGTTAGCCTTTTCATAGCCTGTTTCGGTAGCACACGAGTCATATATATTCTTTGAAAGTTTTTCATCAGACGCATCGCCCCAACTTATCCGTTTCGAAATGGAAGGTTCTTCGTATGGGAAAGATTCTTCCCAAAAACAGCTATCACATTTATCTGAATTTTTCATTCCATCACAGGTTCCTTTGTAATAATTGAATTTTTCCAAAGAAGTAAACCAGCGAGCTTCATAATGAACATCTTTCGTGTATTCTGATTCGAAAATGTATTTACTAATCAAGTTATTCATAATCGTATAAGTAGCAACACCCTCAGTAAAAGTCCTATCTTCCTTCGTTGATGTATCTTGATCTGCTTCAAACAATGTTGTAAAAACCATCGTAAATCTCGAAGTCATCTCCGGTACATTGAGCGCCATGTAATCGCGGTACGGAATTTCTGGAGTCAACTGAATTGCTTCGGTAAAGGCCGATGTGTCACCGTCATTGATTACAGCCATACGATAATAGGTTTCAATTTTATCGCGACCTTGGATGTAATAATTACGTACATTACCATCGAGTTTCTGGCCAATATCAACCCATTTAAAATCTTTGAGCTTGGAACTTTGAATGATAAATTTACGGTTCGCGTTTTCAACGTTATTTTCGTAGTTCCAGCTGAGTTCCCATACACTAGGGGCAATACGAGAAATAGCGAGGTTCGTCGGAGGGTTTTTGATGTCAGCACCAGCACCTTTTTTCGGCACCTGAACTACGTTGGAATAGGCACTCAATCCCTTGTCGTCCTTGGCGGCGATTCGAATAAAGTAGTCAACTGTATCGGCGTCAAGTTTGTAGAAAAGAACATCCTTGTTAATTGTAGCCTTGACATTCTCCCAAGATTTTCCATTGGCGAGATAAAGCTTCTGCATGACAAATTCCTTTGCCGGGCGTTTGTCAGCATCGGTATAGCTCCAAGAAAGCAGGTATTCGTTGTTGCCCAAAGAATTGAGAGTCAGATTCACAGGAACAGCAAGATCAATTTCTTGGCCAGCAACCTTTGTCGTATCCGGAACAGGAATCAAGACTTCACTTGAGTAAGCCGAAGTTCCCTTGGAATCCTTAGCTGCAACGCGGACATACTTGCCACCGTTCTTGGTCGCGTCAACAATAATCATGGTCACGCCCTTGTTGGTCGAATCTAGGACAGCCCATGACGGTTTCTTGTCGCTCAAATTAAGGCTCTGCAGTCTGAACCCGTTTTCGGGGCGATTCGTGTTGTCGGTATAGCTCCAAGAAAGTTTGTACTTGTTGACACCGATGGAATCGAGCCTCAAATCCGTCGGAACAGCCAAATCCATGCTGTTGTTTGTAGAGCTGCTCGTACTATCCACTACGCGAGGGATGGTGATTTCTTCGGAATACTCGGAAACACCCTTGTCATCCTTGGCGGCAACGTGGAAAAGCAAACCGCCCTTCTTGTTTCCGTCAATCTTTACGACGTGAACACCCTTGTTAGTGGTTCCATCATCAGACCACTTCGGGCTCTTGTCGTCAAGGTTAAGGCTCTGGAGCTTGAATCCCTGCTCCGGTCGGTTTTCGTTGTTGGTGTAGCTCCAAGAAAGCTGCCACATGTTATCGCCGACGTTTTCAAGCTTGAGGTTCGTCGGTGCGGCGAGATCTGCATTCGAAGTGGCATTCGTCCCTGTCGTTGTGACTTCGACCATGTCCGTGACTTTGGAAACGCCGCAATCATCCTTGGCGGATACGCGATAATATTTTCCGGCCTTGGATTTTCCAACAAGATTATACATGAAGACGCCCGTGTTGGTCGTACCCTCAGACTTCCATTTTGGCACCGAGTCCGACATATCGAGAACTTCGATAAGGAAGCCGGTTTCATCACGTTCGTCGTTTGCATTGTAGTCCCAAATGAGTATCCACTTGTCATCGCCGTTCTTGACTACTTCCAAGTTTGTAGGAGCGGCCAAAACTTCAGTAACAGCTTTACAGGATGAACTTTTTTTGGAAGATGATGAGTTGCCAGAATTCTTCCCTGTAGAAGAATAGCCGATATCATCGTCATCATCAGCGGCAGACGAGGATGAACTCGAACAGGCGCTAAGACCAAGGGCCAGGATTGCAGAAAGTCCCAGTTTCCAAAATAAAGGTTTATTCATAGATACTCCATTGGAAAAATTTCTTTTACAACGAAATATATCTTTTTTGTTACAAAAAAGATAAAAAATGTGCATTAGACCTTTAAAAAGATGAAAAATGTGCAAAAACACACAAAAAACGGCTTTTTTTGCAAATAAAACGGGCTATTTCAATTCTTTTTAGTAACGAATCGGTAACATTTGGCCTGCGGAATGTACGAAATACACCCCATGAGGTAAGCCCAACATGCAGAATTCACGTCCATAACCACGCTTGACAGCAACACCATTGACATCGAAAAGCGTCCATTTTGTCTCGGAAGCTAGACGAACAAGACCATTTTCGCGGTCAAACATAATGCTTGGACGATTCGTCTCAAATGACGTACGACCGTCCATCTGACGAATCACTGTACGCGAAGTATCTACACCCTTATCGAACTTGATGTTGCCGAGGAGCGTTTCGCCGCTGAGGCCTTCCGCGGTCAGGTAGAAGTCCTGCACGCCCTTGAGTTCCGGCATGTTGGAGCAGCGCACGTCAATCCACTTGCTCTCATCGCCCGCCGAGGGCAAATCGCACTTAGAAATCACGTCACCCTTCTTGCTTTCCTTGCGGATGTTCAGCGTGCCGCCGGATCCATTCTTCACCTGCACAAGCACGCCCGGGCCCACGATGGAATCCGTAATCACGTTCTCGAAAATCGCGTAACCGCCGTCCTTGATGGCGAACTCGTCCTTGTCCGTCAAACGCACGCGGATACCGTTATCGAAGCCGTTCGCCGGAATCGTATCGCGGATGATGCGCAAGAAGTCGAGACGGTCGAGTTCCGCATAATGCTTGCCCTTCGTAATCTCGATGAAGTTCGAGCCACGCTTGAGTTTCGTGGGGATGTACACCACCGACTTCTCGGGGAATTCGCTCCACGCGCCCGTCAACGGCAACTCAATTTCCTGCTTCTTGCCGTTGATGCTCACAAAGTGAGAACTTCCGTTTGCGCCGTCTTCGGTCCAGTTGTTGTCGTAGCGGTAACGGATAAGGTAATCGCCCGCCTGCGGAATAATCATCGGCAAGCGAATCTTGCTGTCTTCGTAGTTGATGTAGGCGCAGAACTCGCCGTTAGACGCCTTGGAACTGCTCGAAATATCCACATGCGTCAAGGCTCCGTGTTCCGCCTCGGCGCTCAGGTAACGCCCGAGGAACGGTTGCCCCAGTTCCGGCCAGCCATCGTCGGTATAGACGATATCGCGGACCTGGATGTAGGAATTTCCGCCATCGTTCTTGTCGTAGTAATGGTTCACAAAGCGCTGGCGGTTCACGTCCTGGAACGCTTCGCCGCCCGCAGGCCCGTAGTAGCGCCCGTAACGGCTCAACAGGATTGTACCACCGCCATCCAGCAGCCTCTTGCCCGATTTGTCGACATAGCCGCTCGTAATCGACTTGGAGCGCCCGACCGTCGTCTTGTAAGAATTGTTCTCAAGGTCCGCGCCCTTCTTGCAGCAGTTGTCCCATGCCGTAAACAGGTAGTAATAGCCGTTATGCTCGATAAGGCTTGCGCCCTCGATTCCCGCGCCGCCGCGGTTCGCGATGTTGATCATCTTCGCGCCGCTTTTCACCTTGCCCGTCTTTTCGTCGAGTTCAAGAATGTGGATGCCCGTGCCCCACGAACCGAACGCCATCCAGACTTTGCCATCCAGGTCCTTCAGCACCGCCGCGTCAATCGCGTTGTACGAATCGCTCTTGACCGTGTGAATCACCTCGCCCATGTCCGTCCAGCCGTAGCCGGGCTTCGTCGGGTCGATTTCCTTGCTGGCCATAAAGCCCATGCCCGACGAGCGGATGCCCATCTCGGAACCGCAATAGTACATGCGGTATTCCCCGCCGATGTAATGGATATCCGGCGCCCAGATGTCAATCATGTTCGGCGCGTACTTGTAAAGCCACTGCGAAAACTTCGGCATGGCCTGCTCGCCATTCTTCCAGTTCAGCGCATCTTCGGAAAACTGCATCAGCATGTGGTTATCCGTCGTCGCGAGCGCATAGCCATCCTCGTAACGGATAATGTCCGGGTCATGCCCCGCCCAGCGGTGTTCCTTGGCGTACCAATCGGCCGCAAAAACCTGCCCCGCCAGCAGTGCAGAAAATACAAAAAACACGTTGAATCTTTTCATAACGCCTCACTTTTCCACACTGCCAAACTAGATTAAATATATACTTTTCCTAAGATAGATTCAATCTTATTTATTCCTTCTGCTGTTTTTGAACAATTTTTTTGCAGAGGCTTTGCGCAGTTCATTGCATTTATGCTCAGCTTCCTCGTAAGAAAGTGTGGTATAAGTTTCTCGCGGGGGCATAAAGCTTTCAAATGTTTTTTCAATCGTCACGGCATCGTAAACATGGGAAAATTGAGCATGCAGGAAAGAAAGACGCCGACGTGTTTTCCGCTTGTAATCTTTGAGCACGACAGAAGACTCATAGCCATCAAGAATCAAATCTATGGCAAATTCCTGGCTGTATTCTTCAACAGATTTTTTCAACTTTCGGACGACCGCCGATTTTTCTGAATCCAGCAAAATCCACTGGTCAATCGAAGCGCCACCGAGTTGGCTTTTCAATTTTCGTTCAGCATCACTAAAGTCGGTATTGTCACACATGTCATAAAAAACTTGAAAAACACGGAATCATTTTTTTCGCGGAAGGAGACTGTTTTGGAACCGTACCCCCAAACGGCAGTTTCAGACATAATCATTTCGTAAGCCGCCCCCTGGGAAGTCGCCAAGTCATCTTGTTTCAAAGGTCCATCAAATATTTCGGCGTAAGGACGAGCCATAACAATCCAGAAGGAGATGATAAAAATAAAGAGTGGAACAATCACAACAAGGGGAACACACAACCGATGCCAGATTTTTTTCGCACTGAACGCCCGGCCAAAAAATCCACAAGCCATAAAAGAGAAGATATAGGACAATATTACTGCAAATAACAATGCAAACGAGAAAACGTTTTCAAAAGCATTATCCTCGATTTTATAGACCACGAAAACATAACCGCCCACAAGAGCACAAAAAAGCGCAATCCATAGGCCAAGCCAAAGTTTTTTTATGCGAAGTTTTTTATAAAATATGACAAGAAAGAAACTCAGCAAATGCGGCAAAGCAATCAAGAATACAAGGAGAAAAGTTAGCAACAATGTCGCAGGATGTTTGAAAACATCAAGCAAAATGTCAAGCAATTGCCAAAGGAAATTTATCATACAACTCAATATAAAATTTTTAGTTCATCAGAAATCTTTAGAACATCACCCTATAACGGATTTGCTTATCAAAGCGACGTCCTTTGATGTCATGATAACCCTATTGACAAACGTTTTTTTATTATATATATTAAAATACGTTAATAGAGGCGTAAAATGCTTTTGGAATTTCTGAAATCAAAATTTGGGCCGGGGAAACCGATTTTCACCGAAGATGCTGAGTCGCTCGGTCTTTCGGCAGGCAATCTGCGTCAACAATTCAAGAAACTGGTAGACGCAGGTGAACTTTCGCGATTTGAGCCAGGAGTCTATTTTTTACCGGATCCCAACCACGAATATTATCCCATATCATCTAACATGGTCGCGGAATACAAGTACATCACCAATGGCGACGAGATTTATGGATATTATTCGGGCTACACCTTCGCAAATCAGCTAGGACTCTGCCTACAGGTGCCGTATAAAGAAGAAATCGTAACGAACAACACCACCGCCATCGCACGCGAAGTAAAAGTCGGAGAAATTCCATTTTATATTCGCCGAGCCAAGGTTGAGGTCACCAAGGACAACCGCAACGTTCTTCAACTTCTGGATTTACTGAAGGATGTCGAAGAATATACCGACTACTGTTGCGAGGAAGAAGCTCCCGACATAATCCGCAAGCATATCTTGCGCAACAAGATTCTCCGTGCCGATGTGGATAAATACATTGAGAACTTCCCCCTAAAAACGTACAAGTATATATACGACTTGAGGCTTTACGATGTATTTGCATGAAGATAAAGAAAAGTTCCTAAATGTTTTAGAATCAGTAAGCAAGGCATCTAAAATACAGGCAGACCTAGTTGAAAAAGACTACTATGTTTCCCTTATCCTTAAAGAAATTGCAACTTCGTCAGATAAGGCCGTTTTCAAGGGAGGCACTTCGCTTTCCAAGGCGCTTAAGGTCATCAACCGTTTCTCAGAAGATATCGACATTTCCTTTTCGGAACATATCGGGACATCGCGACGAAAGAAACTCAAATACAATGTAATCGCTCCCATCGCCAATAAGTTGGGACTTGTTATCACTAATTTTGACAAGACGCAAAGCGACCGTGATATAAATAACTACATATTCGAATACAAGCCTCTCTGCAATTCCAATGCGCATATCGTCCCTGCGGTTAAGGTCGAAACAAGCTTAATTACGGCAGTCTTTCCATTCAAGACGATGCCTATCGGAAATTACATCGCTGATTATGCAAAAGATATTTCACTGGGAGATTACGGACTTGAACCGTTCATGATGAATGTTCAGGCTCTAGAGCGAACTTTAATTGATAAGGTGTTCGCCATTTGTGACTACTATCTTACTGGGAAGTCTCGTCGTCTATCGCGACACATTTACGACATTCACAAGATACTTCCATTGATTAAATTTGACGAACAATTCAAAGAACTTCTTCAAAAGGTTCGCGAAATACGTTGTTCATTAGATATCTGTCCTTCAGCAAGGCCCGAGATAAACATTAATCAACTATTGAAAGAAATTTGCGACAAGAACTTTTTCAAGCTGGACTACGAAGGGGTAACGCAGTTCTTTATTTTCGACAATATAAAATACAAGGAAGCAAAAAACTCCTTGCAAAAAATCATTAAATCCGGTGTATTTGCAGAATAATTCTAGAACATCACACGGTAAGGGATTTGCTTGTCGAAGCGACGGCCTTTGAGGTCATGATAGCCCTTGCGAGCAGGCAACACAGCATTTTCGGAGCGAACAACACGCGGGGCAATCGTAGTTGTACTTGAAGAACTCGAGGTAATGTTTTCACCACCGGAGCTAGATTCCGCGGAAACGCTGCTGGAACTTGACTCTGGGGTGTTCGACTTGAACGTTATATTTCCGACAATGGCTTCGCCTGCAAGACCACTCGCTGTCAAATAAAAGTCCTTGATACCGCCGACTTTAAGCGTTCCGCAGCTCACTTCGGACCAGCCATTTGCAGCAGCCTTAGCCGTCGAGAGGTCACACTCGGCGAGGACGGTTCCGTTCTTTGCACCATCACGAATGGCGAGCTTTCCCGCAGTCGCGTTTTTCAATTGAATTGAAACTTCCGTATTATTCTTGAGCGAATCCGTCACGACGTTTTCGAAAATCGCATAGCCGCCGTCCTTGATGGCGAATTCGTCTTTGTCGGTAAGGCGCACGCGGATGCCGTTGTCAAAGCCGTTTGCCGGAATCGTATCACGAATCACGCGCAAGAAGTCGATGCGGTCTAGTTCGGCGAAGTTGCCATTTGGCGAAGGTTCTATCTCAATGAAATTGCCACCGCGTTTGAGCGTTGCCGGAACCATCACGACGGACTTTTCGGGGAACGTGCCCCACGAACCTGTCGGCGGGAGTGTCACCGTCTGCGATTTGCCATTCACCGTCACCTTGTGCGTCGCGGCCGCATCGCCGCCATTCGCGTAGCGGTAACGCAACAGGTACTCGCCCGCCTGCATGATGTTCATCGGCAAACGAATCTTGGAGCCCGCCGTATTCACGTAGGCAAGGTATTCGCCGTTCGAAGCCGTATTGCTGCGGGTAATCGCAAGGTCACCCGACACAGCACGGGTGAGCACACCGTGTTCAACTTCGGCGCTCAAGTAACGTCCGAGGAAGGGCTGTCCCATCTCAGCCCAGTTATCCTCAGTGAAGACAACATCACGTATATGAATATGATTGTACTTGTCGCCATTCAAATCGTAGTAGTGGTGCACAAAGCGCACGCGGTTCATGTCCTGGAAGGCCTCCCCGCCGCCCGGCCCCACGTAGCGCCCGTAACGTTCCAAAAGAATCGTGCCGCCGCCGGTCGCCATATTGTTCCCAGCGCGGTCCTTATAGGGGCCCGTCACCTTGTCTGCACGGCCGTAAGCCGTCTTATACGTTGTCTGTTCAATATTCGGTCCTTGCTGGCAGCACTTGTCCCAAGCGGTAAACAAGAAGTATTTGCCGCCATGTTCAATGAGGCTCGGGCCCTCTTCGGCACCGCCGCTCGCCTTGCTTGTACGGCGCGCAATGTTATAGACGGTCTTGTCATCACTCGCCTGATAGCCTGTCTTTGCATCTAACTTAATCAGTTGGATTCCAAGACCAAACGAGCCAAACGCCATCCAGTAATTGCCCTCGGTATCGCGAACAACATCGGCATCAATGGCGTTGTACGAATCCGCACCTTGCTTTGTATGGAAAACATGGCCATGGTCTTTCCAGCCGTAACCCGTTGAACCCGGCATAATCGACGTTGTCGATTGATAGCCGATAGCGGAATTGCGCACGCCGAATTCCGACACACAATAATAAACGCGGTATTCGCCGTTCATATAAAAGATATCCGGTGCCCAGATGCCCTCGGTTTTCGGAGCGTACGTGTATGCCCATTGCGGGATTTTGCTCACCGTGGATTTGTGGTCACGCCAAGTGTAGGCATCTTCGGAAGTCCACAACTGTAAATTGTTATTCGTGCTCATGAGGGCGTAACCATCCTCAAAGCGAATCATACTCGGGTCATGCCCCGGTTGCAAGTTATCCTTGGCGTACCAGTCGGCAGCCATAGCTGTTGAAACGCCGAAAGCGCCAATCGTTGCGAGAGTTGCGCATTTCACGAACGCCGCGAAATTCGCGCCATTCATGAGACTTGCAAAATTCAAAACCTTCATACCAAACTCCTTAAAAAAATTTAATAAAACTTCACTGGATCCCCTACGCTTCGCTTCAAGGATGACGATCAATAACGTCATTCTGAGGAACAACGTGACGAAGAATCCAGCAATGTCCCGCACTGAATCCTATCGCTACGCTCCAGGATGACGGAGAGGCCAACAGTCATTTCACAATCACCTTTGCGGTTGCACGGCCTGTACAAACGAAATACATTCCTGGACGCAACGATTTCACACGAATTTCACAACCAAAACCAAAATCCATTACAACACCATTCACGTCGAGCAAAGTCCACCTCGTTTCACTTTCCAAATGAATCACGCGAGAATCCGCATCATAACGTACAAATTGCGCATTCAACGCACCCGCAGAATCGTGCGACCGCCGCACAATTCCCGTCGGCGGCTCCACTTTCGGAAGTTCCGCCTTCGCAAATTGCACTTTCTGGTTGTCCGTTCCCGTACGAACCCATGTGATGACCGGCATTCCGACTTCCTTCGAGACGTTCAGCACATCACCGAGGTAATCGCTATCGTAGTCGGCAAACAGATAATAGCCCTTGGTGACGGATGCGTTTTCAATACGAATTTCACAGGCTTTCGTCGATGTTTTTACCGTGTCCAAAAGTGTTGTCGGCGGGCAGTAATACTTTTTCGTTTTGAAGTTCTGCAACGTGTAATAGCGGGCGGAATCGCCATGCGCAAGCACCCAAAGCTGAGCCACGTTCTTTTCATCGGCAGTTTGCTGCACCACCATTCCTTCACTATCTTCGAGCGCCAAATTGCTATGCGAAACCGTCAAGCGGTAACCGCCCTCTTCGAGAAGCGCATTGTTGACCGGATCCACGCCATCCGTATGCTTGATTTTTTGAATCAAGCCATCACGGTCATAATAGAGGTAGTCAATGTTCACGGAACGGCGGTACGTCCAGCCGCCCGGAGAATTTGCGCCGTGGTACATGAAATACCAGTGCCCGAGATACTTAAAAATCGCCTGGTGGTTCGTCTCGGAATTCTCCATCTTGTCATTGATAACGCCTTTTTGCGTCCACGGTCCGTTCAGGCTCGGCGCCATGGAATAATTCGTCGTCGAGGGGTAACCCGAGGCATAACTGAAGTAATAATTTCCGCGGAAATAGTGCATCCACGGGGCTTCAAAAAAGTCCTTGATTTTGATGTCTTCGGGAGTGCTTGCAAGTTCAATCATGTTTTCCTTGAGTTTCACGCGACGGCCCGCATTCCACGAACCCCAGTACATCCAGATATCGTCTCCATCATAGAAAATCGCAGGGTCAATGTTCAATTTCACGTCGTTCGGCGTATTGTCGGTGATAAGCGCCTGCCCGATGGCGTCTTTCCACGGTCCGGACGGATGATCCGCGACGGCAACGCCAATCGCAAAGCCTTCACTCCCATTTTCCTTGATAGTCCCGTGATGGACGGCCACGTACCAGTAAAACTTGCCATTCCTGTATTCGCAGTGCCCCGCAAAAGCGCTCGCATTCGCCCATTTAAACGTTTTAACGCTCAAAACCGCCCCGTAATCGTGATAATGTTCCATATCGTCGGTCACGAGCACATGCCAGTCGTTCATGATGAACGATTTATTGTTGTTGCCCTGAGGTCCCTGTTCGTCGTGCCCCGCAAAGATAAAGAGCGAGTCGTTATGCACGAGAGCCGCCGCATCCGCAGAATAAAAAGCAGTCGTCAAGGGATTCGCAGCAAAAGCAGATTGTACCCCAAATACACCAAAAAGGCCAAAAAAGGCACATTCCAACGTCGTTAAAAATCCAGAACTCCTAGTTCCCATAAACATCTCCAAATCCACCGTCCAACAACTACTTTAAATATATATTCAAAAATATTAAAAGTCCACATATTTATTTATGACAATCGAATTTTTCGAGTAAAAACAAGAAATATTCCACTTTTTTACGAATTAAAAGTCAACAGTTTGTAATAGAAAGTCTATTGACCAACAACAAACAGCCATACAGAGTATAAGTATCATCATGATACAAACGCAAAAAAATCATTCATTTATTTGAAAATTATTCATAGAAAACAGGCGAAAAAGTAAATATATTTTACTTTGGGTAGATTCGATTAGAAGAGTGGATTATGAAAAGATTTTTGTTGGCCACACTTTGCACAGCATCAGCTGTTTATGCAGGCACATTCAGAACCTGGAATGGAGCTGACGATGACGTTTACGACCAAGTTCAAACAGGACTCAACACCGAATGGGGCGGATTTTGGTTCACCTACGGAGACGATGGCGATGGTGGAGCATCCATGGTTCATTGGGATATGCCCCTCAACCCAGAATACCCATATACACTAGACCCCATCATCTATGAATGCAAAGGAATATGCGGGACAGCCATGCTCAACAAATGGAATTTAACCTACACTCCATTTGTGGGTTTAGCATTCAGTGTCGTCGGAAAACTTTCAGAAGAAGATCGGACACTAGCCACTGGCGATGCATCATCTTGGGGCGGACTCTGCGTGACCTACACATCGGATACGGACATAGCCCTGGAACTCGGGCTTGGCGCAGTCACCGATTCCATAATCAATTACGCAAATCCATCAGTCACATTGCCCGCAGCAAAAGCTACAGACATTCTATCGCCCAACGGAAAAGACGGAAACAAAGTAGTTGTCAGCTGGTCTGATTTCAAGCAGCCTTCGTCGTACAACGGAGCCGTCAAAATCGATGGCGAAACCGCAGCAAAACAACTCGCCATGGTCAAGTTCAAAATACAAGCAAAGGACGGCGATTACCGTTTCAACATTTGTGCAGTCGGACCGAAAGACGGAACATGCCCAGAGAAATGCGGCTTGTCTAGTGCAGGGATTCAAATTGCTCGCGGAACATCCGCAGTCAAGGCCATTTTAAATGGACGCTCGCTTGGATTTACAGGAATCAAGTCAAACGCCGCCATCGAAATATTGAACTCGCTTGGGCAAGTCGTGATGAAGGACGCCATTGGTTACACCGCAACGCTTAACCTTGCATCGCTCGATGCGGGATTTTATATGGTGCGTGTCAGCGGGAAAAACGTGAATTTTGTAAAGAAGATCGTGCTGAGGTAAAGCAAAACGAGATATAATGGATCCCCTACGCTTCGCTCCAAGGATGACGAATCTAGGGTGACGTCGGAATTGATTATGAAAAAGATAACGATAGCAGCACTTTGCGTAGCATCCACCATTCACGCAGGGCCGTTTGTCACATGGAACGGAGCCGATGGAGTCCCCGTAGTAGAAACAGGACTAGGTAACGAAACCAACACCTATGGAATTTGGTACGATTATAACGATACCTTTAGTGGCGGTGAATCAAAAATTATATACCCAGTTGAAAAGTGTCACGCATATGATATATGCGAACCACATTATATGGATGCGGTTATTGAGCATTGTGACGGAGTATGCGGAACAGCCACTCTCTATAAAGGATCATTGACCACAGAACCGTTCTCCGGCATGGGATTCAACATCGTCGGGGAAGCGTCCCCCACCGACAACACATTAGTCGCAGGTGACGCCTCCGCCTGGGGCGGCCTCTGCGTGACCTACACATCGGACACAGACATATCCCTAGAACTCGGCCTTGGCGAAACCATCGATTCAACGATGAATTACGCAAACCCAGCAGTAAACCTTCCGGCATCTAAAACAGACAAGAAGGTTGTAGTGTCGTGGTCCGACTTTAAGCAGCCTTCGTCGTACAACGGCGATGTTAAATTTGATGGTGAATCGGCAGCAAAGCAACTTGTCGGAGTGCATTTTAAAATTCAGGCGGAACCCGGTGAATACGAATTCAGAATTTGCGCCGTCGGGCCGAAAGACGGAACCTGCCCGGAGAAATGTGGCATACCCTCCCCACCTGACGCGATCAAAATTGTTCGCGGAACATCTGCAGTCAAGATCAATTTAAACGGGCGCGCGCTCGAATTCACGGGAAACAAATCCGCAGCGACTGTTGAAGTGATGAACTCAATCGGGCAAGTCGTGATGAAAGGCGTAATTAACAACGCCACGAGTAATGCAGCAACGCTCAACCTCGCGACACTCAATGCTGGAATTTACATGGTACGCGTTAGCGGGAAAAACGTGAATTTTGCAAAGAAGATTGTATTGAGGTAAAACTGTTCAAGATGGAGATTCCCACCTAAAGGTGGCCATGCGCACTAAGGCAAATAGTTGCCAAGTGCTGTCCGCCCGCTCGGAGGCCGGAATGACAAATACAAAAAAAAAACCACGGGTTTAATATCCGCGGGCTATTTTTCATTTATCGACACAACCACAACGTATACAGCACATTTTGTACTATATAGTCATTACTTTACATTAAATTCACATTTTCAAAACACATTAATTTATCTTAATTCCGTATCATAAAAATACAATTCATAACAAATACATACTTTTTACTTTTATCGGTTCAACTATTATAATATTCAAATAAAAGTTGTATATCTTATTTATAAATCAACAATCGAGTTAGGAGGAAACCATGAATAACATAATCAAACTAGCAACCGCTTTCTGCGCAGCATCAGCTGTATATGCAGCTGGAACATTCCAATTATGGGACGGCGAAGAAGGCAAATCGCAAGTCCAAACAGGACTTGACAACGGCACAGAAACATCAGGGTATTGGTTCAGTTATGCGGACAATGATGACGGAGGAAAATCAAAAGTCACTTGGCCCGTTGATATAAGAACCGATACAGGAGAATCATTAGACTCGGTAATCACGCACTGTAAAGGTGTTTGCGGAGTCGCCGTATTGTCCAAGTCAACATTAAAGTACAACCCCTTTGTCGGCATTGGTTTTAATATCGTCGGTGAAGCTCTTGAAAGTCGCGATCCTGAACCCGGTGACGCAACAGCTTGGGGTGGACTCTGTATCACATACACCTCAGATACACAAACCGATCTCGAACTTGGTCTCGGATCATTCGATGCCGATATCGAATACGCAAATCCGGTCGCCAAACTTTCTAAAACAACAGACGTCCCGGTAACCAGAGCAATTACTTGGGACAAGTTCTCACAGCCAAGCTGGTACACCGGTTCCACTAAGATATCGGGACCAGAAGCGGCCAAGAGACTCGTAGCAGTCAAATTCAAGATTCAAGCTGTTGATGGTGAATACAAGTTCAACATCAAAAAAATCGGCCCCTATACGGCTTGCAGCGGAGGCGACGCCATCAAGGTCGCGCGCGGAGCTTCTGCAGTCAAGACTATTTTGAACGGTCGTACGCTTGAATTCACGGGAATCAAGTCCGCCACAATAGTCGAAATCAAGAACACTCTTGGGCAAGTCGTGATGAAAGGCTCTATTGACAACGCTGCATCAACACTTAATCTTACATCGCTCGATGCAGGAATTTACATGGTGCAAGTCAGCGGAAAAAACGTCAATTTTGCAAAGAAAATCACGCTGAAGTAATTTGACAATAACAAAAAAAAGCAGCCCCCGGGTTTTCTCTCTCCCGAGGGCTGTTTTATCAAGAAGGAGATTCCCGGTCAAGCCGGGAATGACATTTTTTTAATTACGTGTGAGCGTCAACCCATTCGGCGTTCTTGCGGCAAGCGTCAACAGACTTGTCGAAGGCAGCCTTTTCTTCGTCGCTCATCTTGACTTCGATAATCTTTTCGACACCGTTTGCACCGACGACAACCGGCACGCCGCAGTAGAGGCCGCTAACGCCGTATTCACCGTTCAGCTTGGCAGCGCAGGAGAACACGCTCTTCTTGTCGAGGAGGTAAGCTTCAGCCATGTGGATAGCAGAAGTTGCCGGGCTGTAGAAAGCGGAGCCGCGACCGAGGAGGTTCACGATTTCGCCACCTGCACCAGCGGTACGCTTAGCGAGTTCGGCAAACTTTTCCTTGCTCATGAGCTGAGAAACCGGGATTCCGCCGACAGAGACGCATTCCATGATGGAGACCATCGTGTCGCCGTGGCCGCCCATAACGAGAGCCTTGACGTCTTCGACGGAAACGCCGAGTTCGTCAGCGACGAAGCAAGCGAGACGGGCAGAGTCAAGCACGCCAGCCATACCGATGACCTTGTTGGCCGGGAGACCGGACTGCTTCTGCATGTTATAGACCATGGCGTCGAGCGGGTTCGTGATCACGATCACGAATGCGTCCGGAGCGTTTTCCTTGATGGCTTCGGCAACCGTCTTGATGACGCCGCAGTTCTTGTCGAGGAGGTCGTCACGGCTCATGCCCGGCATACGCGGGAAACCAGCGGTAACGATAACAACGTCTGCACCCTTAATAGCGGAATAATCGGTAGAACCCTGAAGATCAACGGACGAATTGATGACGGAACGGCCTTCCATAATATCGAGAGCCTTACCCTTCGGCATGCCCTGAGTCTGCGGAATGTCGATAAGAACAACGTCGCCAAGATTCTTCTGGGCGAGCACGAGAGCCATTGTACCACCGATTTGACCAGCACCAACGAGTGCAATCTTCTTTCTTGCCATGATTAGACCTTCCTTTTAAGGTTTTGATTTTTTCGGCCGTAAATATAGTAAAAAAATTGTAAAAAAAGCAATATGTACCAATGTTATTTCTTTGTCATACGAGATGAAGATTTCTGTTCAAGATTTGAATGACAATGAGCGCATAGGAACTATCATTTTTCTAATCACTAATCACGAACCACTAACCACTTTTCTATCTTTGCACGCACTATGAGTATTGCTATTCCTCAACTGCCCAAAGGCACACGTGATTTTTACCCGGAAGCCGAGCGCATCCAGAACTATATTTTTGATACATGGCGCAAAGTCGCCGAAAGTTTTGCCTACGAAGAATACGAAGGCCCGATGTTTGAACATTTGGAACTTTATACCGGCAAATCCGGCGATGAAATCGTAAGCCAGCTCTACAATTTTAAAGACAAGGGCGACCGCGAAATTGCACTCCGCCCCGAAATGACCCCGACACTTGCACGTCTCGTTATCCAAAAGGCTCGTGAACTCAAAAAACCGTTCAAATGGTTCTCCATGCCGCGTCTGTTCCGCTACGAAAAGGCGCAAAAAGGCCGTCTTCGTGAATTTTTCCAGCTGAACATGGACATCATCGGCACCGAAAGCATTTACGCCGAAGCAGACTTGCTCGCCTCCATCGCAACGATGTTGCGCAAATTCGGCCTCAAGGACAGCGATTTTGCGATTGGCGTTTCGAGCCGCAAGCTCCTCGCCACCTACCTCGAAGAAATTGGCGCCCCGAACCCGGCACTCGTTTACCCGGTGCTTGACCGCCGCCTGAAAATCGGGCCGGAAGCTTTTGCCAAGGCTTTGACGGAAGCGGGGCTTTCCGAGGCTCAGATCAAGCAGCTCGACGATTTCATGATCTGCAAGTCTATCGAAGAAGTGAAAGCCGCCGTCAAGAGCGAAAACGCAACAGCCGCCCTCGCCGAAATCGAAGACTTGTTTGCAACGCTTGCAGCCGCCGGCTTCAGCGAATGTGTGAACCTCGACCTATCCATTGTGCGCGGTCTCGCCTACTACACCGGCATCGTGTTCGAAGTGTTCGACAAGGGCAAATCGATGCGCGCTATCGCAGGCGGCGGACGTTACGACAGCCTCACCGAAAAGCTCGGTGGCGACCGCATCCCGGGCGTTGGCTTTGGCATGGGCGATGTGGTTTTGGCAGACCTTCTCCGCGAACGCGGACTTTTGCCGAGCCCGAAGCAGCATGTCGATTTCTACATCGCAAGCTTCACGAACGACATGAAGAAGATTTTCGAAACTGCCCAGGTGTTCCGCGCAAATGGCAACTCGGTCTCTCACCCGCTCGCCACCATGAAGATGGGCAAGCAGCTGGAACAGGCCAACTACCAGGGCGCTAGCATCGTCGTTTATGTCGATGGGGAAAAGGCCGCGGCCGGTCAATTCGAATTCAAGGACCTCCGCGACGGCACCATGCACGTGGGCGATGTCGCCGCCATCGTTGAACGCAGCAAGCAGAACATCGAAACAAAAAAGGCTTAAAGGAGATTCCCGGTCAAGCCGGGGATGACATCTCTGCATGACACCAGTAAAAACACTACTCAGCATACTTTCATTGTTCCTCGTCCTTGGAGTGATGGCTCTCGCCTACCCCGATGACGGAATCCAAATCGGCGATACGACGCTCCGCTATCCGAAACTCTCGGAAGTGTTCGAAAAACAGGCAACCGACTCCGCCGGGAACGTCATCAAGGACGAGTCTGTCGATCCGGAAGATGCCTTCCGCGAAATGATGGAAGAGACGAAGCAGAAGCAGTTTGCGGCGTACTCGGATTCGCTCAAGTACTACGAGGACTTCTTCAGGGAAGGGCGCTCTCGCTTCGATTTGCCGAACGACGACCCCACGTGGTTTGACCGATTCTTCTTGCATCTCCAGATGGCAAAGAAAGATTCCAGCGTCGTTCACGTGATCCATTACGGTGACTCGCAGCTCGAAGAAGACCGCATTTCTTCGACAATCCGTGAAGACCTGCAAAAGGAATTTGGCGGTCATGGTCCGGGCCTGCTCCCTGCCGTAGCGCATATCCAGTCGATGTCCACCGCCCAGGCCAACAGCGGCAACATGCAACGCTACATCATCTTCGGGCATAAAGAAGACCAGGCTTCGCACAATCGTTACGGTCTCCTGTTGCAGATAGGCGAACTCAACGGCTCTGCATCTGTTGTCGTCAAGAAGCGTGAAAGCCGCAAAGAAGTTTATCCGAACGTAGGCGACTACTCGACAATCAAGGTTCTCGCCGGCAAGCGCGGAAAGCTCAAACTCTCCCTCACTTACGACGTCGCTGTTACCGAACAGGTTGGCGAAAAAGCTGATGGCACGCCCAAGTTCAAGACCAAGACAAAGAAAGTTGTTGCCGAACCTCCGACCGTAGATAGCCTTACCAAACTTGTCGTTTATACGTGGAAACTCCCCGACACGACTTCGAACATCAAGATTTCTATGAGTGGCCGTAACGAAATTTATGCGATTTCAGTCGATGGCGCTTATGGTATCGCTGTAGATAACGTAGCCATGCGCGGTAGTTCCGGTACGATATTCCACAAGGTCGATAACGAACTCCTTGCCGAATGCTACAAGGCGATGAATGTCAAACTCATCATGATGGAATACGGCGGAAACATGGTGCCGACCATGTCGGCAAAGACCGTCGATTGGAGCAGGAAACTCATCACCAGACAAATTCACGCTATCCAGAAGGCCAATCCAGATGCGGACATTCTCTTTATCGGTCCGGCCCACATGGAAAAGCAAATTGGCGGAAGATGGCAGACGTATTCGGGCCTTTCCTTGGCCATCAAGATGCTTCGCGAAGTCGCACTTGAAAATGGGCTCGCTTACTGGGACATGAACCGCGTGATGGGCGGCGAAGGTTCCATGTCTAAATGGGTGAAAAGGAATCCTCCGCTCGGCTTTACAGACCATATTCACTTTACGCGCCGTGGCGCAGCCAACATGGGCGACCTGTTCTGCTCGTCGCTCCACATGTACTACGATTATTTCCAGTTCCGCGACAGGCACAAGCTGAACGATTCGAAACTCAAGGATATCCGCAAGATTTCGAACAAGAAAAAAGCAGCCACCGATACTACTACCAAAGTAATCGACTTGAACGCAGAAAAGGCAAAAGCTAAATCCAAGAAAGCCGGAGGAGGCGTATAAGTGAGAAAAAAGCTTGCCGTCATTGCAGCCATTCTCGGCATGTTTAGCCTGGGTGCTTCGGCCAAGGACATGGTCATCACTCCAGGTTACTATGATGTTGATTTTGCAAAATACGATTTCATCGACACGTCCTTGAACACAATCCAGTTCCCGAAGGGCAATGCGAGTTTCGAGCCGTTTTTCAAGAAACTCGATACGCTCGTCTTCGAGAACAGGGGCAAAGTGAGGATTCTCCATATCGGAGGCTCGCACTTGCAGGCCGATGTCATTTCCGGACGCATTCGCGAGCACATGATCAAGGAATATCCGGGTGCTTCGGCAGGGCGCGGTTTTGTATTCCCGTATTCGGCAGCAAGAACAAACACACCGGCAAGCTACGCCAGCTACTACAAGGGCATCTGGGACAAGAGCAAGAACGTCCAAAAAGAAATCACAAAACCGCTCGGTCTCCTCGGTATCGCCATCAGCACCAGCGACCCGCGTGCAGAAATTTCGCTTCTCTTGGACAAATACAATAGCGAACCGATTTGGGGCGAAACGAGCTTTAGGCTTTTCGGCTTCAGCGACAGCAACGACGTTATCCCCGTCCTCCGCATAGATTCAATGGATGTATTCGGGAAGCTCGATACCGCAAGCCAGAGCTACGTGTTCACGAGCCCGCGCCCGATTGACACGATTCAAATTGCGTTCCGCTGGACCGATACGACAAAGCAAGCAGAAGTAGCTGCATTCATAACAGATTCGCTGTTCAAAGATTCTGTCGCAAGAGCCGATTCCCTCGCCCGCGTGGCAGATTCGTTACGCCGCGATTCTCTTGGGCTCTTGCCATCAGCAAGTTCAGGCACAGCGGGACTTGCCGCCGATTCCATGTTCCAGGGCGACTGCGAAGACGTTCTCGATACGAACTGCCTCAACCGCGATGAAGATTTACAAGGAGCCAAAAGAGATTCCTCAGCCGTCGATACGGTTCCGCCGCGTCCGCGCTTTACTCTTACGGGCATTCTTGCCGAGAATAACGCACCAGGCATCACATATTCGAACGTCGGCATCAACGGTGCCAAAGTCGCAAACTATTTCGAAGAAACCTGTCCGCTGTTCGAAAAAGAAATGTCTTACTACAGGCCAGACCTCGTGATTTTCGCTATCGGCATCAACGACGCGAATGTCGAAGTCTTTAACGACAGGCAGTTCCGCGACGAATACGACATGCTTATCAAGCGGATTCTCAAGGTCAGCCCCAAGACGGCATTCATTTTCGAGACGAACAACGACTCCTACCGCAAGGTACGCAAGAAAAAGTACGTGCAGCACCCCAACGGTGAAGTCGCACGCAAGGCTTTCTTTATGCTGGCGGATAAGTACAAGGCCGGAGTTTGGGACAAGTTCTCCATCATGGGAGGGCTTGGTTCGATGGCCAAGTGGGAAAAGGCCGACTTGGCAAAGAAAGACAAGGTGCATTTCAAAACTGCCGGCTATCAGCTGCTTGGCGATATGTTCTACAAAGCGTTAATGCAAGCTTACTTTGACCACATTGCAGACCTCCCCGCTGAAGAGCCTACACAAGCTCCGCAGGCAATCCAAGCCAAAAAACAATAATTTTACAAGTCCAATAAAACATGCTTGACTATATCATTCCCTACTTGACACGAACGTTCGCATTTGACCCGAACTCCCCGCTCCTTTTTACCCAGTTCTATTTCTGGGGATTCTTCGCAGTCGTCTTCGCCATATTCTCGATAGTCCATAGCAAGCTTCTATTGCGTAACGCGTTCCTCTTCGGAACGAGCTTGTTCTTCTACTACAAGACAAGCGGAAGTTACGTCTGCATCCTCATCTTCTGCGTCATTGCGAACTTCTTCATCGGCAAGTGGATTGAAAAGTCAACGGTAAAATGGAAAAAGAAACTGTTGATGATTATCATCGTCATCATCGACTTGCTGGTACTATGTTATTATAAATACTCCTATTTCTTCTTGGACGCGCTTTACGACTTTACCGGCATCGAGCTCCATGTCTATAACTTCTTCGCGGCAGCAAGCAACGAACTGTTCGGAACGCATTCGCTCGTCGATCAGATTATCCTTCCGGTCGGCATTTCGTTCTTTACCTTCCAGGCGATGAGCTACTGCATCGACATTTACCGCGGCAAAATCAAGGCCGTGAGCAACATTCTGAACTTCGGTTTTTACCTTTCGTTTTTCCCGCAGCTCGTGGCGGGCCCGATCGTGCGTGCCGACAAGTTCGTGCCGCAGCTTTACAAGCCGTATTTCCTCCCCCGTCGCGCATTCGGCATGGCCGTATTCTGGATTCTGAACGGACTTGCAAAGAAGATTATCTTGAGCGACTATCTCGCAACAAACTTTGTCGATCGCGTTTTCGATACGCCGCTCCTGTTCACTGGCGTCGAAAACCTGATTGCGCTTTTCGCCTACTCGTTGCAGGTCTATGCCGACTTCTCGGGATATACGGACATCGCTATCGGCGTTGCCCTCCTCATGGGATTCCGCCTGCCACAGAACTTCAACAGCCCTTACAAGGCAAAGAGCCCCACGGAATTCTGGCGTCGTTGGCACATCTCGCTTTCTAGCTGGTGGCGTGACTACTTGTACATTCCTCTCGGCGGTAACAGGAACGCGACCGTCGGAACATTCTTCTGGATGGGATTCCTGAGCCTTGTGGCCATTCTCCTTTCTGGCAGCATGTGGGTCGGCATCGCACTTGGCGTGTTCTTCCTCTACATCGGCATTGTGGCCTACTTCAAGCCGGAATCCCGCAAGACGATTACCACGAACATGAACGCCATGGCAACGCAGATTGTCGGCGGTTGGTGGCATGGCGCCAGCTGGAACTTCATCATTTGGGGCGGCTTGAACGGCTTTGGCCAGGTATTCAACAAGCTCTGGGTCAAACGTAGCGCGACAGTCCGCGCCTCGATTGCTCTCGGCCTGTTTGCGCTGAGCGCAATTCTCTATAAGCATTTCACAATTCCTATATGCGCGATTACCGCCGTCTGGTTCGGCGTTCTCTTCTTCGGCATTTACTCGACCATCATTTTCCATCTATTCTTCGAAAAGAAAGCAGAACAATACTCAAAGCAGCTGGACTGGATTAAGACCGCCTGGAACGTCACGCTCACATTCGTGTTCATCACGTTTACGCGTCTCTTCTTCCGCGCCGGCTCGAACCTCGACCCAGCCGAAGCAAACGAAGTCGCATGGAACACGGCAAAGAACATGGTGCACCAAATGGGAACCGCCTGGCGCGTGGACATGATTTTCCCGATTGCCTGGGAACACATCAACATTATCCTCGTGTTCATCGCGGGTATGCTCATCCACTGGATTCCAAAACGAGTCAAGTCCCGCTACCGCATCATCTTTGCGTCGCTGCCGATTTCTCTGATGGTGCTTGCCACCGCGTTCATCATCTTTATCATCTACCAGTTCATGAGCGCAGACAGTTGCCCGTTCATTTACTTCCAGTTCTAGCGGCTTCGCCGCAGTAGGCTGTAGGAAGGACAGTAGAAAGTGAACGTCATCCTGAGGGGCTCTCCCCGAAGGATCCAGTGAAGTTTTAGTCGGTAGATTGTTCTATATAATACATTTATCCAAATAGATTCGGAATAATACTCCAGAAACACTTTTTTGAGCCCCAAAGTTACATTTCTTTACATTCCACTAATTTATTTTAGTGATTAGCCATTGGTTATTAATCGTTGGCAATAATAAAACTTTGTCAAAAATCGGGGGAACTCATGTTTATCAAAATCAATAAGTTTTTAGCTAAAGTGCTTCTTTCTAGTACCGCATTTCTGTGGGCAGGTTGCGACAACGATACATCAAGCGCACCAAACGACACCACCAATGGGCCGACCTCGTTCTTCGACATAGAGCAGGAGTTAGCCAAATTAAAGAAAAATGATACAGATAAAATGGAATTATTGGGGCAGTGCACTTCAGCAAGAAACTATTGCGAAACGAAATTTAAAGGCGACCCCTATTATTTTAACGACGGTCAAGAATATATAATGCCAAGACGTTCTGCTAGAGGGAAAGTAAGTAACAAAATCGACTCTCTTTTAGCCACTCCCCAAAGCGCTTCTTTTTCAGACAAAAAAAGAGAATGCTATGCAAACATGCGTTACAATTATCTTGACCCCTTACCCGTTTCTGATTACGGCGTTCCCGCCTGGTATAATTGCTATGCAACCAATTCCCACCTAGTTCATTCGGAACCCTGCGAAACATCCGAAGACTCCGTGCGCATAGACAAAGATTACATACAAGCTCTTATTAATTACGATAGTCTTTATAACGATGCCTACATAGACGTTCTCCAGAAAGCCAACGAAAAGGCCGCCGAATGCGAGAAGATTAGTGACTAGTGGTTAGTAGGCTGTGAACGTCATCTTGGATGGGTGCGTCTAATACTTGACTTTTCAATTTTTTTAGCTTATATTTATTTTTATGAATATAAAACTGCGTAAGTACTTGGGAAAAGCATTTCTCCTGTGTACATCATTTTTCTGGTTCAGCTGCGACAATGCGAACAGCGAGTTTCCTGTAAACCCGCCCAACATCGCCGACCAAAATTCATCATCTAGCAGTTTCACTAACGAGAATACATCTTCGAGCAGCCTCGCCAAAGAAAGTTCATCGTCAAATGAGCCGTTTTCATCAAATGCGCAGCCATCTTCAAGTGCAAAGGAATATTCATCGAGCGCAACAGCCCTCAGTTCATCCAAAAACGCACCGTCAAGTTCTTTTAATAACGCACAATCAAGTTCATCTAACGCCCCCGTAAGTTCATCGAGCAAACTTACTTCAAAAGATTTACCCAAAGTATCTTTTCTTGATATCGATCAAATTATAGAGAAAAACCATGCCCTCTCCGATACTGCTGGTTTAATGGGCAAAA
>Ga0129307_1000260_pt1 | contig 91806 bp, 86 predicted proteins | sample P1105metagenome_FD_94437 | JGI IMG/M metagenome (GOLD analysis project Ga0129307, IMG submission 94437) | Capybara group fecal microbial communities from Wisconsin, USA - P1105 metagenome | ecosystem: Host-associated > Mammals > Digestive system > Large intestine > Fecal | place: USA: Wisconsin...
GATGCAAGTCCACTGGCAGATGCGATTATTGATCGCATTGCTCATGACAGTTATCGTATCAACATCACAAGTATTGACGCTGATCACGATATCTCCATGCGAGAAGTTTATGGTTTAGATAAAACATTGCGCGAGTAAACTCGCAAATGATGATTTCCACTTCCCGGACATCTGATTTCCAGATTTCCGGAAGTGCGATTTCATCGCACAAGAATATTCACTCCAAACGGTAAAGTGCTTTACGGACCAACAGGAAATATTTCCGCTCGAATCGGAAAGACCAAATATTTTATTCCTCGGTGCTCTTGACATGAGCCTCTATCACACGTGATTTTTTTGGCAATGCGGCAAATGGGATCTTTTAGACCTATTGCCAAGGCTAATAGCCTATCACGCGTTGCTTATGTAAAGAGCCTTTCACGGCATAAATAGTTGAAAGAAACGCGATTACCGTTTGGAGCGGACATTCTTACCGCTATCGCGGATTGGCTGTACCGTTCAAGCGTAATATGCAATCTTTGTGTTTAATTAAAATCTGAATTGTCCAATGACGTACTATTACTTTCTTTATAAGAATTAGTTTTAACTGAGTTTTCCAAATCTTCTGTATTGCCGTAATAGGTGTATTTACGATATTTACCACCGTCCCAGGGAGTTTCGAACCAAGTTCTTTTTCTGACAGAATTTTCTGAATAATCATATATTGATTTTCCAAAAATGTCATAGTCTGTTTTTGCATCAAATAAACCTGAAGCTCGAAGGACAGTAGATTGGAAATCTGTATAATATAAAGGAGCATTAGAAATTTGCATTTTTTCGTGCTTTTCGCGTTTTTGCTTAATCATAAACATTGGTGTGGCGGGATAAGGGAACGGTACATTAGGATCGATTCCATCATGAATACCATGATCTGAGCAAAAAATAATTGTAGAGTTGTCGTATACGCCCAATTCTTTTATTTGATTAATGTATTTATTGTATATTTCAAGGCAATATTCAGTTTCTGCAATGTAATCTTCGCAATAATAATGTGCTCCGTCTAAATGTTCGTAAATAAATAATTTATCAGATTGAGAGTTGTATCTTAAATTCAAATTTAAATAAAAATCTTCATTTGCATAAGAAATATCGTTTAAAGAACTTCCATATAATACACAGTGGGCAAAATTAATTTTGTTTGTTTTAATTGAACTTTTTACTATGCAAGGGCATATACAATAAGCGGAAAGGGATATAAATCCGGATTGAATCTGATTATATTGAACTGAAAGTGTTTCTTTGATATTGTCGGTAGATATATAGTTATCCACACAACCGTACCTCATGCCGTAAACGGAAAAGCAAAGTATCCGGAAACCATTATAACGTAATTTATTTGCGAAAGGATAATCATTATATGATTCGCTAGTGCCTCTGTAACCGAACAACATATTAGGTACAGATAACTCGGTCATGTCGTAAACACTGCAAGTGTTTGTGTATAATGTGAAATCGTTGAAATTATCAAAGTAGTCTGGATTGTTTGCGAGAATTGTTTTTATAAATTCGTTATCAACGGCATCCATCACAAGAATTATTATGTTTTCTTCTTTGCCAACTGTAAATCGTTCTTTTGCATCAATATAGAATTGCCTTCTTTGAAAAGAATCTTTAGATGAAACGATTAGTGTATATGATAAAGAAATGAAGAGAAGTAAAAAAACTACAATTTTAGCAAAAGAAACAATTTTTTGCGTTCTTGGCGATTTAAAATATAAGAATATGGTTAATGTAATAACAAAAATCCAAAAAATAAGGTTTATAAATGTATGTAATTGATGTTCCCTCCAGTAATAGGAACCGCCGTTAATCTGTCCTATGAATTGATTAAAGAACATTATTTGGATATATACTATTAAAACCAGTCCTGAACAAATAGAATTTAAAATATTTAACAGTTTTGTTGGAAGTAAAGATAAAAAAAGAAGAACAATGATACCAATTGAAAAAGGTAAAGACATTGAGTATAAAATATCCGGTAAAGAAAAAGTGAATTCTTCTAAGTTATTTAAAAAGATTTCTAAGGGTCTGTCGATAAAAATAATAAAGAAGAGAATGACGAGCGACAATGAAAGACTTCTGTATAGCGGTAATTTGGAAATATCATTTTTTTCTGTTTTATTCCAAATATAAGAATTTAAATTGAGAGAGGATATTAATAAATTTAATGAAAAAGCAAAAGCAAATAATTCTGGATTTGCTAAATGGGTTTTGTTGGTTATTAATAATTCGCTGGCAATTCTGTGTGTAATAATGAATGATGCTGAAAGAATAAATGCGGTATTAATTATTTCAAATGCAGAAAATCTGAATTTGATTTTTTGATCTGAAAACCAGAAAAACGTAATATTTATCATTATTAATAAAAGTGAAAAGGTGATTCCTAGAGCTAAGCCGAAATAAGATAATAATATTGGGATTAATGGAATGTTAAGAATTATTCTTAATATTAAATATACTTTATTACATTTTGAAGGATTGTTGTTGATTTTCATATTTTATTTATCTCTCTTCATCTTGTCTTTTATCCAAAAATAATTATATATAATAAATTTTTTTTTGTCATCAATGATTAATGTTTTCTTTTTTGTGCTGATTTAGTGGCATCTAAATATTTAATCTTTAGAATTTAGGGGATATGCAGTGATATTTCTTGTATATAAGTGTTTGAATTAATAGTCAGAAAGATAATTATGTATTGATTCATTATGAAATAATATTATTTTAGCATGGTTAATAATTGTTAAAAATGAAATAGAAATAATATGATATGAGTGAATAATGACAACATAACGACAAATGTTACAATAATTTTATAGAGAGCTTTATGAATTTGTAGTCATTTTCTTAGCGCGCGTAAGTGATTGGCTAAAAATTCATAAGAAATTGAATTCGTGGAGGTAATATGAAAAGCGAAAAAGGTTTTTCCTTTGTGGAGTTGATTATAGTTATAGCTATTATATCGATTTTGATAGCCGTGGTTGTTCCAGTAACAATAATGTATCTTAACAAGTCAAAGGTTTCTTCAGATTATTTGCTTTGTGATACTTTACAGACTGCTATTACAGTTGCTATGAACGACCCGGATGTGCTAAATTCATCCGATAACAGTCATTCTCAGATAAATGATATTAAATCGGGATCTGTGATTGAAATGAATGGTTTGTCAGACTCTTTGTTTGTTGAAACAGTTAACGAGATTATGGGATATGATGTATCGTCTGATGATAATAATAGAGAACATTTTAGAACTAAGACAGCAAAAAACGAAGGCGTACTTAAAGTGCAGTTCTATAATTCATCGTTTTATGTTTGGATAGACGGAAGTGATGCTACAGGCAAAGATGCTGTAGCTTATAGTGTGGCTGATGCTTCTGCAATCGGCGACAACGTAATATATGTTAAATAATTAATTAAATACCCTTTCAATACGAACAGAATCCGTGATAAGCGTAGAATTGCGGATTCTGTTCATCCATTTTAAAGAGAAATATGAATTAATTGTAAACAATTTGTTTATAAATATTTAATGATATCAGCCCTTTCAATTGCTTGAATTATAAAAAAAGCTTTGCTATAATGATTTTAACTGGAATGTTATGTGACGGGAGAAGTGTGTCTATGTCAGACTTTTTATGGCTGGGACCGTTCTTTATTATATATACGGTAACAATTATATTTATTTTGGGATTATTAATAGGAAGTTTCTTGAATGTATGTATATACAGAATTCCTCTCGGACAGAACATAGCTATTAGCAGATCTCATTGCATGAAATGTGGACATGTTCTTAAATGGTATGAACTTATTCCGCTTTTCAGTTGGTTGATTCAGGGTGGCAAGTGCCGAGCGTGTAAAGAGAAGATATCCAAGCAGTATCCGATAGTTGAATTAAGTAATGCATTGGCTTGGATGGCAATATTGGCGGTTTGGGGATACAGACCTGTAACTATTCTGTATTGCGCTTGTGCTTCATGCATGATAGTGATTTCAGTCATAGATGAAAGAACTAAAGAAATAAATCTTGGCTTAAATATATTTATTGGAATTTTAGGACTTGCCAGGGTTGCTCTTGATTACAGAAACTGGTATTACTACGTAATCGGCATGTTGGCTGTAAGTATTCCTTTCCTTATTATAGTTATTGTATCCAAGGAAAGAGCCATGGGATTAGGAGATGTATATCTTATGGCGGCAGCTGGATTGCTCCTTGGGTGGAAACATGTTTTGCTTGCTACAGTTCTTGGATGTGCATTAGGCAGCATTATTCACATCATTAGGATGAAGGTTAGCAAGAAAGGAAACGAATTAGCTTTCGGACCTTACCTCTGCTTGGGAATTTACTTGACATTCTTGTTTGGGGAACCCATCATCAGATGGTACACATCATTTATAGTTCATTAGAATTTTAAGCCTCCCGGCTTGAAATATAACCGAGAAATCGGAAAAAAACTCATTGAAAGGGGACAAAATAATGGATCAAAGATTATTGTCCATTTACATCAGCGCTGAAGTCATCAGAGTTGTGGATACTACGCGAAAGTCTGCAACAAGCATCACTGTTAATAGTGTAGATGAAGTCAGCACGCCTGCAGGTTGTTTCGATGATGGTTACATTACAGATGTGCTTGAAATAGCAAGTGCGATCCGTGGTAAGATTATCGGAAAGGCAGGCAAAGCAAAGGCGGTATTTACAATCACTTCCAAGAAGATTGCCAGCAAGGAAGTTGTATTGCCTTACGTTAACGGCAAGAAAAAGATTGACTCCGTATTGACAGCAAATGCAAGTGAATATTTCCCTATGTCCACGACAGGAGATTTCATTTTTGCATACAATGTTATGGAGACATTCCAGGACGATGACGGCAAGAAGTTAAGAATCAATGCAGTCGCTGCTCCTAAAGATCTCGTTGAAGGCTATTATGAAATAGCAGACGAGTTGAAACTTTCTGTGTACGACATCGATTATGTCGGTAACTCTGTTCAGCAGCTCTTGAAACTTCAGATGAGCAACAATGAGAGTGAAACTAATCTTGTATTGCAGATTGAAAAAGATGCTACATTCGTAAACATTATGGCAGGAAAGGATATTATTCTTCAGAGATCTGTTCCTTACGGCAAGAATGCAGTTATCAACTCCATTATGGAGATTAAGAAACTCACCGAAAAAGAGGCTATCGAACTTCTCAGAGACAAAGACAGAATGATGAGAAGCGTATCGGACGAAGAGTATTCCGAAGCAGTTCGTTATCTTATTTCATCTATCGGAAGAATCGTTGAATACCATAGATCACGTAACCCGGAAAGAATCATCGATGGTATTAAAGTGTTTGGTGAAGGCGCTTCTATCGCTGGTATCGATGAAGTATTAAGACAAGAGCTTGGTGCTGAGGTTACTAGATTTAATACTCTTAACGGTATTAAAGTTTCTCAGAAATCATATCTTTCTGCAGACCAGGCCTTAAGATTTCTTGCATGTTTCGGCGCTGTGTTGAACCCTATCGGACTTAAGATTGGCAAAGAAAAGAGCAGAGAAGCAAGTAGTGCTTTTGTCGACAAACTGATTATCGCGGTAATTATTGTTGCTGCTTTGGTGATGATTGCCATCTGTGCTTCGTATCAGATTAAGTTTGCTCTTAAGAAAACGGAGGTTTCTATTAAAGAGCAGAAGATTAAGGAAATGGAAATTGCAGAGAAGGTTGCCAATGAATTTGACTCGACGGTTAAAGCATACAATATCGTAAAGAGTTTTGTTGATACTACTCATACTGATAATGTAATGCTTTATAAGTTTTTATGCGATCTCGAAGATTTAATTCCTACAGGCTCTACTATTGATAAACTTGAAGCGAATGATGGCCAGCTGGTAATAGAGATTACCAACCAGAGCAAGGAAGCTATTGCTGATACTTATGTTAGAATTAAAGCGTTGGATTATGTAACTGATGTTCGCGTTGAAGAAGTAAAAGAAGATAATAAACAATTCAAGATTGAAAACGAAACAATAGTATGGACTGAAGAGGAAGTTGAAAATATGCTCCTCTATCCTTATAACTATACTTCTTGGAATGATGTTTATGATATTTACATTACTATTAAAGATCCGGATTATGTTTCCGGAACTGTTGAAATTGAAGGTATTACTGATGCCTCTGAAGACAGTGTTGAAAACACAGATGAGGAGGTGACTGAATAATGAAAATTTCAGATAGAGATAAAAAACTTATATTACTTGTTTTACTTGTCGCTATTATTGCTTTGCCTATATTTTTGTTTATTAGACCTAAGATAGAAAGCATTAAAGCATTAGATGAACAACTTGTTACAATAAACAAGAGATATGATGAACTAAAGGCACTTTCTGAAAAACAAGCCGAATATGAAGCGAAAATTGTTGAACTTAACGCCGAAAGAGACAAGATGATTGAAGGGTTTGCGGGTGGAGTGCTTTTTGAAAACACTGTGATGTTTATCAGAAACACTGAAATTAAGTACGACAACAATTTTAGAGCAACAGTCATGGCTTTTGCGGATGATGAAGAAACGCCCATTACTGAGGCTTCCGTTGATGCCGATACAGGAGAATATGTTGAAGGTTTGACAGCTATTAAAGCGACTACTACGATTGATTATTGCGGAGAATATGATGAAGTAAAAGAATTCATTAATTATATTTTCCATTATAAGGATAAAATGATACTTTCAGCAGTATCAATGGATCTTGATAAAGAAACCAATATGATTGTTGGTACTGTTGTTCTTGATCAATACGCAATATCTGGAAACGGAAAAGAAGTTCAACAAACTCCTATACCTAATATGCTTCATGGAACAAATAGATTATATGATTTAATTCTTGATGAAGAGGGTAATGTTAAAACTTACTGGAGCAAAATTGGTGTTAAGAATCCGAATGAAGAAGAAAATTTGGATGAAGATCAACAAGATTTATAATTTTATATTTCCTCTCCCGAGCAATCGGGAGAGGAAACAAATGGTAATTATTTAATCTTTTATAACAAGATAGATTATGATGTATATTTTTATAAAAGATTAAATTATTATAAATTTAATCAAAGGAGGTAAATCTAATTGAAAAAACTTTTCAAGAGAATTTGGCTAAAAGAACAACACAACAGAGCCTTCTCTTTGGTCGAGGTATTGTGTGCGATTGTTTTACTTGCTATTGTTGCAACTCCTATACTTCAAGCAATTGTTGCCGGAATGAATTTAAATGTTAAATCCAGAAAACTCCTGGGGGCCGCCGATTTGACTGCTGGCACTATGGAATTCATTTCATCTCTGACTTTTGAAGATTATACATATACCAGTACTGTTGACAGTAATTCATACACAGTTAAGGGATATAAATCATATTACTGGTCATGCGGATCGAGTATCGGTACTCCTGTATATCCGAATGGACCATTAGGCGATTTTACTGCTGCTACCGGAGGTGGCACCACCAAGACTGTAGTTATTAATAATGTTGATTATGATGGGTTTAAATATACCATGACGATTAAGTGCTCTAAACCTACAACCACAGATACTTATTATGCTTATAATGTGGTAGTAGATGTTTGCGAGAACGGCACGACAAATGTATTGTCAACAGCAAAAACTTCGATTATGAATCAATATTGATGAGGTGCTTTATGAATAACAAAACATTTTTTAAAAACAATAAAGGTATTGCAATGGTAACCATAATGATAACCATTATGTTTTTATCAATTATTGCTTCTGCGTTGCTTTATGTGAGTGCTTCAAATTATTCTATGAAAGTAGCGAATACTTACGGTAAGGCGAACTATTATGAAACGGATGGCATTCTTGTTAAAACTACTACTGCCTTAAGAAATTCTGCTCAGAATGATGCTTCAACTATGGGTGGAGCAATAGTAACTGCTCCGTCAGATTCAGCTGATGGGTCTTATAATATTACAAAAATTGCTAATCTTGTTTATCCAGGCTTTACAGGAACAGCTACCAGCTGTACTGTTGCTTTACCGAGCGAGGATAGTTTGAATCCTGCAGGAACCAACGACACCATTACATTTAAGACGAATAATAATGCAATAAAAAAAGGAACGGCGCCTGTTGCCGGCGTTACAAGATATATTTTTGAAGATATAGAGGTTATTCAGACTTCTTCACGAGGATATGAGAATTCAGTTAAAACTGATTTGATTTTGGATGTGCATGAACAATCCACTTCCGGTGGAAGTTCTGGTGGAGTTGGAAATATGTCCATGCTTTTGGATTCCCCTCTTTCTTCCACAAATGCAAATTTCAAAAACCTTACAATGACCGGTAATGCCTTTGTGGCCGATTATGGTTCTCCTGTTACTTGGAATGGTGCTACATATATTGCTCCCGGTGCTAATGGACTTGTTATGAATAATGAAAGCCGTTTAAATCTTTGCGGAACACATAATGTTATTTATGGAGATTTGAATTTATCTGGTAATTCTACTCTTTGTGTATATGGAAACTTGACAGTATACGGAGATATTAAGGTTTCGGGATGTGCTTCTTTAATTGTTGCAGATGGCGGAAAACTTTATCAATATACTGAAGGCCCTTTACCAGACAGATCTGCTATAAGTACTGTTAATGCCGGTGCGAACAATACTTTTCCGAATCCTTTGGTTATTAATCCGGTAAGCAAAGACAGTTTTGATCAATTTGCAGATACAATTGGAATTAAAAATCCTGTTACAGAGAATGGTTCGTTAAAATATGGTCTTATTACTAAGATTTTCAAAAAAGGTCCTGTTGACAAGGATGGTAACAAACCATTTGGCGAGATAAGGATTATAGATGCATCAGGTGCAACACATGGTAGCATTTCATGTGACTATAGTGTTCCTGATCCTTTACCTGTGGGATATGCTTCTGTTAACAAAAATGATTTTGATAGAGGTAGAGGTATAAAACTTAATAATGATTTATTTGGATGTAAAGCATTTGGTTTTGGCTTTCTTGGAGATGACATTTGGGATCCTCAACCTTCTTTACAATTAAACCAGAGTGACTATCTTTATAGGTTAATGATTTCATATAATTCAAAACCTATTAACTTACAACAATCAACACCATTTACTACTTGGATTGCAAAGTCTCCAGTTACTTGTTCTCAGGCACACTGTGTTGTTCTTTCAAGGGTTGGTACTACACAATTTAATTATATGACAGCAGCAAAAGGTGATAGTGAAAGTGTAATATATAATAATGAGACAAATCCGTTTAACAGTGTTGAAATCAAAATCGGTAGTGTTACATTTAAAGGAAAATACGGATCTTTCTTTGATCAAAATTGTAACAAATATGTTGATGATATGTTTGGAGCTTCGTTGAACGGAGGTTCAGGCGGTGGAACACCCATTATCACAACCGCGGTATCGTTTGATAATTTCCAGAGGGATTTTGATTTGTAATTGATTAGGAGTGATGATATGAGAAAGAATAAAGGTTTTACTTATTATGAGCTTCTGATTGTAATTGCAATAATGTCTTTGATGGTTGGATTTACTACAATCGGAATTGGTGCTGCTCATAGAAATAACGTTAACAGATGGGCTGATAAAATTGAAAGTGCTTCAAAACAGGCAAGAAATAATGCTATTTCAAAAGGAAATGCAAAGGGTTATTTGAATTTGTATTACAAAGATAAAAAATTGTATTCTTACGTTGGAGAACAACTTACTACAACACCTGATGTTAAATCAATGAATTTAATAGCTTCTAATGTTGACAGTCTTAATGTTGGATTTGATACAATTGCGGGCCACATTAATATGGGATGCCCAAGTGGATGCTTGTTAAATATTGGGTTTAAACAATCGACCGGAGAGGTTTCGGGATTGGTTTTTCCTTTTGCCGGACCTACAAAATATCCTAGTGACCTTAATATTATGCTTGAAAACGGTAATAATCATTGTACTATTGAAATAGACAGATATGGTTCTATTTCGACAAAGATGAATTAATGATGGAGGTAAAATATGAAAAGAACTAATAAAGGTTTTACTTTAGTTGAATTATTGCTTTCCATTGCTGTTTTCGCCATAGTGATGGTTAGTGTTATTTCTATTATGTCCAGTACTTTGTCTGCATATTCAAGAGCTAATCTAGATGTTACTGTTCAGGAAGATTGCCAGATTGTTGCGAACCAACTTGAAGAGATTTTATGTGATGCAACTGAGATAAGCGGTTCGGCTGTAGGCTCAGGATTAACTGTTAAGACGAAGAATACTGTCAGAAATGATTCAGGTTCACTTGTTACTCAAAATAACACGTATGTTATTACTTATACTCCGGCTGCTGCGCCGGGCTCAACTGGTGAAATTCAGGTAGTTTTGAATGGTGGCACTCCGTATACACTTGCTAAAAATGTAAGCAGTTTTGATGTTCAGGGTTGGTCTCCCGAGACATCTTCTTCTGTATATTCAGGTAATTCTGATAATAAAACATTTATTAAATTAGGCATGGATGTTAACGGATCGACTTATAATATTGATAGAGCGGTATATTTTAGAAACAATGTTGAGGTATCAGATTTTAACAGTATTAAATATATGTTATCTTCAACACCGGGACCCAGTCCTATTGGCGATCCTCAAGTTAAAGAAGTGGAGATTAAAAGATATCAAACAATAAATCTTTCCGCCGATTACGGTATTTTATACGGTGCAGGACTTTATGCGTGGGATGGTACAAATTGCACACCTGATTCTACAGCTTCTACATATTTTACATTAACTAAAGAAGCAAACTTCCCTGGTGTATTTTATGGCCCGTCATACGATGTTGAATCAAATATTAATCCAGTTTCTTGTTTTGTTACAACTGGTGCTACAATTAATGGTAATTTCGTCAATCCTTTGGCAGGAAATCAGTTTGCTGTAATGGGATATAAGGATACTGCAATGACACCGGCGGGTAGAGTTATTGTTGTATTTAAAGTTAAACCTGTAAATATCTCTGATGATAATATTATTCAGGCTCACAACGGAGCTAACGGAACTGTCAATGGTGAAGGATTCACATGTCCAATTAATGTTGACGGTATTGATGTTAATGAGGCTATAAAAAAAGGCGTTACCGTTACTACGCAGTTTGAAATATCACAAGGTGGCAGCGACATTAGTACTTTTGCTCTTAAGACAATTTCTTCTACGGATGGAGTTATTAATCTCGGTGATTATTTGAATGATAGAACTGGAGCACAAGCTGATATAGGTATTGCTCCAGATCCTTATAATGGAGATTTGTTTGTAATATTTAATAACTATGGCCTCCAATATATTTCAGATTCCGGAAATTTGAAATTGAACACTCATATTAATATTGGCGGTACAATGTTTAACAATTCATTTAAGTTAGACAAACTTGATACCACTCTATAAATACATTATTATTGTTATATATTTTAAAAGAGGCACAGTTTTCTTTGCCTCTTTTTAGTTTAATCAAAGTTTTAGCATTTTATTTCGGTAATTTCAGACGGAATTTGTATTAAAGCAGGGTTATAAAGGTGACAGTGATACGATTAATTCGCATTTGCTTGTGTATGCAATGAAATTTGTATAAAAAGAACGGTGGTAATTATGCGGTTAGATAATAACAGCAATAGAAATGCAATAGATGTATTTAACACTTTCTCTGATGTAGATGAAGGTTTTACTAAAACATGCATTCCTGTTTTTGAAGCTTGCTTAGACAGAAATCCTATCAGCAGGTCTCAGGCAAGGAGACTATGCAATCGCTTGAATCAATTCAAGGAAGTGGTGTTGGATTTTGAAAAGGTTGATATGATGGCACAAGGATTTGCGGATGAATTGTTCAGAGTATTTCATAATGAATATCCGGATGTGATATTGACTCCTATTAACATGAATGAAGAGACTAAAAAAATGTATTTATATACGATTCACAATAAGGTAAATGTGATATAATAACCTTATAATCATTTTTGAGGTTTATCTATGCGAAGAGTTTTTAAAACTATAAAAGGAATGTATTTACTTATAAATAATCCCATTACAAAGTTTCTGGTTAAAAACTTCTTTTTGCTTATGGGATTCATTATGAAATGGTTCTTTATTATCATTATCGGACCCATAAGTTGGCTTGTACTTAAGCTTTCGTTTAGACATGCTATTACCAAGACTTTTCCGAAGATGCTTAAGAAATATTTTACAGTGACATTCCCTAAGATTTTAAAGAAAAAACTCGCTATGACATATCCCGTGAATATGATTATGAGTTTTGCGAAGAAGTAATTAAAAATATCCATTTTCTTTATAATGCTTTTAAATACATTGATCATGCCGGGGAAATCTATCTGGGTTTCAAGAGTGTTGATTTTTGGCATATCATTTATTTATAATAACTGAAAAGTAATACTTATTGACATGCGGATTTTATGCCGTATGTCTTTTTTATGTCCACGTTCATAAGGCCGGTTTCCTGTTATGAATTTGCATTTTATAAATCTTTTACTTGTCAAATGCCTTTTTTTAGTGTAAATTCTTTTATTGTGTAATAAAGTAAGGGGAAATAAATGAATCGGTTTCTTCTTATATATATGTATTTTTGCAAAAAACCGATTGATTATTTCGGATAATTTGTGAATGGAGTTTTATTTTTATGGCAAAATATCTGGTTATCGTGGAGTCACCTGCAAAGGTTAAAACTATAAAGAAATTTCTTGGTGCCAACTATGAGGTTGTTGCTTCCCAGGGACATGTAAGAGATATGCCCAAGAGCCAGCTTGGATTTGATGAGAATTTTGATCCCAAGTATATTACGATTCGAGGCAAGGGCGATGTATTGTCCATGCTTCGCAAGGAAGTCAAGAAGGCAGACAAGATTTATCTTGCAACTGACCCTGACCGTGAGGGAGAGGCAATCAGCTGGCATCTTTATGAGGCACTTAACTTAAAAGAAAAGAAAGTTGCCCGAATTACTTTTAATGAGATTACCCAGTCGGCAGTAAAAGAGGCATTAAAGAATCCTCGTGATATCGACATGAATCTTGTTGATGCTCAGCAGACACGCCGTGTGCTTGACCGTATGGTTGGATACAGAATTTCGCCGCTTCTTTGGGCAAAGATTAAAAGAGGCCTTTCTGCAGGACGTGTTCAGTCTGTTACATTAAAAATGATTTGTGACAGAGAAAATGAAATTAATGCATTTATTGCCAAAGAATTCTGGTCACTTGATGCAGTACTTAATATAGAAGGCGAAAAAAAGCCCCTTGTAGCAGCTTTTTGGGGTAAAGGCGAGGAGAAACTCGAATTAACATCCAAAGAGCAGGTTGAGGGCATTAAAAAGGATTTAAAAGGTGCTGAATTTAAAGTCACCGAAGTTAAAAACGGCAATCGAAAGAAAAATTCACCTCTTCCTTTTACAACTTCCACACTTCAGCAGGAAGCAAGCAAGGTTCTCGGCTTCTCTACTCAAAAGACAATGCGTATTGCGCAAAGCCTCTATGAAGGTGTAAATGTCGGAAAGAGCACTGTCGGTGTAATCACATACCTTCGTACCGATTCGACAAGAGTTTCTGATGAAGCGGTTAAGAATGCAAAAGATTATATCACAAAGCATTATGGTGCGGAATTTAATAATCCCGCAGAGCAGAGCAAGAATACCGGCAAGAAGATTCAGGATGCGCATGAAGCTATCAGACCTACAGATCTTTTAAGAACTCCCGAGATGATGAAAGAGTATCTCGGTAGAGATGAATTAAGACTGTATTCTTTGATTTATAAAAGATTTCTTGCTTCCAGAATGGCTCCCTGTGTATTTGATACGGTATCTACAAAGATTGATGCCAAGGGATATACTTTCAAAGTATCGGCATCAAAGGTTGCATTCGAAGGTTACAGAGCTGTATATACATCTGATGAAGATGAAAAGGATGATAAGAATGCCATTGTAAACAAGCTTGATAAAAAATCAAAGCTTAAACTCGACAAGCTTGAGGGAGAACAGCATTTCACCCAGCCTCCTGCACATTTTACCGAAGCAGGCCTTGTAAAGGCAATGGAAGAGCAGGGAATCGGCCGTCCTTCCACATATGCACCTACAATTACCACTATTATGGCTCGTCACTATGTGGTTAAAGAGAATAAAAACCTTTATGTATCTGAACTAGGCGAAGTAGTAAACAAGATGATGGAGGAAGCTTTCCCAACCATCGTGGATGTGAACTTTACCGCCAACATGGAAGCTTTGCTTGATGCGATTGAAGAAGGCAATGTACAATGGAAGACTGTTGTAGCCAATTTCTATCCCGATCTTGACGAAGCGGTTAACAAAGCTACCAAGGAACTTGAGCATGTTAAGGTTCAGGATGAAGAAAGCGACGAAGTCTGTGAACTTTGCGGAAGAAAGATGGTATTTAAATTCGGACCTCACGGTAAGTTCTTAGCTTGCCCCGGATTCCCTGAGTGCCGCAATACCAAATCCTTCCTTGAGAAAATCGGTGTTGCATGCCCCAAGTGTGGCAAAGACATCGTTATCAGAAAGACCAAGAAGGGCAGAACATATTATGGCTGTGAAGGCGGTCCTGAGTGTGATTATATGTCATGGCAGAGACCTCTTGCCGAGAAGTGTCCCAAATGCGGATATCCTCTCACGAAACGTGGCAATAAGAAAGTTTGCACCAAAGAAGGTTGCGATTATATAGAATAAAAGATAGTATTAGTGCAAAATTACAATAAGAAATAAAAATAGTTGTGCAATATTTACAAATACACGAACTTTTGATATTATAAGAATCAAGGTGTTACCAATAACGGTAGGCGGTTGCCCTCCTCGGAGGGTGTTCTTCATCCTCTAATCCATAAGGAAGGGGGTGGTGCATTATGGTTTCATATGCTGAGCTAATTCAGATAGGAATACTGATAATCGCATTGATAGCTCTCATTTACGAGATATATCGAGACAGAAAAAAATAACCGCCCTGCTGCAACAGAGTGGTTATAATTAATTTATAGTACACTTGGGCAACCGTCTATCGGTAGCACCTATTTATATTTTAGAATATTAGTAGAATTTGTCAATAAATTAAGTAAATATTTCCATTCTTGTGCCGATAAATAGTATAACAAAATAAAAGGCGCAAGGATGCGTAAAAGGTAAAAGGACTTATGTTTATATAGGTTCTTTTATTTTTTTACCATCAGAAAGCGGGTTAAATGACTTAATCAAGCCTGCCAAATATAACAATTACAATATCTTGTGGTTGTTAAATCTGCCGAATTTGACAGGTTTTGAGATTGCCTGACTATTTATTTAGTGTACGAATTGTATATTTGATACAATATGAGGTAGTTTTTTTGTAAAATTACTTGTGTTTTTATACAAGTTTTGTATAATTAAATAAGGTGGGTAAAGTGTGCCTATTTTGTGTATGCAAGTATATTTTTAAGGAGGCGTACATGATTAATACGAGCAATTTTGATTATATTAACGTACTTGATAAAGCAGCGGACGGATCATATCTTCGTAACGAGGCTATCAGTAATAATATCGCAAATGCTACCACACCCAATTACAAGAGACAGGACGTGGCATTTGAAGAAGCTTTAAGATCTTCTATACTCGGTGCTACGGAAGGTAGTCTTGACAAAAAGATTCACAATGTTGACCTTTCGACAGTCAGGCCGACTGTGTTTACGGATACAGGGGAAGTCAGCTACAGTCTTGACGGCAACAACGTCGATCCCGAGACCGAAAACATTTATCTGGCCAAGAATCAGTTATACTATCAGGGTGTAATGAATTCGATAAGCCATGAATTTGAAACAATGAGAACTGCGATGGGCAAATAAGGAGGTTTAGATTATGGGAATGTTTGATGCTCTTGATATCTCTGCTTCCGGTCTTACCGCGCAAAGATACAGAATGGATATCATATCCGAAAATGTTGCCAATGCGAACACGACTCGCAAGGAAGACGGCAGCATTTACAGAAGAAAGGTTGTTACTTTCGAGGCCAAAGGCACGGACGGTGTGCCTTTTAAAACAGTGCTTGGACGTTCAACCGCGGATTTATCCGATCATTTGGGCAAAGGTGTAAGAATTACTACAGTTCAGGAAGACAAGACTTCCGAATACAAGAAAGTATACGATCCTTCGCATCCTGACGCCGATGAAGCGGGCTATGTTTATTATCCCAATGTTGATATCATCACAGAGATGACAAACTTAATTGATGCATCCAGAGCTTATGAAGCCAATGCAACTGTAATTGATGCCACAAAGAATATGCTTCAACAGGGCTTACAGATGGGTAGAAGTTAACAGGTTAACATAATATGGACAGAATTCAAAAAGTATACGGCATCGATACCGAAGCCGTAAAGAATTTAAAACAGTTTGCAGGTCAGGAGAAGGTTGGCGAGAATCATGACATGTTCCAATCGCTTCTTGACAATGCGATAAATAATATCAATACAACCAATGCATATTTATCGAATGCCGAGAATGAGAAGATTAAATTTGCCCTCGGCGAAACGGAATCGCCTCATGATTTGACAATAGCACTTCAAAAGGCATCCACGGCACTTCAATATACTGTGGCGGTAAGAGATAAATTCCTTGAAGCGTACAAGGAAATCATGAATATGCAGATATAAAATTATAAGAATTCGTTTTGACATACGAAATGGATTCAGACATACGGAAATTATTAAACATAATTTCAAAGAATATAAAAGTATAATTTGATTTCAGGAGAATGAAATGTTCGAAAAACTGATTGACAAATTAAAAGAGATACCGCCCAAACTTCTTGCGTGGTGGAACAAATTTACCAGGAACCAGAAAGTTTTGATTATAAGCGTTGCCGTTGGTGTAATTGCTGCATTTGCGATTCTTATTACCGTAGTTACAAGAACGCAGTATGTAAATATCGTGACGTGCGAAAATGCGACTCAGGCTTCTCAGGTTAAGGAAATTCTCGAATCGAATGAAATAGCTTACAAAGTATCCGATTCGGGCTTGGTATTCTCTGTCGATAAGACCAGGTTGTCGGAAGCCAACATTCTTCTTGGATCAAACAACATCCTTACAGATCCTTATGCAAATCTTGACAACGTTTTATCAACATCGCTTTCAACCACGGAAGCTGACAAACAGAAGGCTTATACCGCATACAGAGAGACGAGACTTAAAAACGATCTTGAAAGTTTTTCGTTTGTTGACTCTGCGAGCGTTAACATGTTTGTACCCGAAAATGACGGTACTCTTATTAGAAACAACAAAGAATCATCTGTACAGATTACTTTGAAATTATCCGGTGAGTGTTCTCCCGAGAATGCCGCGGCTATTGCAAGAATGGCAAAGACTGTTGTTGGCAACGAGACTACCGATAATGTTGTAATTCTTGATACTGACGGAAATCTTTTATTCTCCGGAGGAGATGATACAACACTTGCAGGATATGCAACAAGCACTCTTTCTTTAAAACAGGAAGCTGAGAGAGTTGTAAGAAACGATGTATCAAATGTTCTTCTCGGAACAAAAGAATTTGATTATGTAGTTGTATCTCCAAGCCTCGTGCTTGATTTATCAAGTTCCGAAAAACAGACTACTACATACACACCTGCTGACGGCCAGACTCAGGGTCTTCTTTCTCATGAGACGGGCTACAATGCAGAATCGGAAGGCGGTACGGCACTCGTTCCCGGTACTGATTCCAATGTTGAAGGGACTTATGTTTATGAAAACGGAGGCGGAAGTTCAAGTACCGTAGAGCAGTTTGAAAAAGATTATCTTCCCAATACGGAGACTATTGTTCAAAGCATTCCTGCCGGCGGTATTAAGTATGATGAATCATCCATCGCGGTAACAGCCATCAGACTTAATGTCATCAAAGAAGAGGATGTCAGAGCGCAGGGCCTTCTTGATGAAATGTCATGGGATGAATACAAACTTGCCAACAGTGAACGTACCAAATTAAGCGTTGATGAAGATTATTACAGTCTCATTTCGGATGCGTCCGGAATTGCGACAGGCGATATTACGATAGTTGCTTACGAAGAACCTTTCTTCGTAGACAGAACAAGAGCAAACTTTAACTGGACGGATATTATCCAGATTGCTTTGATTGTTATCATTTTGCTTCTTCTCGGTATGGTTGTTCTTCGTACGCTTCGTACCGAAAAGAACAAAGAAGCGGAAGAACCTGAAGAGATTTCCGTTGAAAAACTTTTGCAGACTATTCCCGAAGAACAGCTTGAAGATATCGATCTTGAAGCCAAGTCCGAGACCAGAAAGATGATTGAAAAATTTGTTGACGAAAATCCCGAAGCCGTTGCAAACCTTCTTCGCAACTGGCTCAGCGAGGATTGGGGGTAAATAATGCGCAACTCTGATGAAAAGATTTCCGGGCTTCAAAAAGCGGCGATTCTTTTGATATCGCTCGGACCCGAAAAATCTGCCAATGTGTTTAAACACTTAAAAGAAGAAGAAATCGAAGAGCTTACACTCGAAATTGCCAATACGAGATCGGTTTCTCCTCAGATAAAAGAGCAGATTATAAATGAATTCTATGAAGTTTGTCTTGCACAGCAGTATATTGCGGAAGGCGGTATCGGCTACGCCAAGGAACTTCTTGAAAAAGCGCTCGGAAGCGATAAGGCCAACGATGTGCTCAACAAACTGACTTCTTCGATTCAGGTTAAGCCTTTCGAATTTGTAAGAAAGACAGATGCTTCACAGCTTTTATCATTTATACAGGATGAGCATCCTCAGACTATCGCTTTGATACTTTCATATCTTGGACCTACTCAGTGTTCTGCGATTATTTCCGCACTTTCACCTGAACTTCAGGCTGATGTTGCCAAAAGAATCGCAACAATGGACAGAACGAGTCCCGATGTCATCAAAGAAGTTGAAAAAATTCTCGAATCCAAACTTGCAAATCTTGTTAATCAGGATTACACGATTATCGGCGGTGTCGATCACGTTGTTGAAATCCTTAACAATGTTGACAGAGGAACAGAAAAACATATCATGGAAACTCTCGAAATCGAAGATCCCGAACTTGCAGACGAGATCAGAAAGAAGATGTTCGTATTCGAAGATATCCTTCTTCTCGACGACAGAGCAATCCAGAGAGTACTCAGGGATGTCGACAACAACGACCTTTCGATTTCCCTCAAAGGCTCCAACGAAGAAGTACAGAATGCTATCTTCAACAATATGTCCAAGCGTCTTGCTACCATGATAAAAGAAGACATGGAATTCATGGGACCTGTACGTATGAAGGATGTTGAAGAAGCTCAGCAGAAGATTGTTAATACGATAAGAAAACTTGAGGATTCCGGAGAAATCGTTATCTCCAGAGGCGGAGGAGATGAGATAATTGTATAATAATCTTTATAAATCATCTTACGTTAATCAGGATCAGAAAGTCCGCGTAATCGAGTCCAATGATCTTGTCGCAAAAAAACTTGACAATATTGCCAATACCATTATTTCCGATAATTCCGACGAAGGCGGAGAGGGGATAATGCAGGAAGTTTCCGCTGCCAATGTTGCGAGTCTTTTAAGTGATGAAAACGATAAAAAAGTTAAGAACTTCGATGTGACGCAAAATATCAATTCTAAGAATTCGATGAGCAAGGAATCGGTTCAAATCGTCAACAACATGGCGAGTGATATAGTCACAAGAGCAAACAACGAAGCTGAGAAAATTATCAGAGAAGCTACCATCGAAGCGGAGAATATCAAGCAGCAGGCATATAAAGCTGCAAGAGCAATGGGCTACGATGAAGGAATCAATGCCGGCAAGGAAGCGCTTATCGAAAAAGAACTTCTTTTAAACAAACAAAAAGAAGAACTCGTAGAAGAATACAAAGCAAAAATCGATGAAATAGAACCTGCACTCGTTGACGTTTTAACCGATATTTACGAGCATGTTTTTCAGGTTGATTTTTCAGATCGCAAGGAAGTAATTTACCATCTCGCCAAAAACACTTTGGCATCTATGGAAACAGGAAAGACATATACGCTTCGTCTTTCCCCCGATGATTTTAACTTCCTTACCATGCAAAAAAGAGAGCTTGTCAAAGGAAGCGGTATTCCCGTTGAAAGCCTTGAATTTATCGAAGACAAGTCTCTTACTCAGGGAAATGCGTTTATAGAAACGGGAGGCGGTATTTTTGACTGTTCCGTTACAACGCATCTTGATAATTTGCGTAAAACCCTGCAGGTATTAAGCTTCGAAAAGGAAAAATAAGCGAATGGTCGAATCATGAACATAGCGAAATATCAGGAAGTTAAATACAAAAAATTCTTCAATAAGCTCGGAAAAGTGGTCAATGTAGTCGGTCTTACCGTAGAATCTTCGGGACCCGACGCCACTCTGGGCGATATTTGCAAGATTTATACCGACAATTTAAAAAGCAATTACATCGTTGCGGAAGTTGTCGGATTTAAAGATAATAAGACACTTCTGATGCCGTATGAAGTTACAAGCGGTATCGGACTTGGTTGCCTGGTTGAAAACGAAGGATGTCCTTTGAAGATTCAGGTCGGACCTTTTCTTCTCGGAGAGGTTCTTGACGGTCTCGGCCGTCCGATGGATGGACGTGTTTTCACATCAGGCATTTCTTATAGTGTTGAGAATGCACCGCCCGATCCAATGAGCAGGGAGATTATCGATGAAGTTCTTCCTCTTGGTGTCAAAGCGGTTGACGGACTCATTACAATCGGCAAGGGCCAGAGAATCGGTGTTTTTGCCGGTTCCGGTGTCGGTAAATCCACCCTTATGGGTATGTTTGCAAGAAACACAAAAGCTGATATTAACGTCATTGCTCTTATCGGAGAGCGTGGACGTGAAGTTAGAGAATTCATAGAAAGAGACCTTGGCGAAGAGGGTATGAGAAGAAGCGTCGTTGTAGTTGCGACTTCCGACAAACCCGCTCTTGAAAGAAACAAAGCTGCCAAGACTGCGACTGCCATTGCCGAATATTTCAGAGACAAAGGCAAAGACGTCCTTTTGATGATGGATTCACTTACACGTTTCTCAATGGCGCAAAGAGAAATCGGTCTCGCATCGGGTGAACCTCCTGTAACAAGAGGTTATCCGCCTTCGGTATATGCTGAAATGCCAAAACTTTTGGAGCGAGCCGGCAGGGATGAGAAAGGCTCCATTACAGGTCTTTACACGGTACTTGTCGATGGTGATGATTTTAACGAACCCATTACCGATACCGCTCGAAGCATTCTTGACGGGCATATTATGCTAAACCGAAAACTTGCGCATAAGAACCATTATCCGGCGATTGATATTTTGCAATCCATATCAAGATGTATGTCTTCGATTGTTGACAAGCAGCAAAAAATCGATGCAGGGAAACTTAAAAATATCCTTGCCACATATCAGGATGCGGAAGACCTTATAAACATCGGCGCTTACAAAAAAGGATCCAATGCTGCGATTGACGAATCGATTGCGTACATAGGAAAAGTTAACGAATTCCTTATGCAGGGTACTGATGAAAAATTCACTTACGAGGAAACCAGGAATTTAATGCATCAATTGTTTGAATGATAGGTATTTATTATGGCTGTCTACAAATATAAAATGCAGGGCGTTCTTGATATCAAGGAAAAACTTGAGACGCAGTCCAAACAGGAATTTGCCAATGCGAACCTTAAGTTGATGGAAGAAGAAGCACTGCTTGAACAGATAAGACAACGCAAACAGGAATACATTGACGAGGGCGTACAATTGAGACTCAAAGTCATTGACCCCGTCGCCATTGACATCAACAAACGTTCCGTCGAAGTTATTGAAGACAATGAAAAGGCGCAGGAGCGGGAAGTCACCGTTGCCAGAAAAAATGTCGAAGCAGCCAGAAAAAAGATGATGGATGCAAGAACCGAGACAAAGATTTACGAGAAATTAAAAGAAAACGATTTCAAAGAATTCATGATAGAAGAAGGTAAAGCGGAAAGCAAAGAAATCGACGAGCTTAACAGTTTCAGATTTTCCGAAAAGTCCAGAAGAGGAGAATAAAAGATGGCTTCTTCACCGGAAGAGTTAAAATTAAAAGAAGAAAAAAAGAAAATCGAGGACGAGAAGAAAAAGTTAAAGGATGAACAGAAAAAGGCTCAAAAAGAAGCCAAGAAACGTGCCAAGGAACTCGCCAAGCAGGAAAGCGAACTTTACGATGAAAACTCAGGCTCAAGCATGGTCGGTGCAATCCTCATCACGATCGTTCTTATTATTGTCTGGATCGGTATATTCTGCCTTGTTGTAAAACTTGATATCGGCGGTGTCGGTACCAATGTTTTTGCTCCGGTTTTAAAGAATATCCCCGTAGTTAAAATGATTCTTCCAAAGGACGCCGTTATCGAAACTCAGGATGTGGAAAGTTATTACGGTTATACATCTCTTTCCGATGCAGTTGATCGAATCAAGCTTCTTGAAACCGAACTTTCCAATGTCAGTGCGGAAAATGAAGCCAACAAAGAAACCATCGATGCATTGACTACGGAGATTAACAGACTTAAGACATTCGAAGCAAATCAGGTTGAATTTGACAGAGTAAAGAACCAGTTTTATCAGGAAGTGGTTTATTCCGAAAAAGGGCCGGGACCTGAAGAATTTGCCAGATATTATGAATCTATTGATCCTGCAACAGCTGAATATATATACAGACAGGTTGTTCAGGAAGAGGAAGTCAGCAAGGAAATTGAAGAATATGCAAAGGCTTATTCTTCGATGAAACCCAAGCAGGCGGCTGCAATATTTAATTCAATGACCGACAATCTTCAGCTTGCGGCAAAAATACTTGAAAACATGAACGCGGAAGACCGCGGCAATATTCTCGGCGCCATGAATCCCGATACGGCTGCAAAGATAACCAAAATAATGGAACCTTAAACTAAAGAATTTTGATTTTCTTTCGATAAAATATGTAGAGATTTTTCTCGAGTATTTTAAGAAAGGAGGAAAATGATGGGTACATCGGGTATTACTAATCTTGTAAATGACTTGAATCTCCTTAACGTCGACATTCCAAAGAACAGCGATTCATCCACCGGTGAATTTGCCAAAACTTTCGAAAATGTTTCGCAAAACGGCGATATTGACATTAAACCCAAGGACATTAACGTAGTTGATGAATTAAAAACTTCCGATTCCGTTAAAGATAATTATCTTAAGGAAACAAACGGAAAGAAATTCGAAAACAAAGTTGAAGCGCAGGGCGATAAAGCCGTATCGAAAACAAATTCTGTTTCATCGGATTCCAAGACAAAATTGAATAATGCAGATTCTGTTGAAGAAGTAACTGACGAATCGATTGAAAATGTCATCAATGCTTACTGTGAAGCTTTCGGTATTTCGGTTGACGACTTTAAGGCTTTTCTTGAGGAGAACAATATTTCCGTATCCGACCTTTTTGATGTATCAAAGGTACAGTCAATCGTAATGCAGCTTAACGGTATTACGGATTCGGTTGATATTCTTACCGACGATGCTTTGTTTGATTCGATCAAGAATCTTGAAGCTTTGACGGAAGAAAACATTAATGCTTTGGCAGATGAGCTTAATGTTGATGTTAATGATATAAAGGATGTTATTGAGAATACTGTTTCCGATAAGATTTCAGAGGCTGAAAACGCAGGAGAAACTGTTGAAAGACCTGATGCTTTTGAAGCAGGTGTTAAAACGGAAATCGTTGACCATAAAGTAGTGGAAACAAACGAAAAAATTGATACAAAAGAAGAGATTTCCGCTGATAACAAAACGGAGACTTTGGAAATCAAAGGAAACGATAACAAGAATCAGACAGAAAAGAAATCTAACGACAACGAAGGAAACAATTCTTACGGAAACAATGTATCTTCCAATGATACACAGGTTCAAAACAATTTACAGATTAACAGCGAAGAAACAATTTCTTATTCCGACAGAACTCAGGAGATTTACGATCAGATCGGTGAACAGATAAGAAATCTTTCGAGAGACAACATTAATGAAATCGAACTTAAGCTTCAGCCCGAAACTTTGGGAACGCTCCATGTAAGAGTTATTCAAAGCGAAGGTGCAATGAAAGCGGAATTCGTTACAAATAATGAAAATGTCAAAGCAATAATCGAAGGACAGCTTATTCAGTTGAAACAGGATTTCGAAGAGTCCGGAATCAAGGTGAATGAAGTTGAAGTAAAAGTATCGACAAACGAATTCAACGAGAATACACAGCAGGATTCCAGAGACGAAGAAAACGAAAGAGCGGCAAGACCTGTTGCAACAAGAAGAATAAACATTTCAGACGGAATCGAGCTTGACGAAATCGACGAGTATGAGGATGAAGAAAAAATCGCCGTTGAAATGATGGCGGCAAACGGTAATTCAATGGATTACAGAGCATAGGAGTAACAATATGGCATTAACAGCACAATTCGTTGACGGACAGTTATTACAGCAAAGTCAGCAGACAGCAGGCACGCAGAATACAAAAGGCAAAGAAGGCGCAGCAAAAGGGTCAAACGACCTTGATAAAGACGCATTCCTTCAGCTTCTCGTGGCTCAGATGAAATATCAGGATCCCCTGGAACCTACTTCGAATACCGAATATATTTCGCAGTATGCTACATTCTCCGAGCTTGAACAGATGCAGAACATGTCCGGCAACCTTACATTATCAAGAGCCAGTGAGACGGTCGGCAAAGAAGTTATCATCGAAACCAAAGGTGAAAACGGCGAAGCAAAAACCGTTCAGGGTTATGTTGAAAAAGTCGTTTACAACGGCAACAAAGCATATCTTTCCATCGACGGTACGCTTTATTCAATCGATGATCTTAAAGAAGTTATCGATGACGAATATCTCGCAGGCGCGAATTCGGTTGAAAGAATTCAGGAAATACTTGATAAGCTTCCCAAAGTTGAAAATCTTTCGATGCAGGAAGTCGGCAAAGTTGTTGAAGCTTATAATCTTTACGGCAACTTAAGTGAATATCAGCTTTCGTTACTTTCGAAAGATACCGAAAATATTCTCAAACAGTATGTTGAAAAAGCAAACGAACTTATGGCAAGCGCGCTTGTTGAAGACCCTGAAGCTTCAAAGAATACAACAGACGGTATCGAAGAAATCGAAGACCGGGTTGAAGCTGTCGGCGAAAAAGAAGATTTATAAATCTTTTTCTAATCTTGATACACTTTTTGACCGATAAAAATTATGGTGACAATTAAATATCGATTTCAGGGAGGGTAAGACATGAATATTAACAATTCACAATTCATTTCCAACCTGCAAATTCAGGAAGCACTTTTTAATTCAAAAACGGTTGAAAGCAAAAACATCAACAGAGTGCCTTCAAAAGGCGCAAGTTTTGAAGATGTTTTGAACAGAAAACTGGAAGAAAACAGAAGTGTTTCGCCACAGAACGAAGTGAAATTTTCCAAACACGCCATGACACGACTCGATAACCGAAATATTTCTCTTACCGAAGTTCAGATGGAGCGACTCAATGAAGGCGCGAGAAAAGCAGGCGAAAAAGGAATCAAAGAATCATTGGTACTCGTAGATGAACTCGCATTTATCGTGAATGTTGAAAACAAAACGGTAGTAACCGCGATGAATCAGGGTAACAACGATGAAAACATTTTTACAAACATTGACGGAGCGGTAATCGCTTAGCCGGACCTTCGGGAAGCTAATATTAAGAGGCAGAAGTTCTCTTAATACCGTCCAAAATAAAATAATGGAGGACAAATATTATGATGAGAGCACTTTACTCCGGCGTTTCGGGGCTTAAGACACACCAGACAAAGATGGACGTTATCGGTAACAATATTGCCAATGTCAATACTACCGCATACAAATCCCAGTCGGTAACTTTTTCGGAACTCATGTATCAGACAACACAGGCAGCTTCCGGACCCAACGCAACGACCGGTACCGCAGGTTTAAACGCTAAACAGATCGGTTTAGGTTCTGTTTCGGGCGCTATTTCTACAGCTATCACAACACCCGGTTCTTCACAGACTACAGGCAACCCCTTCGATTTGAAGATTACAGGTGATTCATTCTTTATTGTTAACAACGGAAAAGACAACTATTTCACAAGAGACGGTTCTTTCTATGTTGACGCAGCAGGCAACCTTGCAACAACTTCAACCGGTTACAATGTAATGGGTTGGGGCGTTGAAGAAGCTACAGGCAATATCAAACAGGACGTGGTTCAGCCTTTAAGAATCATGAGCCCCGAGAATATGACATATCCTCCCGAAGCTACTTCACAGGCTTATGTATCGGGTATTCTTGATAAAAACGATTCCAATGCGGCATCCACTGCGGGCAAAACAATTTCCGTATCCATTTTTGACGGCCTCGGATATGCTTATACAGTTAAATTTGCGATTAAGAATACAGAGTCTGAAGGTGTCTACAATGTAGAAATGACAGACATTCTTAATTCAAACAACGAATCTCTTAAGGATGTTTACAAAGTCGGAAGTATCAAGGATATCGCAACATTCGGTACTGATCATATTCAAAAGACTACAACACTTTACAATATGCTTGACGGTGTATCTTATGATGCTGCAGCCGGCACATATAACAAGCAGACAAGCTTTTCAGAGACATTCTCCGATTATGATGACCAGAAACTTCCCGGTATTGATTATACCGTTCCTGCAGGTGCAACATCGCCACAGACACTTGCTCCCGGAGCGACATTTACGCTTACCGGTAATGGTGAATTGAGCAAGAGCGATCTTGAAGAAGCATTCGGACTTATCTATGTTACTGATGCAACCGGAAATTATTATTACTATGATGACGGTGCGGGAAATACATATAAGCTCGGAAACGGAACCGATGCGGAATGGCAGACCGTTCTCGGTAAGACCGGACTTTCGGGATTTACCGCAACGATGGACGGAGACGGAAAAGTATCATTTTCATTTGATCAGACATTTACCGTAGAAGCCAATACTGTATTTGACAGCGGCAACTTCACAAAAGAGATTACTCAGGGCGAAGCATACGGTCTTGACACCGATAATCCAAATATTCAGTACGAATTTATGGTTGCTCCCGACGGACAGGCTCAGGTAACAGCTACCGAAACTGTTTCCGGCAACTCTCTTATTTTCGATACAGCTACAGGTGAATTTAAGTCGATAAACGGCGGAGATGCTGCTACACTTGATTTTGCGACAACAACCACAAACCTTATCGGCGAACCTGTTGATTTAACTCATTTCTCGGATGTTTCCGTAGATTTCTCAAAGGCATCGATGTTTAACAACAACGGTACTTCGACAATCACAATGGTTAACGGCGATGACAAGGGTCTCGGTTCAGGAAGAAAACTCGGTGAACTTTCCGGTGTTTCCATCCAGAATAACGGTATGATTTATGCTTCGTACGATAACGGCCAGACAAGACTTCTCGGACAGATAGCAGTTGCAAGCTTTGCAAACGCATCAGGTCTTCAGAAGGAAGGCGACAACCTTTATTCGGCTACACTTAACTCCGGTGAGTTCGACGGAATCGGTGTTGATGTAACAGCAGGCGGCGGATATATTTCCACAGGCGTTTTGGAAATGTCAAACGTTGATCTTTCTGCAGAATTTACAGAGATGATTACCACTCAGCGTGGTTTCCAGGCTAACAGCCGTATAATCACTGTATCCGATACACTTCTTGAAGAACTTGTTAACTTAAAGAGATAATAAATCATTAATTTAAAATTCTGTGCCGGGCATCTTAGGGTGCCCGGTACTTGTTTCATTTGATATTTTTATAGGACTAAAAAGGGACTTATAATTATGATTGAAGTTACCAAACTCGACGGCGTCAAAATATTGTTAAACGATCGCTACATCGAAACAGTCGAAGAAACACCAGATACTGTGATTACAATGTCTACGGGACGCAAGATAATTGTAAAAGAAGGTAGACAAGAGATTAAAAATTTAGTAAAATCGTAGGGAAGGGGAAACTATGCAATTTCCTCTGTAAAACATAAATAAGAAGGACACAAAAAGTGGATTTGGCTTCGATTATCGGTCTTGCTGTCTGCGTGGCTATGATGCTTATCGGTATCATGACCGGAGACAACGGTGTAGCCGGTATCAAATTTTTCATCGATATTAAATCATTGCTTATCACTTACGGTGGTGCTTTTTTTGCTGTTTTGGCTTCCATGTCTTTAAAAGATTATCTGGGAGGTCTTAAGAGCTTTCTTTTGATATTCAAAGCACCCAAACAGGATGTTCCCGGAATGATAAGCAAGATCATTGAATTATCCAACGTTGCACGTAAGGAAGGTCTTCTTGCTCTCGAAGAAGTTTCGGGAGAACTTGATGATGCTTTCATGAAGAAAGGAATTCTTCTTATTGTCGACGGTACGGATCCCGAGCTCGTAAGAGCAATCATGGAAACTGAACTTGTTTCCACGGAAGAGAGACATAAGAAAAATATCAACTTCTGGTCGGATCTCGGCGCGATGGGTCCTGCGTGGGGTATGATCGGTACACTTATCGGTCTTGTACTTATGCTTCAAAACCTTTCCGATGCGTCGACAATCGGTCCTGCCATGGCTGTTGCTTTGATTACAACATTTTACGGTTCTTTGCTTGCCAACTGGATTTGTACACCTACTTCCAACAAACTCAAAGCCAACAACGCAACAGAGATTCAGTGTAAGGAAATCATGATTGAAGGTCTTCTTTCGATTCAGGCAGGTGAAAACCCCAGAGTAATCGAAGAGAAACTTAAATCATTCCTTGCTCCTTCTGACAGAAGTGCAGCTTCAAGTGACGAGGGAGGTGAAGACAATGGCTAAGAAAAAACCTGAAGATCCGCCTCAGGGATCGCCGGCATGGATGGCGACATTCTCGGATCTGATGAACCTTCTTCTTTGTTTCTTCGTGCTTTTGTTTTCAATGTCCACGGTAGATGCTCAAAAGTTTGAACTTGTTGCGGCATCTTTTGCAGATACGTTTTCGATTTTCACCGCAGGCGGTAAGGCTATCGGTGAAGGAATGCTCATTTCAAACGGTGTAAGCCAGTTAAGCAATCTTGACAAATACATTAATTCCATGGGTAAAGCTGAAGATTCCGACAAGATGATCAACGATGCTTTAGAGGAATACGAAGCACAGGCTCTTGCGGCAAGCGAGGAGATGGCAGAGCTTATCGAGGAAGCCCTGGAAGAAGAGAATATAAGTGATGAAGTCGGAGTGGAATTTAATTCTCAATACGTTCTTCTTACTATGAACGGAGCGCTCTTATTCAATTCGGGTGATGCCAGACTTAAGGAAGAATCGCTTCCCCTTATGTCACAGATAGCAAGAATTCTCGAAAGATATTCGGACGGCATTATCGAAGTTGAAGGACATACCGACAACGTTCCCATGAACGGTGCAAAATATTCGGATAATGATGAACTCTCAAGCGCCAGAGCAATCAGCGTTTTCAGATATTTGGTTGACAATACGAACATCGACCCCGCCAGAATCAAACATTCGGGACGCGGCGAATATGTACCCATTGCCGACAATTCGACGGCTGAAGGCAGAGCACTTAACAGAAGAGTTGAAATAAAGATTTACAATTTCTACAGTACGAATTACTGATTCGGGGAGAAAGAATAGAAAATGAAGAAAAACTTATTAGGAATACTTATTCTGGGTCTTACATTTGTTAACATCATTATTTCCGGAATTACGATGTTTACCGTAATGACGACCAATCAGAAAACAGCAAAAGTTGTTTCCGATGTTGCAAATGCCATAAGCATTGATATGGGTACCGGTTCTTCCGAAGGAGAAGTGGCGAAGGCAGTTCCCATCGAAGATATCGAAACATATTCAATACCCGAAAAGATGACAGTTGCGCTTAAGCCTTCGGCAGGTGATGATGAAGCGCATTTTTGCATGGTATCTGTTTTCTTTTCAATCAATACCAAACATAAAGATTACAAAAAATACGGCGCTACGGTCGGTGAAAAGGAAAATCTTTTCAGAAGTATTGTTAACGACGTAATCAGCAAATATACGATTGATGAAGCAAGAGTGTCACAGGATGAGATAAAGAAAGAAATCCTTTCCAAAGTTCAGGAAAAGTATTCGGATTCCGACTTTATCTTTGATGTATCTTTCAGCGATATAGTTTTCCAATAATTGCGCTTTGCTTACTGCTAAAAATTTCGGCGGAAGGAGGGAGACTTTGTGAGCGAAGTTTTATCGCAAAATGAAATAGACAATCTGTTAAAGGCATTAAACAGCGGTGAAATTGACGTTGACGTTATGAAGGATACCAATGACGGTTCTGTCAAGAATTATGACTTTAAACGTCCTTCAAAGTTTTCCAAAGAACACCTTCGTACGCTCGAACTTATTTTTGATCATTACGGAAGGCTTTTGTCGACAAACCTTCCCGTTTATTTAAGAAAGAACGTTCAGGTTAATGTGGCATATTCCGAATCCGTTACTTTTTCGGAATTCTCCAATTCGCTCGGTAACCCTTCGGTTCTTTCAATCATTAAATTCGACCCCCTGCCGGGAGATATTATTATCAACCTGACGTCAAACCTCGGTTTTGCGATGGTTGACAGGATGCTCGGCGGACCCGGTAAAGCAATCGACAAGGTCAGGGATTTTTCGGAAATCGAACTAAAAATTCTCGAAAAACTGCTGGTTATCTCAATGCAGCTTTTGAGAGAACCCTGGAAAAATGTTATCGAAATAAATCCTATACTTAACAAGATAGAGACCAATCCGCAGTTCGCGCAGATTATTGCACCGAACGAAATGATTGCCATCGTAACGCTTAACATGAAAATAGGCGATGTTGAAGGATTTATGAATGTGGCACTTCCGTTTATTACGATTGAATCGGTCATCGACAACCTAAATACCAAGTTCTGGTTCTCAAATATGACCAATTTTACGGAAGAAGACTACAACGAATATATTGCGGGAATGTTGAAAAGAGTCGACGTTCCGCTTAAATGTCTTCTCGGTAAATCCAGTGTTACCGTTTCCGATTTTTCAAATCTTTCGGTCGGAGACATTATCAGACTAGATACAAATGTTGAATCGGCAATTGATATTTACGTCGGCAATATACGTAAATTCACAGCTGTAGCCGGTGCCAGCAATGACAAATATGCTGTAAAAGTCACTTCCGTGATAAGAGAGGAGGAATAAACCTTTGGATGGCGGTATATTATCCCAAGACGAAATAAATGCGCTGTTGGCGGGGATGGATTTATCCAATGACACACCGGCCGATAACGATGCGACAGAAACAAATGCTTTTTCATCCTCAGATTCCGATACTTTAACGGAGATTGAAAAAGATGCCATCGGTGAAGTCGCAAACATTTCGATGGGTACAAGTGCAACGACTCTTTATTCACTCGTTAACAGAAGAGTCGATATAACAACACCCACCGTAAACATAGTCAAATGGGACGAACTTCTCAACGAATACGACAGACCCTGCGTATTCATTAAGATTAATTACACTACCGGTCTTGACGGATCAAACATATTAATTCTTAAAGAGGCAGACGTTAAAATAATCACCGATCTCATGATGGGCGGTGACGGAACAAATATCGATGGGGAACTCGGCGAGCTGCATTTAAGTGCTATCTCCGAGGCGATGAATCAGATGATGGGTTCATCGGCTACAAGCCTTTCCTCGATGCTTGGCAAAACGATTGACATATCGCCACCCGAAGCATCCCTTATCGATATAAATGATTTTAACAAAGGTGAAGAGTTATCCTCATTTCTTTCAGGCACATTTGTCAGTATTCAGTTCAGAATGCAGATAGGTGATTTGATAGACTCAACCATACTTCAGTTATATCCCCTGGAATTCGCCAGAGAATTGTATCAGATATTCATGAACAATCAGGTCGGCGAAGCTCCCAAAAAGGATGTACCAAAAGAAGCGCCTAAAGAGGAACCTAAAATGGATAAGACTCAGGACAATACTCAAACATTTGCGAATAATGCTCCATACGGTGCTCCGACAGGAATGCCTGAACAGGCGCCTCCTTATCCCAACATGGGATATCAGGCACCCCCGATGGGCTATCAGATGCCTCCCATGGGCTATCAGATGCCTCCTTTCCCTCAGGGAAACGTAAATGTATCACCCGCACAATTCCAGACTTTCAGTCAGCCTACTGTTTCGGCAAATACGCCGGAGAACATAAATTTAATCATGGACGTACCGCTTGAGGTAACCGTAGAACTCGGAAGAACCAAGAAATCAATTGCGGATATCCTTGATTTTGCACCGGGTACGATCATCGAACTCGACAAGATTGCCGGTGAACCCATTGATGTTCTTGTTAACGGCAAATTTGTAGCTAAAGGTGAAGTAGTAGTTATTGAAGAAAGTTTCGGTATCAGAATAACCGAGATTATAAATTAAACAGGAGAGATTAGATTATGGGAAAGAATATTCTTATTGTTGACGACGCCGCATTCATGAGAATGATGATAAAAGATATTTTATCCAAAAACGGCTATACCGTAGCAGGAGAAGCCGAGAATGGTGTTAAGGCTATCGAAAAATACAATGAGCTTAAGCCCGACCTTGTACTTATGGATATTACAATGCCCGACAAAGACGGAATTCAGGCTTTAAAGGATATTAAGGCTTCCGATCCCAATGCCAAGATTATCATGTGCTCGGCTATGGGTCAGCAGGCAATGGTTATCGAATCCATTCAGGCAGGCGCAAAAGACTTTATAGTTAAACCTTTCCAGCCTGACAGAGTTTTGGAGGCAGTCAAGAAAGTAGTTGGTTAAAATATGGTACTGGCGCTTAACAATTCATCCACCGGAAGTTTTGTTCAGTTTCTGACGGTATTTGTTTTATTTATAATTGTTCTTTTAATCTGTGCGTTTACCACAAGATTTGTCGCGGGTTATCAAAAGAGCAAGATGATGTCCGGAAACATACATGTTCTCGAGACGTTAAAAATCGCCAACAACAAATACATTCAGATCATTCAGATAGGTGACAAAACCTTTGCGGTCGGCATAGGAAAAGACAATGTAACTATGCTTGGTGAACTGAATGAAGAGTCTCTTATTATCAATGAGAGTGAAAACTTCGAAGGCATGGATTTTAAGAGTATGCTCGAAAAGGCTAAAAATATTAAACTGAAGAAATAGGCGATTGATATGAAGAATCATAGCGTATCTTTTAAAATTGTTATCGGCTTATGCCTGCTAATTACGGCAGGCATATTGTTGTATTTTACACCCATAAAAACACATGCATCGGGATTGCAAAATGCCGATGATTTAGCCGACGCTATTACTTCTTCAATATCAAATGATTTGGAAGACGAACTTAATGCCGATGCCCCGAGTTCATCTTTTTCCGTAAATTTTGAATCGGGTAACGGCGAACTTAACGGGTCACTTCGAATTCTTTTGATTCTGACCTTTATATCTTTTATTCCCGCTATGCTCGTAATGCTTACAAGTTTTACGAGAATCATCATAGTTTTGCATTTCACGAGAACTGCTCTGGGAACTCAGACTGCACCGCCTAACCAGGTTCTTATCGGTCTTGCAGTTTTCCTCACATTATTCATAATGGCTCCCGTATTTACAAGAGTTAACGAAGAGGCAATCATTCCTTTCGATCAGGGTGAACTTACTGCCAAAGAAGCTCTTGATGCAGGTATGGTTCCAATTAGAGAATTCATGTACGGACAGACACAGGCAAAGGATGTGGCTACTTTTATGGAGATAGCCAATCTTGAATGGGACGGAACCGATCCCGAAGCAGTGCCTTCAACCGTTCTTATTCCTGCTTTTGTTTTATCGGAACTTCGAACATCGTTTATTATCGGATTTTTGATTTATATTCCGTTTATCGTAATAGATATGGTTGTATCGTCAATCCTTATGAGTATGGGTATGATGATGTTGCCGCCGACTACGATATCCACGCCGTTTAAGATATTGCTTTTTGTACTCGCTGACGGATGGAATCTCGTAATTATTAATCTTGTAAAATCGTTCTACTGACATGTCGGGAAAGAAAGGAGTGTAATTTATGACTGCTGACAACGTAATCGTAATAGCCAGAGATGCTTTGTATGTTATCATCATAACTGCCGCTCCCGCGCTGCTTGTGTCGCTTATTATCGGTCTTGTTGTTTCCGTTTTTCAGACCGTAACAAGCATTCAGGAGCAGACGCTTACTTTTGTACCCAAAATTCTGGGAATTTTCCTGACGATAATGCTTTTGGGACATTGGATGCTTAATAATATCGTTACTTACATGACGGCTTTATGGAATGATATTCCTCTTTATATTCACTGATTATGATTGATTATTCTTTTCCCATTGAAGAACTTGAATATTTTCTTCTTATAATGACCAGAATAAGCTGTTTCGTGTTTGTGGCTCCGTTTTTTTCGATATCAAGTACACCCGGAAGAGTAAAAATCGGATTTTCTTTTTTTCTCTCGGTAATTATATATTATGCGACAATGCCGCATGTATATGTCTCGGGCGGAACACTTCTTTCAATAGCGATTATGGTCTTAAGAGAAGCTGCGGTCGGACTTTTGCTTGGACTCGGTGCATATATCTGCCAGACAATAGTTCTTTTTGCAGGTCGTATTGCCGATATGGAAATGGGTTTTGCGATGGCAAACCAGCTTGATCCTGCGACGAGGCAGGATGCCACGATTTCCGGTGTTTATTATCAGTACATGTTTATGCTTCTTATGGTTTTGACCGGCCTGTACAGATATTTTGTCTCTGCGATAGCGGAAACATTTACACTGATTCCAATCGGAAAAGCCGTATTTAATTACGATAAACTGTTGGATTCGACGATTAAATTCCTCGGACAATACATGATTATAGGCTTGCAGATTTGTCTTCCGGTATTTTGCGTAATCATGCTTTTAAATGCAATACTCGGAATTCTTGCGAAAGTAGCGCCTCAGATGAATATGTTTGCCGTTGGTATTCAGTTAAAAGTATTCACCGGACTCGGTGTATTGTTTATTACGGTAGGTCTTTTGCCGAAACTTTCCGAACTTTTGTTTAAGGCAATGCAAAAGGGAATCGTAACTTTTGTGGAGGGCCTGATGGATGCTTCGATATAATCTTCAGTTATTCGCCAAAGAAGGACCCGGCGGAGAAAAAACAGAAGAAGCGACACCCAAAAAATTAGAGGATGCGAGAAAAGAAGGGCAGGTCGCAAAAAGTAAGGAACTTGCAGTAGGCTTTACTTTGCTTGCGATGTTTGTATTGCTTAAAATCTGGGTCGGGACATTGGGTAACCAGTTTTTAAGCGTTTTTAATTCGACCTACAACATGATTCCGGCTTTGGCCAGAAGAATGGCTTACGGAGATGCGGTATGGTATTTCCTCATTTTATTGAGAAATATCCTTTTAAAGCTTGTTTTGTATCTTGCTCCGTTTCTTTTGGTGGCGGTTGGTGTTGGCCTTACCACGGAAATACTTCAGGTTCAGTGGAAGCCTACGGCAAAGCCCTTAAAGCCCAAATTTGACAAATTCAATCCGATTAACGGAGTAAAAAGAATCTTTTCGCTTCAGTCGCTTGTGGAACTTTTAAAGTCGATTCTTAAGATTCTTGTTATCGGATATATCGCTTATTCGACACTTCACGACAAATGGTCCACGATACTCATTCTCCTTGACATGCCGATCATGCAGGCCATCGGAGTAATGGGAAATCTCGTTATAAATCTTGGCATTAAAATTGCCGCTTTTTATTTGATAATTGCCTTCGCAGATTTCGCTTTCCAGAAATGGAAATTCAAAGAAGACATGAAGATGACCAAGCAGGAAGTCAAGGACGAATACAAACAGTCCGAAGGTGATCCTCAGATTAAAGGTCAGATTAAGCAGAAGATGATGCAGGCATCCAGAAGACGTATGATGCAGGACATCCCCAAAGCCGATGTCGTCATCACCAACCCTACGCATTTCGCGGTCGCCATCCAATACGACCCGAACACCGCCGACGCACCCATCGTCGTCGCCAAAGGTGCTGATTACGTAGCAGCCAAGATTAAGGAAATCGCCAAAGAAAACAACGTCGAGATAGTCGAAAACAAACCCCTCGCACGTATGCTTTTCTACAACGTGGAAATCGGGCAGCTCATCCCTCCCGAGTTATACAAGGCGGTAGCGGATATCCTGGCGTATGTATATAAAATTCAGGGAAAGATTTAAGCCTTCCCCTTGAGGGGAAGGTGTCGACGCAGTCGACGGATGAGGTGTCAAGCAACTGAAATAAGCATCAAAAATCCGACAGACAAGGTGTCGATCAAATGACTTAAGCCTCAAACAGTCGATAGTCAAGGTGTCAATTAAACAACAATAATAGCAAACATCTCAAACTCATCAAAATAATTAAAAGGAGCACTCAATCTGAACGATAAAAACAATCCGGTACTAAGAACGAACGCACAAAATCTTAGAAAGAATATGACTAAAGAAGAAAGGCATCTTTGGTATGATTTTTTAAAAACTCTTCCTTTTACTTTTAACAGACAAAAAGTTATAGGTTCTTATATTGCTGATTTTTATTGTGCACAAGCTCGATTGGTTATTGAATTGGATGGGTCTCAGCATTTTGAAGAAGAAGGCTTGGCTAAAGATAAAGAAAGAGATGAATATTTCAAAAGTATGAATATTACTGTAAAAAGATATTCGAATTTGGATGTGAACATAAATTTCGAAGGTGTTTGTCAGGATATTTATAATTTTATTAATTCGGATAAGAGATAAGAGTTTCAAAAGTTCTATTAAGATTAATTATAGATTAAAGATATAAATTATTTTATTTATAAATATTTTTTTATTTGAAGTATTGTATTAAAGAAATTTTTGAGGAACACCTCATCAGTCAGCTTCGCTGACAGCTTCCCCTCAAGGGGAAGCCTAAAATACTTGCGAAAGGAGGTAAGCAATTTGAAAAGAGCCGACATTGCGGTTGCAGTTTATATACTTGCGGCATTTGTAATGCTCATAGTTCCCATTCCGAGCTGGCTTCTTGACATTTTGCTTGCCGTAAATATATCGACAGGTTTCGTGATACTTTTTTCGACCATGTTTGCGAAAGAAGTTTTGGATATGTCCTTTTATCCGACGATACTTTTGTTCACCACAATTTTCAGAATAGCACTTAACGTCTCGTCTACAAGACTTATTCTTACAACAGGTAACCCCGGTAACGTAGTTACGACTTTCGGTTCATTCGTAGGTTCCGGTAATCTGATTGTAGGTATCGTAATCTTTATTATTTTGATTATTATCCAGTTTGTCGTAATCAACAAAGGTTCCGAAAGAGTTGCGGAAGTAACCGCGAGATTTACACTGGATGCCATGCCCGGTAAACAGATGGCTATCGATGCCGACCTTAATACCGGTGCGATTACCGATGAACAGGCAAAAGAGCGAAGAGACAAGATTCAGCAGGAAGCAAGCTTCTTCGGTTCCATGGACGGTGCCGTAAAGTACGTAAAGGGAGATGCGACTGCGGGTCTTATTATTACCGGCGTTAACGTTGTAGGCGGTATCGCGCTTGGCGTACTCATGCAGGGTATGGCTTTCCAAGATGCTTTAAACAAATACGTTATCCTTACAATCGGTGACGGACTTGTTTCGCAAATTCCTTCGCTTCTTATTTCTCTTTCAACAGGTATTCTTGTAACCAAGGGTTCAAAAGAAGCGGATTTCGGTCCCGTTATCTTAAAACAGCTTTTTGGTGTGCCGAAGGTCATGTACTTTGTTGGCGCCATTATTATGGGACTTGGCATACTGATTCCTTTGAATATATTCTTATTCGGTGCGTTCGGTGCGCTTTTCCTTATCGGCGGTCGTATTATGGCCAACAATATTGATGTTAAGAATGTCGAAAAAGAAGTCGACAAAGAGGAAGTCGCTGCGGCGGAAACAAGGCAGCCGGAAAATGTCAATTCACTCTTGCAGGTCGACCCTATCGAGTTGGAATTCGGTTATGGTATCATTCCTTTGGCCGATGTCAATCAGGGCGGCGATTTGCTTGATCGTGTTGTAATGATAAGACGACAGATTGCACTTGAACTCGGTACTGTTGTTCCCATCATTCGATTAAGAGATAACATTCAGCTTAATCCGAATCAGTATATAATTAAGATTAAAGGCATACAGGTATCCGAAGGCGAGATTCTTTTTGACCATTATATGGCCATGAATCCCGGATTTGTTACAGAAGAAGTGACAGGTATTCCGACTTTCGAGCCTTCATTCCATCTGCCCGCATTGTGGATTACCGAGAGTCAAAGAGAAAGAGCCGAGGCGGCCGGTTATACCGTAGTAGATCCGCCTTCGATTATTGCGACTCATCTGACGGAGATTATAAGACAGCATATTTCGGAACTCCTTACAAGACAGGATGTATCCAAACTTGTTGACAATCTTAAAGAGACAAACCCTGTGCTTATTGACGAACTTACACCGAAACTCCTGGGCTTAGGCGATATCCAAAAGGTTCTTCAAAATCTCTTAAAAGAGGGCATTTCAATTCGAGATCTGCTTACGATTTTTGAATCTTTGGCAGACCACGCACAGACAACAAGAGATACGGATATTCTTACCGAATATGTAAGACAGTCTCTTAAAAGAGCGATTTCGGGCAAATATTTTATGCCTAACGAAACCACGAGTGTGGTAACGCTCGATCCGAAGCTTGAGCAGGAGATGATGAATTCCATCAAGCAGACCGAAAACGGTTCATATATAGCAATGGATCCCGAGAAGGTCAAAAAGATAATGAACAATGTCGAAACCGAGGTAGGCAAACTCGAGCAGCTCGGCAAGGCACCCATACTTTTGACTTCGCCCATTGTCAGAATGTATTTTAAGAAATTAAGCGAAGATTATTTTGCGGATTTGATAGTAATTTCGTATAATGAAATAGAGAGCAATGTTGAATTGCAGTCCGTAGGGATGGTAACAGCGTAATGATAATCAAAAAGTATCAGGCAAAAACAGAAAATGAAGCTATGAATCTTGCCAGGGCCGAACTTGGTGATTCCTGTGTTTCCCTTAATGTCAGGGTGGTTAAACAAAAAGGAATCATGAAGCTTATTAAAGCACCCTATGTGGAAGTTACCGTGGCATTGGAAGAAGAAAGCGAGACAGATTACGATTCATTGATAAAGCCCATAATCAATCCCGAAAACGATCGAAACATTTTCAAACCTTCGGGATTCAATGTGGTAGTTGATGAGAATACCAAACCTTCCGTAATCGAACCCGAAAAAGAAGAAAACAAAAACAATTCTGCAGACAAAGAAGATTACGTTAAAGAAGATTCAATTGTCAGTGCAGTTAAAGAAAATACTTTTAAAGAAAATTTAAATACCGCATCCGTAAATGCTTCCAAAAAAGAAAAGAAATCAAGAGAAATAAAATCCGATTCCGAGATGGATGCCGTATATGAGCTTATTTCGCAAACCCTCATTGATAATGAAGTGGATGAGGATTATGTCGAAGAGATTGTCGAGGAAGCAAAAAGCAGACTTAAGAGCAATACTCCGATGGATACGGTTTTATCACATATTTATCAGAGACTTATCTTAAGATTCGGCGAACCCAAAATCATTGAACCGGCCCAAAAGAACCCCAAGGTTATTTTCTTTGTCGGAACTACAGGTGTCGGAAAGACAACAACAATTGCCAAAATAGCTTCCAAACTTTTCGTGGCGGGTAATAAAGTGGCTTTGTTTACATCCGATACATACAGAATTGCAGCTGCGGAACAGCTTCGTTCATATGCAAACATAATGTCAGTTCCTTTCAGAATCATTTATACAATTGACGATTTTGAAGAAGGGCTCGAGACATTTAAAGATTATGATTATATTTTAATCGATACTGTGGGACATTCTCATAAAAACCAGGAATTGAAAGCCGACATGAAGAAGTTTATCGATTACTCCAAGGAAAAGACTGAAACAGAAGTTTATCTTGTACTTGCAGCTTCTACAAAGATGAAGGATCTTATTCATATTGCCGACAGCTACAAGGAAATATCGGATTACAGGCTCATATTTACAAAGCTTGACGAGACTTATTCTTTCGGAACAATCTTTAATTTGAGACTTCATACGAATGCACCATTAAGTTATGTGACATACGGACAGAATGTTCCGGAAGACATAGATACATTTAAACCTCAGCAGATAGTTAAGAAATTGCTTGGCGGACAGTAAAGACGCCTCGGAGATACAGGATGGATCAGGCATCAGGATTAAGAAATATAATAAAGGCATCGCAGACAAGACCGCTTGCCAGAGTTATTACGGTTACAAGCGGTAAAGGCGGTGTGGGCAAATCGAATACGGCCATTAATCTTGCGGTACAGTTTCGAAAGATGGGTCAGCGCGTGATTATTCTCGATGCAGACTTCGGACTCGCAAATATCGAGATTATGTTCGGCGCGGTTCCCAAGCACAATCTCTTCGATCTTATATACAAAGGTATGAAGATGGAAGATATTATCACATGGGGACCTTCGGAAATCGGATTTATTTCCGGCGGCTCGGGTATTGCGGGAATGTCGAATTTAAGCAGGGAATATCTGACTTATATTATTCAAAACCTTGCTCAGCTCGATGCCATGGCAGATATTATTATCGTTGATACGGGTGCCGGTATATCGGATGCCGTTTTGGAATTTTTGGTAGCAAGCGGCGAGATTCTTGTGGTTACCACTCCCGAACCGACATCGATTACAGACTCTTATTCATTGCTTAAAGCTTTATCTCATCATGAGAGATTTTCTGCTGAAAATACAAATATTAAAGTTATAGCCAACCGTGTTTCTTCCGAGAATGAAGGCAAGATTTTATTCAACAAATTAAACACGGTTGTATCAAGATATTTGAAGCTTCCTATTTGCTTCCTTGGCAGCATTCCGCAGGATGATGCATTGCAAAAAGCTGTTATGCAGCAGATGCCCGTGTCGATTCAGACACCCAAATCAAAATCTGCTTGCGCATATGAGACCATTGCGAATATACTAATGAATAGAGAGATTAACAAAAATAACAGAAACAGGGGTATGGCTGCTTTCTTTTCACATATTGTTGCGGCTAAAAAATCAGTATGAAAGAAAAAGATACCGGGTTACTATTAAGTAAATATATTGCTCCCGGCTCCAAGATTGAACTTGAGGCCATAGACAGAGTGCTTCAGGAAGACGGAAGTTATCAGAGAAAGAAATTCGATTCCAAAGTAGTCGATGTTATTGATGAAGATCGTCTCGAAATTCTTATGCCCATGGAGCAGACCAAACTTGTGCTTTTGCCCGTAAATGGTGAATATGATATTCATTTCTTTACCACTAAAGGTCTTTTCCAGTGTCTGATAAGAGTTGTTAACCGTTATAAAAACGGCAACCTTTATCTTCTTGAAATAGAGCTTATTTCGAATCTTCAAAAGTATCAAAGAAGAGAGTATTACAGATATTCATGTATGCTTCCTCTTTCGTTCAGACTTTTGACAAAAGCAGAGAAAATTGCGATTGAGCAAAAAAGAAACGTATTGTTCGATGAGCTTCCCATGATTGAATCACAGATAGTTGATATTTCCGGCGGCGGAATGAGATTTGTGACTAAAGATGCTTGCGAAGTTAACGATCTTATATATTCCGATTATGTTTTGGGTAACGGAAAGAGATTCCATCATGTAGCCAAGATACTTGCGGTTAAACCCTTGGAGAATTCTTCCAAAGATGCCAAATATGAACTCAGATGTCAATTCGTCGATATCTTAAACGGCGAGCGTGAGATGATAATTCGATATATATTCGAAGAAGAAAGAAAGAAAAGAAAAAGAGAGATGTAGACAAAAAAGCGACTCGAAAGAGTCGTTTTTTTATGTATTTTTAACAATGGATTTACATAAAATTCTACATGGACAAAGTGACTTTGCACACATGAGTAGAGTTCATTATGATATAATAACAAAGTAATTTGGAATTTTATATTCAGAGGCCTACGGAATGGGAAAAATAGTTGCTATTGCCTGTTCGACCGGAGGACCCAAAGCACTTCAAAAATTAATTCCGAGTCTGAATTCAGGTTTAAATTGTCCTGTGCTTATTGTTCAGCATATGCCGGACGGTTTTACCAAGACGCTTTCGGAAAGACTTGATCTTTTAACGGACATACCGGTTACGGAAGCCGTTGATGGAGAAACAATCCAGAACAATCATATATATATCGCAAAAGCGGGATTTCATTTAAAGGTCAGACCTTTCAGAAAAGAACATAAAATCGTTCTTTATGACGGCGAACCCAGAGAAGGCGTCAAACCTTGTGCGAATTATATGTATGAATCGCTCGCGGATTGCAATTACGATGAGATTGTTTGTGTGGTGCTTACCGGAATGGGTTCCGACGGCACAGACGGTATTGTTTACTTAAAAGATAAAAAGAATATTAAGGTAATAGTTCAGGACAAAGATACGAGCGTTGTATTCGGAATGCCGGGCAGTGTTCTGAAAAAAGATATTATTTGTACTGTATCGAAGATAGAAGATATCGGCAAAGAGATAATAAAACAATTGGAGGGTTAGGTTATGGATGTCAGTCAGTATTTGGATATTTTTATAGACGAGACTAAAGAACATTTGCAAAATCTCAATACCCATATTCTCGAACTTGAACAGGATGGCGAGAATATGGATACGATTAACGAGATTTTCCGTGCTGCTCACTCCCTTAAGGGTATGGCAGGTACAATGGGCTATAAGAGAATGCAGACTCTTACTCATGATATGGAAAATGTTTTCTCCGAAGTAAGAAACGGAAACATTAAGGTTGATTCCGATATGATCGACCTTCTTTTCAAATGCCTTGATGCACTTGAAGAATATCTCACCACAATTCAGGAAACAGCCGATGAAGGTACAAATGACAATGAGCCTTTGGTTAAAGGATTAAATGATATTCTGAATGCAAAGAAGGGCGAAGAACCCAAAGAAGAAAAGAAAACAAAAAAATCCGAAAAGAAATCAAAGAAAGAAGAAAAGGAATCTGCAAAAGAAGATTCAGCCAAAGCAAAATGGCGTGATATTAAGATTGACGATTCCGTTAAAACAGTTATCGCCGAAGGCGCAAAGAACAATATTAAAGCTTACGGAATAACCGTTTACATTCAGGAAGCTTGTCTTCTTAAGGCAGCAAGAGCATTTCTTGTTTTCAAGGCTTTGGAAGAACTCGGTGAAGTTGTCGTATCAGTTCCTTCCGCGCAGGATATCGAAGATGAATCCTTTGGATTTGATTTTTCGGTTATCTTTATGTCGGATAAACCTTTGGATCAGATTATTTCGGCCATTAAATATGTATCAGAAATCGAAGATGCCGTCGGCGGCGAAGTTGATTTAAACGGTGAGGAAGAAGAAAAAGCAGAAGAGACTGTCAATGAAGGCGTTCCTGCGGTAGCTGAAGAAAAGCCTGCAGTAAGTTCGGCTCCGACACAGGCACCTGCCAAAACAAATTCTTCTTCGAATGCACCCGACAAGAAATCAGGAAAGCCCGTTGTCAACAGAACGGTTCGTGTTGATATTGAAAAACTTGATTCTTTAATGAATCTTGTTTCTGAACTTATTATTTCCAAAAACTCGCTTGTTTCCGTAGCAGGAAGCGTGGTAGGTTCTTCGAATCTTGCATTTAACGAACAGATTGAATACCTTGAAAGCGTAACCACCAACCTTCACGAATCGGTTATGAAGGTTCGAATGGTACCCATTGAAAATACAGTCAACAAGTTCCCCAGAATGATAAGAGATCTTTCCAAGAAACTCAACAAGAAAATGGAACTTTACATGACAGGTGAAGATACCGAACTTGACCGTACCGTGGTTGATGAAATCGGCGATCCACTGATGCATCTTTTAAGAAACTCGGCAGACCATGGCCTTGAAAGTGCCGAAGTAAGAGCTCAGAGAGGAAAACCAGAAGTCGGATCCATCTTCCTTGATGCTTATCAGGATGGTAACAACGTAGTTATCGAAGTAAGAGATGACGGTAACGGTATCGATATTGAAGCAGTTAAGGCAAAAGCCATTGAAAAAGGCAAGATTACACCCGAAATGGCAGAAGTAATGTCAGACAAGGAAGTCATCGATCTTTTATTCCAGCCTTCATTCTCGACTGCGAAAGTTGTATCCGATGTATCCGGTCGAGGCGTAGGTCTTGATGTTGTTAAATCAAAGATTGAAGCATTAAGCGGTGAAATCGAAGTTAAGACCAAACTCGGAGAAGGATCGACATTTATCATAAGACTTCCTCTTACACTTGCAATCATTCAGGCATTGATGGTAGTTGTTGGAAACGAAAAATATGCGATTTCACTTGGTGCAATCCAGACCATCGAATCCATAACTCCCGCCGATGTTAAGAAGGTTCAGGGCAAGGAAGTTATTAACTTAAGAGGTACGGTAATTCCTCTTGTCAGATTAAACAGAATTCTCGATCTCGAAGAAAGTGATGACGGAAATCACGATATGATAGTACTCATTGCTAAGAAAGGCGATCGACTTGCAGGTTTGGTAGTTGACGAACTTATCGGTCAGATGGAAATAGTTATCAAACCCATGGGCAAATATGCCGGAACCACAAAACTTATTTCCGGTGCGACGATTCTCGGTGACGGCGAAGTAGCGCTCATTCTTGACGCGAACGCTTTGATTTAAGGAGGTTTGACATGGAAGAATTAGCTATCAGTTCTGAAGTAACTCAGTATATAAAAATACGTCTCGGGGACGAGTTTTTCGGTATAGATATAAAGTATGTTGACAATATTGTCAGAATGCAGCATATCACCAGAGTTCCCAAAGCGCCCGAATACATAAAAGGGGTTATCAATTTGAGAGGTGAAGTAATTCCCGTATTTTCTTTAAGGCTCAAAATGGGTATCGAGGAAATCGAGGAGACAAAATCTTTCAGAATTATTATTTTAAAGTATGAAGGCGAGTCGGTAGGTATAATCGTTGACGAAGTCAGAGAAGTTGCAAATGTTTCGTCGGACGATGTAGAGAAAGTATTTCACAGCACATCCGAAGGAATTCAAAACTTCCTTTCGGGTGTGGGCAAGACCGAAAACGGATTGATTTCACTTCTGGATATTAATGAAATCTTAAATGATTAAGCTCTTTAACTTTAATATATGGGGTAGCAATTATGGCTAAAATAGATTTAAACTCAGAAAACACTGTGTACTTTGATGTATTAAAGGAAATCGGCAATATCGGCTGTGGGAATGCAACAACTGCACTTGCGCATATGTTAAACAAGAAAGTCGATATGTCGGTGCCTCAGGTACGCCTCCTGGATTTTAAGGATGTGGGTTCCATACTCGGCGGCGAAGAACAGATTATGGCCGGAATTTATCTTATGGTTCAGGGTGATATTACCGGATCCATAATGTTTCTTTTGGAAAAAGAGTCCGCCAAAGGACTTATCGCAATGCTTATGGGAACAAATCCTTCGGACGGCGATTTTGATGAGATTGAACAGTCGGCGCTTAAGGAAATAGGAAATATCATTACGGCTTCCTATCTTAATTCGCTTTCTTCACTCACAAACCTTTCAATATATCCTTCGGTACCTGCTCTTTGCATCGATATGGCGGGAGCGATACTTTCCGTGCCGGCGATAGAATTCGGCCTTATAGGCGATAAAATTTTGCTTATCGAAAATGAATTTTCCGAGGGACTTAACGGATATTTTATCCTTGTTCCCGATTTGGAAAGTTATGATAAGATTTTCACTTCGATAGGAATGTAACATTTAGGGGATTTATTTAATGTCAGAAATAATTAAGGTAGGAATGGCCGACCTTAAGACCTGTAAAGCACCGGACGGTGTCACCACACTGGGACTCGGTTCCTGCGTGGGCATAGCCATCAGAGATCCGATTCTTAAAATCGGCGGATTGGCACACGCGATGCTTCCGGATTCGACCAGAATAAAAAATAATACAAATACATATAAATTTGTTGATACCGGTATAGATGAACTTGTTGCCGAACTTGTTAAACAGGGTGCATCCAAATCAAGACTTGTAGCCAAGATTGCAGGCGGAGCACAGATGTTTACTTTTCAAAACAAATCCGACATGGTTCGCGTGGGTGAACAAAACGTTGCGGCTTCAAAGAAAAAACTTCAGGAACTCGGTATTCCTCTTTTGGCGGAGGATACGGGACTGAATTTCGGTAGAACGGTTATTTTTTACCCGGAAAACGGCGATTTTGTCATAAGGGCCGTAGGTAAGGATGAAAAGGTGATTTAGATGAAGAAGATTAAGCTTTTGCCCGCTTTTATTACATTACTTGCCGGCGCCATTACAAGCATTACGTTATATGTTACGAATCAGGATTTGATAACAACTTTGCTTGTTTTGTTTATTGTTCTTTTTGTTTTTTATTTCATCGGCGTTCTTGCGATGAAAATTATTGTGGATTTCATGAATAAAAAAGAGGCTGAAGAACCTGTATCCGAGGAGGGTCAGGTGCTCGAAAAAGAAAAACAGGAAAACTGATTGGGGATTTTAGGGAATGGACGAGATTACAAAAAAGAAATTATGGGATGATTACAGAAGAACAAAATCGGACGCTGCCAGAGAAAAACTCATATTGGAATATGTTCCTTTGGTAAAGGTCGTAGCAGGAAGACTCAGCATGTATTTAGGTTACAGTGTTGATTACGAGGATCTTTGCAGTTACGGCGTTTTCGGACTTATAGATGCAATTGACAAATTTGATAAAGAAAAAGATGTCAAATTCGAAACCTATGCATCGCTTCGAATAAGAGGTGCCATTCTCGATCAGATAAGAAAACTCGACTGGATTCCGAGAACCGTAAGACAACGCCAGAGACAGCTTGATACAGCAATGCGTGAGCTTGAAAACGAACTCGGAAGACCTGCGACTGAAGATGAGATTGCAAAAAGAGTCGGCATCAGCGAAGACGAACTCGTAGACTGGCAGACACAATGCAAAGTCAGCAATGTTGTTTCGCTTAACGAATATCTTGAAACAGGTGCCGATATTTCCAATGAATCCGCCGGAGCAAGCAGACATTTTGATTCTCCTGAAAATGCATTTTTAAAGGATGAGCTTAAAGGAAAGCTTGTAGATGCGCTTGAAGTATTGACTGAGAAAGAAAAGAGCGTAGTTGTTCTTTATTATTACGAGGAACTTACACTTAAAGAAATAAGCAATGTTTTGGAAGTTTCAGAAAGCCGTGTTTCCCAGCTTCACACCAAGGCTTTAAACAAGATGAAGGGAATACTCGGAAAATACACGATGGTTTTTGACTGATAATTTATTGAGGGTTACATATGAACGGATATTTTCAGCTTGAAATGACACCGCAGGGAACGCTTTTACATATTTACAAGCATACCGGTGAAGGTACGCCTTTGAATATCAATGAACTTGCGGATTACCTTAACAAAAAGGGTATTGAATTTGATATCGCAGATCTTAACAAAAAGATAATGCAGATTCATGACAAAGGAACCATTACTCTTGATGATGTTAAAAGATATCCCGAAAGAGAGATGATCATTGTTACTATCTCTCCGAATAAGATGGAAGCGATTTGCAGATTTTATCCTCCGAGTGTCGGGGGCAATCTTTTGAGTCGCGAAGATATCATCGCGGACCTTAATTCCGCCAATGTTGTATACGGAATAGATACCAATGCCATAGAAAAATACATTCAAAACAGAGAATATTGCAAGGATTTCGTCCTTGCCAGAGGCAAAGAAGTACGTCACGGAACCGATGCGTCCATAGAATATTTTTTCAATACGGATTTACGTGCAAAACCTACTGTTAATGAAGACGGAAGTGTGGATTTCTTTAATCTTAATACCGTCAATCACATCAAAAAAGGTGATGTACTTGCAAAGCTTACAAGAGAAGATCCCGGTGAAGGCGGTCTTGATGTAACAAACGGCTTTGTTAAACCCAGAGACGTTAAAAAGCTTATGCTTAAATTCGGAAGAAATGTTGTATTGAATGAAGACAAGACAATAGCTTATTCCGAAGTATCAGGGCATGTAATGCTTGTCGAAGGAAAGATTTTCGTCTCCAATGTTTTTGAAGTTGAAAATGTAGATGCTTCGACGGGTGATATTGATTATGACGGCTCTGTCAAGATTAACGGAAACGTCAATTCCAATTTTACCGTTAAAGCTACGGGAAATATTGAGATAGCAGGCGTGGTTGAAGGTGCGATTATTCATGCAGGCGGAAATATCACCATTGCAAGAGGCATAAACGGAATGGGCAAAGGCAATATTTCTGCAGACGGAAACATAATCTGCAAATATGTCGAAAATGCCAAATTGACAGCCGGCGGTTTTATCCAGACCGAAGCCATAATGCATTCCACAGTTTCTGCACGTACCGAAGTAATCGTGGACGGAAGAAAAGGCAATATTTCCGGAAGTTTTGTATCTGCGAGAGATTCGATTACCGTTAAGAGCCTCGGTTCTCAGATGGGAAGCGACACCGTGGTTCAGCTCGGTATTGACCCCGCGATGAAACAAAGAATTGATTTTCTTAATTCCGAATTGGAAAGAATATCAAAGAATCTTGCTCAGATTCTTCCTGTTTTGGATGCATTCAAACAGAAAATTGCCAAGGGCGTAAAATTGTCGCCCGATACCATAAAGAATATTAAAGATATGTCGGAAGCAGCTTCCACGCTTATGAAGCAAAGAGAAGAATATGCCGAAGAACTTGATGATATCAAAGATTCGCTTACGAGCGAGACTTCTTCGCAGGTTATTGTTCGCGATGTTGTTTTTGCGGGAACAAAGATTTGCATCAACGATATACAGATGACTGTAAAATCAGATTGCAAATATTGCAGATTCTACAAAGACAGAGCCGATATTAAGATGTCATCGTTATAAAAGGAGCAAAAATGACTTTACTTGAAATTATTTTACTTATAATCGGTGTTGCCTGCCTGATCGGTGGCTTTTTCATTCCTGAGAAAACCAAAACAAAAACAAGCTGGGAAGAAAAGAAAGAAACCGAGCATATAAAAGAATTAATTGAAAAAGAAGTAGAAAAATACAAAGATACTCTTAAAGATTCCCTTGAAGAAGAAGTTTCCGAATATATGGAAAAAGCAGAGAGGGGACTTGAGAGAATATCAAACGAAAAGATTATGGCCGTTACCGAATACGGTGATACCGTTTTGGGTGACATCAACAAGAATCATGATGAAGCCGTATTTCTTTATAATATGTTAAATGACAAGCATGATGATATTTTAAAGAGTCAGGCTCAGATTGAAAGCACTTCCAAGGAAGTAAAGAATACCCTTAAGGCTATCGAGAATGCCAAAGATGAAGCAAAAGCCGATTTTGAAAAGAATAAGAGTGCGCTTTTAACCGAATTTGAGAAAAAAGAAAATGAAATTGAACTTGAAAAGAACAAGCTTAATGCGATGGAAGAAGAGTTCAACAAAAACAGACAGGAGTTAAACGCTCCGAAGGAAACTCAAAAAAGAACGGTCAAAAAGACAGTCAGAAGAACATCCGAGAACGTTAATTATGCAAGCAATCACAACGAAGAGATATTGCGTTTGTATAAAGAAGGCAAGAGCAATGTGGCAATCGCAAAAGAACTGGGACTCGGTGTCGGTGAAGTTAAACTTGTAATTGATTTGGCTAAAATGTAAAGAGTGTGAAAGATGAATATAAGAAATTACTTAAAGGGTATCGGCGTCGGCATAATAGTAGCCTCCCTTGTTTTAATCATAGCAGGAAAATTTAACAATAAAGCAATGTCGGATGACGATGTCATCAAAAGAGCCAAAGAGCTTGGAATGGTAGAGAGTACAACGCTTACACAGCCTTCAGCCAACAACGGACTTGCAAATACATCCGATACGCAGGTTGTTTCTGATGATAAGAATTCCGGCGCAGATGATTCTTTGAATAATTCAAAAGATGATAAAAACGGCAACGGTACTGAAGCTTCGAACTCCGATGCTGATTCTAGTACAGGAGATAAAACTGTAAATACATCGGATAATGATTCAAAGAGCAATACAGATTCAAAGACTGTGGATGATAAAACTTTAAATACATCGGATTCTGATTCAAAAGACAATTCTGATTCAAAGACTGCGGATGATAAATCAGCAAATACATCGGATTCTGATTTGAAAGACAATTCTGATTCAAAGACTGCGGATGATAAAAATGTTAATGCGTCAGATACTGATTCAAAAACATCAGATGATAAATCTGCCGATACAACTTCAAACAATGCGGATAAAAATACTTCGGATAAAAACAGCACAGATGCTGACAGTAAAACTTCAAATGCTACAGATAAGACAGTAAAAAGTACGGATACCGTAAGCGTGGAAGTAAAGTCGGGTATGAGTTCCGAATCTGCAGCAGCTGCCGTAAAAGATGCCGGCTTGGTTGATGACGATATTGAATTCAATAAATATCTTTGTGCAAACGGTTATGACAAGAGATTGAGAGTCGGACAGTATGATATTCCTAAAGGCTCTGATTTTGATACCATTGCAAAATATTTATGCGGCGAACAATAATTGATTTATGAACAATATTTCTATAGCAAACGAAACTCTTCGAATTACCAAAGAAGGCAAATATATCCTGAATGAGAAAGAAATCATATTTCCTGATGTAGATACAGAGGATGTGATTGTTATTTCTCCAAGTGACGGCGAAGAATTGCTTGCTGATAAAATGACGGACCTTAAGAAAGATGTTATGTGTAAGATAAGCGTCGTAAATAAGGATTCATTTGAAGCAGGCAGACAATATGATGAAGCTTTGGTTATGAATTTTGCAAATGCTCATAATCCCGGAGGCGGATTTAAACTTGGTGCCAATGCCCAGGAGGAGGCGCTTTGCAGATGTTCCACTCTTTATGCTTCAATTACATCAAGCAAAGCTTCAAAAATGTATATTCACAACAACACGCATCCCAATCCGGTAGAATCCGACTATATGTTAATATCTCCGAATGTGGTTGTTTTCAGGGATGAAAAATACAATTTGCTAAAAGCTCCGGTTTTGCTCGGCGTAATTACGGCACCTGCTCCAAACAGATACGGAGCGGCCATCCTGGCATCTGATCGCCTGATAGAAGATACATTTATAAGGAGAATAAGGATAACACTTGCCGCCGCCGCAAAGTACGGATATAAAAATGTAGTTCTCGGAGCGTGGGGATGCGGTGCTTTCGGTAATTCTCCGAAAAAAGTGGCAAAGTATTTCCGTCAGGTTATAATAGATGAAGGTTACGGTTATCTTTTTGACGAAATATGCTTTGCGATATACGGAAGCGAAAACGGCAAGAATATAAATGCATTTCGCGAATGTTTTGAAAAAGGATAACTTTAAATAAACCCCTTGCAATAAGGGGTTTTGTTATGTTATAATTCAAGCGTTGCGCTAAAACACACGCATGTGGTTATAAGGATTGGTGCCTGAATCAGGTTATCCTTGATGTTGAAACATGCGGAGGAAAAACCAAGGAGGAAAATTAAATGAGCGTTATTTCAATGAAACAGTTACTCGAGGCAGGTGTGCATTTCGGACACCAGACAAGAAGATGGAACCCTAAGATGGCTCCTTATATTTATACCGAGAGAAATGGTATTTATATTATCGATCTTCAGAAGTCTGTAGGAAAGGTTGACGAAGCATACAATGCAATTTCAGAAATTGCACAGGCAGGAGGAACTGTTCTTTTTGTTGGTACAAAGAAGCAGGCTCAGGATGCTGTTAAGTCAGAAGCAGAGCGCTGCGGTATGTACTATGTTAATGAAAGATGGCTTGGAGGTATGCTTACAAACTTCAAGACAATCCGTTCTTCAATCGAAAGACTTAAAGCTATCGAGAAGATGAGCCAGGACGGAACTTTCGAAGTTCTTACAAAGAAGGAAGTTGCTAAGCTTCAGAAAGAATGGGACAAGCTTGAGAAGAACCTTGGCGGTATCAAGGATATGACAAGAATTCCCGATGCTATCTTTGTAGTAGACCCCAAGAAGGAAAAGATTTGTGTTCAGGAAGCACATTCACTCGGTATTACACTTATCGGTATTGCTGATACAAACTGCGATCCCGAAGATCTTGATTATGTTATTCCCGGAAACGATGACGCTATCCGTGCCGTTAAGCTTATCGTAGGCAAGATGGCTGATGCTATCATCGAAGCTAACCAGGGCGAAATCATGAGTGATGTTGAAGCAGAATCTGCAGAAGCAGATGCTGAAGAAGCAGAAGCATAATTTTAAATTATTACTTTTCGAGAAACACCTCATCAGTCAGCTTCGCTGACAGCTGTCTCGCCTGCCGGCTAGGTCGGCTCGCAGACATGGTGTCCACCGGACACCGCTTGCCCCTCGAGGGGAAGCCTTATAATAATAGAATCAGGAGGACAATAAATATGGCAGCTATTACAGCAGGAATGGTTAAAGAATTAAGAGAAATGACAGGCGCAGGTATGATGGATTGCAAGAAAGCTCTTACCGAAGCCGATGGTAATATGGAAGCAGCAGTTGACATTCTTAAGAAGTCAGGTGCAGCCAAGATGGAAAAGAAAGCCAGCAGAATTGCAGCAGAAGGTATTGCTAAGGTAGCATGCAAAGATGGCGCTGCAGTTGTAGCAGAAGTTAACTCTGAGACAGACTTCGTTGCAAAGAATGAAGTATTCCAGGAGTTCGTTCAGGAAGTTGCTGACAAGGCTCTTGCTTCAGGACTTAAGGGTGGCGCTAACGGAGAAGATGTTCAGACTCTTCTTGACGGCGGCCTTACAGAAGTATTTGCAGAAAAGACTCTTAAGATCGGTGAAAAACTTTCTTTCAGAAGATTTGAGAAAGTTGAAGGCGATGAAGTTGCTTCATACATTCACGGCGGCGGAAAGATCGGTGTTCTTGTTGCAGCTACAGGTGCCAAGGGCGATGCTGTTAAGGAAGCTCTTACAAACATAGCTATGCAGGTTGCAGCTATGAATCCTACATATATCTCAAGAGACGATATCTCTGCAGACGAACTTGCAAAGATCAAAGATATCACACTTGAAAGCGCATTAAGCGATGCATTTACATTACCCAAGCCCATTCTTAACAAGCTTCTTGAAGAGGCTGTTACAGGAAATGACTGGAGTGATGAAGATAAGAAGAATTACATCGAAAACAAGACAAACAAATATCTTCCAAACTTCATTTCAGAAGCAGGCAAGGCTACACTTGCAGAACTTGCTCGTGCTAAGAAGGCAGAAATTTCAGGAGATAAGATTTTCTCAGGTCTTGTAGAAGGTCGTATTTCAAAGCAGCTTAAAGAAATCTGCTTACTTGATCAGGTTTATGTAAAAGCAGAAGACGGAAAGCAGAGCGTTGCAGCATACCTTAAGAGCGTTGATGCAAACATCACAATCTCCAAATTCGTTCGTTTCGAAGTTGGTGAAGGTATGGAAAAGAAGAACGAAGATTTCGCAGCAGAAGTTGCAGCTCAAATGAACGCTTAATTTACAATTAAGATTTGAACCCTCTTCGGTAAAACGGAGAGGGTTTTTTATTTGAAATGAGAATATAAAAATAATACTGAAAATAATATTGGATTTTCTCTTGAATTTTTCTTTTGATAAAAAATTTTTTCTGCGTTTCTCAACATCTTGTGGTCAATAAAAACCCCGAAAACAACTTTGCAAAATTACTGTTTGAATACCTTATTTTACTGTGCTATCATTACTCTTGCACACCCCTGTGAACAAACTTAAATACTTAAATCGGGTATCATGTGCAATCTTTGAGGTAGAGTAATGGATTCAAACGACAATCTTCAATACAATGAATTCAGAAAAAAACGTATTAAAGCTTTCAAAAGAATTATTTTGGCAGCTTTGGGTTTTTTTATTGCTCTTCCGAATGTTTTATGTATCTTCATAATTGTTACAATGCATAAAACCAATTCTTCAATCGATTCACTTTCGAACGAATTAAATCTTTTAAAAATCACTGAGACTCAAAAGGTTGCTTTTGAAGAGACAAAATCTGTCCAGACAGAAGATACGGTAAAAGAAAATTTTGTATTTAAAGTATCTCCCGACAGCGAGGAATATGCAGGTTATCAAAGAATTTACTTAACTTTTGACGACGGTCCGAGCAGATATACCGATGAACTTCTGGATCTGCTTGATGAATATAATGTTAAAGCTACATTTTTCGTGCTTGCTCAGGACGGTTACGATGAGGAATATCAAAGAATTGTCAATGACGGACATACTTTGGCTCTTCATTCTTACAAGCATGTTTATTCGGATGTATATTCCGATTTGAACGGTTTTGAAAATGATGTAAATCAGGTTTATGATTTCATTAAGGAAAAAACGGGAACAGAACCTCGTTTCTACAGATTCCCGGGCGGAAGTTCAAATACCATTTATAACGGTGACAAAAATGAGCTCTTTGATTTCCTAAATGAGAAAAATTTGGTATACTATGATTGGAATGTGACAAGCAATGATGCAACATACGGCGGACTTGCAAAAGGTCAGATTGCCAATAATGTCTTAAAGGGTATTGAAGGCAAGGATGAGGCTGTGGTACTCATGCACGATGCCAACGACAAGCATTCCACGATAGAAGCCTTGGAAATAATTTTCCAAAGCCTTCAGACAAGAGATGACGTGGTATTTTTGCCGATTACGGATAATACCGAACCCGTACAGCATGTGACTAAAAAGACTGAAGAATAAACGGTGATACGATGGGATTTTTTAATGATTTAAAAGAAGATCTGGCTTCTGCCGTAAATGAACTTACGGACGAAAAGGTTGAAAGAGACGTAGCTTTATCCGGCCAGCATTTTAAGGAAGAAGCTTCAAAATACGAAGAAAAAAAGAAAAACAAAAAAAGATCCAATGAGAATCTTGAAAGAGAGATTCAGAATATCTTAAACGGAATCGATGAAAATGCTCCTATTGAAACTTCGGATGAAGAAACTGAGGAGTCAACGGAAACCGTTGAGGTCGAAGAAACAAGTAAAATTCAAATTGAACTTTCTCCCGAAGAAGTTTCCATTGAGGAAGAAGTTGAAGCATTTAATAAGAATGCCGAAACAAACGAATCCATAAATGTTTCTGAAAATTTTAATGAAGAATATAACGATTCATTGACTTTAATAAGTTCATCCACCGGAATAAAAGGTTCGATTGAGTCTCAGGGATCCGTTGAGATTGACGGAACGGTTGAAGGTGATGTCAAAGCAGGCGGAGAACTTATAGTGACCGGCACCGTTATAGGAAATGTAGAAGGTTTGATTTTATCCTTAAACGGCGGCAAGATAAGAGGCAATGTTAAAGCTTATAACGGAATTTATTTAAGCGACGATGCCGTACTGATCGGAGATATTGAATCCAATGAAGCAGAAATAGGCGGAGCCGTTAAGGGAAAGATTGATGTTAACGGTCCTGTTGTATTAAAGACCGGAGCAAAAGTGCTCGGAGACATCGACTGCAAGAGTGTTCAGATTCAAAGCGGTGCCGTTATCGAAGGCAAATGCTCTCAGAAATATGCAGATGTATCTCCCAGTGCATTCTTTGAAAATTTATAAAAAATGAGGTATTATAAAGATGCGAGTTTTATTGAAATTAAGCGGTGAGGCACTTGCCGGTGAAAAGAAATTCGGATTTGATGAAGAAACCGTTAAAAAGGTAGCTCTTCAGGTTAAGGAAATCCATGACAGAGGAACCGAAGTCGGAATTGTTATCGGCGGCGGCAACTTCTGGAGAGGAAGAACAAGCGAGAATATAGACAGAACCAAAGCCGATCAGATCGGAATGCTTGCCACGGTAATGAACTGTATCTATGTATCCGAGATTTTCAGATCCGTCGGACTTGATACAAATATCCTTACTCCTTTTGAAGTAGGCTCCATGACAAAGCTTTTCTCCAAGGACAGAGCCAATAAATACTTTAAGAGAGGAAACATCGTATTTTTCGCAGGAGGTTCGGGACATCCTTATTTCTCGACTGATACACCTACCGTTTTAAGAGCAATTGAAGTTGATGCAGATGCAGTACTTCTTGCAAAATCCATCGACGGTGTTTACAGTGCAGATCCAAAGACAGATCCCACAGCAGTTAAGTATGATGAGATTTCAATTGACGAAGTAATCGCCAAGAACCTTCAGGTCGTTGATATGACGGCTTCCATACTCGCAAGAGACAACAAGATGGAACTTTGGGTATTCCCTTTGTATGAAGAGAATTCAATCGTTAATACTCTTTACGGAGATTTTAAAGGAACCAAAGTTACAGTCAGCAAATAAAAATTGACCTAAAAATTTAAAGGGGGCTTATATGAAAGAACAACTTGTATCTTATGATGAAAAAATGAAAAAAACAATTGAGCATCTTGCATCTGATTTCCAGACAATCCGTGCAGGAAGAGCCAATCCTCATGTTTTGGACAAAGTATATGTAGATTATTACGGAACAATGACACCTCTTCAGGGTGTTGGAAATATTTCCGTTCCCGAACCCAGAGTCATTCAGATTGCACCCTGGGAGAAGAAGATTATAAAGGATATCGAAAAAGCAATCATGGCTTCTGATGTTGGAATTACACCTACAAACGATGGTTCCGTTATCAGACTCGTTTTCCCCGAACTTACAGAGGAAAGACGTAAAGATCTTGTTAAGGAAGTAAGAAAGAAAGGCGAAGAGGCCAAAGTTGCCATCAGAAACATAAGAAGAGACGGCAATGACTCATTTAAGAAGCTTTCAAAGACTGAGATTTCAGAAGATGAGATTAAGGACCTTCAGGATGAACTTCAGAAGATGACTGACAAATTCATCAAGGATATTGACGTTCTTATTGAAGAAAAAGCCAAGGAAATCCTTACTGTTTAAAAAAATACAAAGTTATGATATAATAACTGATGATATAAGCGTTCAATGTAAATTGAACGCTTATAATTTATGTGAGGTTTATCAAATGGATAATTTAAAAATTCCCAACCACGTGGCCGTTATCATGGACGGAAACGGAAGATGGGCAAAAGCCAAAGGACTTCCCAGAAAAATGGGACATGTTCAGGGCGGTAAAAATGTTGAAGACATGCTTTATGTATGCGATGAATTAGGCATCAAATACTTTACCGTTTATGCTTTTTCAACGGAAAACTGGAAAAGAAGCGAAGATGAAGTATCCGCTTTAATGACGCTTCTTAGAAGTTATTTGTCTTCCGGTTTCAAAAAAGCTGCAAAGAACAATGTTCGTATTCGAATAATCGGAGACAGAACAAGACTTGCAAAAGATATTCAGGATCTTATCAGGGATCTCGAAGAGGATTCCAAAAACAATACCGGTTTGCAATTCCAGATTGCCATAAATTACGGTTCAAGGGATGAAATAAGAAGAATGATGCAGGATACCGCAAAGAAGATTAAAGACGGTACGATTAATCCTGAAGATATCACAGAGGATTATATTTCCGACAATCTTGATACCAAGGATATTCCGGATCCTGATTTGCTCATAAGAACAAGCGGAGAACAGAGGATTTCCAATTTCTTATTATGGCAGATTGCCTACAGTGAATTTTATTTTGCCGATTGTCATTGGCCTGATTTTAATAAGGACGAACTTATTAAGGCCATTGAAGAATACAATAAAAGAGACAGGCGTTTCGGTGACGCAAAATAACAGGAGACAGACATGTTTTGGAAGAGATTTTTAAGCGGTGCCGTAATACTTGTGCTTACGCTTTTATTCGGATGGCTTGGCGGACCTTTTCTGGCTTTGGCACTCGGAGTATTGTCATCGGCTGCATTTTTGGAATATACGAAAGCCAGTAAAGTCAGACAGGAAGGACATCGCGTTAACGGAATAGAGGTTATCGGTGTTATTACGATTTCACTTTATTATCTGATGCTTCTTTTATTCGAAATTATTCAATATTTTCCTCAGGGAATGGTTGAGTGGCTGTTTAAATCCAACGGATTTTTCACCAATTACACCATTGTTTTCTTATGTATTTTTATGTTGGGCGTAATCAGTATTCTTTGCGCTTATATTTTCTGTTATCCCAAATTCCATGTTAATCAGGTAGCAGGCGGAATCTTCGCTTTGATTTACACATCCTTGATGATGTCGTTTATTTACTATACAAGAGAAGCGGAGCACGGAAGATTCCTTGTCTGGATGATATTTATAACATCTTGGGTTTCGGATACTTCGGCATATTTTGTCGGATCTTTGATGGGCAAACACAAGATGACTCCCAATCTTTCTCCGAAGAAAAGCTGGGAAGGAGCTGTTGGAGGCATTTTGGGATCCGGTATTGCGTCCGCCTTATACGGATTATTCTATGTTAAACATTTTGATTTAAGTCTTGGAATTATCGGAGTATTTGCATTTATCGGCTGTCTTGGCGCATTTATATCGATGTGCGGAGATCTTGTTGCATCCGCTGTTAAAAGAAACAATAACGTCAAGGATTTCGGAAATGTTATTCCCGGACACGGAGGAGTTTTGGACAGATTTGATTCGGTATTGTTTACGGCTCCGACGGTTTATTTTATGATTACTCTTTTTATGGTCAACAGATAGGAGAATTCAATCGAAAAGATTGATGTATGAATATGAAAAAGCTTGTAATTCTCGGCTCTACCGGCTCTATCGGTACACAGACTCTTGAAATTGTAAAAGATAAAAAAGGCGATTTTGGCGTACTAGCTCTTGCTGCTTATTCTAATGTCGATTTAATGGAAATGCAGATAAGGGAATTTAAGCCTTCATTCGCTGTTCTTTTTGACGAAAGTGCTGCATCGAAACTAAAAGAAAAGGTATCCGATACAGATACAAAAGTTTTATCCGGAATGGACGGACTTTTAGAGATATCCACTCTTGATGAATGCGATATGCTTGTTGCTGCAATGGTCGGAATGATCGGTATTCAACCTACAATTGCTGCAGTTAAAGCAGGAAAAGACATTGCGCTTGCGAACAAAGAGACTCTGGTTACAGCAGGACATATCATTATTCCTTTATGCAAGGAAAACAATGTTAATTTATATCCCGTCGACAGTGAACATTCCGCCATTTATCAGTGTCTTAAGGCTCAGGATAAAAAGATGGTCGACAAGATTTTGCTTACGGCAAGCGGCGGACCTTTCCTTGGAAGAAAATATGATGAACTAAAAGATGTTTCGCTTAAGGATGCACTCAATCATCCAAATTGGGCAATGGGAAAGAAGATTACAATCGATTCCGCATCTTTGGTAAATAAGGGACTTGAAGTAATTGAAGCAAAATGGCTTTTTGACGTAGACATAGATGATGTTGAAGTTATTATTCATCCTCAAAGCATCATTCATTCCATGGTTCAGTTTAAAGACAATGCTGTACTTGCGCAGCTCGGACTTCCCGATATGAAACTTCCGATTCAATATGCGCTTTATGAAGGCAATCGTCAGACCATGCCCGAGAGAAAGATTGATTTCTTCTCACTTTCGAAGCTTGATTTCTTAAAGCCCGATCATGAAACATTTAAAGGTATAAAACTCGCGATTGATTCATATAACAGAGGATATATCTATACAACGGTATTTAATGCATCCAATGAAATTGCAAACAGATTTTTCCAGGAAGGAAGAATTAAATTCCTTCAAATCTATGACATTATCGAAGATGCTCTTACGCTTAATTTTGATTATTGCAAAACTCCTTCTTTGGATGAAATCTTAAATACGGAGAAAGAAGTTTACGATTATATTTCAACAAAGTATTAAAACATGGACTTTTCATTTATTTGGACAATTTTATCTTTTATCATAATATTCAGTGTTATCGTTATTTTTCATGAAGGAGGTCATTTCCTTCTTGCAAGAGTAAACGGAATTCGAGTTCATGAATTTACCATAGGACTCGGACCGAAACTCATTCATTTCAAAAAAGGCCAGACTGAATTTTCCATAAGGGCTCTTCCTTTCGGAGGTGCCTGTATTTTTGAGAACCCTGATGAACTCGAAGATGAAGAGGAAGAAAAGGACAACGAAGAGAAGCTTACCAAGGATTTGGAGACTGACAAAAAGAACAAATCCTTTAAAGATGCTTCCGTATTTGCAAGAATTTCTACAGTTCTTGCAGGTCCTTTGTTTAATATTATTCTGGCCTATCTTTTAGGTCTTTTTGTTGTATTCTTTGCAGGAGAAACAGGAACGGTAATCGATGCCGTAACCGAGAATTACCCTGCTGAAGCGGCAGGACTGCAATCGGGCGATGTGATTACAAAGATTAACGGAGAGAGAGTATATCTTTTCTCGGAGATAAGACTTATTACTTTTACCGATAAATCCGAAGTTTATACAATCGAATTCCAAAGAGGCGACCAAACCATGGTCACGGAACTTACTCCCATGCCTGTCGGCGCTCAGAGGATGCTTGGCATTCAGACCAAAGATTTTATCGACTGTTCGAATCTTTCGATGTTTAAATATTCGGCTCTTGAAGTTCGTTACTGGCTTAAAGCCACATTCAAATCATTAAGAATGCTATTTACAGGAAAGCTTAACAAAGATGATCTCGCGGGACCGGTCGGTGTTGCCCAGGTTATAGATACGACAATTGAAGATACCAAGCAGTATGGTGTATTTACCGTCATTCTTAATATGGTTAATATTGCGCTCCTTTTGAGCGTGAATCTCGGAATCATGAATCTTTTGCCTTTCCCTGCAATTGACGGAGGAAGACTTGTATTCCTTTTGATTGAGGCAATAATAGGCAAGCCGGTTCCCAGAAAAGCTGAAGCTTATATTCATATGGCGGGCATTATATTACTTTTGCTGCTTTCCGTATTCGTTCTTTGTAACGATATTACAAAATTTTTCAGGTAAATATTTATTCTTTACAAAAATATTTTTTAAATTTCGTTTAAATCAACGAATTTGATAATCTTTGGACATCTTATGTAAATCTGTACAGACAATTGGACATATGAAAGGTTTATAATATGCAAAGGAAAAAAACAAGAGAAATACAAATCGGTAATGTTAAGATCGGTAATGATAATCCCATTGCAATTCAGTCGATGACGAATATACCAACCGAAGATACCGAAGGCAATATCAATCAGATTCTTGCGCTTGAAAAAGCAGGATGCGAGATTATTAGACTTACGGTTCCCACAATGGAAGCCGCAGAATCTTTCGGCCGTATTAAAAAAGCTGTTCACATTCCCTGTGTGGCTGATATTCATTTTGATTACAAGATGGCTATTGCCGCCATGGAAAACGGTGCGGACAAGATAAGAATTAATCCCGGAAATATAGGCGGAGAAGAAAAGCTTGTCAAAGTTGTCGAAGTTGCAAAAGAAAGAAATATTCCGATAAGAGTCGGTGTAAATTCCGGGTCTTTGGAAAAAGAACTTGTAGCCAAATACAACGGTGTTACCGCTAAAGGACTGGTTGAATCGGCTCTTGATAAAGTCAGGATGATTGAAGAAAAAGGATATGAAAATATCGTTGTCAGCATTAAATCATCCAATGTTCCTATGTGTGTGGAAGCTTACGAACTTGTAAGCGAAGCATGCGATTATCCGCTTCATGTCGGCATAACGGAAGCGGGAACGATTTATACAGGCAATATCAAGTCGAGTGTAGGACTCGGCATATTACTTCATGAAGGAATAGGAGATACCATCAGAGTATCGCTTACAGGAGACCCTCTTGAAGAGATTAAGTCCGCAAAGACGATTCTTCGTTCTTTGGGACTAAGACAATCAGGCATAGAAGTGATTTCATGCCCTACATGCGGCAGGACCAAAATCGATTTGATAGGTCTTGCAAACAAGGTCGAAGAGATGGTTAAGGATTATCCGCTTAATATTAAAGTTGCGGTTATGGGCTGTGCTGTTAACGGGCCCGGAGAAGCCAAAGAAGCAGATATAGGAATAGCCGGCGGCATCAATGAAGGCCTTTTAATAAAAAAAGGTGAGATTATCAAGAAGCTTCCCCAAAGCGAACTTCTCACTGCTTTGAAGGCCGAGCTTGATAATTGGAAATAGGAGTTAATAATGGATAATCTGTTTTTGGAAGTTTTTCCTGATACCAAACTGGATAGTAAAATCAATGAATTGGCTTCGGAGTGCAAAATTATTAAAATTTCCAAAAGCAGTGATTCCAAAACAATCCGTATCTTTATAGATTCTAAATATCTTATTTCGGGCAAATACATCGAAAAGATGGAAAAGGCACTTGCCAAATCATATTTTACGGAATATGAAAGTGTCGATATCGTACCGAAATTCTCTTTATCCAATCAATACAATCTGCAGAATCTCTGGGATGATTATTCGGAGACGGTTCTTTATGAAATTAAAAAGAAATCGCCTCTTTTATATACCATGCTTTCAAGAAGCGATGTCGTTTTCGAATCGGAAAACGAAATGAGCGTTTACATTGAAGAAGGCATGGTTTCGGAGATTAATGCAGCCAGACTCTTAAAAGCTTTAAATACCATTCTTTTAATGCGCTGCAATATAGAAGGCAATATTCAGATTGAATATAAAGCATCCACTGCGTATGAGATCAAAGAAGAATTCGATCATGAAGTGGATATGATTATTCATAATTATGCCTTAAAACATGCTCCCGTTGAAAAGAATGCCGACGAAGAAATGCTCGGTGACGACAATGCATCAAAGGTATCGATGAAAGTCACCAAAGAAAAAGTCGAAGAGAGCAAACCGGAAAAGAAGGAATCAGAGGCTCCTGCAAAGAAAGCATTTGATAATAATTCACTCAATAAGAATTTCCAGCAAAGAACAGGCGGCGGTTATCAGAGGAAATTTGTCAAATCGGACAAGCCCGGTGTTTTGTACGGCGATTCCGTTGACGGACCCTTTACGGATCTTTGCGATATCAAGGGTGAAATTGAAGGAGTATGTGTCAAGGGAAGTATCTTTAATTACGAAGATAAGGAACTTAAGAATGAACGCCATATGCTTCTTTTTGACATCTATGACGGAACAGATTCCATAAGCTGTAAACTTATGCTTTATCCCGAATTTTATGATCAGGGTAAAGGCATTTTAAAGCCCGGTATGGACATTGCCATTAAAGGCAGTGTTACGATGGATAAATACGACAACAACGAACTTGTTTTATCTAGAATCCTTGGAATCGAAACGGCTTCCATTAAGAGAACTTCGCGAATGGATACCAATTTGCGTAAAAGAGTCGAACTCCATTGTCACACGAGATTTTCCGAAATGGACGGCGTTTCAAAAGAAGAAGATCTTGTTAAAACCGTTGCATCCTGGGGATGGAGTGCCATTGCCGTTACCGATCACGGAGTGGTTCAGGCCCTTCCGAAAGTCGACCACATCATGCATGATAAATACAAAGAAAAACCTTTCAAACTTATATGCGGTATGGAGGGTTATCTTGTCGATGACGATTTTGATGCGGCAGTCAACTGTAAGGATCAGACTCTTGCCGATTCTTTTGTCGTATTTGATATTGAAACCACGGGTATTTCGCCCTATAAGCATCAGATTATAGAAATCGGTGCGGTAAAAGTTGTAAGCGGTGCCATAAAGGATACATTTTCGACATTTGTAAATCCTCATGTACCGATTCCTTTTGATATTCAAAAATTAACGGGAATCAATGATTCCATGGTCAGCGACGCTCCCGATATATCAGAGATTCTTCCTAAGTTCATGGAATTTTGCGAAGGCTGTGTACTGGTTGCACACAATGCTAAATTTGATGTTACATTCATGTCGGAGAATTGCAAAAAACTCGGCATTCCATTCGACAAGACATGGATGGATACAATCATAATGGCAAGAGCCCTTTTAAAAGATTCTTCCAAATTCGGTCTCGAAGCCGTAGCTCATAAACTTAAATTTAAATTCGGCAAGGAAGAACATCACAGAGCCGTTAACGATGCTGATATTACTGCCAAGATTTTTATTGAGTTTACTCATATGCTTATTGCGCAAAAAGTATTGTCGTTAAAGGAGCTAAACGAGTTCGTCAAGAATACTCCCGAATCGATAAGAAAGATGCGTCCTTACCATGTTTCGATTCTTGTAAAGAATGAGACAGGCAGAATTAACTTAAACAGACTTGTATCCGAATCGCATATAAATTATTTCCATAAATCGCCCAAAATCCCCAGATCCCTTCTCCAAAAATACAGAGAAGGTCTGATTATCGGTTCGGCATGCGAAGCCGGTGAACTGGTTGAAGCCATACTTGAAGAAAAATCGGAAGAAGTAATTTCGCATATTGTGGAATTTTATGATTATCTTGAGATTATGCCGATCGGCAACAATGAATTCATGAAATTCTCGAGTAAACCGATGCATAAGAATATTATTTCAGATGAAGATTTAAGAGATTTAAACAGATACATCGTCAAGCTCGGAGAACAGTTTAATAAGCCTGTCTGTGCAACCGGAGATTCACATTTTATCAATCCGGAAGATGAGATTTACCGTGAAATCATACACATGAACAAGTTTAACAAAAAGACGGTAAAGAAAGAGGATGTGGAAGAAGGAAGGGACGACGAAAAAACAGTCGATATTTCCAAACTCGAGAAAGAACTCGAAGAAAAACAACCTCCTTTGTATTTAAGAACCACTCAGGAGATGCTTGATGAATTTGATTATCTCGGAGCATTAAAGGCAGAGGAAGTTGTAATTACCAATACCAACATGATTGCCGATATGTGTGAGGATATATGTCCCACATCAAAGGAAAAATGTCCTCCCGAACTTCCTAATTCTGAAGAAAATTTAAGAAACTGCTGTTATGAGACGGCCAGAAAAATATACGGCGACGACCTTCCCAAAGAAGTTGAAGACCGCCTTGAGACAGAACTTACCGGTATTATCGATAACGGTTATGCCGTGCTTTACATGATTGCAAGAAACCTCGTACTTAAATCCGAAGAGGACGGATATCTTGTAGGTTCGAGAGGTTCCGTAGGTTCTTCGTTTGTAGCCACAATGGCGGGTATTACGGAAGTTAATCCTCTTCATGCTCATTATTATTGCAAGAATTGTCACTACAGTGATTTTGATTCGGATTTGATTAAGAGCTTTGCGTGTATGGCAGGATACGATCTGCCCGATAAAGACTGTCCGGTATGCGGAGAAAAACTTCTTAAGTCGGGATTCGATATTCCTTTCCAGACATTCCTTGGTTTCTCGGGAGACAAAGAACCTGATATCGACTTAAACTTCTCGGGTGAATATCAGGGTAAAGCACACAGATATACGGAAGTTTTATTCGGCAAAGGTCATACATTCCATGCAGGTACCATGTCCGGTGTGGCAGACAAGACAAGTATTGCATATGTTCATGATTTTTTTGAGTCCAAAGGCATTCATAAAAGAAATTGTGAAATCATGCGAATCGCAAAAGGCGTTGAAGGCGTAAGAAAAACTACCGGTCAGCATCCGGGCGGTATTGTAGTTCTTCCTCACGGAAGAGAAATTTATGAATTCACTGCAATTCAAAAGCCTGCCAACGATTTGACAACCGATGTAATAACCACTCATTACGAGTATCATGATATCGATTCAAACCTTTTGAAACTGGATATCCTCGGACACGTCGATCCGACAATGATGAAATACCTTGAAGACTTGACCGGAACGAACTGTCGTGACATTCCTCTTGATGACAAAAAGGTAATGAGTATTTTCCAGACCACTACGGCGCTCGGATATGAACCAAACGATATCGAAGGCCTCGTGCTCGGATGCATGGGCATTCCCGAGTTTGGTACAAACAATACCATGAAGGTTCTTTTAAAGACCAAACCTCAGACATTTACCGACCTTGTCAGAATATCAGGACTTACACACGGTACGGGTGTTTGGGATAAGAACGCCGAGAGACTAATCGATGAAGGAAAAGCCGATATCACGGGAGTTATTTCCACACGTGACGATATCATGACTTATCTTATCAAGATGGGCGTCGAAAGTTCCGAAGCTTTCAAAATCATGGAAAATGTCCGTAAGGGAAAAGTTGCAAAGCATAAAGTCGACGATAAATGGGAAGTATGGAAAGAAGACATGAGAGCCCAAAATGTACCTGACTGGTATATCTGGTCATGCGAGCAGATTCAGTACATGTTCCCCAAGGCTCACGCGGCAGCTTACGTTACGATGGGCTGGAGAGTAGGATATTACAAGGTTTATTATCCTCTTGCTTATTACGCTGCATATTTCAGTATAAGAGCAACGAAATTCTCATACGAAACGATGTGTAACGGTCTTACTTTCCTAAGACAGAACATGCAGTTTTTGATGAATCTTCCGAAGATGTCAAAAGCGGAAGAAGATTCTCTTGATGACATGAGGCTTGTCGAGGAATTTTATGTAAGAGGCTTTGAATTTACACCCATTGATCTTCAGATAGTAAAGCCCGATAAATTCCAGATAGTAGGTGATAAACTCATGCCTTCGCTTAAGAGTATCGAAGGTATAGCAGATACGGCTGCGAAGAATATTGTAGAGGGTTGTAAGAACAATACATTTACTTCAATTGCGGACTTAAAGAAAAAATGCAAAATCGGAGATTCGGTTGCAGATAAACTTGTTGCGCTGGGCATCATAAACAATCTTCCGAAAACCGACCAGTTAAGTATTTTTGATATTTAACAATGAATTTTCTTTAAAGGATTAAGCTTTAAATCAATAAGGTATTGTATTTTTCTCTTTAAGATAAATTATGACCGTCTATTGTCTATAGTTTATACATTGTAGATATGTTTTTTATTTGTTATAATTCAATAAACTAAAGCATTTGAAATTTATAAAAGGAGGAATTCAAAATGCCAGCTGTTAGTTCACTTATTTGCATTATTGCAGTTGTTGTACTTGTTCTTGTGGCCTTACTTGCAGTAATCATTGCATCAGGCTACGTAAAAGCTCCCCCCGATACTGCATATATCATTTCGGGTTTCAAAAAAGAGCCAAAGGTATTAATCGGTAGAGCCGGAATCAAATTACCTTTCCTTGAAAGAAAAGATATGCTTCTTGTTAAGCAGATGTCTATCGATATCAAGACTAACGGTTACATTCCGACACTCGACTTCATCGGTGTAGATATCGATGCAATCGCCAAAGTCAGAATCATGACAGACGATAAGGGCATTAAGCTCGCCATGAAGAACTTCCTTAACATGAATGAGAAACAGATTGCCGAAGCACTTACTGATTCCCTTCAGGGTAACATGCGTGAAATCATCGGTACAGTTTCACTTAAGGAACTTTGTAACGACCGTAAGAAATTCGGTGATGAAGTACAGACAAAAGCTCAGATCGATATGAATAACCTCGGTATCGAGATTATTTCATGTAACATTCAGAGAATCGAAGACAAGAACGACCTTATCAATGCCCTTGGTCAGGACAACATGTCTCAGATTCAGAAGAGTGCATCAATCGCAAGAGCTCAGGCAGAAAAGGACGTAGCAATCGAACAGGCTAAAGCTAAACAGCTCGCCAACGAAGCAAACGTTAATGCCGAAACAGACATTGCCGAAAGAAATAATCAGTTGGCTATCAAGCAGGCTGAACTCAAGAGAGAAGCCGATATTAAGAAGGCTGAAGCTGATGCGGCTTACCGTATTCAGGAAGAGGAACAGCGTAAATCAATCGAAGTTGCTTCCGCAAACGCTGATATCGCTAAGCAGGAGAGAGAAATCGAACTCAAGCAGAAAGAAGCAAGCGTTAAGGAACAGGAACTTGCCGCTTCGATTAAGAAGAAAGCCGATGCCGACAAATACGAACAGCAGCAGATGGCTGACGTTGAACTTTACAGAAGACAGCAGGAAGCAGAAGCTATGCGTGCACAGGCTGATGCAGCCAAGTATGCGGCAGAGCAGGAAGCTGAAGCCATTAAAGTTAAAGGTCTTGCTGAAGCTGAAGCAATCAGAGCAAAAGCAATTGCTGAAGCTGAAGGTATTGAAAAGAAGGCTCTCGCTCAGGCTAAGATGAAGGAAGCTTCAATACTTGAAATGTACTTCAAGGTTCTTCCCGAAATCGCAGCAAACGTTGCAGCTCCTCTTTCAAGCGTAGACAGAATCACAATGTACGGCGAAGGCAATTCGGCTAAGATGGTATCAGATATTGTTAATTCCACAACTCAGATCTCTGAAGGACTTACTCAGGGTCTTGGAATCGATATCAAGACACTTCTTTCCGGAGCACTCGGCGGAGCAGCATATTCTGCAGCATCAAATCTTAAGAAGGAAAATGCCGATACAGAAGCAAAGGCTGATGTAAAGGAAGATAACTTCAAAGAAGTTGAAACAGAGCAGTAATTGTACAAATAAAATAACGGGACCTCGAAAGAGGTCTCGTTTTTTATATCAGGTTCACTTATTATATTTGATTACCGAATCCGGAAGTTTTATGTCTGTATATATTGCAGCATATTCTTTAGGACCAAGATTCGGGAAGTTTTGTACAAAGTTCTTATCATATTTTTTCTTCAGTTCATCGACGGCTTTGTTGTAAGCAATCGCAGCGGTTATTTCATCTTCGAATTCCCCGACTTTTAAATATCCTTTTAAATGTATTTTTACCTCGAAGAAAGTTTTGTTATTTTTCGTTATCTTTCTAACACCGTGAAATCTGTTTATTATTTCAATATTTGAATATCTGAAATCCAAAGGGTCGTTGTTTATGAATCTGTAATCTTTATCTTTTACGGCATAGGAACCGATTGAATATTTTTCCAAAAGATTTATCTGGTTGCCGTATTCATTGCAGAATAAATGACCGCCTCTTTTTATGATTTTGTGCTTTGAATAATAGAAAAGATCGTCCCTGTCGAATTTTAATACGTTATCTTTATCAAGGTAATAGTAAAAGTAATTTGATTTAAGATAAATGGGATTTGCGATATATATTCCGTTATCCCTGTAATTAATCAAAACGATGAATTTTGCAAACGGTATGATAAAAGAATCTTTATATGACTCGACGGTTATGTTCGAATTATCGAATATTTCTACGGCTTCTCTGTAGCAGACGGCCGCATCTTTTTGCCTGTCAAAAGAACCCAAAGAAATATGCTTTGAGTTTCTTGTAATCGATACACGATAATACGTCGAATTGTCTTTTCTTTTTGCTTTAAAAATACCTTTTTTGTTCATATTAGAATTTTACCAAAAAATACACTTTAAAAAAATCGGATTAAGAATAAAAAGTATGATATTTATTTAACAAAACGATTTGCCCTTGAGTATTCTTCGTGATATAATATAATGAATTATTGTGAAAAGCAGGAGCATATAACATTTATGGATATTTTATACACAAGCACAAGAGACAACAGTAAAAAGGTTACTGCTTCTTATGCAATTACAAAAGGTATAGCTGATGACGGAGGACTTTTCGTTCCCGATAAGTTTCCTTCTTTGGATATAAGTCTGGAAGAATTATCCAAGCTTGATTATAAGGGCGTTGCTTACGAAGTAATGAAGCTTTTCTTTACCGATTTTACAAAAGAAGAACTTCTTTACTGCATTGATAAGGCATATGATTCGAAATTTGATTCAAAAGAGATAGTTCCCATGTCTTATGTGGACGGTGCTTTCTATCTTGAACTTTTCCACGGATCGACAATAGCTTTCAAGGATATGGCTTTATCCATACTTCCTTATCTAATGAAAGTATCTGCAAAGAAGAACAATATTAACGAAGACATTGTTATTCTTACGGCAACAAGCGGAGATACAGGTAAGGCTGCGCTTGCAGGATTTGCCGGAGTTGAAGGTGTTAAGATTATCGTCTTTTATCCCAAAGGAGGCGTTTCGGCCATTCAGGAAAAACAGATGGTAACACAGGTCGGCGACAATGTTAAGGTTGTAGGCATAAAGGGTAATTTTGATGATGCCCAGACCGGTGTTAAGAATATTTTCGCAGATAAAGCATTTAACGAAGAATTAAAGAAAGCAGGATATGTATTTTCATCTGCCAATTCGATTAACATCGGACGTCTTATTCCTCAGGTTGTTTATTATGCATATTCATATGCCAACCTTTTGGCAAACGGTAAGATTGAAGAAGGCGATTTGATTAATTTTGTTGTTCCCACAGGTAATTTCGGAAATATTCTTGCAGGATATTTTGCAAAATGCATCGGTATTCCCGTTGGCAAACTTATCTGTGCATCCAATGAAAACAAGGTTTTATATGATTTCTTTGAATCATCGGTTTACGACAAAAACAGAGATTTTATATTAACGACTTCTCCTTCTATGGATATCCTTATTTCATCCAATTTCGAGAGACTCATTTACCTCTCATGCGGATGTGATTCCAAGAAGAATAATGAACTTATGAAAGATCTTAAGGAAAAAGGTTCTTATGAAGTTACAAGCGAGATGAAGAAGTTCATCGACGAGAGCTTTATCGGCGGATTTGCTTCCGAAGAGATGGTTTCAAAGAGAATTAAAATTGTTTATGACAAGACCGGTTATGTGCTCGATACGCATACCGCTGTTGCAAGTGCAGTTTACGAGCAGTATAAAGACAATACAAAAGATGATACCAAGACAGTTATAGTTTCAACTGCGTCACCTTATAAATTTACCAGAGCTGTCCTTTCGTCCATTGACGGAATCGATCATAAGGAAGATGATTTCGTATTGGTTGACAAGCTTTGCGAGCTTTCGGGATTAAGTATTCCCAAGGCCGTTAACGATATCAGAGATGCAAGGATTCTGCATGATACCGTTTGCGAAAAAGATGCTATGAAAGAAGAAGTTAAAGAATTCTTAAATCTTTAATACGAGGTTGGTATGGACCGTAAGAAACATATTCTTATCGTCGATGACGTTACTACAAACTTAAAACTTGCAGCTGATGTGCTTAAAGATAATTATCAGCTTTCAATGGCAAAATCGGGAGCTCAGGCACTTGAGTTTTTAAAAAAAGCAAGACCGGATCTCATTTTGCTTGATGTAAGAATGCCGGGAATGGATGGATATGAAACTCTTGAGCATATCAAAGCGAACACTGAAACATCCAATATTCCCGTTGTATTTCTGACAGTCGACGATCAAAGAGAGAGCGAAATAAAAGGATTAAAAATGGGAGCGATGGATTTTATTTTAAAACCCTTCGAACCCGAAATAATGCTTTCGAGAATTGAGAAGATTTTACAGATAGAAGATTTAAGAAAGAATCTTTCCAATTCCGCAAAGAAAGATCCCCTAACGGGTCTTTGGAACAGAAAATTTATCGAAGATGACATCGAGAAATATTTTATTTCAAAGAACAAGGGCGTATTTATTCTTTGCGATATCGATAATTTCAAGTATGTAAACGATACCTACGGACATGTTTTCGGCGACAACGTTCTTTGTAATTTTTCTAAGATTTTAAAAGACAATGTCGGACCCAGAGACATGGCTGCAAGAATAGGCGGAGATGAATTTGCCGTATTCTTAAAGGGTGAATATACAGACGATGAGATTAATGCTTATTGCGATATCATCTTAAAGACCGTTCATAATGATATGAGAGATGAATCCGAACTTTCATATAATCCGACGGTTTCCATCGGTATTTCGGTATCTCCCGAAGACGGTTTGGATTTCATGACTCTTTACCACAGAGCGGACAAGGCTTTGTATTACGTTAAACAAAACGGTAAAGACAATTATCATTATTACAAACAAAGAGAAGAGTATTTAAACAATACGATTGAAAACTTTAACAGCGAGACCGATCTTACAAGACTTGAAGGCTTCATGAAAGAAAAGAGTTACGAAAACGGAGCTTTAAGAGTTGAGTATGAAGGATTCAAGAATATCGTTCATTTCGTTCAAAGAACGATTGCAAGATCCAATCAGACAGTATGGATGATTCTTTTTACGCTTACTCATTCGGGACCGGAGAAATTATCCACCGAGCAGCTTGAGGAAGCCATGCAGCAGGTTGAGAGAGCGATCGTTGTATCTTTGAGAATGGGAGATGTTACCACTCAGTATTCTTCATTCCAGTATGTAACGCTTCTTATGAATGCCAATGAGGATGATTCAAGAACAATAGCTCAAAGAATTATTATGACCTGGCAGGAAGTATCGGAAGACAGACACATGACTTTGACATACGATTTAAAGAACATTGTACCCAAGTAAAAATGATACAAAAAAGCAACAATTTTCATTGTTGCTTTTTTGATGTTTCATATATGAAAATTTAATATGATTTATTAACGCTTGTTCATCGGAACATAAATCTGATCTTCCATAATAGGCTTGTATGCAGGTCTTATAATCTTTCCGTTATTTGACAATTCTTCAAGCCTGTGTGCAGACCAGCCTACGATTCTTGCTATTGCAAACATCGGTGTAAACAATTCCGAAGGAAGAGAGAGCATGTTGTAAACAAAGCCTGAATAGAAATCGACATTGATACATACGCCTTTGTACATCTTTCTTTCCGATGCGATAATCTTTGGAGCAAGTTCCTCGACTTTGGAATACAAAGCGAATTCATCGCTTAATCCTTTTTCTTTGGAGAGCATTTCTACATAGTTTTTAAAGATGCAGGCTCTCGGATCGCTTGTTGAATAAATCGCGTGACCTACACCGTAAATGAGTCCCTGATGATCAAATGCCTCTTTATGAAGGAGCTTTCTTAAATAAGCGCTTACTTCATCATCATCCTTCCAGTCTTTAACTTCCTTTTTCATTTCTTCAAACATCTGTACAACTTTGATGTTTGCGCCGCCGTGACGGGGTCCTTTGAGTGAACCGATTGCGGCAGCAATTGCCGAATAAGTATCTGTCAAAGTGGATGAAACAACATGCGTTGTGAAAGTCGAATTGTTACCTCCGCCGTGTTCCATATGAAGTACAAGCGCTATGTCCAAAAGCTTTGCTTCAAGGGGCGTGTACTTGCTGTCGGCTCTTAAAAGTGATAGTATGTTTTCAGCTGTCGAGAGCTCTTTATTGGGCCTGTGAATGAAGAGTGAATTGCCGTCATGATAATGGCTGTAAGCCTGGTATCCGTAGATTGCAAATTCAGGGAAAAGAGCTATAAGCTGAAGACATTGTCTTAATACATTCGGAATGGAAGTATCGTCGGCTCTGTCATCGTAGGAATATAAAGTAAGAACACTTCTTGCAAGAGTATTCATCATATCCTTACTGGGAGCTTTCATGATGATATCGCGCACGAAATCCGTTGGAAGTGAGCGATAATCGGCAATAATATTTTTAAATACTTCAAGGGATTCGGCTTTCGGAAGTTCACCGAATAAAAGAAGATAGGCTGTCTCTTCGAATCCGAAACGGTTTTCTTTGGTAAATCCGTCTACAAGATCTTTGACGTTATAGCCTCTGTAAAACAATTCTCCGGGTAAAGGAATCTGTTCTCCGTCAACTATTTTGTTGGCGCGAACGTCTGATATATGAGTAAGACCGGTGAGGACACCGCGTCCGTTTAAATCTCTAAGGCCGCGCTTGACATCGTACTTTACGAACAATTCGTTGTCGATAATGTTTTTTTCATAACATTTGTCCGCAAGATTGATAATTTCGGGTGTGATTTCACTGTGTTTGCTTGACATGTTTGGCCCCCTTTTCTATTTATTTGTCATGGAAATGACATTTAGCAGTATACATAACTTAAAAACACGGTATTAATACTATAACATATATAAAAATATATATCAAAACATATCTTTATTGTTTACAAAAAGTTAACATAAGAGGTTAAAACTATGGCTTTGCTTGATTTTATAAGAAAAGAAATGATTACGAAGGGTTATGATTACTTTTTTCTGAAAGACTGTGACCCTCATATGAGTGAATATGTAAATGATTATTACAAATTCAGGAGTGTTGCGTCAGGTTTTACGGGCTCGAACGGTACTCTGGCAATCGGACGTGACAAGGCTTATCTTTTTACCGACGGCAGATATTTCATTCAGGCCGAAAAGGAATTAAAAGGAACCGGAATAGAACTCATGAAACTTTCAACGCCCGGATATCCGACAATAAAAGGATTTATTGCAAATCTTTTGAAAGAAGGAAAGACTGTTGCATGCCCTTCGGATATTTTTTCATACAAGGAGTTTCTTGATTATGGCTTTAACGCTCTTGATGATGATAACGAAGTCTTTTTGAATGCATACAAAGAATGGAAAAAAGAAGATTATCCGGCTCTTAATGCAGATCCTCAAATCCGTATTCTGGATGAATCCCAAACGGGAGAGAGTGCTGCTTCTAAAATCGAAAAAGTCAGAGAGATACTTGAAAAGAAAGATATTTTCTATTATTTCAGTGCTTCTTTGGATGACAATATGTGGCTTTTGAATTTAAGAGGTAACGCCATTAAATACAATCCTTTCTGTTTTTCTTTTGTGATGATTACCCAAAGGGGCGCAGATGCTTTTTTGTATTTGCCGTCAGATAAAATATCCATCGAAGAATCAAACAAAATAGAAAAATATTTACGCGAAAACAAGATTAATATTTTTTTATATCAAAATTTCGAGAGATTCTTACAGAATCTTCCCGCAAATAAAAAAGCATGTTTTGCTTTCGAAAAAATGCCTGTCAAATACGCAAAGATTCTCTGTGAAAAGAAATATGATCTTATAAATTATGACTGCAATATATCCTTGATGAAAGCGATAAAGAACGAGACCGAAATCGAGAACATAAGAAAGGCATATAAAAAAGACAATAAAGCCGTATGCGACTTTATAAGATGGATTAATGAAAACGATGTCACGGGTATGAACGAATATGATCTCTCGACGAAACTTGATGAGATAAGATTGAGTAATCCCGAATGCCTCGATCTTTCATTTGATACAATTTCGGCTTCGGGTGCCAATGCGGCAATGATGCATTATGAAGCCCAAAAAGATAATTGTTCGAAGATTCTTAATGACAATTTGTATCTCTTTGATTCGGGCGGACAGTGGATCGGCGGAACAACCGATATTACAAGAACAGTAGCAATAGGTACACCGACTTATGAAATGAAGCATGATTATACAAAGGTTGCAAGAGGAATGCTTGCGCTTTTGAATGCTTCTTTTATCGAAGGATGTACGGGTATCAATCTAGATATTCTAGCCAGAGAACCGATGTGGGAGGAAGGCGAGGATTATAAATGCGGTACGGGACACGGAGTGGGATACATGCTTTCCGTTCACGAAGGTCCGCAGGCAATAAGATGGATGCAAAACCCCATGCGAAAAGATGCTGTTTTAAAAAGCGGCATGGTTGTTTCGGATGAGCCCGGAATATATAAAGAGGGCAAATACGGAATCAGAATCGAAAACATATTGCTTGTCAGAGAGAAGCGCGAAACTCCGGATGGCAGGTTTTTGTGTTTTGAGTGTTTGACCTACGTTCCTTTGGACGAAAAACTCATTTTAAGGGATGAGATGAACTCAAAAGAACTTAAATGGCTCGATGATTATCAGAACAAATGCAGGACAGAAAATCAGTAAAAAATGAACATTTTATGTATTGATTTTGACTGCGTTTGAAAAGATGTAAAAATTTTGTTAAAAAAATATCATATAAGACAAAGTCTCTTGACTTTGAAGGTATTTATTTTTATACTATTTTACGGTGCGTAATAATCCTTTTATATAAGTTTAAGGATATTAGAAAAATAAATTTTAAAGGAGATACATTTTATGGCAAACATCGATTTAACACAGTATGGCATTACAGGTGTAACCGAGATCGTGCACAATCCTTCTTACGAAGAATTATACAAAGAAGAGATGAAGCCCGAATTAACAGGTTATGAGAAAGGTGTTGAGACAGAACTCGGCACAGTAAACGTTATGACAGGTATTTATACCGGACGTTCACCTAAAGACAAATACATTGTTATGGATGAGAACTCAAAGGATACAGTTTGGTGGACATCTGACGAGTACAAGAACGATAACCATCCCATGACAGAAGAGACATGGGCAGTTGTTAAGGATCTTGCAAAGAAGGAACTTTCCAACAAGAGACTTTTCGTTGTAGATGCTTTCTGCGGCGCTAACAAGGATTCCAGAATGGCAGTTCGTTTCATCATGGAAGTTGCTTGGCAGGCTCATTTCGTAAAGAACATGTTCATCCAGCCTTCAGAGGAAGAACTTGCTAACTTTACTCCCAACTTCGTAATCTACAACGCTTCACTTGCTAAAGTAAGCAACTATGCAGAACTCGGTCTTAACTCTGAGACATGTGTAGCATTCAATATCACAAGCCGTGAGCAGGTTATCTTAAACACATGGTACGGCGGAGAAATGAAGAAGGGTATGTTCTCAATGATGAACTACTACTTACCTCTTCAGGGCATGGCTTCAATGCACTGCTCAGCTAACACAGATATGGAAGGTAAGAACACAGCAATCTTCTTCGGTCTTTCCGGAACAGGTAAGACAACACTTTCAACAGATCCCAAGAGACTCCTCATCGGTGATGACGAGCACGGCTGGGATGACAACGGCGTATTCAACTTCGAAGGCGGATGCTACGCTAAGGTTATCAACCTTGACAAAGAATCTGAGCCCGATATCTACAATGCTATCAAGAGAAACGCTCTTCTTGAGAACGTAACTGTTGATGCTAACGGAAAGATTGATTTCGCTGACAAGTCAGTTACAGAAAACACACGTGTTTCTTATCCTATCGAGCACATTGAGAACATCGTTAAGAAAGTTAACGGAATTTCTGCAGGTCCCGATGCAAAGAATGTTATCTTCTTATCAGCAGATGCATTCGGTGTACTTCCTCCTGTATCAATTCTTACACCTGAACAGACACAGTACTACTTCTTATCAGGCTTCACAGCAAAGCTTGCAGGTACAGAGCGTGGTATCACAGAGCCCACACCTACATTCTCAGCTTGCTTCGGCCAGGCATTCCTTGAGCTTCATCCTACAAAGTACGGTGAGGAACTCGTTAAGAAGATGAAGAAGTCCGGTGCAAAGGCTTACCTTGTTAACACAGGTTGGAACGGAACAGGAAAGAGAATCTCCATCAAGGATACTCGTGGAATTATCGATGCAATCCTTAACGGTGATGTTAATACAGCTCCTACAAAGAAGATCCCCGTATTCGATTTCGAAGTACCCACAGCTCTTCCCGGAGTTGATCCTGCAATCCTTGATCCTCGTGATACATATGCAGATGCTTCCGAATGGGATGCTAAGGCAAAAGATCTTGCTGAGAGATTCATCAAGAACTTCAAGAAATATGAGACTAACGAAGCAGGTAAAGCACTTGTTGCAGCAGGTCCTCAGTTATAATTTAAAATTCAAAGAAGCAGGGTTTATCCCTGCTTCTTTTTTTTGTTATTTAATCTTTATTAAATCACACGATTCGGTTAAAATACTATGTGAGTAAAAGGATTTTCGAGGTGATTTTATGAGTAAAGAACTGATAGTCGGAGATTATATGTTTTCCACGCTCGAAGAAGCGAATGTGGCAAAACTTGAAATGGATAAAATAGAAAAACTGACCGAAAAACTCGGCGATGCCGATGATGAAATGCTTTATAAAGTCTATAACAGAAGCATTGAAAAGAATACATTCAGAACGCCCGTCGGACTGGAGTTTATGAAAGTCTTAAAAAAGAGACTTGAGAAATCAAGGAAAGTAAAAGAAAATATTCTTCCCATTCCTGTTAGCGTAAACAATCTTGAGATTAAAGAGGTTAACGACAAGCAGGATGATATCAAAAAAGTCAGGGATGATGCCAGGAAATTTTCGACATTTTTCAAATGGTCTTTGTTTGTGAATGCCATACTTGTAATAGTTATTATTGCTTTATTTGTAATTACTTCAACTGCAGACAATCCCAATATCATAAATTACGAGAATGCTCTTATTGATAAATATTCTTCGTGGGAAACCGAATTAAACGAAAAGGATAAAGAATTAAGAGCAAAGGAAAGAGAACTCGACGAGAGGGAAAAAGAAATCAACAATTCTCAGATCATTATTCCGGATACCGATTATTGAGTTTTGTTTTTTCACATTTTTGTCATATTTGCCATTTATAATATGTTTTATTAAAGACATAACTTTTTCATTATTCGGGGGAATTCCATGAAAAAATCTAAGATAATGGTAGTCGATGACGAACAAAGGATGCGAAAAATCATCAATGATTTTCTTACCAAAGACGGCTTCAGCGTCGTTGAAGCATGTGACGGCGAAGAAGCACTCGATAAATTCTATGCAGATTCAGACATCGATTTAATACTTCTTGATATTATGATGCCAAAGCTTGACGGCTGGGGTGTTTTAAAAGAAATCAGAAAAGAATCCAAGGTTCCCATTATAATGTTGACTGCAAGAGGAGATGAATCCGATGAACTTTTGGGGTTCAATCTCGGAGTTGACGAATATATCACCAAACCTTTCTCTCCCAAAATTTTAGTTGCAAGAGTTGAAGCTGTGCTTCGAAGAACTCAGGGTGTCGGCTCAAAGGATATTCTTGAGACGGCGGGAATTGTTATGAACAAACTTACGCATGTTGTTACCGTTGACGGTAAGGCCGTAGAGTTTTCTTATAAAGAGTTCGAATTATTGGCTTATTTCCTTGAAAACGAAGGTATAGCTTTGCCCAGAGCCAATATATTAAACAATGTATGGAATTATGATTATTACGGCGAGGACAGAACCATCGATACTCACGTAAAGAAAATTAGATCCAAGCTTGGTGAGAAGGGCAAGTATATCAAAACAATATGGGGAATAGGATACAAATTTGAAACGGTCGATTAAAAAACAATTCGCTTTGATTATCATATTGATTCTTTCCGGCAATGTTATTCTTTGCGTGTTTTTAAACATCTTCTTTTTGAAGCAGTTTTATTTTGCAAACAAAAGAAGAAGCATTAACGAAGCATATAAACTTTTAAATCAGGCAAGTATTGAAAATAAACTGATGGATTCCGATTTCCATGAAAAGATGATTCTTCTTTGCGAAACTGCGGATTTGTCTATTATTGTTCTTGATAACAACTCCAATATAATTGCGTCGATTAAAAGTGATGACAGGAATCTTCTTTCGCAAATAAGCGATCCTTCATTTTCTTTTATCGATCATAATGATTCGGGTAATCTTCAGGTTAAAAGAATTCAGGACCTTTATTCCAACAACAAATATCTTGAAATGAAAGGCTATCTGGCCAATAATGAAGCGTTTCTTATAAGATGCGCCTATATTTCAGTTGAAGACAATGTTGCGATTTCAAACAAATTCATCTGTATTGTCGGCATTTTTGCCCTTTTTGTAGGCTGTATAGCCACCATGTTTATTACCAATCGTATTACAAAACCGATTGTAAGATTGACAGAGATATCTTCAAGAATGAAAAATCTTGATTTTGATGCCAAATTCGATTCTAACGGAGAGACAGAAATTGATGTTTTGGGAGAAAACATCAATGAACTTTCGGATAAACTCGAAAAAACAATTTCCGAACTTAAAACCGCCAACAATGAACTTCTTCGTGATATTGAGATTAAAGACAAAAACGAGGAGATGAGAAAAGAATTCCTCGCCAATGTCTCGCATGAATTAAAAACACCCATCGCTCTTATACAAAGCTATTCGGAAGGTCTTAAGGAAGGCATTATCGATGATGAGGAAAGCAGGGATTATTATCTTGACGTAATTATCGACGAATCTTACAGAATGAACAATCTTGTAAAAGAAATAATGACTCTGTCGGAGTTGGAATTCGGCAACAAACCTCTTGAAATCGAGAGATTTGATTTGGTAGAACTGATTAACAACAAGATAAGTTCAAATCAGATATTGCTTAAACAAAACGAGATAGAACTTGAATTTTACCATGATGACGAGCAGCTTTTCGTATGGGCGGATGAATTTAAGACAGAGGAAGTATTGGAGAATTATCTGTCCAATGCGATTCACTATTGCGAGGGTGAAAAACAAATAAAGATAAGTCTTTTGAAAAAAGAGGAGACCGTAAGAATAAATGTATTTAATACAGGCTCTAAGATAAACGATGAAGATGCCGACAGAATATGGGAAAAATTCTTTAAGGCCGACAGAGCGAGAAGCCGCGATTACGGCGGTACGGGCATCGGATTATCGATTGTAAAGGCGATAATGACTGCCATCAATATGGATTACGGATGCTCAAATGAAGAAAACGGAGTAAACTTTTATTTTGAATTACCGATAAAATAAAAAGAGTGTTTATTCTAATTGTGTAAAAGAGAATGAGATTATGAAGAAAAAGTATTTATTGATTTTAAGCACCGTACTGCTTTTACCCTTGTGTGCATGCTTAAACGCAATCCCGGAGCTTAGCGAAGAGGATGAGGCCAAAGTAGTAAGATATATGGCCGATGTTGTTTTGGCACATGACCAGAATTATCAGGCTAGGCTTCTCGATGAAGAAGAAAAGCAAAAAGCACTTGAGGAAGAAGCTTTCAAAGCGGAACAGCTTAAGAAAATAGAAGAAGAGGAAGTTAAGCTCAAGGAAGAAAAGGCAAAAAACAATACGCCGGACAATGTATCGACCAGTTTTGCCTCCAAATCATATTCTTCCGATGAGATTAACGATTATCTCGGAATTGACGGCGTTGAATTTGAATTTTCCGGAGAAGAGGTCGTAAATAAATATCCTCAAAACGATACAAGCGTAGGATTTGCTTTTACAGCATCGGATCAAAACAAACTGATGGTCGTTAAGTTTAATATAAGAAATGTATCTGCGGATAAGGTTTATGTGGACCTTGCTACCGTTAATCCCAAGTTCAGAGCATTGATTAATGACTCGGTCAAAGTAAATGCATCCAAGGTTCCGCTTGACGATGTACTTAACTTTTTTGAAGGCACGATAGAAGCGGGAGATGTGAAACAGGTAGTATTAATCTACGAGATTCCCGAGGACACTTCGATAGAAACTCTTGATTTAAGTCTTTCCGCTTTCGGAAAAGATGCCATCAAAATAAATCTTCAATAAAAACAAACCCCAAATGATTGATTTCATTTGGGGTTTTATAATGCCGGCGGCGGGACTTGAACCCGCACGTTGTTGCCAACAACAGATTTTGAGTCTGCCTCGTCTGCCATTCCGACACGCCGGCGAACAAAAGTATATTATCATAAATAAGAGACATATTCAAGGATTTTTATATAGTAAAAAAATGCTTTTTGTTGTAAAATTATAGGGTATGGACTAAGGAGAGAACATGAATTGTTATGAGTGTAAAAAAAGAATTAAAGACTTTCTTAATGATTCATTAAATTCCAAGACTTGCATCGAATTTATAGATCATGTCAGATCGTGTAAGGATTGCATGGAGGAATTGTCTATAGAGTTTTTGGTTAATGAAGGTTTAAAGCGCCTTGATACAGCCACTTCTTTCGATCTTGAAAGAGAACTTAACGATAAGATCAATCAATCCTATCAAAAAGCCAGATTTTACAAGAATTTTGCTTTTATATGCAGCATCGTGGTATTTCTGGCAGCTTTTCTTTTAGGACTCTTTTTATCCACATTATTCTCATATTAATCGGGTTCATTTATGGAAAAATTACTTCTTGTAGACGGCAACAGTATAATGAACAGGGCTTTTTACGGAGTTCCTGACCTTACCAACGTAAACGGATTGCATACCAATGCCGTTTACGGTTTTTTGAATATTCTTTTCAAATTTCTGGATGAAGAAAAGCCCGACTATCTTGCAATAGCATTTGATCTTCATGCACCCACGTTCAGGCATAAACTCTACGACGCTTACAAAGGAACCAGAAAAGGAATGCCCGATGAATTAAGAGAACAGGTGCCTTATATAAAGAATCTCGTAAAAGAGATGAATATAAAAACTCTTGAACTTGAAGGCTTTGAAGCGGACGATCTTTTGGGAACCATGGCCAAGAAAGCTCAAAAAGAAGGTATTGAAGTATCGCTTTTATCCGGCGACAGAGATCTTCTTCAGATTGCGGATGAGCACATCAAAATAAGAATTCCAAAAACCATTAAAGGGCAGACAACAGTTGAGGATTATTATCCTTCGGACGTTTATGACAAATATAATGTTACTCCCATTGAATTTATCCATATGAAAGCTCTTATGGGCGATTCATCCGATAATATTCCCGGAGTTCCTAAAATCGGCGAAAAAACAGCTGCCGAACTTATAGTAAAATACCATTCGCTTGATAAGATTTACGAATCGCTTGAAGAGATTTCAAAAAATGCGATAAGAACGTCTTTGGCGGAAAATAAGGATCTTGCGTATCTTTGCCTTAAGCTTGCGACTATTGAAATCAATGCGCCCGTGGAATTTGACAGGGATGAACTAAAAAATGTAATTACATATTCCGAAGGCGGCTACAATATTTTAAAAGAATTGGGCCTTAAAACCTACATTAAAAAATTCGAAGACAACATGAGCGCGGAAGCCAAATCCGTTGAATTCGAAGAGGTTTCTGTAGTTGTAACAGATAACATAGAATCTTTGATTGATTTACTTAAGAAAGAAGATATAAAGGATGTTGCTTTTCAAAAAGGAATGTTTGGCTCCATGGCGGCTTTTTCGGATAAATATTTCTTTATTCCGGCAACGCTTGATGTTTATCCTTTAATCAAATATATACTTTTTGAATCAAATATTACTTTGGTTTCTCATAAAGCATCGGATTTATATGATATTTTAGATGAAAAGGATTTAAAGGCCTCAAGCGAAAAGATTACGGGCAATATATTTGCTCTTGATATCGCCGCTTATATTATCAATCCTTTGAACAATTCATATACGATTGACGGTTTGCTTTCAGATTATCTCGGACTTTCCGTCGCCGCCGAACCTTCGTCGGAAAAAGACATGGCAAAGGTTTTATTCGGGTTTTTGAATTTAAAAAAGGAACTTGATGAAAGACTGGTTCAATCCGATCAAAAAGAATTGTTTAAAAAGATAGAAATGCCTTTGACTCTCGTCCTTTATGAGATGGAAAAGGCAGGAATCAGAGTAGATAAAGCAGGTCTAAAAAAATACGGCGATGAATTGAATGTATCAATTGCTTCTTTGGAGAAAAAGATTTACGAACAGGCCGGAGAAGAATTCAATATTTTATCTCCGAAACAGCTTGGCGTTATTCTTTTCGAAAAGATGAATATGCCTTATTCAAAGAAAACAAAGACAGGTTATTCCACATCGGCGGATGTTCTCGAAAAGCTTTCGGCTGAATATCCTTTTGTATCCGATATTCTTGAATACAGAGCATTAACGAAACTTAATTCCACATATGCGCAGGGGCTTTCCGATGCAATATCTGATGACGGAAGAATACATTCACATTTCCTTCAGACAGTAACCGCTACCGGAAGAATATCTTCAGCCGAGCCTAACTTACAGAATATTCCGATAAGAACTCAGCTTGGAAGAGAACTTCGAAAAGTTTTCATTCCCGATAATGACAGTATTTTTGCTGATGCGGATTATTCACAGATTGAATTAAGAATTCTTGCACACCTTGCAGATGATGATGTTTTAATCGATGCTTTTAATTCCGGTAAAGACATTCATTCGCTTACCGCTTCGAAGGTGTTTAATGTTCCTATCGATCAGGTAACGTCTGCGCAAAGAAGAGCGGCGAAAGTCGTTAACTTCGGTATAATTTACGGAATGTCTTCATTTTCTCTCGGACATGATCTTGAAATATCCAGAAAAGAAGCTGAGAAATACATTAAAGAATATTTCGAAGGATATCCGAAGATTAAAGCATACCTTGACGGCTGTGTGGAAAGTGCTTCAAAGAACGGTTATTCCTTAACTTCGTTTTTAAGAAGAAGACCTATTCCGGAACTTAAGGCGTCACAGTTCATGCAAAGAGAATTCGGCAAAAGAGTTGCCATGAATGCACCGATTCAGGGTACCGCAGCCGATATCATGAAGATATCGATGATAAATGTCAGGGATTCGCTTGTAAAGAATAATCTTAAATCAAGAATTCTCATTCAGGTTCATGACGAACTATTACTTGAAGTAAAAAAAGATGAAAAAGAGGCAGCATGCAGGATTCTTAAAGAAGAGATGGAAAATGCATGCAAATTATCCGTTCCGCTTACAGTCGAATTGAATGTCGGAGATAATTGGTATGAGACCAAATAATGTATTTGTGATTGGAATAACCGGAGGAATCGGCTCCGGCAAATCACTTGTTCTTGATTATCTTAAAGAAAAATACAACTGCCTTTTGATAAAAGCCGATGACATCGGCAATGAAGTCAAACTTAAAGGCAGGGAATGCTACAACGATATCGTAAATCTTTTGGGAAAAGACATACTCGGAGAAGACGGTGAAATAATCAAAAGCAGAATGGCCGATAAAATCTTTTCCGATGAGCGATTGATAGAAGAAGTGAACGCAATCATTCATCCTGTGGTAAAAAAAGTAATATCACAAAAAATTGATGATGATAAAGGCAATCATAAATTTATTGTCGTGGAAGCTGCACTCCTTATTGAAGCATCTTATTTTGATTTGTTTGACGAAATCTGGGTAATAGATGCCAAAAAAGAAATCAGAATCAAAAGACTGATGGAATCGAGAGGTTATTCACTAAAGAAGTGCGAGGATATAATAGCTTCTCAAAACGATGTTGATTATTATTGTTTACAGAGCGAAAAATATATAAAAGATAATCCAAAGACGGATTATAAAGGGATAAAAATTATTCAGAATAACACAAGTATCCGAGATCTGACAGATAAGGCAGATAAGGTTATGGAGGATATCAATGGGCGCATCTGAAAACACAAAAGAAGGTCTGGTTTTCGGCCTTGATATAGGTACGCGTGCGGTAGTCGGTGTAGTCGGCTACAGAGAAAAAGAAAAATTCATAGTAAAAGCGATTGAGTCAATGGAGCATGATACCCGTTCCATGCTTGACGGTCAGATTCATGATATAGAGAGAGTTGTAGGCACCATTAAAGCGGTTAAGGAAAAACTTGAAAAGAAGTGCAAGATCACTCTCAAGGATGTCTGTATTGCTGCCGCAGGAAGAGTTTTAAAGACTGAGAATGTGCATGCAGAGATAGTTTACAATGACGAAACGCTTATTTTGGATGAGCATATTTTCGACCTTCAGTCAAAGGGCGTGGAAGAAGCATATAAGAAATTCCAAAATGAAAATGATTCTTTGGAAAAGTATTACTGTGTCGGTAAGAGCGTCGTTAAATATTACATGAACGACATCTTCATGATGAATCTTTTGAATCATAAGGCGAAGAAAATATCTGTCGACATGATCTGCACCTTCCTTCCTTACGATGTGGTGGAAGGCTTAAATACAGCCGTCGAGATGGCGGGCCTTTCCGTATGCAATCTGACCCTCGAGCCCATAGCGGCTATTGAAGTTGCAATACCCGAGAAATTCAGAATGCTTAATATCGCACTTGTTGATGTCGGAGCAGGTACAAGCGATATCTGTATTACAAAAGACGGCTCGGTTACCGCATACGGCATGATTCCCGTTGCCGGAGATTCCCTTACGGAGATTATCGCAAACTACTGTCTTGTTGAATTCAACGAAGCCGAGAAAATCAAAAAAGGCATTGAAGACAGCGAAGAAGTTGAATATGAAGATATACTCGGAATCAAATCAACCATAACCAGAAAAGAAGTACTCGATATTCTTGATTCACACATAAAAGAAATGACCAAGATGGTTTCGGATGAAATCATCAGACTTAACGGCGGCAATAAAGTCGGTGCGATTTTTGTAGTCGGAGGCGGCGGAAGAATCGAAGGTTATACACAGTCGCTTGCAGAGATTCATGACATCCAGGTTAACCGTGTCGCTTTAAGAGGCGAAGAGGTTATGGGTAAGATTGAATTTAAAGACAATTCCGTTAACAAGGATTCGCTTATTGTCACACCTCTTGGTATATGCCTTCATTTTTACGAAGAAAACAATTCGTTTATTAATGTATCTTTAAATGATGACAGATTAAAACTTTACGATAACGGCAATGTAACCGTTGTTGATGCCGTTATGCAGATAGGTCTTGATAATAACGCTTTATTCCCGAGAAGAGGAGATTCTCTTGATTTTACGTTAAACGGCGAACCCAAGAGTATCAAAGGAGAACTCGGAGAACCATGCGTTGTTTATCTTAATTCCGAACTTACCAATCTTCATGCCGTACTTCATGCCAACGATTTTATCAAGCTCATTCCTTCAACCAAGGGAGAAAAGGGCAGTGTTACGCTCGGCAAATTAAATAAAGGCAATACAAAACTCAATATCGTTGTCAACAGGATGAATGTAACTCTTCCGAATCTTTGTACGGTTAACGGAGAGATAGCCGTTGATTCCTATAAGATTCAGGATGATGATGACGTTGAAGTACTTGATTATCTGACGGTGGCACAGGTTTTGGAACTTATGGATATCACCTTAACGGATAATCAATATGTTACCGTCAACAATTCACCTGCAGATGCTGATACAAAAGTATATTCAAGATTTGATGTTGAAATCCATGAAAAGGGAGAGATGACTTATGCGGATCTTCCCGAGGATGAAAATGCCAAATCCGAAGATTCGGAAAATAAAGAAACAAAAGAATCCGACAAAGAAACAAAAACAAATGCATCCGATATCTTAAACAAAACCATCAATGTTGTCGTTAACGGTGAAAATATCGTTTTAAACAACAAAGAGTCGTATGTATATGTTGATGTTTTCGACCATATCGATTTTGACTTGTCAAAGCCTCAGGGTGAAGGCATAGTCACACTTATAAACGGCAGATCAGCTGATTTCCTTGAAGAATTAAAGGACGGCGATGTCGTTGAAATTTACTGGAAGGAAAAGCAGAAATGAGAATTACCGCGTTAGCTTCGGGAAGCAGCGGAAATTGTATATATGTAGGTGACGACAATACGCATATTCTTATCGATGTCGGTATTTCGGCAAAGGCTGTTGAAGAAGGATTAAACGATCTTGATTTGACACTGAGTGACATCGATGCAATATTGCTTACGCACGAACATTCCGATCATATTAAAGGACTGGGAGTTCTTGAAAGAAAAAAAGAAATACCGATATACGCCTCGATGGGTACGATAGAAGGGCTTTATTCGGCAAAGGGACTCGGAAGCTTTAATACGGATTGCATTAAATCTTTAAGGGATCTTTCTCCCTTGCGAATAAATGATTTTACTTTTTACCCGCATCCGGTAAGTCACGATGCGAATGAACCTCTTTGCTTTTCTTTTAAGAATTCCGGGAAAAATGCAGCGGTTGTAACAGACCTTGGGTGTTTTAACGAAGAATTGATCGATTCTTTCGGCAAGCTTGATTTTATTTTTGCCGAAGCAAATCATGATATAAGAATGCTTCAACTTGGGCCTTATTCTTATCCTTTAAAGCAAAGAATTTTATCCGATAACGGACATTTATCCAACGAAGCATGCGGAAGATTCATTTCCAAATTGCTAAACGATGATATTAAAGGTATAATGTTAGGGCATTTAAGCGACAAGAACAATCTTCCGGATCTCGCTTATGAAGCGGTAAAGGTGGAAATAACAATGTCCGACACGAAATATGACGGACTCGATTTTCCGATATATGTCGCAAAAAGAAACGAATTATCAAAGGTCGTAGACCTTTAAATATATACTAAGGAGCAAAACAATGAAGAAAACGATCATTACCGTTGTAGGAAAAGACGGAGTAGGAATCATAGCCAAAATCTGTACTTATCTTGCAAATAACCATATCAATATCGAGGATATTTCACAAACCATCACCGGCGGATTTTTCAACATGATGATGATTACCGATATGAATGCTGCTTCCAAACCTATCGGAGATATCTCTGATGAGCTTACTCAGATCGGCGAGGAAATCGGCGTTGTTATCAAATGCCAGAGAGAAGAAATTTTTGATTCAATGCACAGAATTTAATTCGGACTTTAAGGAGATTAATTTATTATGATTAATATAAACGAAGTGTCCGAAACAAATGAGATGATTGAAAAGGAAAACCTTGACGTAAGAACAATTACCATGGGTATTTCCCTTCTTGACTGCATTGATTCGGATTTGGAAAAAGTTAAGAAAAAAATATATGACAAGATTTATACAAAAGCGAAAGATCTTGTCAAGACCGGTAAGGAGATTGAAAAGGAATTCGGTATTCCCATTGTAAATAAAAGAATTTCCGTAACTCCGATTTCTCTTATCGGTGCTGCTTCATGCAAAACAACATCCGATTTTGCTTCGATAGCCACTGTTCTTGATGATGTTGCAAAAGAGGTGGGAGTCAATTTTATCGGTGGTTATTCGGCGCTTGTTTCAAAAGGAATGACGCCTGCGGAAGAACTGCTTATCAAATCCATTCCCGAAGCTTTGTCAAAGACTGACAGAGTATGTTCTTCGATTAATCTCGGTTCCACCAAGACAGGCATTAACATGGATGCCGTTAAGCTGATGGGGGAGATTATTAAAGAAACTGCCGAATATACAAAAGAAGCTGATTCACTGGGTTGTGCAAAACTTGTTGTTTTCTGCAATGCACCTGATGACAATCCTTTTATGGCAGGTGCTTTCCACGGTGTCACTGAAGCCGATTGTATTATAAATGTCGGTGTATCGGGGCCCGGTGTTGTAAAGACAGCTCTTGAAAAGGTAAGAGGCAAGGATTTTGAGATTCTTTGCGAGACAATAAAAAAGACAGCTTTTAAGGTAACCAGAGTCGGTCAGCTTGTTGCAAAAGAAGCATCGGAAAGACTCGGGGTTCCTTTTGGCATAGTGGATTTATCGCTTGCACCCACACCTGCAATCGGAGATTCGGTAGCAGATATTCTTTGCGAGATCGGCCTTGAACATGCTGGAGCACCGGGAACCACAGCAGCACTTGCACTTTTAAACGATCAGGTTAAGAAGGGCGGTGTTATGGCTTCTTCCTACGTAGGCGGATTAAGCGGTGCGTTCATTCCCGTATCCGAAGATCAGGGTATGATTAATGCGGTTGAAGCAGGAGCTTTGACAATTGAAAAGCTTGAAGCAATGACATGTGTCTGCTCGGTAGGCCTTGATATGATTGCAATTCCCGGCGATACAAAAGCCACAACGATTTCCGGTATTATAGCAGACGAGCTTGCAATCGGCATGGTTAACCAAAAGACTACAGCAGTCCGTATTATTCCGGTTATCGGAAAGGGAGTCGGAGAAACAGTTGAATTCGGCGGATTGCTCGGACATGCACCTATTATGCCTGTTAATAATTATTCCTGCGATGCTTTTATAAACAGAGGCGGAAGAATTCCCGCGCCTATTCATTCATTTAAAAATTAATGAATTTGTAAATAAATGCATTAAAGATAACACATTAGATTTTTTAAATTGTTCATTAAACAATATATTATTATGAAATAAAACAAAAAAACGCTGATACATTCAGCGTTTTTTTGTTTGTATAAATATTTCTGTTAATACTGTATTTCGATATTTTGTTTTGCTTTGTATTTATTCAATAATAACGATTTCTCTTGAAAATTCCGATACAGTCGGTATCGAGAATTTTTCGGAAACGATTGTATCGTAGATATGTGCTGCCTGAATGTCGGTTTCAAGCATTTCCATTCCGATCGGAGTAAGCTGATGTCTTGCATCTGCAAGCTTTGATATCAATGGAATGGAAGCTTTGGATTTAAGCGCACTTAAAAGTTCATTTGATGATTTTCTGAATCCAAGCATTCTTGCGTAGAAAATATATCCTTCTTCTTTGTATTTTGCCATCGATTCTTTCTTGATGTTTAAAAGAATATGTAAAAGATTTCTTGCGACTCTTACATAAGTGATGTCTTTGCTCTTTAACAATTCGCAAAACTGGGAATAAGAATCGTATTTGCCGAGATTCTTTATTATCTTTGCACTGAAATCAGGTGAAATATCAAGATATTCCTCATATCCCTTACCCTCATCAAGCAATAATTTGTATTTAAGGATGGAAGAGATGTCTTTGTTTAATACAGGGAATGTCTTGTTGTATTGTTCCTCGAGCAATTTGTATACATGGAAAGGAACCTGGCTTCTGACATTTTCAAGTTCTCCGGTTTCTTCAAGGGAAGAGCGGATAGCAAGAGACGAACAGATCGGATTATCCATCATTCTGTCATGATAACCTGCGCCGATTCTTAAATTCGTAACGGGAATCGCACTGCAATCAAATTGCTTAAGAGCCCTTATATATTCGAATCCCAATATATTATTGGGATAATTCATTGCTTCTACATGAGAGTAGGAGTTGGGTATTGCTTCTTCCACGGCTCTTACTCTTGCAATGGGATAGGAGATTCCTTCCTTTACGAGATTATGAATAAAACTTGAAATTTCTTTTTTACGATTGATTAAAACATCTGCAATATCGGTAAGAATTCTTATATCGCCGCATTCGCTTCCGAATACAAGATAATCCACGATACCGAGATTTTTGATAAGATTGATTGCGCCCGATGCAAAATATTCCGCACTTGAACACGAATAATATAGCGGAAGCTCTATTACGAGATCCGCACCTGCATTTAATGCCATTCTGGTTCGACTGTATTTATCAATAACGGCGGGAACACCGCGCTGTGTAAAATCACCGCTCATTATAACGATAATAAAATCGGCACCTGTTAGTTGCTTGGCTTTTTTGATTTGAAATTCGTGACCGTTGTGTAACGGGTTATATTCTGCAATAATAGCAGCGACTTTCACTTTTTTATTCCTCTATAATCTCATCAAATTCCTGTGTGTCGAGATACTCGTCAAAAGCATCTGCGACAGCTTCATATTCATCATCGTCGTCTATATGAATAAGTTCCGGCTCTTCGTTGGGGTCACTCGGATTTTCTTTGTATCCGTATAACCATACATCGCCGTATAAATCATCATCTTCATCAACCATGGGAAGAAGAGCTATATAATCCTTGCCGTTTACCTCGAGAATTGTAATAATCGTACATTCAACCGAAGTACCGTCATCAAGGTCTATAGTTACGCTCATTTCCTCATCGGGAGTTTCGTTAAGATTGCCCATAATTAACCTCCGTGCAAACAAATATATTTTAACATACTTTAAAAAAATTACAAATAAGTTTATAATGATAAGGTCTATATTTGTGTGCTTATTTCAAAATTTTTATTTATTTGTCATAGAGTAGACCATTTTGATTTTGGAGAATGTATGAACGAAAGAGAAATTCAGGCATTTATGAAGAAGCTGTCGACTTTGATGTACATCAGCTTCGCGATTTGGATTGTCATTGTTATTATGCAGTTTTTTATAGGAATCATTACAGTCTTTTTCGGATACGGAATCGGAACTTTGATTCTTATGGTTTACAATCTTGTGGGCTGCATAAGATATTATAAAAACATCGAAATCATTAAAAACTATTCGACTAAAGTTGAAGCAGGATATTGCGTGACATATTTTGAAAAATCTATTCCCATGTGCTGGATATTCATGTTTGTCAATCTGGTTCTCGGCGGATTCATAGGATTTGTCGGAAACCTTTACGATTTGATAATTGCCTATTATGTTAAAGGCAAGAAGGGTGAGCTCTTAATGCCCGTTTCGGATCCGA
>Ga0129307_1000261_pt1 | contig 91659 bp, 75 predicted proteins | sample P1105metagenome_FD_94437 | JGI IMG/M metagenome (GOLD analysis project Ga0129307, IMG submission 94437) | Capybara group fecal microbial communities from Wisconsin, USA - P1105 metagenome | ecosystem: Host-associated > Mammals > Digestive system > Large intestine > Fecal | place: USA: Wisconsin...
GTTGAGGCAAGTTGAAAACCAGTAAAGTTAAATACAGCCAGCAACAATGCTGGCTGTAAAAATATAAATAAAGTGACCTAATTTTCGATGGCCTTTTGACCTAAAATTGGGTTGACATATACAGTTCTATCAGATAATATCGCCCGATAAATTCTTGCGGAGGATAAAGTAATGAATTTTTTAAAGGAATAGAAGGGAGTAAATTTATGAATAGTATAATAAAGAAATGTTTATCGTTTATAATAATATTTGCTTTAATATCATCTAATTTGACGCCAGTAAATGCGAGTAATTCAAAGAAAATTGTCGTAAAAAAGGTAGCTGTAAAACCAATTGAAAGCGCTGTAAAAGTTAAGGTTAAAATTAGTAATAGATACAAGAAAAAAGATATAACATATGGTGAAGAGTTTTATGTTTCTAAAAAAGATGGTAATAAATGGAAGAAAATAAACTGGTCAGATGAATATGGATTTAATGATGTGGAAAATGTGATTGCTCCTAAAAAAAGTATAAAAAAAGTTTTTACTATAAATCAAGAATATTTAAGCGAAAAACTAGTGAAGAATAAGATATATAAGATAGTGTTCAAAATTTCAGGTCATAAAAAAAGCGTGAAATTCAAGATTAAATAGATGAAGTAAGAGCGTTATATAACATTGCCGTTAAGCGGTATTAATCTTAGGATATGTGTTTAAGTTTAAAGGAACTGGTTTACCAGTTCCTTTTTTGTATTTTTTTGTCATATTTTAAATGGGGATTATGGTATTTCGTTTGAAAAAGAAACTGGAGAAGAGGAAATATTAGCGGATAGATTTGCTGAAGATAGTTTGATCCCAAAAGAAGAGTATGCTAGATTTATTGAACAAAATAAATTCGATTTAGGAACAATTCGTAAGTTTGCAAGAAAAATTAATAGAAATCCAGGTATAGTGTTAGGAAGACTGCAAAATGATGGGTATGTTGATTATAACGATTGGACACTAAAATCATTAAGGAAAAAATATCAGATAGTAAAGAGATGAAAATAAAGTCATTGACTAGGGGTGAGATTTAAGATATAATTCATATAATTGAATTGTGTTAAGCGATTTGAAGATTGATATGGAGAAACATGATGACAATAAGCGAAAGAATATTTGATAGATTGAAGCAGCTTTCTATGACACAAAAGGAATTTGCTGAGAAGACAGGTATACAGCAGAGTACTATTAGCGAATGGAAGAAGAATAAAACAAATCCTTCATCTGATAAGATACTTTCAATTTGCAGAGTGTTGGATGTTACGCCTGAGTGGTTGCTTTCGGGTGTGGATCCGGCGGCGAGTCGTAGTAAGAATCATAGGTATTATACGGTTGACGTTGATACGGATACTGGTGTCTTGGTTACGGAGTTTAATAAGTTAGAGAAGTCACAGAGGGATAGAATTCTTGGTTATGTGGCTGCATTTGCTTCAATGAAAAAGGATAAATAATTATGTGATTTGTTTTAGATAATATATATTTTTTTGTTTTAAAATTCATATAATTGAATAATTTTAATAAATATGAAGGAGAATAGATATGAGTCGTAAATTAGCAAGTATACAAAGGATATATGAGGTAGAACCTATTGAGGACGCAGATAAGATTGAATTGGCGCGAGTTTTGGGTTGGCAGTGTGTTGTGAATAAGGGGGTGTTTAAACCTATGGATTTGGGCGTTTACTTTGAAATTGATTCTTTTCTTCCTATTCGCCCAGAGTATGAGTTTTTGCGTTCTATGTGTTATAAAAAGTCGGATATAATGGGAGAGGGGTTTAAACTTCGTACACAGAGGTTTCGTGGCCAGATTTCTCAGGGGTTGTTGCTTCCAATAAATCTGTTCCCTGAAATACCAGAAGATGCTACAGTTGGGATGGATGTTACAGATATTCTTGGGGTTAGAAAGTGGGAAATAGAGGAAAAGGCAACGACTGGTGGTACTGTTGTGGGTACATTGCCTTATGATATACCACATACGGATGAGATACGTGTGCAGGCTGAGCCAGAGTTGATAAAGGCATTTGCTGGGATTGAGTATTATATTTCTACTAAGATGGATGGTTCTTCACATTCTATTGGTATTGATGAGAATGGTTTTCATGTTACAGGACATAATTTTGAATATAAGGATGATGGAAAGTGTTCATTTTATAATCTTATTAAGGAGCGTAGATATCAGGAAATATTAGAGGAATTTGTGAGGAGGAATAATCTTAAAACTATAACGATTCAAGGAGAATTGTGTGCTCCGGGTATTCAGAGAAATAGACTAAAACTGAGTAAGCCAGAGTGGTATGTTTTTACAATTAGGGAAAATGGGAAAAGGGTTGGATTAAGGAGAATGCAGGAAGTGTGCAATAAGTTGCAGATGGAGATGGTGCCAATTGAAGAAGTGGATTTTGATTTGCCATCGAAATATTCGACGGTTGAGTCTTTGCTTGATCGAGCGGATGGTAATTATCCATGTGGAACGAAGAAGGAGGGGATTGTAATTCGTCCTACTGAGCCTGTTTATAGCGAATTAATTAGTGCGGCACTTTCTATGAAGGTTGTGAATAATAAGTATTTGCTGAAGAATGAAGCGTGATGGGAAAATAAGTAAAGGAGAAGGTCGTTATGTATGGATTTGAATGATGTGGTAAACAGAAAAAATAAGGTTATTGAAAAAGTTGATAATTATATTGAAGAGTTAATTAATAATGATGGGAATAAAAATACAAATAAAGCTAGTATATTTTCGTATTGGTTAGAAGATTATATTAGTTTTTTAGAAGCAGAAAAAACATTTAAACCAGAAAAGTTAAAACGATATAAAAGAGGAGAGGTGATAAAAGTTCATTTGGGATATAATGTTGGTAGTGAGGAAGGCGGATTACATTATTGTATAGTTGTTGAAAAGAATAACTCATTATATTCGCCAGTTATTACTGTTGTTCCGCTGACATCGGTAAAAAAGAAAACAGATTTGAGTTCGTTGAGACCAAGTTCTATTTATTTAGGTGATGAGATATATACAAATCTATATTCAAAATTACGGACATATATCAATTCGGCTTATGAACAATTGGATGGTTTAAAAGACTTACAGAATCAATTTGATGAAAATATAAATAGTTTGAATAGTCGTAAAACGTTACTAAGTAAAATTATTAGAGCAGAGAAAGATATATCTGTGGCAGAAAATATAAAAAATGAAATTGATAAAATGAAACAGGGTAGTATTGCGTTGGTTAATCAAATTACTACAATTAGTAAAATACGTATTTATGATCCAAAAGGAAGGAGAGGAGTGTTAAGTGACATTAGAATATCTAATGAAAAACTTGATTTGATTGATAGAGCAATTATTGATAAATTAACAAAGTAGATATTGACATATATTGTACGAATCGATATAATTGAAACACATAGCCATTAACTGGCACGAGGAAGACATAGTTCTTTACGAACAGAAGGGTTACTTGTTGCAACAGGTAACCCTTTACTAGATTAATTAGATTAATTGGGGGAATAAGAAGGAGGTATAAACTATGGATTACATTATTGAAGATGAAAGAATATATGCAGAGGATGAGACTGGAAAGGTGATTTGTGAGATTGATTTTCCACGTACTGCAGAGGGTGTTTCAACTATTACTCATACATGGACTGATGAGTCTTTAAGAGGCCAGGGGATTGCTAAGGATCTTTACAATATGGCCGTTGAAAAGATTAGAGGTAGAGGGGAAAGAGTTGAAGCTACTTGTTCTTATGCTTTGCATCAACTTGAAAAGGAGAACTAAAAAAGATAATAAGAAAATTGGAGAAGTAGATTTTTGGAAGTGAAAATGGGGGTTTTTATATGAATATTGAATTAACAAATCTGCAGAGGACCATTATAGGAGTTTTTCTGTTGGCTATTTTGGGAGCGGTTATCGGATGGGTTTATGAAATGCTTTTTTACAGGATTGATCAGGGGCGCTTTATCACAAGAGGTCACGGATTTGGACCTTGGCTACCAATTTATGCATTTGGTGCGTTGGGTTTAACTATAATGGTGTTAAATAAGGAACTTAATTTGATTCAGTTATTTATTTTTTCTGTAATTGGCTCCGGCGTTCTTGAATATGCCACAGGTTGGGTTTTGTATAACTGTTTTGGTGGTGTGAGACTTTGGGATTATAATGTTGAGATATGGAACTGGGGAAATATTAATGGCTATGTGTGCGCCAGATCTGTCTTAGTATTTGGTGTGTTTGGCTGCATCTTTGGTGCATTAATTGTTCCAAAATTTATGGATGTAGTGGCAAATGCCAATGCAAATATATTGGTTGCAGTATCCTCAGTTCTTGCAATTGTTGTAGGTGCAGATGTTATTTATGGATATATAATTAAATCGTTTATAAATGGAGGGTTATGATAGTAATAAGCTAACAAAACATGCTTTTACGTATGTTTTGTTAGCTTTTTTTATGTAATATCAAGGAAATTATTTTATCGGCATAAGTGGAGACCAATTTAATCCATCATCCGGTGCTGCATCTTCGCTATCCATGGAGGACGAATCATTTGTAGAGTTATTAGAATCTGTTGAATTGGTTGTGTTATCGGAAGTTTTAGAATCATCAGAATTATTAGTGCGGTTGGTATTATCTAAATCATCAGAATTATTGGTCTTTTTATTGTGTTGCTTTGATGACTGGTTGCCGGATGCATCAGAATCATTATCGCTATTTTTGAAATCGGAAGTATTTGTATTAGTGCTGTTATTCTTATTAGAAGTATTATTATCTTCTTTACCGGAACCGTTATTATTGTTAGTGTTATAATTCTTCTTATCAGATTCGTTACTATTATTATTGTTCAAATAGTTATTAGTAGTATTTTCTTTGCCATCAGATATTGTTTCAGTATCATTTTCTATACTTGGGTTATCTATAACTGTATTTTCAAAAACAGATTCTTTTAGTTGTGACGAGCTTTCTGCTTCAGATTTTTGTTTGTTGTATTTTTTGCAACCTGCGTATATGGTTATGGTAAGGCATATAAAAAGTAAAAAAGTAATTATTTTTTTCATTGCTATCCTCTTAAATTTTATAATTTACATTGAGTTTATCACGATATTCAAAAAAAGAAAAGTGATGTAAAAAATATTGTAATTCATATAGAAAAATACATATATTTTTTGTTCTTGAATAATAATATAATCAATTAAAATTGTGCGTGAAAAATTTATATTGATTGAAGAGGACGGTAAAAAAATATGATTGGAGGAACATATGGTTAGGAAAAAAGGAAAAAAGATTTTGTCGGTTCTACTTGCATTTATGCTTTCGCTTCCAATGAATACCGGACTTGGCAAAGAGGGTTCTAAAGTTATGGCAGATACTTCTACGTTCGAGGATTTAAATCAAAGTGAGATTGTTGAAGCCATGGGCGCGGGATGGAACCTTGGTAATCAGTTAGAGGCAAGTAATAATGGAGTGCCAAGCGAAACTGCATGGGGGCTCCCGACTATTACTAATAGTATTTTTAAAGCAGTAAAGAAGGCGGGATTTAATACGGTTAGAATTCCGGTTTCGTATCTAAGCTACATTGAGGAAGATTCTTCTGCTCAATATGGTTATTCCATTAATGATGCATGGATGGCAAGGGTTAAAGAAGTAATTCAAATGGCCATCAATAATGATTTATATGTTATTACCAATATGCATGGTGATGGATATAATTCAGTTACAGGAGGATGGCTTTTATGTAACAACACTTCTGCCCAAAGTACCATTGTAAATAAGTACAGAGCTTGCTGGCAGGATATTGCCAATAATCTTAATGAATTTGATGAGCATCTGATTTTTGAATCCATGAATGAAGAGTTTGATGGCAGTAATTATACTACTTATGTATCGTCATATTATGACAATATTATGACATATAACCAGGCATTTGTGGATACGGTTCGCGCTACCGGTGGCAATAATGCAAAGAGATGGCTTTTGGTTCCGGGATGGAATACAAATATTGATTGTACGGTTGATTCATATTTTAATCCACCAACTGAAAGTTCTCTATGTACGGCAAGTGGTAATCGTATTATGATTTCTGTACATTTTTATGATCCATATAATTTTACGGATGGTACAGGTCAGACTACATGGCCGGCTTCTAACGAATGGGCAACGGAAACCTATATAAAAGGACAGTTTACAAAGTTAAAGAATCGTTTTACATCAAGTGGTTATCCGGTTGTCATTGGTGAATATGGTGCTGCTGAATCTTCAGGTAGTGAGTATAAAGATCAGACCAGTAGAGTTAATTGGACCAATCTTTTATGTAATTGTTCAAAGAACAATGGTTGCGTTCCTGTATGGTGGGACAATGGTTATGGATTCTCGCTATTTAATAGAAGTGGTGGTACGGTTGCAAGTACCAATGCCCAGGAGATTATTGATACGATTATGGGGATTTATACCCAAAGTAGTAGTATTCCGCCTACCGGTCTTTCCACGGAAACTTCCACATTGGTTTGGACGGGTACTGCGGTAGGATCTACAGATTGGGGATATAATAATTATTCAATAAATACCAATTCTGATTCTGATTTTGATTTGGAGATGGTTAATGATATGGTGTTTAGATTAAAGAACCTGCCGGAATTTATAGAGGATACTGAGTGTACCATAACGGTTACTTCGACTAATTCAGATGCATCTGATTATAATAGGTTTGAAATTCTGGATTCCGCATGGCAATCTTTAAGTGGAAGTTATTATAATGAGTCAACTTCAGTTATTTCAGCAACAGTATCTGATACTGAAATTGCAGGAGTTTTAATTGCTGTAGGTGATAATCAAAATAGAACTATAACAAGAATTGAAATAGATTACGAAACCTATATGATAAAGTATATTCAGACTGCAACTGAGTCTGATGGTACATGGCACTGCAGATTTATAAAAATGCTTCCTAAGTCTGAACTTAAATCTGCCGACTATGTAAGATTTACTTTTGTTTATGGTAAGGAGATTACCAGGGATGTAACCAAGTATTATTCATCAATATCTGATGGAACTAATATTATTAGTGCTCCTGATGGGTATGGATTTGTAATTTATACAATTAAAAACATACCGTCTTCTATGAGTGTCGGTGATATTACTTTTGATGCGGCAGTTAATTAATGTAGGTGAAAGGAATTGATATGATGAAGAAAATATATGATACTCCTGAGATAAGTATAGTTAAGTATGAAATGGTAGAAGAAATAACAACGATAGATAGCGGTAATTATAATAAAGGATTGATTGATGACCCTGATAGTGAAGACTTTAGTGAGTTGTTTAAATAAATAATAAGATAGTTAAAAGTAGCAGGCTAACAAAACATGATTTAAAAAATGTTTTGTTAGCCTTTTTTAATTTTTTTAAAAAAACTGTTGACAAGAAAAATCCTTTGTGATATTCTTACTACGACAGAAGTAGTACGACAGCCGTTGCAACGCAAGACATAGCAACGACAGACATTGCAATGACAGGCAAAGTAACGACAGGTGATGTAACGGGTGTCATAGTAAAATATGTATACCAAGAAATAAAAAGAGAAGACAACAGAAAAGTATACGATAAAGAAAAACTGTCGGGGTAGAAAAGAAATTATCAAAAACAAGGAGGAATCATGAAAGTATTTATAAGGTACATCAGGAGAAATATGTTGGAGAAGAAAGGGCGACTTGCTTTGTTGATTTTTTCAATCATGCTTAGCTGTGCGCTTATGATTGTAAGTTTAGGTCTTATAGATGTAATATTTGACAGTTTCACAGCTCCTTTGAAAAAAGCTGCCTGTGGTAAGGATATAAGTATTACATCATCTACGGAAGAACCTTTCTTTAAGGCGAGCGATGTTAATGAAAAGGGGATTAAGGATCTGGAAGGTGAGCTTGTCATGACCAGTGTCATTGAAGACGAGGATGAGATGATTTATGCAAACCTTCGTGGTAAGGAAGAATTGAGCACTGATATGATTAAGGGTGAGTTTAATTCTTCTAAAGATAAAACTTGCGTTATTTCAAAGCGAATCGCTGATGATAATAGCTTAGAGGTTGGAGATTACTTAGAAGTAATTGTTGCAGGTACTAAGGAAAGATTAAAGGTAAGTGGTATTGCAACAACGGATGGAATCTTTTACAACGACAACCAAAGCACATTCACAGTAGTTGTAAGTTACAAATATTTAGATAACTTAATTGGAGCAAACGGCAAATATAATATGATGACTGCAACATTTGCCAAGAGCGCCGTAAGTAAAAAGGAAAGAACAGATAGCCTTAAGGAATTTAATAAGGCTAATGAAAATGTTATTGCATCTGACATAGCTTATATGGATGCAGGCGATACAGGTATGATTCAGACAATTCTTTACATTATGTTAGGAATCGTATGTGTAGTTTGTGTGCTGATTATAAGAGGTGTTTTCAAACTTATAATTACTGAAAGAATTCAGACCATTGGAACATTTATGAGCCAGGGGGCAACCAAAAGAAAAATCCAGAACATGCTTTTAGTTGAATCATTACTATATGCTTTAGTTTCATGTGTTGTGGGTACATTAGTGGGTATTGGCGGAATTGCAATTTTAACAAGAGTGCTCAGCCCATTTGCCAAATATGGAATCTACAATGAAGTTAAGATTAATCCGGTGCATATTTTGATAGGCTGTGTATTTGCCGTTATCCTTTCACTTTTCTCAGCCTGGGCACCAATTAGAAAAGTTAAGAAACTTCAGGTTAAGGAAGTTATTTTAAATAGAGTTGAGGTTCATGAAAAGACCGGTATCCTTACAAGAATCATTACCGGAATCGGAATTAAATTATTTAAAAATAAACCAACGCTTTTCTTAAGCTTTAACAATATCAGATCATCAAAGCTTTTAAGAAATAATATGGTGCTTCTGGCATTTAGTTTGGCGGCTGTACTTAGTATCGTTTCTGCTTCAAAGAGCATGACAGATGTGGTTGTGGGTGCATATAACGATATGGATTATGACTACACAATTACTAACATTATTTCAAGCAATGCTAAGGATACAACAACTGATTCCATTATTAAGGAATTAAAGGCTGATAAAAATGTTAAGAATGATAGCATAAATCCTACATATTATGGATATGGAAATCTTGATGATTTTGAGCTTGCTGTGTGTGGTGTTAATGCGCAAGCTTTCCAAAAATATATAAAGAATTACATTGATTTTAGTAAGGAACCTCTTAAGAGTGATTATGAAAAATTTATTAATTCATCTGACAAGGAAGTTGTAATTTCAACTGTTGGTGCAGATAAGATTAATAAGAAGGTTGGAGATATGGTTAAAATCTCCATCAATGAAAAAACAGAGGAATTTAAAATTGCAGCCATTGCCGATTTTAAACTTTATAACAGCGGATGTATGTGTCTTATAGACCAGAGATATATTAAAGAAATCTTCGGTATCAGGGAAGCATCAAATATTACTTATGATACTGTAAGGGCCAATGCAGATACTTACAAAAAATATAAGAAACTGGCTAAAAACTATGGTGCGACATTAAGTAGTATTGAAGAGGACAAACAACAGAATGTTGAAAATAACGCGATTATGATGAAAGCGTTTTCAGTATTTGCCTATATAGCCCTTGGTGTTGCGGCAATTGGAATTTTCAATAATATAACAATTTGTTTTATGCAGAGAAAAAGAGAATTTGCCGTAATGACTTCTGTGGGTATGAATAAGAATATGAGAAGAAAACTTATACTTGCAGAAAATACGATTTGTGCCATGGTGAGCATACTTGTGGCAGTGCCTCTTGGTAAACTTTTCAACGAAGGTATCGAGGCGCTACTTAAGAGTATGGGTACACCAATGGATGTTTATTACGACATTAAAGGTATCTTAGTATACGGACTTTTAGTAGTAGGAATTGTAATTGTAGCTTCACTTTCAGCTCTTAAGAAGAGTAAGAAAATGAGTGTTATCGCAGAACTTAAATATGAGTAAGACAGGATTTGAAATAAATGTCTTAATGTAAATTTAAATAATTGTTTTAATAAATGTTTTAGTAATTGTTTTAATAAATGGAGGAAATTAAAATGGGAATTATAGAAGTAAAAAATGTAAACAGATCTTTTGAAAATGGTAAGGAAGTAGCACATGTGCTTAAGGATATTAATTTAGATATTGAAGAGGGTGAATTTGTTTCAATCATGGGTCCATCGGGTGGTGGAAAGTCAACACTTCTCTATCTTTTAGGAGGACTTGATCAGCCTTCAAGTGGCAGTATTAAGATTAATGGTGTTGACCTTAGTACTCTTAAGGATAAGGAACTTTGCAAAATGAGAAATGAAGAAATTGGTTTTGTGTTCCAGTTTTATAACTTGGTTCCAAATCTTTCAGTAGAGGATAATATTGCGCTTCCTTTAATGCTTAGTGGTAAGAAGATTTCTGATTATAAGGACAAGATTGATGAGTGTCTTGAAATCATCGGTATGAAGGATAAGAGAAAACTTACACCAAGGGAACTTTCCGGTGGTCAGCAGCAGAGAGTTGCCATAGCAAGAGCTTTGGTTTTTGATCCTAAGATTTTGTTCCTTGATGAGCCTATTGGTAACCTTGATTCAAAGACAGGTTTCAAGATTATGGAACTCTTTAGAAAGATTAATGAAAAGTACAACAAGACCATTATTCAGGTTACTCATTCTGAGGAAGCAGCAGAATATGGTACTTCTTTAGTAAGACTTGTTGATGGACAGATTAAGACAGTTAAGGAAGTTAGAAAGACAGCATAACTTTGTAAACCTTGCCCCTATGGGTGGTTTTGATAATTTCTGATTTGGCCGGCGCGAAAGTGCCGGCCTTTTTTGGTTGAAAAATTGTTTCATGTTTTATGAAATCTTGGTATAATATATTTGGTTATGAAGTTAGTATGTAATAGTCTTATCACAGGAAAGGAAAAATCATGAACGAAAACATAACAATTAGAAATGAAAAATTAGCACAGAAGGTTATTGCGGGTCTTAAGTCACGCAATATGACAGGCTATTATGCAGCCACAAAGGAAGAAGCATTAAAGCAGGCTCTTGAGATTATTGGTGAGGGAAGTTCTGTTACTATGGGTGGTGCCATGAGTGCTCATGAGATAGGATTGGTAAAAGCCGTTAAGGAAGGTAATTATAACTTTATAGACAGAGATGCATATGAGGATAAAAGAGAAGGAATGCTTGCTGGTTACGGGGCAGATGTTTTTCTTACAAGTGCCAATGCAATGACAGAGGATGGCGTTATGGTAAATATTGATGGAAATTCAAATCGTGTTTCCTTTATTGCCCAGGGACCTAAGAAAGTAGTTTGCATTGTAGGCATGAATAAGGTTTGTGATGATATTGATGGAGCTATGAAGAGAGCAAGAAATGTGGCAGCGCCAATTAATGCTCAAAGATTTGGCCTTGATACTCCATGCAGCAAGACCGGTTCATGTATGAACTGCAAGTCACCAGATACTATCTGTTGTCAATTCTTAATTACAAGATTTTCAAGACATAAAGGAAGAATCCATGTAATTTTGGTAAATGATAATTTGGGATTTTAGGCAATGATTATATAGTTTTTAGTTTACGATAATTAAAGTTTTTTGGGATAATAAGGCTTTGGGATAATAATATTAAGCTAATATTAAGCAGGCCGGCATTGATTATAATCAATGCCGGTTTTTGATTCTTTAAAATTAATAACAGAAAATATAAAAATTTAAAAATTTAAAGTAAAACTTTAAAAAACTATTGACAAATTTTAAATATTGATATATACTTCTATTAAATTTAAAGTAAGACTTTAAATAATTAAATTTTCTAAAAGAAAATAATTTGTATAGTAAGATTTAGGAGGAAATAATGAATAAGAGTAAAGAAAAAAAGAAAAACAAATCAAAGGAAATCACAGAATGTATAATTATTTTTTCCCTGGTATTTATGTTTTTGGGAATTAAAGATTTTGTTGTGGAACTTGCGTCAAGCAGTGAGTATGAAATTAGATGTGTTCAGGATGAAGAACTTGGTAATGGACAGGAGATATACTATTTATATGAAGATGGTGAGGAAGTAGAAGAAGTTGATCCTAATAAATATAATCTTCTTGATGAAAATGGAAATTCAGATGTTAAATACTGCGTAATAGTTGATAGGGTTAAGCAGTTAATCTCTACAATTCTTTTAGGAGTTATGCTTATTGTGGCATCAGGAATTGTGGGCTCTCTTTCTATGGGAACTCCATTTACTATTGCAAATGTAAATCGGATAAAGGTAATTAGTTTGTTACAGTTAGGATTTGCTGTAGTACCTGGGATGGTTGGGTTTGTTATGACAGTAATTAAGTTTGAACATGCAAGTGGTTCTTTTGGAATAGAATGGTTTTATATGTTTTTGGTAGCATTTGCCACAAGTTTAATCGCTCATGTTTTTGAGTATGGTGTGAAATTACAGGATGATGTTGATAGTATAGTTTAAAGGAGGGGTGTTATGATTATTGTAAGGCTTGATCGTATGATGGCGGATAGAAAAATGTCCCTAAATGAACTTGCTGAAAAAGTCGGACTTTCTAATGTAAACTTATCTAATTTAAAAACGGGAAAAATGAAAGGTATTAGGTTTGAAACCCTTAATGCAATTTGCAGCGTATTAGAGTGTCAGCCAGGGGATTTATTTGAGTATGTTCCGGATGAGGAGTAAATTTGAATTCCAAAGCCAAATGTTGTAAAATAAGGTTGTTATTATTTATAAAGTAATTGTTATAAATACAATTAGATTTTTATTAGGCAATGTATGGGAAGGAAAAATGATAGGGGTCAAAAAAAGAGTAAGCATATTTCTATGTTTAGTATTGTTGGTGATTTCTTGTGGCGGTTTTTCCAAGACAAGGGATGCCGGAGATTTTAGAAAGCATCTTGATAAAAAGAGTTTGTATAAAAAGAATACAGTTTATTTAGACGAGGCATTAGGATTTAAGGGCAATAACGCCCTTAGATCCGTGCGTCTTTTTTTCAATAAAAACTGGAATCGTGGCCTGCATTATAATGGAGCAAAATACTATGGCTTAAATAGTGGTAATGTGGGAACCAACATCAATTATAATTTTAAGACAAAGACTCAGTATAAATTAAGGGAAAAGGATGGCTACGGTTATAATTGCACAGGAGTTGTGACGTCGGTTTTATACTATGCTTCCAAAACCAAGAAATCCTTCGGCAAATATTATAAAAGATTAATAGATGGCCAAGGCATTGGTAAAATTTGCAACGGCTTTTATTGGTGGTATTTCTTTAATAATTATAATGTGAAAAAATACTGTGCAGGCAGAGTAAGCAATAAAGACGATGTAAATCGTGTCCTTAATAAAGCTCCTGATTTACAGACAGGATATGTGATATATTTTTCACCTACAGTAAGAGGTGGCGACTGTCATCTCGGTTTTTATTGGGGTAAGGATCATAATGGAGATCATATGATGCGTCACTGCATATGGAGAGGGTTTGAATGGTCAAATGCTTTTCCAGGTGCAAGAGGAACTTATGATTTATATGTAATTCCATTATCCCATGGAAAGACCGGAACTTTCACAAAGACTTTTAATGTAAAGTTAAAGAGAAAAGTAAAGAGTGTGTATGTTACAAAAGAAGATGGTGGTGAAAGTAAGATAGAGGAGCAAACCGAAAAGGTAACCAAAGAAACAGAAAGCCAGAGTCAGAGTGAAACTTCGGAACAGATAGAAACAGAGAGTTCAAGTGAAGTCGAAATCCCTAGTGAAGTCGAAATCTCTGGTGAAACCGAAATCGAAAATACACCTGAGAACTTTAGTACAGCCACGGTTACAAAAAAGGCACTTTCTCTTAGGGGTGATTCCTATGGCGTATATGGCGTTAGAAGTAAAAAGGGACTTTCGAAAAAGATAACCACACTTAGATTAAATAAAAAAGGTGAGACTTATAAAACCTTAAAGATAAAGGTAAAACTTCGGTATGAAAATGGGAAACTAATAAAGCATTATATTTCTTCTATTGGTGGAAAAAAACTATCTAAGAACAGACATATAAAGAATATGTTTTGGATTAGGGAATTAAAATCCACGGTGCCGGAAGGATATAAGAATAAAAAAACAACCTATTGTTTTAAAGTGGAAAAATATAAGAAAAACAAAATAAAGCTAAGCCTTTATAAGAGCAATACTAAAAAGAAAAATAAAGTAAAATCCATAAAGGCAGGCAGAACAATGCGTGTAAACGTGGGGCTTTAAATAGTCCAAAAAAAATAAAGCATTTGGAGATTATTATGACGGAATTTAGAAGAGGTGTTAAAGCGGGAGTGCCAATTGGACTTGGATACCTTTCGGTTTCATTTGCCTTTGGTATTATGGCAACAGGATCAGGACTAACTTGGTGGCAGGCGCTTTTAATATCCATGACTTGTCTTACCAGTGCGGGTCAGCTGGCGGGAGTGGGAATTATGGTACTTCCGGGGCATTTCATTGAGATGTTTATTTCTCAATTAATCATTAATGTGAGATATTCGTTTATGTCCATATCCATGGCTCAAAAAACAGAGGATAAATTCGTGGGCAAATACAGATGGATGTATGGATTTTTAATAACAGATGAGATTTATGCGGTGGCAATTTCACAGAAGGAAATCACAAGAAAGTTTACTTTAGGACTTGGGGTTATGCCTTATATTGGGTGGAGTCTTGGAACTTTGGTAGGCGCCCTTATGGGTGGAATCTTGCCACAGTTTGTAATGAGCGCTCTTTCCATAGCTATTTATGGTATGTTTGTTGCCATTGTAGTTCCGGAAATGGAAGGAAGCAAAGCAATATGCATGGTAGTTTTGATTGCTGCAATCCTTAGTGTTATGTTTTGGTATGTGCCAATACTTAAGAAGGTTCCATCAGGTCTTGCTGTAAGTATATGTGCAGTTGTGGCAGCTTTAATTGGAGCAGTGGTAAGCCCGGTGGAAGAACAACTGGGGGAGGCAAAGCCAGAAGTAGCAAAATAATAAAAAGAATTGGAGCTTTTGATGGATAACAAACAGTACTTTATATATTTGATTATTATGGCGGTGACAACGTATTTGATTAGGGCGGTTCCATTTGCCATGATAAAGAAGAAAACAGAGAATGTAACAGTAAAATCATTTTTAACTTACATACCTTATGCGGTATTATGTGCCATGACAATTCCTGCGATTTTTTATGCGCCGGATAATATGGTGGCAGCAGGCTTTGGCTTTGTGGCAGCGGTTATTTGTGCATATAAAAAGAAAGGTCTGATGATAACAGCGGTGGTGGCCTGCCTTGCAGTGCTTGTTAGTGAGAGCATTATCTACAATCTTTGATTGGAGATGCCACACCGGCGAGGTGCTATAGGGATAAAGTAAATAAAAAGTAAAGAAAAATACTTGCAATTTTCGTTATAAATGATATAATCAATAATAAGAAGAGGCTTAATAATAGGATTTGGAACATAAGAATTGATAAGTATGTTTTATGAAGGGATGTGAGAATATGGCACAAACTGTAAATGTTAATTTTAAATTAGATTATGATGTAAAAAAGAGAATGGAAGAAATATGTTCTGAGTTAGGACTTTCTATGAGTGCTGCATTTACCATGTTTGCAAAGAAAGTTTGTAGGGAAGAAAGAATTCCTTTTGAGGTTTCAGTAGATCCTTTTTATTCAAAAAGAAATATGCAGTATCTGGAGAAATTAGCCAGAAGAATAGAAGAAGGAAGAGCGCATTTTGAAGAACACGAACTAATTGAGGATTAGATATGAAAATACTTTGGGAAGATGAAGCGTGGGATGATTATTTATACTGGCAGTCCAAAGATAAAAAAGTATTAAAAAGAATAAATGCATTAATAAAAGATATTAATAGAAACTGCTTTGAAGGAATAGGCAAACCTGAACCATTAAAGAATAACCTTGCAGGATATTGGAGCAGGAGAATAGATGAAAAAAACAGGATTGTATATTTTATAAAAGAAAATGTAGTTTATATTATATCGTGTAGAGGACATTATGATTAAAGAGAATAGGTGTTGAATTATTTATAATTCAACACCTATTTTTATAACTTTTTAAATGGATGTTTAACTATCCATAAAACCAATTTCGCAGGGAATAGATATTTCTTCTTCGGAAAAAGAGTTAGGAAAATGGCGGATTAGTAGGATTTATTCTTGAAAATAGGGGGTAGGAATTATATAATTATAAATAGTGTTTTAGAACGAAAAATATAGATAAAAGGAAATGATATGACAAGAGAAGAAGAGGTAATGATTGATTTGCTGAAGAGGTCCTTGTGGGAAGATAATAGTCAGCCTGTGGTCGAAGAATCAGATATTGATTGGCAGGAAGTTTATAAGGAGTGCAGGACTCAGTGTATACACGGTCTTGTTGTAGATGCTCTTCCTAAGAACATGGATTTATCTGTTAAAAAAATCTGGAGCGATGAAGCCAAAAAGCAACTTGTTTTTTTTAGCAAATACGAATATCAGCAGACAAAGCTTATAGAACTGTTTAAGGAAAATGATATTCCCATGGTTATTTTAAAGGGAAGTTCTGCTGCAGTTTATTATAAAAATCCCTCAGGAAGAAGCATGGGGGATATTGATTTTAAGGTTCTTTCATCTGACTTTGAGAAAGCAAAAAAAGTATTACTTGATAATGGATTTACCTATGCCCATGAAGATGAACAAAATGAGAGACATACCGGCTTTAAAAAAGATGGACTTATATATGAACTTCATAAGAGGTTTAGTTATGATGACTTGGATATAGAAAAATATCTTGAAGATGCATTAGCAATTGTTGAGATTGCCGGAGGTAAGCAGATCACGGCAATTGATAATGCTGTCGGAGGTGAGCAGACCAGGTCGATGCGTGAATATGACTGCAAAAATACGCAGGGGCATGAAGGTATTGTAACTAAGGAAGTTTTAGGTTATAGGTTTCCATCCCTTCCAAGACTTGCCAATGGTTTGGTTCTTTTAGCGCATATGCGAAGTCATCTTAAATCAGGAATGGGACTTAGACAGTTAATTGACTGGAATATGTTTGTTTATAGAGAACTTGATGATGACTTTTGGAAAAGTGAATTCATGGAAGCAATAGGAGAAATTGGACTTACCAAACTCGCCTTGGTTGCAACCATGGTGGGAAGAAAATATTTGGGGCTTCCTAATAAAACTTTTGATGGTAAGAGCATCACATGGTTTGAAAATGAAGCAGACAAAATAAAAACTGGTACCAATAACATTGGCGACGGAAATTCGAATCTTGAAACAACCTGCGATAAATTAATGGAAAATATTCTATCTTCCGGGAACTTTGGAAGAAAGCAGGGTGAGGGCAATAAGTTTGAATCCGTGTTGGTTTCCATTAAAAAAGATGGTTTGTTTAAAAGGCTTTATCAGTCTGGAATTTCTAACTGGAAGTTTGCAAGAAAGCATAAGTGGGCAAGACCATTTGCCCCAATTTATCAGGTTTTTAGATATATGATACAGAGCATAAAAACATCAAGAAAGAGTGATGTTAAGAAGAGCTTAAAGCGAGGGCAGGAGCGATACGATCTGCTAAAGGAACTTGAGATAGAATAAAGAAGGTGCTTTAAATAGAGTGATGACATAGAGTAGGAGGTTTTATGGAGAAGGTAGTAATTGCACTTGATCAGGGGACTACAAGTTCAAGGTGCATAGTTTTCAACAGACAGGGTGAAATTTTAAGTAGTGCCCAAAAGGAGTTTACGCAGATTTTCCCAAAGCCGGGCTGGGTTGAACATAATCCCAATGAGATATGGGCAAGTCAGATTGCGGTGGTGGCAGAGGCTTTGGCAAAACTTAATTTATCTGCAGGAGATGTGGCTTCAATTGGAATAACAAATCAGAGAGAAACCACTATTTGCTGGAATAAGGAAACTGGAGAACCTATTTATAATGCCATAGTTTGGCAGTGCCGAAGAACTTCTGAAATGATTGATGAATTGTTTGGTAGTGGCAAGAGTTTTGGCAGTGATAATAACGACAGGGAAACTAAAATCAGTGAAAATAAAGCTGATGATGCGGAAAATGATAATAAAGCTAAACTTCGGGAATATGTAATTAAAAACACGGGTCTGATTCCTGATGCTTACTTTAGCGCTTCAAAGATTGCCTGGATTCTTGAAAATGTTGAAGGGGCAAGGGAACTTGCAGATAGTGGGAAACTGCTATTTGGTACGGTTGATACCTGGCTTTTATATAAACTTACAGGTGGTGAAGTTTTCGCTACTGACTATACAAATGCATCAAGAACCATGCTTTATAATATAAAAGAACTTAAATGGGATGAAAAACTGCTCAAAGTTTTTAATATTCCTAAGAGCATGTTGCCGGAGGTCAAACCTTCAAAAAGTATTTTTGGTTATACAAAAGAAGACATTATTGGTGCGCTCGTTCCGATTGGCGGTATCGCAGGGGATCAGCAGGCGGCTCTATTTGGTCAGTGTTGTTTTGAAGAAGGGGAGAGTAAGAATACTTATGGAACCGGTTGTTTCCTTCTTATGAATACAGGAAAAAATCATGTGGAATCGGCAAATGGTCTTCTTACCACCATGACTGCCACAGCTGATGGAAGCGCGGGCTATGCTTTAGAAGGCAGTGTATTTGTGGCAGGCGCTGCAATACAGTGGCTTAGGGATGAAGTTAAGATGATTAATTCCGCACCGGAAAGTGAGGAGTATGCAAAGAGCGTTTCGGATAGTGGTGGCGTATATGTGGTTCCAGCATTTACCGGTCTTGGAGCACCTTATTGGAATCAAGAAGCAAGGGGAATTATTTGCGGACTTACAAGGGGAAGCAGTAAGGCGCATATTATTAGAGCAACCTTGGAATCTTTGGCATATCAGACCATGGATGTATTAAAAGCCATGGAAAAAGATGCAAAGACTACCCTTCGCACACTTAAAGTTGATGGGGGAGCTAGTGCAAATGACTTTCTTATGCAGTTTGAAAGTGATATACTAGATGTGGACGTGGTTCGTCCAAAGGTAATTGAAACTACTGCACTTGGAGCAGCTTACCTTGCAGGACTTTCTGTTGGATACTGGGAGAGTGTTTTAGATGTAAAGAAAAACAATCAGACAGAACGCATTTTTACTCCTAATATGAGTGAAGATAAACGGGAGGAATGCATAGCTGGCTGGAAGGATGCAGTTGGGAAAATAAATAATTTAAAGGAGTAAAACATGAAAAAAACAAGAAACTTAAAAACGGGATTTTATGTGCTGCTTACATTTTTATGTATCATGATTTTTGGTGGCGTTAAACCAAATGAAGTCATGGCAGCAGAGGGTGACATTCAGGTCATGGTTTATGTGGATGGTGCGTATGAGAAAATTGAGGATTTAACTGGTGTTTCAGGTATTTCTTATGATTCTGCTAATAATGTACTTACATTAAATAATTATAATGGTGGTCCGATTAGTGTATCTTCAGTGGATGAGAACTTAAAAAGCATGGAAGTAAAAGTTGTAGGTAATAATAGATTACATACAGTAGATTCTTTTGATAGTTATGATCTTTTGTATTTTGAAAACATAGATGTTACTTTTACAGGAAGTGGTAAACTTGATTTGGATTTAAAAACCCCGGGTGGATCTTCAAAGTATGCTGAACAATATTATAAGGGTAGCATTACAATAGATGGACCAACTATTAATTTAAATGATAGTATGGGTAGCTTCTATATGCAAGGTGACTTTACAATGAAATCAGGGACTCTTAATATTGAAAGAATGCCACAGGTATACATGAATGGTGATCATGCAAGATTTAACTATTATGCTGCCATATGTTCTGAAGGAGTATTTTCTGCATTGGGTGGAAACATAAATATTGAATATGTTTATCCATCGGGTTATGAAAATGTAGGGTTAACACATGATACTTTTTATGCAATAGTATCTGATCATTTGCCAATAATAAAGGATTGTAAAATTAGATTGACAACACCTGATGAATTGCAGGGCAATCTATATTTAATGGAAGATACAGATATTGTAATTACTGTATATGATGTTAATGGCGGAACTTTATCAGTAGATAAAGCAGAAGGAATAAGTTGGGATAAGGATAAATTATGTTTAACCTTTGATGGTTATAATAATGGTAGTATTAGAATACAATGTAATTATATAGCGGATATAGAAATCAAAGTAATTGGTGATAATACCATAACCAGTTGTGGATACCTTGACCATCTCCTTTGTTATGGTAATAGTATTAGAATGACTGGGGATGGAACCATTAACTTTGTTAACGATAAAGATGATGTTTACTCAGCAATATGGGGAAATGATGATTTCCGTGATAGTACATTTACTTTAGATGGACCAACACTAAATTATACTTCTGATTCAGAGGGCTATTATCAAGGATTTATATGTTTCCAAAATATTGAAATATTATCAGGAACCATAAATGCTAAAATAATTCCAACTTATGCTTTGGGTGGTGGAACTAAGTATAGACCTTTATTATATGCAAACGAGGGGGATATTGATGTTAAGGGTGGAACAATTATAGCCGATTATGTTCCTACTGACGATAATGAAGTAGGATTTAAGAGCCTTATGAGTGTATATTCGAATGATTATTATGGGAATCCAGCAACAATTAATACAAGTAATTGTGTAATCGTGGTTGCCGGAAGAGGAACTAAAGTAGATAATGAGGTTGTTTTTGAAAACAGAAATTCATGGGATGATGAGCCTCGTACTAATGTAGGTGATAATACTGTAATAATATTTGCCGATGAACTTAAATATGCACTTCCTATTGACATTAATCTTTTGAAGGGTGAACTTTCTGAATCTACATTTGTTTATGATGGTAAAAAGAAAGAGCCAAAGGTTAAGGTAGGTGGCCTTGTTGAAGGTGTTGACTTTACTGTAACTTACAGTAATAACGTGGATGTTGGAACAGCTACTGCAACAGTTACAGGAAAAGGTAATTATAAGGGAACTATGAAATTATCCTTTAAGATTATTTCTGATCCTAAGAAATCCGGTCTTGTTGATGGACCAGCAAAGGGCACAACAGTTAAGGATAAAAAGTATATTTATAAAGTAACTAAGCCAGGTAGCACAGATGGCGGAGTTATTGGTGAACTTGAGGTTTGTGGACTTAAGAAGAAATCATTAAAGCAGATTAAGATTGCAGCTAAAGTTAAGATTAATAGCGTAACATATAAAGTTACTTCTGTAGGTGCAAAGGCCTTTAAGGGTAATAAGAAAGTTACCAAGGCAACAATCGGTAAGAATGTTGTTAAGATTGGGGCAAATGCATTTGCTAAATGTTCTAAATTAAAGCAGTTAACTATTAATTCAAAAGTCCTTAGAAGTATTGGTAAAAATGCTTGCGCTGGTGATAAGAAACTTGTGAAAGTTATTATTAAGTCAAAGAAACTTAAGAAGGTAGGCAAGAAGGCATTCTACAGAAAAGGTGGTAAGAAGCTTATAGTTAAGGTGCCTAAGGCTAAGAAGGCTAAGTATGAGAATTTATTAAAGAAGGCTAAAACCAATAAATTTAAGGTAAAATAATGATTTAAAAAACAATACTGATTATTTTGTATATAGATTTTGTAAGGAGTTAGATATGATTAATTTTAAAAAGAGATTTTCTGCCATTGCCCTGGCGGCGTGCATGGTGGCAGGATTATTTGCTGGAAGTCCTATAGGTGAGGGCTTGGAAAGTCAGGTAAATGCGGGTACGGTTTAGGATGATGTGGTAATTAAGTCACTTGCTACCTTAAAAAGTGAATCACAGTTTGCAGATGCCACGGTGGCAAATAGCGGTGATGGACTTACATATCCGGCATACAGCACAACGGGAAGCATTTACACGTTTACACTTCCAGTATCATCAAATATTGAGTTTATTGGTGGTGGAAGTAACCAGGTTGAAATCATAGTTTATGATTCATCATATGAAGTAGTTTATACCATTACAAAAGACAATGGAAGTGTGGAAGGAATCAAGTGGAAATCTGAGGAAACAAAGGCCGGTACTTACTATATTTCCGTAAGGGGTATTAGTATAAATAATTATAGTGATTTCAGTGGGATTAAGTTTAATATTTATCCAATCGTAACAAATATTGAAGCAGGAAATGCAGAAACAGTTACTCTTCCTTATGAAGGTGATAGCGCAACTGTAAGCTGGGTTCAGTCATCAAATAATGGAACAAGATACACATATTATTATAAGTTGATTGTACCTGAAAAGGCATACTATCATGTTGATCTCGCTGCAGGATCAAGTGCCACACTTTACAAAGGTACCAGCACAAGCGGTGAAGTAATTGCAAAGACTACTGATTTTTCAATGGCGGCAAATGAAGTACTTTTAGATAAGGGAACCTATTTATTTGCTGCAAGTGGTGTAACAAATGGTAATGAATACACTATCACAATTAAGTCCAGAGATTTTAAGGATATTAAGAAGCTTACTGGTGTAAAGGAAGTGAATGTATATAAGGGCGATAAAAAGAATCTAACTATTAACATGGATCCTGTTGATAATGAATCAACTATTAAGTATACAGGAGCTCTTACTGGTTATGATTCTGATAATAAGGAATATACTCCAAAGAATAAGCCGTTGATTGTTACGGATAAACTGGGTACATTTACAGGAACTGCAACTACTTCGGAAGGGGTTGTGTATAAGGTTAAGGTTAATGTTAAACCAGGCCCTACACAGATAAATGAGGCAGTTGCTACAACCACATCAAAGAAAAAAGCAAAACTTGTTCTTAACTGGAAGGATACCGGCAACTTCTATAAACTTCATCAGAAAGTTGGTAAGAAGTGGAAGGTAATCAAAACAACTACAAAAAACAAAATAACAATTAATACCAAGGCAAATAAGAAGTTTACAATTAAGATTGAAGCCTGCTACAAGAAGGGTAATAAGATTGTAAATTCCAGCATGGGTAAGGCAGTTAATGTATTTACTGCCCCTGCAAAGATGGCAAAGATTAAGTCAGTTAAGCAGAAGGGCAAGACTGTTTACACAGCTCCATACAGACATCGTTACATTGATTCAAAGGGCTGGCCTTTCTATGTAACTGAAGGTAATGTTTCAAGTGCTTCTGTAGTTATTAAGTATAAGAAGGTTAAGGGTGCTAAATACTATGAACCAAGTTCAGGTAAGAAGGATGCCATTAACAACCAGTGGATTATTAAGAATAATTTATTAAGCTATGGTTACAAGGGCAAACTTTCAACTTCAAAGACAGAGAAAGTTAAGATAAGACCTGTATATATGAAGGGTGTTTGTACTGCATATGGTCCTTGGTCAAAACAGAAGAAAGTTAAGATTAGTCCTGTGAAGTAAGAGGATTAATTCCTTTAAATAAGGATTTTTGGTCACTTAAATAAGGATTTTTGGTCCTATTAATATGGATGATTGATATTATAAAGGGTTGGACAAATTGTCCAACCCTTTTGTTGTGCATATTAGTTTTATAAAACTATTTGTTCGCTGGTTTTAGTTTGATGAAGAAGCGCCACCGCCGGATGAACCGCTTGAAGCCTGTCTGTCTCTAATCATATGCTGAAGAGTTATTAAAATTGCAACAATGATTTTTTCATATTCCGGTCTGTAAATATCTATGCAATATTTGTCGTGTAGTGAAAACATTTTCTGACCGATAACAGCGACTATTCTATCTGTATTATCGTATAATTCAAAGTTTAAAGCCATAATGTTTCCACGAAGCTGCCAACCTAATCCATTAATATTGGTAATGTCTTTTACCAGGTGAAATAATTCGTTGGAAAGTTCAAAATTATTACCATCTGCCATGGTTACAAAATGCCTTTCATGAAGACTTAAAAACTTTTTTTCGATATGAGCGACATGTTTGCCGTACATATCGGTTATATCAGTTTTGTCGTGTAGTGATATAAATTTGGAATTAGACTGATATACCACATTTTCATTAGCATCGGTAATGTCAATGTGATGATGTAGTGTAAATACCTTTGTCGATGTAAACAATGAATAGGCTGGTTCACCAAATTTTGCAACGTTGTTTACATTTGCCTGCTCTCCTGCTTTGTGAAATCTGTGATGTTTTGAAAATACTCCCATTTTGTAAGTCTCCTTGTGATTGTAATTTATAATTTATAATTTATGTTTGATTTTTGTATCAGTTGTGGATTTTATGTAATTTATTCTTGTGATGATTGTATTAGCTTCCATACAAGTCCTAGGAATATATCTCTTATGATATGTCTGATTAAAAACACAAACAGTATTCCTACGCATATTCCGGATAATGTTTTAAATATTATAAATCCCATTAAAGCGCCAAGAGGCAGAAGGAATTTGCCGGTAGGAAACGTTTCGAATCTGTAAATAATCTGTATGATAAAAACAAATAGGCAGATGAAGGTTGTAGAATACACAAGAGTATAAATCTTAAAGCCAAAACCTATTATTCCAATAGTTGCCATAATGAGATAAAACATGTAGGCAAACTGGGTAAGGTGCATCATGACTCTTCCTAATGTCTCTTCATTCCTTGCTATGGATGGATCCGTAGGATGCCTGCTTTCCCTGTCTATTTTTCCTCCGCATTTAGGACAGTATAGATTATCAAGGTCCTTCATGCTTTTTATATTAAATTCAAAATCTTTTTTACACTTGGTACAATATCTTTTCATGAGTTTATTATACCATAAAAAAAGTACTTGCCAATATTAAATCAGATTGCCGGAAATTAATTATTGACAAAATAGGGAGAGAGACGATAAAATTTGGATGTTATGAAGAAATATAAATATATTGTCATACTGATGATTACTATAATAAGCGTAGTTGGATTAACTTATAATATAAAAAAACAACAAGAGAATACAATTAAGGGAGACATAAAAAATGAATAATAATGGATTTAAAGGATTTGACATAGTTGCAACATTTATTAATGCAATAGCATTGGTAATTGCTTTTTTTTCAGTATATATACCATGGTCAGAACATGAACTGACTTATAGTATGAAGATTGGATGTGTAATATCTATAGTGTTATTGCTTGTTGGAACCATGTTAGAAGTTGTAGGCAGTATTAATAATAGAAATGTATTTAAAGCAAATAAATATCTCGCTATAAACATATGGTTTTATAGTTTGTTTTTTGGTATGATATGTATTTTCCTTGATTTGCCATACATGTGGGCTTATATTTCACACATATTAGTAGCTATAATAATATGTTCAATAGCACTATTTAGAAACAATAATTGTAAAAAGCAGATTGAAAAATCGATTTAGACTAGTTACTTTTTAATATATGGTCAATATAAAAAAAAGTACTTGCCAACAAAAAAAACTCGTGCTATTATAGTAGACAGCGAAATAACGTAGATAAATTGTATGCCAAAGAGGGCACATCCATAGGGGGTAGTGTTCTCTTTTTTCGATTATCACGGTGTTTTGAAATATGGCAAAGGCCAAAAATAATAGGAGATATTAAAAATGGCAATCACAAATGAGTACTTAAAAGGCGTACTTGCAGACGTTGAAAAAAGAAACGCAAATGAACCTGAATTTATTCAGGCAGTAACAGAAGTTCTTGAAACACTTCAGCCAGTTGCTGAAGCTAGACCAGACTTAGTAGAAGCTGGTGTATTTGACAGAATCGTAGAACCAGAGAGACAGATTATTTTCAGAGTTCCTTGGGTAGACGATAATGGCAAGGTACAGGTTAACAGAGGTTTCAGAGTTCAGTTTAACTCAGCAATCGGACCTTACAAGGGTGGTTTAAGACTTCATCCATCAGTTTACATTGGTATCATCAAATTCTTAGGTTTTGAACAGATTTTCAAAAACTCACTTACAACACTTCCTATGGGTGGTGGTAAAGGTGGTTCTGACTTCGACCCTAAGGGCAAGAGCGATGGAGAAGTAATGAGATTCTGCCAGAGCTTTATGACAGAGCTTAGTAAGCACATCGGCGCTGATACAGACGTTCCAGCTGGTGATATTGGAACAGGCGCTAGAGAAATCGGTTTCATGTTTGGTCAGTATAAGAGACTTAGAAACGAGTTTACAGGTGTTCTTACAGGTAAGGGACTTACATATGGTGGTTCACTTGCTCGTACACAGGCTACAGGTTATGGTCTCTGCTACTTCACAGATGAAATGTTAAAGGCTAACGGTAAGAGCTTCAATGGTGCTACAGTAGCTATCTCAGGTTCAGGTAATGTTGCTATTTACGCTACAGAAAAAGCTACAGAACTTGGCGCTAAGGTTGTTACAGTTTCAGATTCAAACGGATATATCTACGATCCAGACGGAATTGATCTTGACGTTGTTAAGCAGATCAAGGAAGTTGAAAGAGGACGTATTAAAGAATATGTTGAAAGAACATCACACGCAAACGCTACATACACAGAAGGTTGCAAGGGTGTTTGGACAGTTAAATGTGATATCGCACTTCCATGTGCTACACAGAACGAAATTGATGGCGAATCAGCTAAGGCACTTGCAGCAAATGGTTGCTACTGTGTATCAGAAGGTGCTAACATGCCTTCAACTCCAGATGCTATCGAAGTTTACTTTGCTAACAATATGCTTTATGGTCCAGCTAAGGCTGCTAACGCAGGTGGTGTTGCTACATCAGGTCTTGAAATGAGCCAGAACTCAGAAAGACTTTCATGGACATTTGAAGAAGTTGATGGTAAGCTTAAGGGCATTATGCAGAACATCTTCGCTTCATGTGATAGCGCTGCTAAGGAATTCGGTATGGAAGGTAACTACATGGCTGGTGCTAACATCGCTGGTTTCCTTAAGGTTGCAGAAGCAATGAAGGCTCAGGGAGTTTGCTAATATTGGTAACTTTTTCTAATATTGGTAACTTGTTATAGTGCAACCATATAGGTTAAAGAGTAATTTGAATTTTCAAATGGTAGTTGAGTTAATCTCAACTACCATTTTTTTGATGCTATAATAAACAAAAAGTACTTTTTAGTGTGTGTAGTATCATTTGCAAAAAGCAAGTTGTGGTCTGAAATTTAGGAATCTTTCAAACCAGACCACGGATAAAAAGCAAGTTGTGGTCTGAAATTTAGGATTCTTAAAAGCCGGACCACTGTTCAAAAGCAACCTGTGGTCTGGAATAAAGGAATCTTTCAAAGCAGACCACTGTAAAAAAGCAAGTTGTGGTCTGGAATAAAAGAATCTTAAAAACCGGACCACAGTAGAAAAGTAAGATGTGGTCTGGAATAAAAGAATCTTAAAAACCGGACCATAGTAGAAAAGCAAGTTGTGGTCTGGAATTTAGGAATTCTAAAAACCGGACCACGGTGGAAAAGCAAGTTCTGGTCTGAAATAAAGGAATTCTAAAAACCAGACCACAGTAAAAAAGCAAGTTGTGGTCTGATATAAAAGTGATGCAAAAACCAACAAAATAATATATTGTTCATAGCAAAAATAATGGTATAATATACACAGGTGGTTTTGTGATTATTTAGTATAGGGATAAAGAGGAGCTTAGATGGTTAAGGGTAGGAAAGTTGTTGCTTTGTGCACATCTAGAATTTTTGATCCGCATATAATGGGATTTGTTGATGAGCTAAATAAGAAGCTGCATGAGAATGGCTCATTGCTGCTTATTTTTGCTGTGAATTCAGATCAGTATTGGAAGGAAGACAATCTTTCCGCGGAGACAGCGGTTTTTGATATTTTGCCTTATGATATGATTGATACAGTTATCATAATGGATGAAAGAATTAAGAGTACTACCATTTCAAAGAAAATCATAGCAGCTTCTAATAATCACAATATTCCAGTGGTGGTTGTGGATGGTCATTATGATAATACAGTTAGTGTTAATTTTGACTATGGAAGTGGTTTCGAAAGAATTGTTAGACATGTTATAGAGGAACACAAAGTAAAACGTCCGCACATGATGGCGGGTATACCTGGCAATCCTTTTTCTGAAGAAAGAATTGAAATCTTTAAAAAAGTCTTGTATGAGAATAACATTCCTTTTGATGAGAGTATGTTAAGCTATGGACTATTTTGGGCGGATCCTGTGAGGGAAGCTACTCATAAACTTCTTGAAAGAGGAGACCTTCCTGAAGCTATAATATGTGCAAATGATATTATGGCCATAAATGTTTGTGATATCTTGGCATCTGCCGGAATATCCGTGCCTGAACAGGTAATTGTTACTGGGTTTGATGGTTATGATGAAGTATTTTTTACAACACCAAAGATTACTACTGTTATATGTAATTGTTCAGCTCTTTCCGATGCAGTTTTTGATACCACACTAAAACTTTTGAATGGAATGGATGTAGAGGATCAGTACATAATACCTGAGCTTATGTTAAATGAATCCTGTGGATGTTCAATAAAAGCTGGTTTGTCTCAGGCTCTTATGATTCGCTTAAATGACAGTTTTTATCGCTATCAGGATGATGCAAGGGAAATGAAAGACATAACAACGGCCATGCAGACCAGTATTTCACCTAAGCAAATGGCTTCGAAGCTAAACAATAATTACATGCAGAATGTTTTTTGTGTCATAGATAAAAAATGTATTAGTTTTAAAAGGAATATTTTGTTAGAAGCGACTCCTGGGTTGAAAAACAAGGATTTCATTATTATTTATGATGCAAAGAATCATAAACAGGGTATTAAAAAAATAGAAAGTCCAATTCCTCTTCATTGGACTGATGAACAGTTTAAAGAATTCATAGAAGAGGGATATCCCCTTATATATAATTCCATAGATTTTATGGGCAAATCATTAGGCTATGTATGTTACTTTTACAAGGAGTATGCCATAACCAATCTTGTAAAAACAGCAACCATTACCAGTACCATATGTATGGGACTTGGTGGCTTTATAAATATGCGTTATCAGAGTGAGCTTTATAAGAAGGTTAAATCAAGTTACATAACGGATCCACTTACTGGTCTGTATAACAGAACTGGATTTGTTAATATTTTCAATAAAATACAGGCTAATCCAAAGAATAAGGGTAAGAAAATTACAGTTATAATGTCTGATTTGGATGGACTTAAATATATAAATGATAATTTTGGTCATGGTGAAGGAGACAAGGCATTGTCCGTTGCTGCATCTGCTCTTAAAAAATCATGTCCAAAGAATTCCATTTGTGTGAGATTTGGAGGGGATGAATTATTTGCCGTTATAACTGGAGCGTGTGACACCAAAAAAATTATAAGAGACATAGGCAAATTACTGGATGATTATAACGAAAGTTCGGGGCTTGGGTACTCGGTGGTGACTAGCTGCGGTGCAAATACATCCGTACTGGATGAAGACTTCGAGATTAAGGAAGTGTTAAGAATTGCGGATGAGCAGATGTATGAGATAAAGAAAAAGCATAAATGTCAGTAAAAGAAAAAGCATAGATGTCAGTAAAGGAAAAGTATAAATGTTAGTAAAAGAAAAGATGAACCGGTTTGGCTCATCTTTTTCTTACCAAATAATCATCATAAATAGTAAAAGTATTAATAAAAATATAATGTTTATAACGGTAAAGGAGAGCAGATAGTGTTCTCCTTCTGATTTTATTGTGTTGTAAAATTTGTATGTTATCAGACTTGCCATGCTGGCAATGATTGTACCCAGGCCTCCAAGATTTGCCCCTATTACAAGGGCTTTTCCATTTTTGGTAAATGTAGAAAGTAACATTGCAGCTGGAACATTACTTATGATTTGTGATGACAGAATAGAGGCTAAAACCGTGTTTTTTTCTACAATTACTGAGAGGTATGAATAAATAAAACTAATTCTTCCCAGATTTCCGATTAGAATAAAGAAGAAAACAAATGTAAGTAAAAGGTTGTAGTCTACATTTTTAAATGCTTTTCTGTCGCAAATAAGTATAACTAATGAAACTATAGCGAGCATAAAATGTGCAGGTATAATATCTGATACTGCAAGAACACAAACAATAAAGAGTGAGAAATATATGAAAAATGGAACTATTTCTGGTGATTTTATATCTTCAGGCGTTGCTGTGTCATGAGTTTTGTCGGTTATGTTTATGATAATAACGCCGATTACTAAAAGAAGGAGTGATAGTGCACTGTATGGAAGCATTTGCCGAATAAAGTACTCAAGTTTCATGTGATAAAAGGAATACAGATAAAGATTTTGTGGATTCCCTATAGGGGTTAGCATGCTTCCCAAATTGGCAGATACGGTCATCAAAATGAGAGTGTACATGGTTCTTCGTTTGTCTTTGTATTTTGTAAGAACACTTATGGCAAATGGAACCAGAGTTACCAATGTGACATCGTTGGTAAGAAACATACTCATGAAAAATGCAAGAATAACAAGCAAAAGGGATACTTTTCTTTCGGAGTGGATTTTCCCAAGAAGTTTTGATGTCATATAATCAAAGGTACCTATTCTAATAAACGCACTTACAACTAGCATAAGTGAAAATAGGATTGCAAGAACTCTGAAGTTTATATAGCCTAAGTAGTTTTTGTCGGGTGTTATTATAAAACATGATAGAGCGGCAAGTGTGCCAGACGTAAATAGAATGGTGTCGTTTTTAATAGATTGTATAAGTTTTGTTTTCATATTTAATTCACTTTCTTATTCCCCAAGAGCAAATTATATTCAAATTCTGTTTTGTTGTCAATTATCAAATTCACGTCATTTTGTATTAAAAGTGGTCCGGCTTTTAAGATTCCTAAATTTCAGACCACAGCTTGCTTTTTTACAGTGGTCCGGCTTTTAAGATTCCTAAATTCCAGACCACAACTTGCTTTTTTACAGTGGTCTGCTTTTTGAGATTCCTAAATTTCAGACCACAGCTTGCTTTTAAACCGTGGTCTGGCTTTTAAGATTCTTTTATTTCAGACCACAACTTGCTTTTAAGCAGTGGTCTGTTTTGAAAGAAACAAAAAAACCAGACCACTAGTGAATCTTGACAACATATAATTGCAATGTTAGTATTCTAGGAGGGGCCAGTGTAGCAAGCAAGCCACTGTTTCCTAATGCCACATCTTTAAATCAAAGACAATCAGGGAGTGAAAATGAACATAAACAGAATTAGAAAAATTGGAATTGGAAATAGATTATTAATAGGTTTTCTTGTTATTTTAATTCCTTCCATAATATGGGTTATTAGGGAAATAATTGGGAAAGGGATTAAGAAAACCTGGAGTGATAATTACGGAATTATTTTACTTATTATTGCTGTAGAAATTATCGCATTTTGGATAGGTATTTGCCTGGTGTATTTTAATTCGGCCCAAATCGGAATTAAGCTAAGGGCAGTTGGAATAATAGTTGGTATGATTCCAATACTAAACATTATTGTTCTATTCAAAATCATAGGTGTTACAGGAAGAGAGTATAAGGTCGAGAAGGAAAAGTACAAGCTTAATGAGGCAAGGGCAAATAATAAGATTTGTAAAACCAAGTATCCTTTATTAATGGTTCATGGAGTGTTTTTCAGAGATTCTGAACACTTTAATTATTGGGGGAGAATTCCCAAGGAACTTGAGAAAAATGGAGCAACTATTTTTTATGGAAATCACCAGTCTGCAGCTTCAGTTTCGGATAGTGCTGAGGAAATCGCCATAAGAATTAAGGAAATATTAAAGGAGACTGGAGCAAAAAAGGTTAATGTAATTGCTCATTCAAAAGGTGGCCTTGATACAAAGTATGCCATAGCAAAGTTTGGAATGGCGCCATTTGTTGCATCCTTAACCACCATTAATACGCCGCACAGAGGATGCGAATTTGCCGATTATCTTCTTAATAAGGTGCCTGGAACCATAAGAGATAAAATTGCGGCAGGTTATAATGCGGCCCTTAAAAAAGTTGGTGATGAAAACCCTTCTTTTATTGAGGCGGTGACGGATCTTACTGCAACGGGATGCAAAAGGATTAACGATGAAATCGGTGATTATGATTATTCGGCAAATGGAGTTTATACACAAAGCGTTGGTTCCTGGATGAAGAAGGCTACAAGCGGAGCTTTTCCGCTTAATATGTCATATCATCTGGTAAAGTATTTTGATGGTAGAAATGATGGCCTGGTGGGTGAAAAGTCATTTGAGTTTGGCGAGAAGTATACATTTCTTGAAAATAAGAAACAAACAAGAGGTATATCTCATGGGGATATGATTGATTTAAATCGTGAAAACATAGATGGCTTTGATGTTAGAGAGTTTTATGTTAGATTGGTAAGTGATCTCAAAGAAAAAGGTTTGTAGGGAGACAGAGTATGATGCTCAGTTTCCTTTAAAAAAGTTGGTAATATTATATCTAAAAAAGTGAGTAGTATTTTTTTTGATATGCTGTAAAATATTTATGTATGTATTAAGAATGTTTAAAATAGACATATAAATATAAAATATTAAAAATTAACATATGAATTAAAATATGTATTTAAAAATAACCAATACGGAGGAAAGAAAAATGAAGATTTATAGTGTAAATGATCCTGAATTTGCCGAGTATGGAAAGGTATTAACAGGATATGACACAACGGAACTTATTAAGGCAATGGAAGAAATTGCAATGCCAGAAGGTGTTGATTATAAGCCTTGGATTGATTCCCTTGAAGCATGTAAGATTTTTAAGGAATTAGGTGATAATGCATACGGTGGCATGCCAATCCAACTTGGTATGTGCTGGGGATTTAATAAATCTCTTAACTGTCTTGAATATCACAGAGATAGTGAGTTGAATATTGGTGCTTCAGATTTTATTCTTTTACTTGCAAAGATGGAAAAGTTTGTTGATGGAAAATTGGATTCAAAAGATGTTGTAGCTTTTAGAGCACCTAAGGGAGCAGTTGTTCAGGTTTATGAAACATCACTTCATTATGCACCATGTATGGTTGATGACAACGGATTCAGAGTTGCAGTTGTTTTGCCTAGAGAAACAAACACAGATTACAAACCAGAAAAGATTGTAGATTTTGAAGATAAGTTACTTTGGGCTAGAAATAAGTGGTTAATTGCTCATCCAGATTCAGCAGAAGCAGGCCAGGGCGCATATATTGGAATAACTGGCGAAAACGTTAGCGTATAAAAGTTACTGTTCACAAATAAAAACAAATGGCTATAGTAAGCTTGCTTACATATAGCCATTTATTTTTATTTCAACTCCTCAGGATTTAAACAACTAAGTTCCGGAATTACAAAAAGCCCATCCTTTCTGATTAGAACATCATCGAAGTAGATTTCGCCACCGCCCCATTCCGCGCGTTGGATAAGCACCAAATCCCAGTGGATGGCAGAGTGGTTGCCATTAGGTGCTTCATCGTAGCAGTTGCCAGGAGTGAAGTGAAGACTTCCGCAAATCTTTTCGTCAAATAAGATGTCTTTCATTGGATTTAATACATATGGATTTACGCCAATTGCGAATTCGCCCACATATCTTGCTCCTTCGTCGGTATCGAAAACAGCATTGATTTTTTCAGTGTTATTTGCAGTTGCTTCAATTATCTTTCCATCCTTAAAAGTCAGTTTAATATTATCATAGGTAAAACCTCCCCAGATAGAAGGAGTGTTATAACTTATGGTTCCGTTAACAGAATCTTTTACTGGTGCTGTATAAACCTCACCATCAGGAATATTCATGTTACCGGCACATGGTATGGCTGGAATATCCTTAATTGAGAAGGTTAGGTCAGTACCTGGACCTGTAATCCTAACCTTGTCAGTTTTATTCATAAGGCTGATTAGTGGCTTCATGGCTTCACCCATTTTTGCATAGTCAAGGGTGCACACATCAAAGTAAAAATCCTCAAAGTTTTCGAGGCTGGTATTTGAAAGTTGCGCCATGGCATTATCAGGGTATCTAAGAACAACCCACTTTGTTTTTCTGACTCTGATGTCATGATGCACGGGAACTTGATATAGTCTTTCGTACATGGCTATGTTTTCTGAAGGAACATCGCTAAGTTCCGCTACATTATCAGAGCCTCTGATTCCGATGTAACAGTCCATCTCGCTCATTTCTGCGGCATCAATACGAGCCATTAGTTTTAACTGTTCTTCGTTACAACCTAGAAGTATCTCTCTTAATGTCTGATTATCTGTATAGTGGGCAAATGGTACCCCGCCCGCTTTATACACTTCCTTTATTACAGCCCTGGCCAAATCTTTGGTGGCCGATCCAAAATGATGTACATATACCCTTTCGCCAGGCTGTACATTCATAGAATAATTCACAAGATTATTTGCTAATTTTTTAATACGAGTATCCATAAGTTAGTCTCCTTTACTATATATTATTCATAAGCTAATAAAATCAACGTTTCTCGAAAATCCCTATGACGCATCACCTAATTTGATGGGGATATTGGAGCGGTTTTACGCTTACTCCATCGCCCATAGATAATACTGCCATCGTAATCTAATTTATAAGCACGGACTTTAATGTAAAAGGTCTTCTTCTTTTTTAGAAGCCTTGAAAGTCTTTTTGAGGTAAGTAAAAAAGATGGCGATGTACTTTGTCTTCTCATATAGGCACGGTCTTTTTGTGCTCTTTTTTTAGAGGTATATATGGCCACCTGATAACCTTTAGCAGACTTGTCTTTACTTACCAAAATGGATAAAGATTTTGTGCCTTTAACTTTGATACTTTTAACTATAGGTTTTTTTGATTTTTTGATAGGTAAAAGGATATTATCAACAGGGGTTATAACTTTTTTTGGCTCATAAGATGGTAGTAATCCGATGTAAATATGAGACTTATCTTTATAGCTGTAGTATCCATCACCTAAGTAAAAGTTCACCATTTTCTTGGTAAAGGTTGAAAATGCATTATTGCCATCAAAATCAAAGTAACCAAGATTTTGGGATTTATTTATGTCTTCTTTATAATTCACATAGTTTGAAGTAATCTTATATGCATTAAGTTCATCATTAAACTCGGCATTAAGATAATAATAGTGTTTACCCTTCTTTACTCTTTTAACATTAAATGAATGAAGTTTTTTAGTTTTGGTATCCAGGGTATAGACTGATAGTTTTTTCTTTTTATTAGAGTCGAAACTTATATATTTATCATTATATTCCTTTATACTATCCTCTACAAATTCCTCTATGTATTCAGGGTCACAATAAGAACTGTAAGTTGACGAAAAAATTAGTGAACCATCATATGCATAAAAATATATCTTTCCTTTTTTGAGCTTAACATAGCAGCTGTTGAAAGAAATTAAATACCCAGAACTAATTATATCTCCAGTGTTTGATACGATATAATCCTGGTCTGATAATTTATCGTAATAGCATAGGTATTTGCCATTTTTAGTGATATTTATAATGTAAGCGTCACGGGGAACTATAATTTTGCCCTGACTGTTTACAATTGAATCTTGCAGGTTGTCATAGAAAAGTCCTGGATATATCTCTATATGGTCTGTATATTTTGAAATGCTACCGGTATCCGAGATTAGATATGCATTATTATCGGTATCACTTATATAAATATACCCATCTGAAATCTTTTTAATATATTCATCTGAATCAAAAATACAAAAATAGTAATCTCCTAGATTTCTTATCTTATCATTTGCATTATATAAGGAATCAAAAGCTGATACATCATCTATTTTTTGGCAGAAATTATCAGTAAGCATATAAAGTGTATAAGAGGAGATGTCTCCGCCATTATTTTTTACGATGAAAAAATTATCCTCATATCCTTGAATGGTTTTTCCTTTTATGGTAGCAACTGATTCCCAGTTTTCGTTATATACAAATATGGTGCGTTTCTTTTTGGTAGTATATACAATGTAATTATTTATTGCATAGGCTTCTTTAACATTTGTCAAAAATTCCATCTTAGGGCTGTATAGATATTTATGATTGGCCATAGAAGTAACAACAATGTAACCATTTTCCAAAACTTTAATGTGTTTGTATTTAATATCTAATAATTTTTTCCCTGCTAAGTTATATAAGCCATATTTTATTACTGGTTCGCATGTATCATCTAATCGACAACTTACAACTATCTTATCATCTTTTAGATACATGTCATTAATCATTGCAGTAGAATCTATAGATAATTCTTTTTTTATGTCTCCATGTATTTCTGCTTTGAATACATTTATATTATTAAATGTACAAAGGATAATTATGGACATAATAACAGAAATTGTTTTTTTGTAAGTATTCATCGTGGGTCTCCTTATTTGTGTTTTACGAGTTTACTCTTTAACCGCACCTAAATTAATATGTGCTGTTAATCCTCTTGAGAAAACAATGAGAATTATCAGTGATGGCATAGTTGCAACAAGAAGGAAGCAGTACATAGAAGGATCAGAACCGCTGCCGTTGCCCTGGCTATTTAAGAAAACAGATATGGATTTTTTATGGATATCAATTAATATAAGGTTCTGATATAAAGTGTTGTTCCAACTGTTGGCAAAGTTAATTATAAGCTGCAAATAAATGGCCGGTCTTATAATTGGTAAAATTATTTTATTGAAAATTGTTATTTCCCTGCAACCGTCAATTCGGGCGTATTCAATTATTTCTTTCAGAGAAAGAGTGTGTAAATACATACGCATAAAATATACACAAGCTGGAATGCTTATACCTACTAATATAATTGGAAGCAAATGATTATACAAATGCATTGCTTCAACCAGTTTCAAAAAACCTACGCTTACAGCTGCAGCAGGTACCATCATGGAAGCAATAACCAATCCCCATAAAGGTTTCTTATGCTCAAAGGAATAGCATTCAAAACCATATGCGCACAAACCGCCTATATAGGTTCCAATTAAAGTGGTGGTAATAGAAATAAAGCAGGACATACCAATTATCTTATATAAATCAAGTCCCATGTAACTAAGATAACTCTTGACTTCTAAGAGGTTCTCAGCAAATTGTCCCCCTGGCAACAATGATACTCCCTTACTAATAAGATTAAGTCTTGACTGGGTTGCATTAACCACTAAAAGTAAAACCGGAATAAATGAAGTGATGCATAAGATTACACAGAATAGGTGCCTGAATAATAATTTGCCCACTAGTTTTTTATTGGTTTTTGTAAAAGAAATATTTTTGTTTACTTTTATTTTAAATGCCTTGTATTCTTCTTTTCTTCCCGCAATATAATCAGGTAATACATGTTTTAACTTGCTTATTTGCGGATATGTTTTTTTGTAAATAAAGCTAAATATGTACTGGTGCAAGAGGTGTAAAACAGCCGCTGCTAATATTGAGGATACTAATACGCTTGTGAAAAATGCCCCGGTCCCTTTGATTGATGAAAAGATTGAAAAGAACAGGTAGTGTATTAAGTATAACTCAAGGGAAATGTCCCCAAGGAATTTTAATACCCAGTTCCCAATCTTGAATTTCAGGCCTATTAAAAGCATAAGTAATACAAAGAATATTACCATTGGATACTGCATTGACAGACATAGGAGTTTGTCATCGTATCCTTTGTCCGTGGCGGTTTCACTCCAGTAGCTGAAGTTAATTAATACATATTTTGTTAACTTGTAAAATACATAAAAACCAACTATGGTTATCGGAAGAATGATTTTGTAACGGTATTTTAATAAGTAAGTTACATTATCCTTTTGGTAGGAAAATAGTATGCCGATAGGGAAAAGCAGAGTGGTGTTATACCACCATTCGCCCATAAACAAACCATCGCCATGGCATAAAAGAAGTGAATATGTAATCATTAATCCCACGGCAATAAATAAAAGTGCAATGCATATTTTCTGATTTTTAATAAAGCGGAATAGTAAGAAGAATAAAACATATAAAATTACTATTTCCACAATGTACCACATATGCGGATTAATAAGGTTAATTCCCGAAAACCATAGTAGTAACTGCTTTGGCGTAATGGCAACATTTTGGGCTGTTGTATCAAGTACAAACACAGCAGTTACAGTTAAAAAAGGAATCAATATTGAAGGAAGTCTTTTCAACAAGAATCCTTTTAAATAATTCTTTTTATTTTTAAAACTTTCGTATAAACCAAATCCCGAGAAGAAAAAGAAAGCACCTACGAAGCATACACCAAAGTCTTCAAGGAAAGATATAAGTCCAGAGTCCGTGACACCTGCATGCTGCACAAGATGATGAAAGACAACCAAAACTGAGAAGAATCCCAAAATCATTTTTGATATGTTAAGGGATAGGAAATCCTCATTAAAACCAGTTCCTTCATCACTTACAAAGCGATATCTTTTCTTTTTAACATCATAGATTTTTTCTGAGAATCCCATGAATGTCATGTTTACAAATAAAGCATATACAAATGGAACAAGAAGTACCCATGGTGCGAAATTTAATGTATGCCATTTTGCAAGTATTATGTTTTCATCTCCTGGCTTAAAATCTGTTGGACCAAAAGTAATCTTTTCTATAAGAGGTTCAATATTATCTGAGATGTATTTGATGGCATCATCAGAGTCTTTTGTGTCTTCAAATCCTTCCATGAAACATTTGATTTCAATGCATTGGCCGTCATGCATGGTAAAATAATCTACCATGTAACTATAATCAAGAAAAGTTTTGTCCTTTGCACAGAAGTTAAGTTTTAAATATTCATTCCCAGCAAGTGTAACCATTTCCCACTTAGGTTCACTTGCTAGTTCATAAGAACCCAAGGAATCTTCTAATCTTTTAGAGATGGATTCTTCATTTATTTCTTTTATTTCCTCTGGAAAAGAATAGGCTGTGATTATTGAATAATCATCTGCTAAAGTAAGAAAATTAATATCATTTTTCTTGATCTCCGATGCAAAGTATTTATCTAAGGTATCCGGAAAATATCGAAGATGTTTGAGTGGAGTGCAAATGTTTATGTCGTATTTGCCGATATGGGTATAAGCATAACTTGACTGATAAATAGTATAGCCGTACTTTGATTTTTCATCCCCTTTGCTGCCAATGGTTACGTAGATAACAAGAGCCATAAATAGAAGAATTGTTACGAAGAGCCCTCGTTTGTGTTTTAGTAATATTTTCATTGTGTTTCCCCTAGTTTGATTTTTTCATGTGTTGTGTTGGTTTTTGTGTGTTGTTAATTTTTTATGTGTTGTTAGTAACATGAGAATATTTCCTTCCATGCATTTTGCTACTACGGAAAATATTATAACATAATAGGGTATGTAAAAAAAGAAAATTGTCTTATGTGGTCCGGGTTTGCAAGTTCTTCTTTTTCAGACCACAGCTTGCTTTTGTTTTGTGGTCTGTTTTTTGATAATCTAAATTTCAGACCACAGCTTGCATTTTGTCCGTGGTCTGTTTTTCTCAAACCTTCATTTCCAGACCACAGCTTGCTTTTGTTTTGTGGTCTGTTTTTTCGATAATCTAAATTTCAGACCACAGCTTGCATTTTGTCCGTGGTCTGTTTTTCTCAAACCTTCATTTCCAGACCACAGCTTACTTTTTATTTGTGGTCTGTTTTTCGCAAACCTTCATTTTCAGACCACAGTTTATTTATTTATTATTTTGTTGAAAAAATACTTGACAATTATCTCGTAATTCGATATACTGTCATACAAACCCATAAAAATCCTGTCACTATTTTTCCTGTTTTTTATAACAAGAATAATTTAACATAATGTTTTCCTCTGCATCCCGACACAAAAATAAAGAAAGGAAAACATATGAAAAAAGCAAACGATAATTACAAAATAGTATGTATTTTAAGTCTTCTCAAAGAAAGAGAAGATTATCTAAACAATGCGTTAAAACTACTAAATAACGCAAAAGAACCGATTTCTAATTTAAAAATAAACAAACGAAATAATCGTTTCGTTTATCTTTTGTATGATTCTTTAGGTCAAAAAAGATATATCAAAAAAGAAGAAGAGTATATTGCAAAAGAAAATGCACAGGAAACATATAATTATAAAATCAAACAACTGATTTTATCGGAACTCAAATCCATAAACTACTACAAATCTCATCTTCCAAATGTTACCGCTGATAGTCTTTATGACAAACTTTCGCCTGGAAGAAAGCAACTTATTACTCCAATTTCAGAATCAAAGGAAGAGTTTATTGCTAAATGGGAAAAAGCAGAATATGAACAAAAGTATTCTATTAATGTAGGAGCAGATTATATTACAGAAAAAGGAGAAAGGGTTAGATCAAAGTCGGAAATACTAATTGCAAATATGCTCTACAAATATAATATTCCTTATCATTATGAAAAACCTTTAAAACTTAAAAATAGGATTATCTATCCTGATTTTACGATTTTGGATACATTTTCTTTGAAGGAATATTATTGGGAGCATCTTGGTATGCTGGACGATCCGGAATATGCCACAAAGACAGTAGTAAAACTTAACTCCTATGAAGAAGCAGGAATCTTTACTGGGGAAAGTCTTATTTTGTCAAGAGAATGTAAGGATGCTCCTTTAAGCACCACACAAATTAAGCGTATAATAAAACACTATTTTAGTGTGTAACCAAATCAAAAATAAAACTATAAATTAATCTACAACTTAAAATCAAAAATAAAACTATAAATTAATCTGTAACTTAAAGTCAAAAATAAAGATATATTTTGACTACAATCAAAAAAGGTGAGTATTAATAATACTCACCTTTTACATATATTAATTTCAAAACATATTTATTCTAGAATTAGTTTTTAATAACACTAATAGAGAATTTGAGTTATCCATCAGTTTTTAATAATACTTATAGAAATGTCCTGATACTGAATAATCACTTGGTGACTTGACTTTCTTCTTGCCCACTTTACCAACGGCAACAACTTTGAAGTAATATTCTGTATTAAGAGCTAATTTCTTTTTCTTGAATTTAGATACAATTATTGATCTCTTCTTCGTTGTTTTGATTTTCTTGTATCCTGCATTAGTTCCCTTTGCCATGTATACAATGTATTTCTTAGCGCCAGTTACCTTATCCCAAGAAACTCTAATTCTTCTTTTTTTAGTTGTAGATACAGCTTTTAATTTAACATTTTCATATGTAAGGTCTTTGCAAACATATGTATATGGAGACCAAGCAGATACAAACTTCTTGCTTCCGCACTTAACATATGATCTTGCTCTAACTTTGTAGAAGATTCTCTTAGGTGATGAAATAGTAGCATCATTATTACCATATCCTGTACCTGTATCAATAACCTTCTTGCCTTTGCCCTTATAATTTGCATACTCAAATTCATATCCATCAGCGCCGATACAATCATCCCACTTGCAGTTAATTCCACTATATCCTGTTGAACTGTAATTAACCTTTTTAACAGCATCTGATAAAGGCTTAACACCCCATGCAGTAATATAATCACCACCACTATCTGCAACAAATCCTGTTGAAGCACACTTTCTAACAGGAACAACCTTAACAGTTGAGCTTTCTGTACATTTAACTGTAGCTTTAGTTGTTGTTGATGTTGTTGCTTTAACATTATTTACATACACATCATATGCTGTTGCACCCTTTGCTGCGGGATACTGTACTGTTGCAGTTCCTTTAGCACAAGCAACTTCTTCTACATCATCGCCATTTACAAAGCTTGGCGTAGTAACTACTTCCAATGGTTCTGAGTAATCCATGTCTTCACCAGCCACTCTGTATCTTATATAGTAGCTCTTACCGGCGGATAGGTTTCCAATAATACTAGTTCCACCGTAATCATTTTCATCTTTCTGAGCTACAAAACTAAATGATGCATCCTCTGACAACTGCCAATCTACATAGTTATATGGACCAAATTCAACTTTTACAGAGTGATCTGAAGCGTCAAGCTGCTCATAGCCATATACCATGCATCCACATGCAACTGTTGCAACAGTTGCTGTTACAAGAAGTCCTACCTTCTTTAATAATTTCATAAGCAAATTCCTCCATTTTCATTTTTCATAATGATACTTTTGTTTTTTTGTTTATTACAAATAAACCTACAAATAATCTTTTCAATCCCTTAAATTTACTCTGTTTCGCTTCATTTTTGATAATACTATAAAAGTATTATCATAGCAACTATATTTTATATTTTTACATAGCATTATTTTGATAAGCAAGCGGTGGTCTGGAAATGAAGGTTTGAAAAAACCGGACCACAGAAAAAAAGCAAGTTATGGTCCGGAAAGTAGGATGTTGAAAAACCGGACCACAAAACCGCATAATGAACAGCAAGTGTTTAAAAAGTTCACAGACTTTTCAAACACTTTTTTTAGTGGTGGTGGTATATTTGAGTACAAAAGAAAAGGGAAAGAACAAAAGCATATTTAGGGTAGCCAGGTAACCTAAGGTAGCTAGAAAACCAAGGTAGTTAGGAAACTAAGGTGGCTAGAAAAACCAAGGTAGCCAAGCAACCCAAGGAAACTTTTGTGAAAAGGAAAGGAGAAAAAATGAAAATTAAGGGAAATCTAAAAGTTGCTAAAAAAGTAGTAAGCAACTTACTTGCAGTGGCTTTGGTGGCGACATTAATCCCACAGCTAGGAGAAACTAATGTCTGGGGAGGGACTGCCACAGTATCCGCAACAACAGATAGCGGTGAAACCATGGTAGCAACAACAGATAGCGGTGAAACCATGGCAACAACAGATAGCGATGAAACTATGGCAACAACAACAGATAGCAGTGAAACCATGGAAGCAACAACAGATACTTGTGAGGTGGCAACAATAGAGACAGCCGTCGCAGAAAGTACGCTTACCACACTTACTTTTTCGGATAGTGGGGTGGAAGCAACAGTGATTGGTGACTCTACAGGTTACAAAATTGAAAAGGATGATGCAACAGGGATATGTGCACTTACAATTAATGCTGCTGGAACTTACAAGATTACAGGTGAGAATGGCAATGCAAATATCAAGGTAAAAAAAGGAACAACTGGTGTGGTTCTCATATTAAGTGATCTTGATATTACAAGTACTGTAGGAGCACCGCTTGCAATCAATAAAAATACAGAAGCAATAATACATGTTGATGGTGAAGTTACTTTGGAAGATGGTGAAAATCCAGATGATGAAAACAGTACTGATGCAGATACACAGGATGCATATGATGGTGCTGCAATAAAAGTTAAGAGTGGAGCTACGGCTACATTCTGTGGTGATGAGGATGCAGTGCTTAAAGTAAAAGGAACTGCTAAAAATGGTATTAAAGGTGGTTCGGAAAGCACAGTTATTTTTAATTGCAGTAACTATGTAATTAGTGCAGCTAATAACGGTATTGCTGTAGATGGATTGCTTACAATTAATGGTGGTAATTTTAACATTTATTCTGATAATGATGCAATTAAATCAGAACCTGACAGTGATGATACAACTTCTCTTGGTGAGATAATTATTAATGGTGGTATTTTTGATATTGATGCAAATGGAGATGGTATTCAGGCAACTAACAAACTTACTATTAATAATGGTAATTTTGATATTAAAACCATGGGTGGATACAGTGATACAACCTTTAATTCAGACACCATGAGCTGCAAGGGAATTAAGGTATCAGGAGCAAGCTCAGACAGCAGCGACAGTGCAACAACAACCTCAGACAGCAGCGATAGTGCAGCAACAACAACAACCTCAGCGGAAGCAGAAACAACTACAACAGCAACAACTTCAGTAGAAGCAACAACTACAGAAGAAACTACAACAGCAACTACAGAAGAGACTTGTGAATTAATAATTAATGGTGGAATGTTTATTTTAGATACGGCGGATGATGCAATCCATTCAGACGCATACGCCACAATCACAGGCGGTACATTTTATATTTATACAGGAGATGATGGTGTTCATTCAGATACTACTTTAACTCTCGGTAGCAATGATGGCCTTGACAGAGATCCAGAGATTTATATTTATTCAAGTTATGAAGGTCTTGAAAGCGGAACTATCTATACTTACTCCGGCAAATATTACATTAACGCATCGGATGATGGCGTAAATACAGCAGGCGGAAGCAGCAGCGGTACTGATCCTGGACAGGGTGGTGGAAACCAGTTCGGCCCGGGAGGACAGATGCCAGGTGGTAATCCTGGTGAAAACACGGGAAGTTCTGATTATAATGCTTATTTTTATGGTGGAACATTCTATGTAAATTGCGATGGTGATGGACTCGATAGTAATGGTGGCCTTTATCTTTATGGTGGAAATTATGTGGTATTATCCCAGGCAAATGGTGGAGATAACTCGCCACTTGATTCAGATGGTACATGTGTAATTGAGGGAGCAAATGTATTTGCCGCAGGAACAAATCCAATGGGTGAAAACCCAACAAGTAGCAGCCAGACCATTACTTATGTTGGTGGCTCATCAATGGGTGGTTTTGGAGGCCCAGGCGGAATGGGTGGTGGAGATTCTTCTACTACATATGCTGCAGGTTCAATAATTACAGTTTCAAATGGAAGCACATTGGTGTACAATGAGAAACTTACAAAGACATGTAATTATATTCTTTATTCAAGCCCAAGTGTAAGTGGAACAGTTACATTTGCTACAGGTAGCACACTTAGTGAAGCTAAGGGTAATGCTTTTAGTCATTCTTTTACAAATACAGTAAAAACCAAGGGAACCACAACTACCACAACAGATGGAAGTTACACTATTTATACAACTAGCGAAGGAGTTACAACCTATACATGTAATAGCTGTAATATTAGTGAAGATAAGACTGTTGCGGCAACTGTAAACTATGTATGCAACGGACATGAGGACAGCGTTGCAAGTACAACGGAAGATGAAGGATACGGCGCTAGTTTTACTGTATCGGGAAGTGGTAGTGCAACTATAAATGTTTACTATACTCAGGACTATTCAAGTGCTGATGAAAGTAATGTCACCACAGCAGTTTCAAGAAATTCTGTTACTGGTAAGAAAGACAGTTCAGGTAGTGGGCAAATAAATTTTGAAGTTGTATGCGATGATGGATATGAAGTTGAAAGCATAGAAGTTACTCCGGAAGATAATTATAAAAATCTTAAAGGTGCTGAAGATACAGGCGTTACAGGAATTTATAGAATTACAAAGATTACCGGAGCGATAACAATTAATGTTGTAATTAAGAAGAGCGAATCAGGCAGTGGATCATCAGGTACAGGCAATGGTGATTTAGGTAGTGGTTCATCAGATTCAGACAGCGGTAATTCTGGTAGTTCATCAAGTTCAGAGGAAAATGGTTCAACCGATTCGAATAGTAACAATTCAAGTGATGAAACTCTTGCAGATGGACCGGTTGTTGGAACAAAACTGTCATATAAGAAGTATTATTACAAGGTTACAAAAGCCGGTTCAACAGACGGAAGCGTGGTTGGTGAACTTGCAGTTACAGGACTTAGAAAAACATCTGTTACAACAATTAAAATCGCAGCAAAGGTTACCATTAATGGAGTGACTTATAAGGTTACTTCCATAAAGGCAAATGCTTTTAAAGGAAACAAAAAAGTAAAAAAAGTGTTTATAGGTAAGAATATAAAGAGCATTGGTAAGGCAGCATTTGCTGGTATGAGCAAACTTCGTCAGGTTTCAATTAACTCAACTGTTCTTACAAAGATCGGAGCCAAGGCTTTTATGAATTGTAAGAAGCTTAAGAAAGTTATTATCAAATCAAAGAAACTTAAGAGTGTTGGTAAGAAAGCATTTTACAGAAAGAGCGGTAAGAAGCTTACAATAAAGGTTAACAGTTCAAAGAAACTCGCGTATAAGAAATTATTTAAGAAAGCAAAAACCAATAAATATGTAGTTAAGTAATATTAAGAAAGAATAATTATATGGTTAAGTAAAATTATATAAAGCGGGTTATATATTTACTTAAGGCAGGTCACAATCTAATTGGGTTGTGACCTGTTTTTTATTGAGGCTTTTTTGGAGATTATGAATCTGATACACCTAAGTTGCATATTTTGTAAATATTGGTGTAATAGTACCTTTTCTATGGTAAGAATTGATAAAAAATGGTATAATATTTGCGTATATTACTATAAAGGAAGAGGTAGATATTATGAGAGAAAGTGGTATTTTGTTTCCAATCTTTTCAGTACCATCTAAATTTGGTATTGGTTGTTTTTCAAAGGAATGTTATGATTTCGTGGATTTTTTGGAAAGGTCAGGACAGGGGTATTGGCAAATACTTCCATTAGGACCTACAGGTTTTGGTAATTCGCCATACCAGTCGGTTTCATCCTGTGCAGGAAATCCCTATTTTATTGATTTGGAAGGGCTTATAGAAGATGGTCTTTTAACATGGGAGGATGTTAATGGAGTATTCTTTGGAAGCGACGAAACAAAAGTTGATTACGGCGCTTTGTATGAAAATAGATTTGATGTTTTAAGAAAAGCATATGATAGATTTGCCGAGAAAATTGAAGCGGCAGATGGTAAGAGTGATGCTGATAAAAGCGATGACCAGGGTGCTAATATTAAAAAAGATTATACAGATTTTAAAAAGAATGAAAGCTACTGGCTTGATGATTATGCACTCTTTATGGCGATAAAGGATGAGGCAAATGGAGCATCATTTCTTTCTTGGGAAGATGACCTTAGAAAGAGAGAAAAGAAGGCTTTAAATGAAGCTAAAAAACGACTTGAAAAAGAAATAGATTTTTATATGTTTATTCAGTTTGAGTTTGATAAACAGTGGAATAAATTAAAGACATATGCAAATGAAAAAAAGGTTAAAATCATAGGTGACATTCCTTTCTATGTTTCCCTTGACAGTGCTGACTTTTGGGCACATCCTGAAGTGTTTGATGTGGATTGTGATTTAAAACCAAAGACAGTTGCGGGATGTCCTCCTGATGCATTTTCTGCCACGGGCCAGCTTTGGGGAAATCCTATTTATAATTGGGAAAAGAAAGCTGAAGTGTATGCATGGTGGACCAAGAGAATGGAGAGAAACTATGAACTTATAGATGTGATTAGAATTGATCATTTCCATGGTTTCTCAGAGTATTATGCAATTCCTAGTGAGGATGAAACAGCGCAGAATGGTACCATGAAAAAAGGACCGGGAATGGATTTCTTTAAGGCTCTTAAGAGTGAGATAAAGGATTTAAGAATCATTGCAGAGGACCTTGGAAACAATACAGAGGAAAACGAAAAGCTTCTTAAAGAAACTGGATTCCCAGGAATGAAGGTTTTACAATATGGATTTACAAGTTGGGACAGTTACTATGTAAATCATAGGCATGTTAATAACTGCGTGGTTTATACAGGAACTCATGACAATACACCTACAAGAGCGTGGGTGGAAGAAATAAATGATGGACAGCGCGATTTTACAAGAAGATATATTAATTCACCTAATAGTGATTACGGCGGGCTAGTATGGGATTTAATCAGGGAGGCATACAGATCTGTTGCAGACCTTTGTATTATTCCGCTTCAGGATTATTTGTGTTTTGGCAAGGAAGCAAGAATTAATACACCTGGTGCCCCTGAAGGTAACTGGGAGTGGAGACTTAGACCAAACTATTTGTCCGATGAACTTGCATCAAGCATTAGGTTGCTTAGCGAAACATATAGCAGAATTCCAAGATAGGAGACAGGGGACGGTTCTCTGTCTCCATCGAAATTAATTAGTGATGGGTATGAATAATAAAAATAATATTAAAATCATTATTATATGTGGAGCGTTCTTACTTATTGGAAGTCTCTTGGGCTTTTTGGTAGGAACGATTATTACTAAAAATAGTAATTCTGATGACGAGGAAGACAAAACAGTATCCATAGGATATGAACAAGCTGTGTGTGACATAGAAAATAGATATGATGGTAATTATCCTTATGGGCAAATAATAATGTATGGTAGCTCGAGCTTTAGGTTTTGGGAAACCATGGAGGAAGACATGGCACCACTTCAGGTTTTGAATCATGGATTTGGTGGTGCCACCCTTGATGATGCCTTAAATTATGCAGATCGTTTAGTAGTGGATTTTCGTCCTAAAGCAGTTGTAATATATTGTGGTACCAATGACTTGGGTGGTATGGCCGATGGTAGCATTAAAAATGCAAGACAGGCATTTGAAGCTACTGAGGCACTTCTTAATTACATCAGTTACAGACTTCCTGACGTAAAGATTTTTTATGTGGCTTCTTCTCCACAACCTTTAAGGTGGAGCGTATGGGAAGAGGAGAAAAAATGCAATATGCTTGTGAAGGAATACTGCGGTAATTATGAACACCTATATTACATAGATACTGAAGATGTGCTGATTAATGATGAAGGATATTATTATAAAGAGTATTATCTGGATGATGGACTTCATTTTAACGAAAAAGGTTACGAAGCTTGGGGAAGTGTAATTAAAAGTGAAGTGCTGGAAGGAATGGTAGAATAAGGAACATTTTTATAAAGGAGGTAAATCATGCCATTTATTGATTCAAAAGTAACAGTGAAATTAAGTGAGGAAAAGAAAGAGAGTTTAAAAGCAAAATTAGGTAAGGCTGCCGGTATTATTGGAAAGTCAGAAACTTTCGTCATGGTCGGGTTTGATGATGAATATCCATTGTATCTAGGTGGTAATAAACTTGATAAAGGAGCATATGTTTCAGTTGATGTATTTGGAGCAGATAATGCACCCACCTGTAGTGAAATGACCAGGAAGATATGTGAAATTTATGAAGAAGAACTTGGTATTTCCGGCGATAAGATTTATGTGGAGTATAGATCAACCAATGAATGGGGTTGGAATGGAAGAAACTTTTAGATGAGTAATACTCACTAAGGTTGGCAAATAATATTAAGCAAGCTGTGGTCTGGAATTTAGGAATCTTAAAAACCAGACCACTTATATTAAGCAAGATGTGGTCTGGAATTTAGGAATCTTAAAAACCGGACCACTTATATTAAGCAAGTTGTGGTCTGGAAATGAAGGTTTGAGAAAACCGGACCACATATATTAAGCAAGCTGTGGTCTGAAATATAGGTATTGGAAAAAGCAGACCACATATATTAAGCAAGTTGTGGTCTGAAAATGAAGGTTTGAGAAAATCGGACCACAGATAAAACAAAAACAATGGTCCGTGAATTTAATTCTACAAAAATCAGACCACAGAGAGAAAGCAAGTCGTGGTCTGAAATATAGGTATTGGAAAAAGCGGACCACTTATAACTATAAATAGTCAAGAATGTGAAAAATAGCCAAAAATGTGAAAAATTAGTCAAATCGACTAATTTTTTTTTTTTTTATAGAAAAAAATAGACATTTTAACCAAAAAGTGATAAGATAGAATCAGTTTTTAATCGCTAATACTATGGGAGGTCAAAAATAAACGGGCGGTTATAGATCGTGTAAACTAATAACAGAGGAGGTAAATATATGAATAAGCTTTTAAAAAAGACGATTAGTGTAGGCTTAAGTATAGCCATGGTAGCCACGTCGGTTAATTATTCAGGCGTGACTACAAAAGCAGATATTAAGCAGTATCTGGGAAATAAGCTTGATTCCGGACAGAATGTAATTTTACAATCCGGAACTTATTATTTGGACGAAAATATTGAATTCACCCCAAGTGATAATGGAAGTAGTGGTCTTACCATAGCAGATGGCCAGACAGTAACCATTTATCTTAATGGACATATATTGACATCCAGAGGTTCAGATGCCACAGCCGGCGGAAATGGCGGTAATGGTAGTACACCAGCTGCTGGTGGTTTTACAGCAGATGGCGGAGCTGGTGGTGCCGGTGGAAATGGTGGATATGCAGGTATTAAATTACCTAAGAATTCCACGTTGATATTTGTTGGTGCAGGTGAAGTCATTGCAACCGGTGGTGATGCGGCAGCAGGCGGAGCAGGCGGAGACGGCGGTAGCGGTTATATTTATGATGGAAGTGAAAGTTATGATTATAAGGAGCCAGGTTCCGGTGGTGGAGCTGGTGGTGGCGGCGGTGGCGCCGGTGCAGGTATAGGTACTGATGGTTCTAATGGAACTGCTGGTACAGCTGGCGGTTATTCGACGTCAGTACCTGCTGGTAATTCAAATGGATTCTTTCCAACTCAAGCTGCAAATAATTCCACAGAATCAAGTGCATCCGAAGATTCAGGAAAACTATATGTTTACAATGATTATTTTGATGCTATTAAAATTACAGCAACCGGTGGATTTGCAAATACTACCCAGAGTGCTGGTGGCGACACGGGAGTGACTTATATAGATAATGGTAGTGATTGGAGTGATGGGAGTAGTTATTACCATACAGCAAGTACAGGTTGCGGTGGTGGTTCCGGTGGTAGCGGTGGTGCTGCTAATAACATAGGTTCTGGTGGAACAGGAGGAACCGGTGGAACAGGCGGTAATTCAGGTGCTGGTAACTGGGAATATAATGAATGGGTAATTTATTACGGATATGGTGGTGCTGCCGGTAAAGGTGGTAAATCAGGTGGCGCATCCGGAGAAGCAGGAACTAATGGTAACTATCCAACAAGAGTAGCGGATTTGGAGCATTCTAATACAGAAACAGAAGAGTCATATAGATATACAAATTATGGTATATCAAGATCTTCAGGAAACAGTGGAAATAGAGGAGCATCTGGAGCATATACAACTGCTTTCTTAAAGGGTGTTTATGCATATATCACAGATCCAAGCAAGACTTATAAGGTTGGAGATTATATTTCACAGGATGATATATCAGTCTTTGAAGTATATAATACAAGCAATAATGCAGAATTTGACGGACTTAAGCCATTTAGTACATATTATAATGAAAACATGAGTGATTATAATGGTGCATTTAATAATGGTGGTTGGTTTGCAAAGAGTGTTATAAATTCAAATTATAAAATAGTTGGTGCTGAAACTTCAGGAGAAAATGAAGGAAAACTTAAAGTTACAGAAGAACTTATTAAGTCACTTACAAAAATTGATACTGAATCAGGCATCCCTGAGGGTATAGTTGAAGTTGAGTTAACTAAGGTAGAAGCAGAAAAAGCTGTATCAAAAGGATTTGTAAGCGATGTTAATTTTGACATTCGTGTTCAGCAGACAGCGGACTTTGAGGATGATACTGCTCAGGCAGAATTAGGTGATTATCCAACAGAAGGTGAAGCATCTGTATATAACGAGGAAATCGCAGTTAATACTATCGTTTATGATGGTGTTAAACATTCACTCGCAGATCTTCTTAAGAACAGTGGTTATGGAGATCTTAATGGTAGCGATAGTGAAAATGAAATTACAAATGAATTCTTTATGAAGGGACTTAATAGTTCATCAGGAGAAGAAACATCATATTGGTATTCAGATTATGCACTTACTCCTTTCTATAAAGTTGAGTATGCACCATATAAGAAATTTGATGCATACACAGAACATAATTACCTTACTGGAACAGAAGGTGGTGTATTAATTGATGGAAAGACAACCAATAGTCCTTACTATACAAAGGGTGCAATTGATAAAAAATACTTCTATAATGCTGGTTATTATACAGTAACTGTAGTAGTACCTTATAGATATTACACATACAGATATGCAAATAGCTGGGCAGATGTTCATTATTTCTATAGAACATATAAATTGAATATTCTTATTAGACAGGCAGATTTAGGAATTGATAAAGCAAGTGATACAGTTTATGAAAACACCAAGGTTCAGAACCACACCTTTACAAGAAATGTTGAAGGTCAGAATGAAAATGTATATGGTGAATTCTTGTATTCAAGCTCAGATCAGACTTGGGATAATGATGAATCTAGAAGTGCAAATAAGGCTACTCCATTAGTTGAAGACATTATTTGGGAATTCAATATATATTCTTTAAGAGATCAGAATAACTACTTATGTCAGTATGATGGTCCTAATACAGAGGATGAATTAAATTCTTATTATTCAAATACTAATGGTACATTACTCTTTACAGAAGAGAGTGTTGCAAAACGTACTATTGATATGGACGTTACAGTTTATTATCAGGATGAACAAAGTGAAGAAGGTACTCTTACACCAGAAGAAGATCTTAAGTCAAGAGTGATTACATCTGATGATACTAATGAAATGGTTAATTCAGTTTATGCAGAAATGCTCGGATATAAGGCTTCTATTAATAGAAATGATACATCACTTGGATTTAGAGTGGCTAAAGGTGATGCGGTATCCGGTGATACAACAATGGGAACAAAGATTACATTAACAACACTCCCATCACAGTACCAGGCATACTTTGATAAATTAGTTAATGAAAACGCATATTTGGGAGATTTATATGTAGTTACAGTTAAAGCTGGCGATGATGTTATTACACAGGCATTCTATACAGATGATAGTGATTTGGATTACACAGAGTTAGTTAAACAGCTTACAGATATTCTTCCAGCGTGTGAATTTTATGGTGTAACATCATATGATATTACATTTGATTATGTTGGACTTTATTACACAACTGAAACCGGAGCTGAAGGTAGAAAAGCTGATTGGAATGGTGATGAAGAATTTAACTGGGTTACATCACAAGTTAATTTCAAGGTTGATGTAGATCAGAGAAATATTTCTCTTAATGCATTAAACGATATTGATAAGATTTATGATGGAACAGATTATATTGTAAGTCAGAAAGTATCAGAAGACGGTGATGTATTATCAGCAGCAGGATATGTTATTGATGTTGCTACAATTATGCCAGAAGAATCACAGTTTGAAAAACTTGGAACAACAGTATTCTTTAATTATTATGATGCATCAGGTGATGATAGTAACGAAATGTTAGTTGAAATGTCAGGTGCATATGAGGATAAGAATAAGGGCGCAGATAAGACAGCACTTGTAGATGCAGCCAGATTATCTGCCAAGGATGAAAACAATTCATACTTAAACTATTGTTTAGTTGGTTTACCTACAGAGGTAACTGGTGATGTTGATGTGGCAAATATGTACTTCACACATTATAAATATGGAACAGTTGAAGTATATGATAGTACTCCAATGCATGAAGTTTTAGGTATTTCCAATAAAGCATATTTACTTCATACAGAATTGGATGATGATGGATATGTTAAACCAGCGGATACAACATTTGATGAGTTGGTAGAAATGGATGATGCCAAGACAATTTATGCAGAATTTACAACTGATGAAGAAGAGTATGACTATGATGCAACTTACTCTTTAGTAACTGATAAGTATAGTCCAGATATCTTTGATATTGATGATTCTACAGGTGAGATTACAGTAGTTCCAATTCATTCAAAGGGTGGAAACAATGCAACACAGTTCCCATCAGTCAATATTATTATTACTAAGTATGGAAACTTCACAATAATTAAACAGGAAGAGGAATATGAAAAAGAAATTTATGGACTTTGTTATGTATTAGGAAAGAATACATTAACTTCATCAAAAGAAAACTTAACTCATATTCTTAGATACAGAATTATTGGTAATGAAAATACTTATGATGTATTCTTGCCTGTAAACCAGGTTAATAATGGTGGACATGACAGCAAGTATACAGATAGACAGGTATTAAATCTTTCAAATGGTGATGAGGTATTTGAATATCTTACACTCTATGAAGAGGGTGATGATGCTACATTCAAGTTTACAGTACCTCAGAATAGTTACTTAGAAGATCTTTATATTTTAGATTTGGGTGATTATAAATCATATGGTACAGAAGACATTAAGACTTTTGATGAAATGCTTTCACTCGTTGATACTGATGCATTAGGAAGTTTCAATACACAGAAAGAAACAATTAATGCAAGTGATAATCCATTATACTTAGAACTTAATAAGATTAATGGAGAAGCTAGTGATGCTATACCAGAAGCTAATGATCAGATTGGCGGATCAACATTTGAATTTACTATTACAACCGGTAACAGTGTACTTGGAAACAACAAGGGTATTGCACTTGTTCCTGTATTTAAAGCATATAATTTAGTAAATGATGAGTATGAGAATAATCTATCAGTAGAGAAGTCAATTGACAATACTACAGGTGAAGAAGCTGAAGGAAATGATGACTTTGTATATGTTAACTATAAAGTTGACTTTGATACAGATGCTTATAATGAAGAATATGGTTTATTAACTATGTCTTATGAATGTCCTGAAGGTGAAACAATTAAAACTTCAATGCCTCTTGAAGAAGGACAAATACCTCAGTATTACAGTATGGCATTTAATACTGAAGATCCTACTTACTTAGACTTCTTTAATCCTGGAGAACTTATTCCTGGAACAGAAGTAGAAGTTAATATCAGAGTATGGAGAAACGGTATTACAGATACTTTTGAAGGTGCAAACGCAGATGATCCTGATGCAATAGAAGTTGAGACATTTAAGTGGACAGTATCAGAAGAAGATTATTACAATTTATTTAATGATGATGCTGTTATGTTTAGAACAGATAACTCATTAGAAAACATTGAAAACATTAAGGCATACGGAATCTATGATGATGAAGTTGCAAATGTTAAATTTGGTAAGGTTGATCGTCTTGTTGAAAAACAGGAAGATGGAACATGGGAAGCAATTGACGATGCTAATATGCTTCAGATAGCTGATACATGGTATGTTGCAGATGGTGAAGATGGAGTCAGAGTAGTAATCAACAATGATCCTGAAAACTTCTATCCAATTAAATCCGTTAATGGTGAAGATGCAGAATATGTTGAATTTGGAACAAGCTTCTATCCAACATATGAAATTATCAACGTATCAGATGTAGATGCAACAAGTGTTGATTCTACAGCATGGACTGTTAAGGAAACAGGATTTGCAAGATTAGTATTTGGCGAAATCAATCCTTATGGAAACATTGTATTTGCTGAAAAAGCTGAAGACATTTCTATAGTTGCTCCATATGTAGAGCCAACTACAGCTTATGAAACTAATTATGAAAATATTAAACCTTTCACATTTGAAGGTTGGATGTTAAAAGATGGTGAAGCATTTGCCGATATTTACGAAGATGCTGGAGCCGTTGCACTTAATCCTAATGATACAATCTACGCTAAGAAGAAAGTATATTATGCAGAATTTTATGCAAGGGATGTTTTATTAACATATGGTATCTATAACGGTTATGCTGAAACAGTTAACTTTACAGAAATGTTAACAAATGCTGCTAAACCTGAATCAGGTATTGAATATGCGTTAGAGACAGTAGATTTAAGTGCATTAGAAGTTGAAAAATTCGTAACTGGTGCATGGTACTATGATATTGACGAAACAATAGCAGTTGAAGATTTAGAAAACGTAGCACTATTTGCAGAGGTTAAACCTGATCCAACAGTAGTTCTTGAACCAATTGTAGAACCAGAAGGTGGAATCATTCCTAAGTTCTATCTTGCAACTATTAAGGTTACTGAAATCGTAGCAGATGATGTTGAAATGTATATTGGCGATACTGTAGAAGAAGAGTATACAGTACTTCCAGAGGATGCATATGATCAGAGTCTTGAATTTGCTTCGAATGATGAAGAAATTGCAACAGTTGATGAAGATGGTAAGATTACAGGTGTTGGCGTTGGTACAACAACAATCACAGTTACAGCAAAAGATCAGGGAACAGTTACTAAAGAAATTACAGTAGTTGTTAATCCAATCCTTGTAAGTGAAATTACAATTGAAGATGCTGAAGTAATAGTTGAAGATACAGTACAGTTAACAGCTGTTATAGCTCCTGAAGATGCAACAGATAAGAGCGTTACATGGGTATCAATGAATGAAGAAATCGCAACAGTTGATGAAGAAGGTAACGTTACAGGTGTATCTGTAGGTGAAGTGGTTATTAAGGCCATTGCTAATGATGAAGGAAAAGTTGAAGGCGAAGCTAAGGTTACTGTAAAACCTATCTTAGTAAGTGCTATTACATTAGAAGATGTAGAAGTATTTAAGTATGATACAGTACAGTTAACACCAGTTATTGATCCTGAAAATGCAACAGATAAGAGCGTAACTTGGGAATCAAGTGATGAAAGTATCGCAACAGTTGATGAAAACGGATTAGTTACAGGTGTATCTGTAGGTGAAGCAGTAATTAAAGCAACAGCAAATGATGATGGTAAGGTTGTAGCTGAAGCTAAAGTAACTGTTAAAACTATTTATGTAGCAGAAATTAAATTAGAAGATGCAACTATTCTTGTAGGTGAAGATGTTGAAATGAAAGCAACAGTTGCACCTGAAGAAGCACTTGACAAGGATGTTACATGGAAGTCATCAAATGAAGCTATTGCAACAGTTGATGAAAATGGTAAGGTAACAGGTATTGCTTATGGTACAGCAACAATTACAGCTACAGCAACAGACGGAAGTGGTGTAGTTGGTAGTGCAACTGTAACAGTTAAGGAACCAGAACCTTCTAAAGAAGAATTAAAGGCAAATGACATTGAAATCAATAAGGGTCTTAAGATTATTCCTACAAAGACTGGTGCTAAGGTTGAGTGGAATAAGGTAAAAGATGCTGAAGGATATGAAGTATTTGCTCAGATTTGTGGAAAGAAATTTGGTAAAGGAACTATAATCAAAGTTGCTAAGGACATTTCCAAGATCAAGGTTAAGAAGATTAATGGAAAGAAGTTAAGCGCTAAGAAGAATTATAAGATTAGGGTTAAAGCATACAAGACTATTAATGGTAAGAAGACATATATTGCTAAGTCAATAGTTGGACACTTTGTAACCAAGAAGAATAAGAAGTATACAAACCCTAAGAAGATTAAGCTTACTAAGTCCACCTTCACATTAAAGGTTGGTAAGGCAGCTAAGATTAAAGGTAAGGTTATTCCTGTTAACAAGAAGAAGAAATTCTTATCTAATAAACATGCAAGACCACTTAGATTTAGTGTAGCTGATTCTTCAGTTGTAACCGTAACAAAGAAGGGTAAGATTACAGCAGTAGGCAAAGGCACAACATCAGTCTATGTTTACGCTAAGAATGGCTTAACAAAGGAGGTTAAGGTAACAGTTAAGTAGTTTAAAATTAAATATTGTAAAATAAAAAGAGTGGGGCTGACTTGATCAGCCCCATTTTTGCGGAGACAGAGAGAGGCAGGGGACGGTTTGTCTTTTTTCTTTGTTGAATAAAAATATTCTTTGTTTTATAATAAAACAGAATGATTGTGATTGTTATATTGATTGTATTGATGAGAAAATGAAGATTATAGATATTATTGCACATGCGTATAACACGGTACCGTTTTATTATAATAGACTAAATGGTAGTGAAATTCCAGTTTCGTTAGACGGCATACCTATATTACACAAATTTGAATTAAATGATGATGTAAATTCTTTAATTTCATCAAGTTTTATAAAAAAATACTTAAAAAATGAATTGTTGTGGGAAAGAACTTCGGGATCTACAGGTATAGCGTCAGAAGTATACTGGGATTATAGAGATTATAAACGTTCTCTTCTTTGTTTATGGATATATAGAAGGAAGTATTATAATATAACTCCAAAAGATAAGTTGATATATTTTATTTCAAGCGATATCTTCTATAATGAGTATATAGAATTTAATTATCGTAAAGGTATTTCAAAAAAATATATTATTGAAAATAGGATGGATGAAGCATATCTAATGGTTTTAGAATATAATCCCGTTTGGATGATATTACAGCCATCGGTTGCACTTTTATTGTGCAAAGAAGCCGAAAAACATAGTAAAACACCAAGTAACCTTAGGTATATTGAACTTACTGGAGAATATCTGACTGATGAAGTAAGAAATATAATTATACGAACCTTTGATTGTTACATAGCTAATCAATATGGAACAAAAGAAGTGAATTCAATAGCGTATGAATGTCCATATGGAAATATGCATATTATGGACGATAATGTCTATGTTGAAAGTTTAAACTTGGATGAAGAAGAAGGACATATTGTGGTTACATCAAAGCATAATAGAGCTATGCCAGTTTTGAGGTTGGATACTGGGGATATAGGTGTTATAGAAAAGAATATAGATTGTCGTTGTGGTTTGAAAAATAATGTGCTACGTTTAAGACAGGGTAGAGATAACGATGGAATTATGATGATAGATAATACTAAGAAAAATCCATATATAATATTTCAAATATTAAATAATATAAATTACATAACTGATGGAACGATTATTCAATATCAAATTGTTCAAAAGTCGATATTTGAATTTACCATTTATCTTGTGACGAGTAATGAATTTGATGATTATTACATAAAAATAATCCATGATGAGTTTAAACAAAGGCTTGGTTATGATATTAAGTTAAATGTGATAAAAAAAGACAATATATTTCCTGCCCGTAAGACGGGTAAGGTTGCTAGTTTTTATAGTGATATTATTAGATGAAATATAAAAAAATGGTAAGGTAATTATTTTTCAGATAAGTGATAAAATGGAAATTTCAAATAAAATAATTTATATTTTAAAGAGAATAAAAGGGAATATAGATGTTTCAAATATAAATGAAGAAACAGATTTGATTTTAGATTTGGATTTAGACTCCATAGATATATTAGAGTTTATTTCAATTATAGAATCTGAATTTAATGTTAATTTTGAAAATATTGATATGGTAGAGATATTTAGCAGTTTTGGAAAATTATGCAATTATATAATGCAACAATCAGTCGCTGTACTATCATAGGAATAAATTTACAGTGCTTTAAGTATTATACACGAAGCAATAAGCTTCATAAATATAAATACAAAGAAAGGAAAATATAGTCAATTTATCATTTGGAACGATAATTGTATTATACGAGATAATATGAATAAAATAGCTCAGAGAATAAAAAGGACATTATCAGTTATCATGATATCAATCATTATAGAAATATATGTGTTTGGTAAGAGTGATGTATTTGCGACATATTATGTTTTTTCAGGTAAGTTTGCAAGTGGATATGTAACTTATAGAGCGGTCAGTGGTTCAAATGCATCTTATGCAAATATAGCAAGAAATTGTTGGAATAATATTTCGAGTAATGTTTCGATTATTTATTATACAGGAACCAATACAAATGATATAGATTTGGCCGCTAACTTTAATAAATTACAAGAACCTACGGCGGGACAATTAGGAATCACCTTTTTATACAATGATGGAGGGTTGGTTGATACAAGTAGTATATGGACTAAAGCTAATTGTATTCAATATAATAGTAATTCATTTGAAAATGAAGGCCAAAAATTAAAAACATGTGTCCATGAAATAGGCCATGCATTAAGTATGGCACATCCGGGAGATGCATCAATAGATTCTGTTATGAAACAAGGCTTGAGAAATTCGTATGCATTGACAATATATGATAAGGCATGTCTTATTTATAAGTGGGGAGGTGGTAGTGTATGTTAAATAGAAAAAACATTTTTTTTATTATAATTGTTCTGGCATTTGTTGTGTTGGGATGTTTCTTTATAAATAGTAATAAAGAAACATCTAATGATAAAGAGTCAGTAAATACAGAGAGCATTTCAGAAAATAATGAAAAAGAAGTATTGCATATTGAGGGAGATTTGATGACATATGATTATAATGAAATAAAAGAAAAAGCCGACTTGATTATGTTAGTAAAATGTGTTGATAATCTTGATTATGATAATAGTATTTTTTATTATGATGAAGGATTGTTATATGGTTTTGCTGCCAGAAGAAATATTGAAGTATTAGAAATATTGAAGGGAGAAGATAGAAGTTGCAATAGTTTTTTAGAGCCTACAGCAATTACAAAAGATGGTAAGGAATTACAGCTAGAAGATTATACCCCGATGGAAAAAAATGGCGTTTATCTTGTGTTTTTGTCAAATGAAACAGCTGATGGCAGTTATAGTATTATTAGTGGTAATTATGGGAGGTATGCCGCTGGAGAGAATGACGTCATAGACATAAAAATTCTTAGTAATAATATATTTGCTGATATTATGTATAGCGCATTGATTGATTATTATTCGGATATAGAAGTTTCGGAAAAAGAAAATATATTGTTATATAGCAAATATCCCGAGGAAAAAATAAAATGCCATATGTTGGATAAAGATTTTTTTGTTTTGTATAAAAATGAAAAGTTGGAAATTTTTGATTAAAAAATAAGACAGGGGACGGTTCTCGGAGAACCGTCCCCTGTCTCCTTTTTTACATAAATAAATTAAAAATATTATACACAATAAATGAAACAATCCATGCAATGGTGCATTGCCATAATACCACTGCAAGTGCCCAGTGCCTGCCAAGTTCTCTTCTTATGGATGCCACAGCCGCCACACATGGAGTGTAGAGCAGTGAAAAGACTAAAAGAGATAAAACTGAAACAGTAGGAATACCGTATATGTTTTCCCCATATAATACTTTAATAATTGAAACAACACTTTCCTTTGCCATAAAACCAGTCAAAAGAGAAGTGCATATACGCCAGTCTCCTAGACCAATTGGTTTCATGATAGGAACCAGTATTCCTGCACACATGGAAAGGATGCTATCCTTTGAATCAGTAACGGGATTAAGTTTCATATCAAAACTTTGTAATAGCCATACAATCATGGTTGCAAGTAGAATTACTGAAAATGCCCTTTGTAAAAAGTCCTTTGTTTTATCCCATAAAAGAAGAATTACGTTTTTAGGACTTGGCATTCTGTAATTAGGAAGTTCCATGACAAATGGTACAGCTTTCCCTTTAAAGATAGTTTTCCTTAAAATTAGAGACATGATTATGGCCATTATTATTCCAAGAAAATATATGGCGGTCATAATCAAAGCGCCATGACCTTTAAAAAACATACTGATAAAAAAAGCATATATTGGAAGCTTTGCGGAACAACTCATAAATGGTGTAAGAAGTATGGTCATTTTTCTGTCGCGTTCACTTGGTATGGTTCTAGTGGACATTACTGCAGGTACTGTACAACCAAATCCCATAAGGAGTGAAACAATGCTTCTTCCCGAAAGACCTATTTTTCTAAGGAGTTTATCCATGACAAAGGCCACTCTTGCCATATAACCACTGTCCTCTAAAAGTGAAAGGAAGAAGAAAAGAGTGATTATTGTTGGAAGGAAACTTATTACACTTCCAAGGCCTGAGCAGACACCGTCTATTACAAAGCTTTTTATTATTACATTAACATTGGCCGAATCTAATTCGCTTTCCAAAAGAGATATGAGCTTATCAATTCCTGATTCCAAAAGATTTTGGAAAAATGCTCCTATAACATTAAATGTCAGGAAGAAGATAAGGCTCATTATTGCAATGAATACAGGAATGGCAGTATATTTGCCAGTAAGGATTTTATCAGCTTTTTCACTTCGTATGCGTTCCTTGCTTTCTCTTGGTTTTTTAACAGATGACTTACTAACCTTTTGTATGTATGAAAAACGCATTTCAGCCAAGGCTGCACTTTTATCAAGACCACGTTCTTTTTCCATTTGCAAAACCATGTGGTTAATCATTTCTAGTTCATTATCATCAAGATTTAGTTTTGAAATGATTTGTTCATCCCCTTCCACCACTTTGCTTGCGGCAAAATGAAGAGGGATTTGTGCTTCTTTGGCGTGATCACATATAAGGTGACGAACTGCATGAAGACATCTGTGTACTGCACCGCCGTGATCATTTTCATCACAAAAATCCTGCTTTTGCGGTAGTTCCTTGAAGTGTGCCACATGAATTGCATGGCTGATCAACTCGTCAACACCTTCATTTTTTGCGGCAGATATTGGAACAACAGGAACTCCAAGAAGGGATTCCATTTCATTAATATCAATGGAACCACCGTTTTCCCTAAGTTCATCCATCATGTTAAGGGCAAGAACTAAAGGGGTATCCATCTCTAATAACTGCATGGTCAGATAAAGATTTCTCTCTATATTTGTTGCATCCACAATGTTAATGATGCCTGTTGGTTTTTCATTTAAAACAAAATCCCTTGAAACTAACTCCTCACTACTGTATGGCGACATGGAGTAAATACCGGGTAGGTCAGTAACCAATGTATTTGGGTGTCCTTTTATTACACCGTCTTTTCTGTCAACGGTAACACCAGGGAAATTACCCACATGTTGATTATGGCCGGTTAACTGGTTAAAGAGAGTTGTCTTTCCGCAGTTCTGATTACCCACCAGGGCAAATGTTAAGGTCACATCATCAGGAAGAGGATTTTCATGTTTTTTCTCATGGTATTTTCCACCCTCACCAAAGCCAGGATGAGGCTTGTGCTTTGAAGTAACTTTTTTGTTAGTGTTATGTTCTGTATTTAATTCACAGGTACTGCATTTGCCATTACAGCCATAATCTGTGTAATCGGGAGCAGTGCCTGATTTGCCTGTCTTTTGATTATTGCCTTCAACCTTGGTAATTGTTATCTTTTTAGCATCATGTTTTCTTAATGTTAATTTATATCCATGGATAAGTAATTCCATTGGGTCACCCATAGGTGCAAATTTAATTAGTTTTACGCAGGTTCCAGGAATGATACCCATATCCAAAAAATGCTGTCTTAGGGCACCTTTACCACCAACTTCATTTATGATGGCAGATTCACTTATATTTAGTTCATCAAGAGTCATAGTTTGTATCTCCAAAAAATAATAATTTAAAATTCATTTATTATTCTAATTGCTTTATATGATAACATATTTTTTCTTGTATTAAAACAGTTGTTAATTAGTTTTAGATAATAGAATCGTTTGTTATTATAAATATTATTGGTGTTGAAAATATTGTGGAGTTGTTTTATTATAAAGATGATATATGGGATATAAAGTTTAAGGAGAAGAATTATGAATAAGAATGCAATAGAAGGTGTTCTTCATGCTTATATAGAGAATATAAAAGAATTATATGGTGTACATTTAAAAAAGATTATTTTATATGGTTCATATGCACGTGGGGATGCTAATGAAAATTCAGATATTGATATTATGATTTTATTAGATATTTCTGATATGGATATTAAAAAGTATCGTCATAAGCTTACAGAGTTAACATTTGATTATAATATAGATAACGATATGGAGATAATGCCGATAGCAAAAAATGAGGTGGCATATGAAAAATGGTTGAGCGTGTATCCATTTTATGAAAATATAAATCGCGAAGGAGTTGTTCTTTATGCAGCATGAAGAAATAGGAACCAAAAAAGACTTAGTATTATATAGGATTGAAAGAGCAAAGACGGATTTAAAATCTGCAAAAGTGTTATTAGATATTAAAGATTACAAAGGGGCAAATAATAGGGCTTATTATGCTATTTTTCATGCAATTGATGCAATACATGGATTAAATGGTAAGGCTTATAAAAGACATAAAGATGCGCTTTCAAATTTTAATAAAGAATATATAAAAACAGAAGTTTTTAAGAGAGAACTTGGTAGAAAGATATCTGGTGCTGAAGAGATAAGACATGCAAGTGATTATGATGATTTTTATATAGCAACAGAAGATGAAGCAAAGGAACAGATAGAAACAGCAGAAGAAGTTATTAAGGTAATAGAAGAATACTGTTTAAATGAACTGAAAAATATAAAAGAATGAAAAATTGAGTAAAAAACCGAGTGGTATATAATACCACTCGGTTTCTTTGTTTGGTTTAACTATCAGCCACCAAGACGAAGCATTTCATCTATGCATCGTTTAGCTTTTGTGCGGGTGTCTTCATCCAATATAATTTCTTCACCGCAATCATCCTTAAGGATTTTGTAGATGTCCCCTAAGGTTGTAAGTCTCATGTTGTGGCATACGCAATCCTTTGATAGAGGGTAGAAAGTTTTATCAGGACACTCATATTGTAAGTGTGAAACAATGCTGTTTTCTGTGCCTATGATAAATTCCTTGTGATCACTTTCTTTTGCGTATTTCATAATTCCTGTGGTGCTTCCTGCATAATCGGAAAGTTCTGTTACTTCAGGAATACATTCAGGATGAACTAATAATAGTGCATTTGGATGCTCTTCCTTTGCATGAAGAGCTTCAGCCTTTGTAATTTTAGCATGTGTTGGGCAGCCACCCTGGAAAAGTTTAATATCTTTTTCAGGGATTTGTTTTTTAACCCAGCTTCCAAGCTGTGGATCTGGAATAAAGATTATCTTATCGTTTTCTATCTGTTTTACTATCTTTAATGCGGCAGATGATGTAACACATACATCGCACAAAGTTTTTAGTTCTGCCGTTGTATTAATGTAAGCTACCACTGTATAGTCAGGATATTTTTCTTTAAGCATTGAAAGCATTTCTACATCCATTTGTTCAGCCATAGGGCAGCCTGCTTCCTTGGCGGATAAATATACTTTCTTTTCAGGAGAAATGATTTTTACTGTTTCAGCCATAAATCTTACTCCGCACATAAGCACAGTTTTTTTATCATCATCTCTTGCATTAAGGGCAAGTCCATATGAATCACCCACATAGTCAGCAATTTCTAATATTTCGTGATTTTGATATGCATGAGCTAAGATACATACATTCTTTTCTTTTTTTAATCGCAGGATTTCCTCCTGCATCTCTTTGATTGTCATAAAAAACTCCTTTTTATTTCGGCAAATGTTCGGAGACAGGGGACGGTTCTGTGTCTCCTTTTTGGCGAATTTCGCTGGATTCTAACAGTTAGGCTAAAAGGAGACACAGAACCGTCCCCTGTCTCCGCCTGTCTCCATAAAGTATAAACAGAAACCCAGGCACTGTCAACTGTGATTTACAGATATTTTTACAGGTGTCTTGTCACCTGTAAAAATATGTGGTATACTGTCATGCATAGTTGGGGTAATACCTTGCTTTAATAAAATAGGAGGAACTTATATTTGCATGTTAGGAATAAAAAAGGGTCATGAGTATAACACGGATATCCTTATAATTGGAAGTGGCTGTGCAGGTTTACTTTGCGCGCTTCACCTTCCTAAGGATAAAAAGGTTACAGTTATTACAAAAAGAAATGTTGAAAGAAGTGATTCATTTCTTGCTCAGGGTGGAATGTGCGTCTTAGATGACATGTCTGATTATGATGCATATTTTGAAGATACCCTAAAAGCTGGGCATTATGAAAATGATAAGGGTTCTGTGGATATTATGCTTAAAAAATCCAAAGAACTATGTGATGAATTATTAAGCCTTGGTGTAAGATTTAAAACCAAGGCAGATGGTTCATTGGACTTCACAAGAGAGGGTGGTCACAGTAAACCCAGAATAGTGTTTTATAAGGATATAACCGGAAGAGAAATCACTGAAAAACTATGGGCCGAGGTTTTGAAAAGACCAAACATTGAAATCATAGAGTATCAGAAGATGGTTGACTTGCTTATTAAGGATAACTGCTGTTATGGTGCAGTTATAAAGGATAATTCTGAAAGAGCAGTTCCTAAAATCCCAGATGAAAAACTGGCTCAGAATTTACGCTATTCTGATAATGGAGCTGTTGTTAATGATGTAAAGGCTTCCATTAATTCAACATATATGGATGTTAGAGCTGATGAAACGGGAATTGAAAGCGAGTTTGAGGAAATTACTGTTGTAAGGTCTGATTTTACAGTTCTTGCAACCGGTGGTGTGGGAGGACTTTTTGATCAGTCCACAAATTTTAGAAATCTAACAGGTGATTCCCTTGCTCTTGCATTAAAATATGGAATTGAGTTGAAGGACATTAATTATATTCAGATTCATCCAACTACTTTCTATACCGAGGATGTGGAGGATAGAAACTTCCTTATTTCCGAATCAGTAAGAGGTGAGGGCGCAATACTTCTTGATAAAAATGGTGAGAGATTTGTTGATGAGTTACTTCCAAGGGACGTGCTTACCGGTAAGATTCTTGAGCAAATGAAGAAGGATGGGACCAAGCATGTATGGGAAGATCTTAGGACCATTCCAAGGGAAGAATTAGTAAGTCATTTCCCTAATATTGTGGAGCACTGCAGACAGCGTGGATATGATGTAACAAAGGAGCCGATTCCTGTTGTTCCTGCCCAGCATTATTTCATGGGAGGAATTAAGGTTGATTATGTGGGTTCAACATCCTGCGATAGTCTTTATGCAGTAGGTGAAACTGCTTGTAATGGTGTCCATGGTAAAAACAGACTTGCAAGTAATTCTCTTTTAGAGAGTATGGTTTGGGCTAAACTTGCAGCAGCTGATATTACCGGCAAATACATTGAAAACAAAACCCTTGATATGGCAGAAAGTGTTGAAGCAGAAAGTGTTGAAGCAGGAAGTGAAAACACAGATGGTGGTTTGAATAATAAGGATTGTAATGCATTTGCCAATATCGATTTAAGTTTTTATAAGGATGGTGAAGCGTTGGACAAGCACTATAGAAAAATAGTCCTTGATGCAATAAAAGAGGCTGATGAAAAAATGGCCAAAGAAAGTAATAATTAATAGTTAAACTTAGGAGGAATAGAGTATTATGTTTGATAAAGCAACTTTAATGTGTAATGTAGATCCACTTATTATTTCTGCGATTAAAGAAGACATAACAAGTGAGGATGTTTCAACTAACAGCGTGGTTAGAGAGTACGTAAAGGGTACTTGCGATTTGATTTGTAAGGAAGAGGGAATTATTTGCGGTCTGGATGTGTTTGAGAGAGTATTTAAATTACTTGATGAAAATACAGAGGTTAAGCTTAATAAAAAAGATGGTGACAGCGTAAAAGTTGGAGAAGTATTAGCAACTGTTACAGGTGATATGAGAGTGATTTTAAGTGGCGAGAGAACTGCCCTTAATTACTTGCAGCGCATGAGTGGTATTGCAACTTATACAAATAAGACTGCAAAACTTTTAGAAAATACCAATACAAAACTTCTTGATACAAGAAAGACCACACCTAATAACAGAATATTTGAAAAATATGCTGTTCGCATTGGTGGTGGAAATAACCACAGATATAATTTATCTGATGGTGTTCTTTTAAAGGACAATCATATCGGGGCAGCAGGTGGTGTTAAAAAGGCTATTGAAATGGCAAAGGAATATGCTCCATTTGTTAGAAAGATTGAAGTGGAAGTTGAAAATTTTGACATGGTTAAGGAGGCAGTGGAAGCAGGGGCAGATATCATCATGCTTGATAATATGGAACCTGAGAAACTTAAGGAAGCAATTGACTTTATTGACCATAGAGCAGAAATTGAAATTTCCGGTAATGTAACAAAGGAAAACTTAAGCAAATATGTTGAGATGGGTGTGGACTTTATTTCAAGTGGTGCACTTACACATTCAGCACCGATACTTGATGTTTCACTTAAGAATCTTCATCCCATTGATTAATTGATAAGTATAGTTTAACTTTGAAAATTTGAATTTATATTTTACGAAAGAAAAGGGTAATGTATGAACGCAAATGAAAGACGAGAGCATATAATTGATATATTAAATGATTATAAAGATTCCATTTCGGGCACACAACTTGCAAAGAGATTATCTGTAAGCAGGCAGATTATAGTTACGGATATTGCCATATTAAGAGCAAAGGGTATTAATATTATCTCCACTCCAACAGGTTATGTTTTAACAGGTGACAAGGCCTGCGAGCGCATATTCAAGGTTCATCATAATGAAGAGGAAGCAGAGGAAGAACTTAATCTGTTTGTGGATTGTGGTGGCGTGGTTAAGGATGTTTTTGTAAGTCACCGGGCATATGGAATCATTAAGGCCAAGATGGATTTAAGGTCGAGAATGGATGTGGAGGAATTCATGGAGACCATTAAAAGTGGTAAGTCATCCATGCTATCAAAAATAACGGATGGATATCATTATCATACCGTTGAAGCAAGGTCTGAAGAGGTTCTTGATCGAATAGAAGATAAACTTTGGGAGAAGGGTTTTTTGGCGAAGCCTCTTGATTATGAACCAGAGGAATTTGTAAAGAATTTATCTAAGAGACAAAGGTAGGGGAAATATGAGTAGAGTTATATGGATTGTACTTGATTCCGTTGGTATGGGAGAAGCTTTTGATGCTAAAGATTTTGGTGATGTAGGAGCAAATACCATTGGCCACATTATGGAGAAGTATCCAGATTTAAAAATAGATAATTTAAGAAAAATCGGATATGGAAACATAGATGGAATAAAGGGAGTTTTACCAGTTGAAAAACCTCTTGGTGCCTATGGTAGTTTGAAGGAAATAAGTGCTGGTAAAGATACAACGACCGGCCATTGGGAGATGGCAGGTATTTATACGAAGAACCCATTTCCAACATTTCCTAGTGGATTTTCAAAGGAAATAATAGATAAGTTCGTGGAAAAGTGTGGAATTCCTGGAATTCTTGGAAACTGCGTTGCTTCAGGAACAGTTATAATTAATGAATTAGGAGATGAGCATAGTAAGAGTAAAAAACCAATAGTATATACATCTGCAGACAGTGTTTTTCAGATAGCCTGTGATGAAAGTATTTATCCGCCTGAAAAGTTGTACGAAATGTGCGGAATTGCACGTGATATTCTTAAGGGAGAAAATGGAGTTGCAAGAGTTATCGCAAGACCATTTGTTAAGCAGGATGATACATATGTAAGAACTTCTAACAGAAGGGATTTCTCTCTTAAACCTGATGAAAACAATATGCTTAGCATTATTAAAAATGCAGGCAAGGAAGTCTATGGAATTGGAAAGATTGAGGACATATTTGCTGGAGTTGGATTAACCCGTGCAGTGCATACTAAGAGTAATGAAGATGGCATGGATAAAACCATAGAAGCTCTTGATATTGTTAAGGATGGTCTTATTTTTACAAATCTTGTGGAGTTTGATTCAACCTGGGGGCATAGAAGGGATGTATCTGGATATGCTAAAGGACTTGAAGCTTTTGATTTAAGACTTTTAGAACTTATGAATAAAATAGGTTCCTTTGAGGGCAAATATTCTGAGGACTATATTGTAATTACTGCAGACCACGGATGCGATCCTACATTTAAGGGTACGGATCATACAAGGGAATTGGTTCCGTTTTTGATATATGGTAATATGATTAAACCAGATGTAAATTTAGGACTTGGGGAGACATTTGCTGATAGTGGTCAGACTGTACTTGACTTGTTAAGAGTAAATGAGAATCTAAAGATTGGTAATAGTCGCTTTGATGAAGTCTATAAAGCAAGCATAATTAATAATCATTAGAGGGGAAAAGGGACGATTTTGTCTCTTTTCTTTTTTATTGACAATCTAAATTATTTATAATATACTCACTTTATATTAAATACAATTACATGTAGTTTTAAAAACTACATATAGGAGATGATCTATGAAATGGAATATTGTTGCCGATTCAAGTTGTGATATTTTTGAGCTTGAAGGAAAAAACGAAAACATCGAGTTTTCAACCGTACCATTTATTATGAATATTGATAATGTTGATTATGTTGATGATGAAAACATCAATGTTGATAACTTAGTAGATGCTATGTATTCTTGTAAAAGTGCAAGCAAATCTGCCTGCCCTTCACCGGAAACATGGTTGAAAAAATTTTCAAAGGAAGGGGATGTAATTGCAATTACCATTACTTCCGCTCTTTCAGGAAGCTTTAATTCTGCGGTAGTTGCTAAAGACATGGCTCTTGAAAAATATCCTGATAAGAAGATTCACATTATTGATTCCTTATCTACAGGTCCTGGTTTAATAATTCTAATCAGGAAACTTAACGAATTGATTTCAGAAGGTCTTTCCTTTGAGGATGTGGTAAAAAAAATAACGGAGTATGGTAAAAGCACTCATACTTACTTTGCCCTTTCATCCTTCGATAATTTGGTAAAGAATGGTCGTATGCATAAAATGGCTGGTTTTGTTGCACATCGTCTTGGACTTATTGGCGTGGGATATGGTACAGAAAAGGGGACAATTGGTATAAAAAGCATTGTTCGTGGAAAGAAAAAAGCTCTAAATCTTATTTTAAATGAAATGAAAACCTTAGGACTATCAAGTAAAAATGTTTTTATTACTCATTGTCAGAATGCAGAGCTTGCAGAGAGTTTAAAGCAAAAAATCGAAGAGACTTGGGAATATGTATCTGTAACTATTGGAAACACAAGAGGTCTTTGCAGTTTTTATGCAGAACGCCACGGTATAATTGTTACATTCTAAAGAATTTATTCTTATGAAAAAAAAGACTATAAAAAAATGGTTGGAATTATTATCCAACCATTTTTTTGACAGTAGACAGAGGAGGGTTCCTAGTCTACTTATTTTTTTTCTTTGTTTGATACTTTCTTTACCATTTCATTGGCCTTTTTTGCTTTTGAAACTACTGGTTCTGTTACAAATGAAGGTGATGGAAGTACTGTGGTTGCTTCCGTGCTCCAGATTTTTTTCGTATAAACATAGATTGCAATTGTAGCAATAAGTATAAATATTTCTGTGTATAAAACACTACCAGATAAATCGTTGATTATAAGCATAATAGCATTAACAACTGCATGTAGGATCATGGCCATGAAAAAGAGAGAGGATTTATCTTTCTTTTTCACAGAGAACCAAACCATTACTGAGAAGCACATGTGCATGGCACAGGCGCAAGCTCGCTCAAGTATGCCTGTAAGAAAAACAAATGGATTGGTATTGATAAGTGAATCAATAAGATCGTTCATTTGTTTTAAACTGTCTCCAGATAAGTCCTTTGTAACCTCATTTGTTAATCCTTGATTAACCATTGAAGCAATGGCGATATTGCTAATCATTACAAGACCTAAAGTTATAACGGCTTCGATTCCTCCGTGACCTGCACCGTACATAAGAGAATCATAGTCATTATCATAATCCTTTTTTAATACGGTTTTAAAGGCAAGTAACCTTCCGCCTTCCTCGAATAAACCGGCAAGTATTCCTGCATATATTGCATATAAAACAATATTATTACCTAGGATTTTTTCTAGAGGTGTGCTCATTATGAACTTTGCAAATATGCCTTCCAAACATAGGGAAAAAAGTATGAAAACTATACAACCCACAAAGAATGGCCTTAAATCTGCTTTTTTAAATTTCCATAAATATACCAGTAGGATTACAGGTAATAAAAATGAGAATCCAGCTGAAAGAGTCATGCAAGTTGTGGTAAGTGTAGGAATGCTTTGTTCTGCCTCTTCGGCTAATAGTAATAAATTCATTATTTTATTTTTCCTTTTAATGTGAATTTTTTAGTCCAGCCACCGTAGCCAAGTGAATATGGTGGGAAGCACACAACAACATTTCCAGATTCATCAAGGTAGAAATTAAATTCTGTTGCCTTCATGTTATCAATTTCTGATACGTCATAACCAGGGTCTGCTTCAAGTGCCATTGCCTTAAGGGTATTTTTTATTTTGGTAAGACTTTTAAGTTTTGTAAATTTCTTTATGTTCTTAATTTGCTTGCCTGTTTTAAGACTATAGGTGTATCCGTATTCTGTAATATTGCTTACGCCACCTGCATACCAAGATTCTCCTACGGCAATGCTTACATATTTTTTGTTTTTGTAGCTTAAATTTTGATTTGCACAATCTTCATAGCATTCAACATAATTATTAGTTCTGTAATCCACATCATTTGCTGCACATTCTTTAGCAGAATAACCTTTTTTAAAGAATTTCTTGCTATAGGATTTAAGTGATTTGTTTATTTTCTTAATTGCTTTTGTTTTGCCCTTTAGTACAACTCTTTTATAGTAATTGTCTACCTTTATGGTACAGGATTTCCCGGTAAATGTCTCGCTTTTATCAACAGTTTTGTATTTATATACTTTTTTTGAAGTAGCTGCATTTACATCCTCTGTAGTAAAGCTCATTGGTGCAACTACAAGTGTGCACATAAGTATAAATGATAATATTTTTTTCATGGTTTTCTCCTTATAAATTATTTTTGGGCCGTTCCATGGCTTGTTTTTACTTTAATTTATGCTTTCTATAATCTCCCGGTGTGATGCCTTCGTATTTTTTAAAGGTACGCCAGAAATAATTATTGTTTTTAAATCCACAGGCTCTTGCAATGTCTTCAATGCAAAGGTCAGAATTGATTAAAAGTTCCTTTGATTTTTTGATTCTTATGTAGTTGATGTATTCAACCACGGTCATGTTGGTGGCTTCTTTTACAATACGACATAAATGCTGGCTTGAAATTCCGGTGATTTCACAAAGTTCTGCATTGGAAATGTCGTGCATAAAGTGATAAGCCACATAGTCTACAATCGTGCTGATATAGGCCTGATGTGCAGACTTTACTGAATGAATATGAGGAATGAATCCACATTCCTCGGCAAATGCAGTAAGAAATTCCTGCAAATGTGCAGAGGCATATACATTACCTAAACTTTCATTTAATACCAGGAGATGATGCATTTTATTAAAAATCAAATCAAGTGAATTAACATTAATATCAAGATATGCACCAGCCTTATAATTAAGAGCTGAAAGAATGGAAGATGCCTGATCTCCCGTAATGGCGAGCCATCTTATGTCCCAAATTTCTCCTGTTGGATAGTATTCATGAGGAACATTTGCCGGAATAAAGAATGCGCTCTTTTCCGGTAATTCATAGCGTTTATTTTTTATTTTTAATATTCCAGTTCCTGATGAGCTGTAGAATATTTGATTATATGGATGACCAAGTGGTCTTACAATGGTGCCCTGAAATTCATGAAGCCCTATGCTTTGAATGTAAAAGGGCATTTCTTTTGTTAACTTGGTGTCTGGAAATAAATAGTACCACATATTAAACCTCCCTTTTCTATTTGCCAATTTTAAATCTAGGATATTGAAATTGTTCAATTACCATAATAGCACTCATTTGTTAGAATTTCAATTAATCAGAAAGGATTTTTAAAGGTTTATTATATTACGATATAGATTATTTTAATTTGATATGGTAAAATAATCGGTGGAATTTTTTTGTTTGGAGAAACTTATGAAACTGGTTGAAATAAAAGAACTATTTAATTCAAGCGAATATGCAGATAAAACAGTGAATGTGGGAGGCTGGATAAGGAGCATTAGAGATTCAAAGAATTTTGGATTTATTGTAATTAGTGATGGAACCTGCTTTAAAACTCTGCAGATTGTTTATGATGATAAGCTTGATAATTTTAAGGAAATATCAAAATTAAATGTGGGGGCTGCCATAGTGGTTAGGGGTAAGTTATTATTAACTCCTAATGCGAAGCAGCCATTTGAAATACAGGCAGAAGAAATAATGGTTGAGGGGGAAAGTGATGGTAATTATCCGCTTCAAAAAAAGAGACATAGTTTTGAATATCTAAGAACCATTTCACATTTAAGATCGAGGACTAATACATTTCAAGCGGTTTTCAGAGTTCGTTCCCTTGCGGCATTTGCTATACATAAATTCTTTCAGGAGAGGGGATTTGTATATGTGCATACTCCAATTATAACTGGTAGCGACTGTGAGGGTGCGGGGGAGATGTTTAAGGTTACAACTCTTGATTTGGATAATTTGGAGAGTCCGGTGGATTATTCAAAGGACTTCTTTGGTAAGGAGGCATCCCTTACGGTATCCGGTCAGTTAAATGGTGAAACCTATGCTCAGAGTTTTTCCAAGATTTATACATTTGGTCCTACCTTTAGAGCAGAGAATTCAAATACCACAAGACATGCAGCAGAATTCTGGATGATAGAACCTGAAATTGCCTGGGCAGATCTTGATGATGATTGTGAGCTTGCGGAGGATATGCTTAAATACATAATTAATTATGTATTTGAAAATGCAAAGGATGAAATGGAATTTTTCAATAGCTTTGTGGACAAGGGATTAATAGAGAGACTAAAGGGTGTTGCTAATTCTGAATTTGGAAGAGTAACATATACCAAGGCTATTGATATATTGGAAAAGAATAACGATAATTTTGAATATAAGGTTTATTGGGGTTGTGATTTACAGACTGAGCATGAGAGATATTTAACAGAAGAAGTGTTCAAAAAGCCAGTTTTTGTAACTGATTATCCTAAGGAGATTAAGGCCTTTTACATGAAGCTTAATGAAGATGGAAAAACAGTTGCAGCCATGGATTGCCTGGTTCCCGGAATTGGGGAAATCATAGGAGGCAGTCAGAGAGAGGATGACCTTGTTAAACTTGAAAACAGGATGGATGAATTAGGTCTTAAAAAAGAAGATTATGAATTCTATTTAGACCTTAGAAAATATGGATCCACAAGACATGCAGGATTTGGTCTTGGATTTGAAAGATGCATAATGTATCTTACAGGCATGACAAATATAAGGGATGTTATTCCATTCCCAAGAACTGTTGGAAAACTGGAACTATAATAATTGCTAAACTGGTATCATATCACAAAATGGAACTTTTGTTATATAAGAAAGAAGGATAATAATGAAGTTTATACATACAGCGGATATTCATTTAGGTGCTTCTCCTGACAGAAACATGCCATGGGGAGTCAATAGACAAAAAGAAATTTGGGATACTTTTAAAAGGTTGATAATGGAAGTAAAGCAGGAAAGACCTGAGATGTTTTTTATATCCGGGGATTTGTTTCACAGACAGCCTAAGATTAATGAATTAAAGGAAATTGATTATTTGTTTAGTACATTATCTCCCACAAGGGTGTTGCTTATAGCAGGTAACCATGATCCTATTACTGAAACATCAAAATATAAGGATTTTAAGTGGTCACCAAATGTATTTTTCTTATCTTCTGATAAGATGGAGATTTATTCATTTGAGGATATTGGTGTTGATGTATATGGTCTTTCCTACCATGATAAGATGATAAAAGAAAACCTGTATGATTATGTTAAGCCACAGAATAAGGACAGAATAAATATTCTTATGGCTCATGGTGGTGATGAGAGTCACATTCCAATGAATCAGAACTTGATACTTCTTAACGGATTTGAATATGTGGCCTGTGGACACATACATATTCCTTTCTTACATAAAAATGCATCATTTGCTTATCCTGGAAGCCTTGAACCAATTGATAAAAATGATAAGGGAGTAAGAGGTTATATTTATGGTGAAATTACCAAGGAGGAAAGGTTTATTACATTAAAACCATTTGCCAGAAGATATTACTTGGATATTGAAGTTAATGTTGCATCAAAAATGAGTTGTAATGAGGTTTATGATGCAATTGCAAAACAGATAGAAGAGCAAGGATCGGATAATATTTATCACGTGTACATAAGGGGATTCAGAGATCCGGATATTGAATTTAATAAGGTAGATATTTCACTTTTGGGAAATGTCATTGCAGTAAGTGATGAGTCTGAACCGGACTATGACTTTGAGGAATTATATAATAATAATAAGGATAATATGATAGGTATCTATATTTCCAGATTTAAGGATAGAAGTTCCTTGAATGAAGTGGAAAAGAAGGCCTTGTATTATGGAACAAAGGCATTACTTGATGCAAACAGAGATTAAATAAAGTGTTTAGGATGGTGAATACAGGTGGTTATTAAAGAAATATATATGGAACACTTTGGGAAATTCCATGGAAAGAAAGTTGAGTTTTCCAAGGGTACCAATATCGTATATGGTGAAAATGAAGCGGGTAAAACCACAATACATACTTTTATAAGAGGTATGCTTTTTGGTATTGATAAGGTACGTGGAAGAGGATCAACACAGGATGTTTACACAAGATACGAGCCATGGGAAACTCCAGGGAGTTACTCAGGTAGCATGAGTATTGTGCAGAATGGCATTAATTATCGAATTGAAAGAAATTTTAATAAGGATAATAAATCCATGGCTGTTATTAATGTGGATGAGGGAAGGGAACTTTCAAAGGAAGAAATTGAAAGTTTGTTTTCGGGATTTGATGAGAGCAGTTATTACAATACCATTAGTGTAAGTCAGTTAGGAAGCGCTACGGATAAGGAATTAGAAATTATTCTTAAAAATTATGCGGCCAATCTTATGTCCACAAAGAGTACTGAACTTGACATGAATAAGGCGGTTGAAACTCTTAAGGGAAAGAGAAGGGAAATAAAAAGTGAAGCTGGTAATGACACAGAAAGTTCTCTTAAAAACAGCCTTAAGGAGTTGATGGGTGGAATTGAAGAAACTGAACGACTTGAAAGTTCTTTGGAAGAAAGAATTGCTGGAAATAAAGAAAACCTTAACATGCTTACTAAACGTCAGGGTGAACTTGAGAAAAAGCAGTCGGATTTGGAAAAGGAATATTATACCAAGAAGGGCAAGATAGAGGTCTTATCATCAACAAAAGCTGATTTAGAAAAAGACATTGAAGGCTTGGTTAAAAAGGATGAGGAACTTAAGAATAATAGACTTGAAAGTAATGATAGACTTCGTGAAGCAGGCATTAAGGATGAGGAAGATCTTGAACAATTAAGAGTAACTGCAATAAAGAGAAAAACAAGTCCTGGTGTACTTAGCATCATTATGATGATTTTATATATTGCAGTGGCCGCTGTATTTTTTGGAGCTTATTTCTTGGAATTTAATATTCCATATATTGCAAGAGGAAATGTATATCTTTACATAGGAGCAGTTGCTTTAGTTTTATTTTTAGTATTCCTAATTGAAGGATTAGTAGCGGCAAAAAAGAATAAAAAGAAAAAAGATTATGAACTTAAATTACATAAGGAATTATCCGTTGTATTAGAGGAGAATAATAAGCTTTTAAAAACAAGAACTGCATTGGAGGAAGAAATCAGAACAAAGAGAAAGAAACTCTACGATCTTAATAGAGAGATGATGGAAGAAAATGCAGAAGCTCAGAGTGAAGAAGACTCTCAGATAAGTGATGAAGCTCAAAGAGAAAAAGAGTTGAAAATGGAGGCTCAAAGACAAGAGGCTGAAAGAATTAATGAGCAAAAAAGAGCAGAAACCAAGGATGAATTAATAAAGATAATTGACAGGGTTGCTTCTTTAAAGGATGCCATTTCAAAGGATGAGTGGAATCTTGAAAAGAGTAAGGAGGCCTTGGAAAATCTCTATAATGAAAGAGATGAATTAATTAATAAAATAGATGCTATTAAGGAAGTTGAAAAAGAAGTAAGCGCCATAGATTTGGCAATAAAAAACATTGAAGACATTGGTAAGGATGTTAGAGATAGTTTTGGTAATAATCTAAATGATGTGGCCTCCTTCTATCTTGATAAGCTGACTAATGGTAAATACAATAAACTCTATATTGATGATAAATTAAATATTTCAGTTAATAGTCCTGATAGACTTATTAAGTCAAGCCATTTAAGCAAGGGTACTCTTGAGCAGATATATTTATGTTTGAGACTTGCTGCGGCGGGAGTATTATTTGCCGATGATCCTAAACCTATACTTATGGATGATGCCATGGCCATGTATGATAATAAGCGCATGGGTGCGGCAATTAAGTTCATGGATGAAAGCGTGGAGCAGGTTATAATTTTTAGTTGTCACACCAGGGAAAAGGTAATGGCAGATAAGTTGGGTCTTGATTATAATTTAATTAGGTTGTAGAATATGGAGAATTGTAAAAGGTGAGGTGCAACTATGACAGACGTAATTACTGTTGATTTTTCAAAAAAATATAAGGTCCATTTTACTGGAATAGGTGGAATCAGCATGAGCGGTCTTGCAGAAATTCTTTTATCCAAGGGATATACTGTAACAGGTTCTGATAGCAGAAGGTCAGAGATGACTGACCACCTTGAGGAAGAAGGTGCTACTGTTTACATAGGTCAGAGAGAAGAAAATGTAGCAGAAGATGTGGACTTTTTGGTATACACTGCAGCTATAAAGGCAGATAATCCTGAACTTGTTGCGGCAAAAAAATACAATATTCCAACTCTTACAAGGGCGCAGTTTTTAGGACAGATAATGAGAAACTATAAGGTGGCAGTTGGTGTTTCCGGTACTCATGGAAAAACGTCCACAACCTCAATGTTATCAGAGATTTTCCTATATAAAAAGGCTGATCCTACAATCCTTGTGGGAGGAATGCTTCCGGCAATAGGAGGAAACTATTTAATTGGTCATTCAGATAATTTTATTACTGAGGCCTGCGAATATACAAACAGTTTTCTTTCATTTGCCCCAACCATTGGAATTATATTAAATGTATCAGAAGATCATTTGGATTTCTTTAAGGACCTTGATGACATAAGACACTCTTTTAAAGAGTATGCAAAACTTTTACCTAATGACGGTACTTTGGTAATATGTAGTGACATTGATGATATTTCCTATTTCACAAAGGATCTTGATTGCAATGTGGTTACATTTGGTACTGATAAGGATAAGAGTAATTATAGTTTTAGCGATGTTACCTTTGATGACAAGGCAAGGGGTTCCTATACTCTTATAATCGATGGAAAGGAATATGGAAGAGTTAATCTTAAGGTTACTGGCGAACACAATGTAACCAATTCCCTTGCAGCAATTGCTGCTTCTGTGGCAGCAGGCATGACTGTAGAGGATGCCGTTAACGGTCTTGAAAAATATGAGGGCGTTGACAGAAGATTCCAGTATAAGGGTAATTTGTGTGGTATTAGCGTTGTTGATGATTACGCACATCACCCTGATGAAATCGATGCAACGTTAAAAGCTGCATCAAAGTACGAACATAAGGATTTATGGGTTGTTTTTCAGCCTCATACATATACCAGAACAAAAGCGTTGCTTAATGAATTTGCCGAAAGTTTATCCAGGGCTGACAAGGTGGTTTTGGCAGATATTTACGCAGCAAGAGAAACTGATAATTTAGGAATCAGCTCAAAAACTTTGATGGAAAAAATCAAAGAAATTAATCCAAATGTATATTATTTTCCGACCTTTAGTGAAATCGAAAATTTTTTATTAGAAAATTTAAAACAGGGCGATTTGTTGATAACTATGGGGGCCGGAGATGTTGTAAAAATAGGGGAAAATCTCCTCGGCAAATAAGTTATAAACATATCCACAATTTTTATAGGGGGCAGTCCTTAAAAGAATTGTGGATTTTTGATTAACATAACTCAAAAATTAATGGCTATTTTCCGTGGTTTTTTTAATACTTCCACAAATCCACATTATCCACAATTTGACAGAAAATATGTCACAAACATTCATTCTATTTTAAAAATTCTAACCTTGTGCTATACTATCAAACGCTAATAAATATGAGCTTAAGGTGAGAGGTGAGCAAAATGGGTGAGTTATTTATTGAACGAGGAAGTTCACTTAGAACAACGGGGATATCTAATGTATTTATTGATGAATACATGGCAGAAACCCAAGGGGATTATGTGAAAGTTTATCTCTATTTAATGCGCTGTTTTTCGGACAGAAGCAAAGAGGTTTCCATAGAGGCATTTGCAGGTGCACTATCAATTAGTGAGAATGATGTTTATGAGGCCATGAGATACTGGCAGGAACAGGATTTGATTACGGTATGTTTCAATGATCTTGGGGAAATGACAGGTATCAGAATTAATGAATGTGTTTCAAAACAGAGTAACAGTTTTATCAAACCGGAAAAAAGAAAGTTGAAGGCTTCGGATATTTCGGCTAAAATAGGTGATGAATCATTTGCCGGAATTGTTTATGCTGTAAGTACTTATTTAGGAAAGCAGAGTTTGACACAAGCTGAAACAAATTCATTAATCTATATTATTGAGGATTTAGGCTTTAGTGAGGATTTGACTCTTTATCTTGTGGAACATTGCGTTGAAAGTGGACATAAGAGAATGAGTTTCATTGAGAAGCTTGCCATTACTTGGGCAGAAGCCGGTGTAGAAAGCGTGGTAGATGCAAGGGAATACATCAGAGAAAATAATCCTAACATAGCCAAGGTTTTAAAGGCTTTTGGAATTACCGGAAGAACTGCTGGAATTGATGAGAAAGCGTATATCAATAAATGGTTTGATAGTTTCGGATTTTCAACAGAGGTGGTTTTATGCGCATGCAATAAAACAATTAACAAGATTTCCACTCCAAGTTTCCAGTATGCAGACAGCATTCTTACAAAGTGGCATAGCAAGGGAATTTCTTCATTAGAAGATGTTGAAAAGGATGATTTGGAATTTAAGCAAACACAGAGTGATACATTTAAGGTGCTTGGAGGAAAATCAAGTGCCAAGGCTTCTTTGAATGCTAATAGAAGTGCGGGTAATTCTGTTGACAGAACTGCAAGCGCTGACAATATTTCCAAGAGAAGTGCCGGGGGATTTTGCAGCTTCCCTCAGAGAGAATATGATTATGAAGAAATAGAAAGAAGGGCACTTGCTAGGAGATTATAGAGGTAGAGTATGGCTTTAACAAATGAACAATTTGATAATATAATGTATGAATATGAAAAGACACGTAATGCCAATAATAAAATTATGGAGGCGCGTAGAAAAGAGATTAGCGAAAAGATTCCAAGAATCGATGAGATTAACGCAGAGATTGCTAATCTTTCGCTAGAAGCTTCTGTAAAGGCCATTAATGGTGACGGTGATGCCATATTATCACTTAAGGAAAATACTGAAGTTCTGTTAAATGAAAAGTATTTGCTGTTGGAGCGAAATGGCTTTGACAGAAGGTATCTTGAACCGGTTTATACTTGCAGAGACTGCAGGGATACGGGTTATATCGGTAATGAAAAGTGTCACTGCCTTAAACAGAAGATTATTGATTTTCTGTACTCCCAGTCTAATTTAAAAGAAATTCTTCACAAGGAGAATTTTGATAATTTTAATTTTGATTATTATTCTCCTGATATATATAACGAAAAAACAGGGAAAAATGCTCTTGATAATATTCAGGAAATCGTTGATTACTGTTATACATATATAAAACATTTTGATGCTAAACCCAAAAGCATTTTAATTCAGGGGAATACAGGCGTTGGTAAAACATATCTTACCAATTGTATTGCCAAGGAACTTATTGAAAAAGGAAAACTTGTAGTTTATATTTCGGCAATTAAGTTCTTTGATTTAATGGCGGATTATAGCTTTAATTCAAAGAAAATTGAAGGCGCCAATGATACTGTAAACATGATGTTTGACTGTGATCTTTTAATCATTGATGATTTGGGAACAGAGTTTACCAATAGTTTTTCTGGCACAGCATTATTTAACTGCATTAACGAGAGAATGATTAATTCTAAATCAACTATTATTTCAACTAATCTTTCTCTTAACGACATTAAGAAAAAATATTCAGAAAGAATTTATTCAAGGATTTTGGGTAATTATCAGGTATTCGAGGTCTTTGGTAAAGATATAAGATTAGAATCGATTATGTAGAATTTGGTGAGATAATAATTATTTATAATTATGTGAGATTATAATTATTTATAATTTGGTGAGATAATAAAACATTTTTGGTATAATTGATTTTGGTCTATAATTAAAAAATTTGGAGGAAGCATTATTTATGGTTCAGAATGGAAAAAATTTTAAGTCTATCCCTGTAGCACCACTTAGCATTATGGCGCATGAAAGTATTAAGCCATTATGTGATAAGGTGGACAAATTCATCGCAGATTGGAGACATGAGGCTATTAATGAAACCGAATCAGAAATTAAAACACTCGGTTATGACAGAGATTCTTATCTGGTTGATTTTAAGACTCCTAGATTTGGTTCAGGTGAAGCAAAATGTGTTATTAATCAGACTGTAAGAGGTGAGGATATCTATATTTTAGCGGATGTTACAAATCATCATCTTACATATACTGTATGTGGTCATGAGAATCACATGAGCCCTGATGACATATTTGCCGATGTAAAGAGAATTATTGCGGCCATAGGTGGTAAGGCTAAGAGAATTACTGTTATTTTACCATTCCTTTATGAAAGCAGACAGCATAGAAGAACAGCAAGAGAGTCCATGGACTGCGCATTGGCACTTCAGGAACTTATTCATATGGGCGTTGAAAACATTATTACTTTTGATGCTCATGATCCAAGAGTACAGAATGCTATTCCTCTTAATGGTTTTGAAACAGTTCAGCCTACATATCAGTTTATTAAGAATCTTCTTAAGGCAGAACCTGATCTTGTGGTAGATGCAGATCACATGATGATGATAAGCCCTGATGAAGGAGCCATGGGCAGAGTTGTATACTACGCAAACGTACTTGGTATTGATATGGGTATGTTCTATAAGAGACGTGATTATACAAAGATGGTTAACGGAAGAAACCCAATTGTTGCTCATGAATTCTTAGGATCATCAGTTGAAGGCAAGGATTGCTTTATCATTGATGACATGATTTCATCAGGTGATTCACTTCTTGATGTTGCAAGAGAACTTAAGAAGAGAAAGGCAAGAAAAGTATTTGCCGCTACTACATTTGGTTTGTTTACAAATGGTCTTGAAAGATTCGACAAGGCATACGAGGAAGGTCTCATCGACAGAATCCTTACAACAAATCTTGTTTACCAGGATCCAGACCTCTTTACAAAACCTTGGTATGTAAGTGTTGACATGAGTAAATACATTGCTTTAATCGTGGAAACACTTAATCATGATGCGTCAATTAGCGAGCTTTTAAGCCCAACAGAGCGTATCAATAAGTGTATTGCAAATCATAACAATAAATAATTGTATAGACGAATTGTGGGGTATCCATATGAGCCCTAGTCGTACTAAATTCAAAAACTCTAGGTGAAAGTTTTAAAAACAAAAGCATACAACCTGGAGTTTTTTTGTTACGTTCACAGACCCGACATGGTCCGCTCTGTACTTATAGATTCGCTCCTATATTTATTCTTAGTCAACCTTTATTCTTAGTCAACCTTTATTCTTAGTCAAGTTTTATTCTTAGTAAACCTTTATTCTTAGTCATCCTTTATTCTTAGTTAAGCTTTTTTTAAATCTTCATTTTAAGTCAAGCTTCTTTTTTGATTTTCCCCGCAATACACATTATTCTGGCTGAGTTCGAGGCTTGGAAAGTTGAGGCGTGGTCTGATTTTCTTGTTTCTTTTATTTCCGACCACAGGTTTTGAATTAAGAGTGGTCCGGAAATGAAGTAATTGGAAAAACGGACCACAGGGAAAAAGCAAGTTGTGGTCTGGAAATGAAGTAATTGGAAAACCGAACCACAGGGAAAAAGCAAGTTGTGGTCCGGAAATGAAGTAATTGGGAAAACGGACCATAGGGAAAAAGCAAGTTGTGGTCCGAAAAAGAAGTAATTGGAAAAACGGACCACAGGGGAAAAGCAAGTTGTGGTCTGGAAATGAAGTAATTGGAAAACCGGACCACAGAGAAAAAGCAAGTTGTGGTCCGAAAATGAAGTAATTGGAAAACCGGACCACAGGGAAAAAGCAAGTTGTGGTCCGTAAATGAAGTGATTGGAAAATCGGACCACAGGGAAAAAGCAAGTTGTGGTCTGAAAATGAAGTAATTGGGAAAACGGACCACAGGGAAAAAGCAAGTTATGGTCCGAAAATGAAGTAATTGGGAAAACGGACCACAACGCTGACAAAATCAATCAAGAAATATGTGGATTAAAAGGGACTTTAATGGTATGATATAAGTATCAGTTGTGGCAATTTGAAGGTGGCTACAATGGTGTTTCGAAGGTGGCTACAATGGTGTTTTGAAGGTGGCTACAATGGTGTTTTGAAGGTGTTGAAGGTTACTATAAAGTAGCCAAAGTAAAATGTATTGGAGGGGTAAATATGGTTAAGGAATTTAAACAATTATTTTTAATGATGGTTGTGGCGCTTGCTTTTATTGTAATGCCACAAAGTGATGTTTTTGCTGAGGATACCAAGGCTCCGGTTTTGGATGTATCAAGTATAAAGGTTAGCAAAAAGAATGCAAATTATGGGGAAACTGTTTATGTTAGTTTTAAGGTTACTGATGAATCGGAAATTGATTCAGTGCTACTTGCCAGTGCAACTGTAGGTTATTATAATGATGACTGGGGCTGGGAATATGATGAGAGTACAAGTACATTTACGGTTCCTGTAAAATCAAGGTATTTCGGCAAATGTGAAATAATGAGCATTCGTGTTTTCGATGTTTATGGTAATGAGGCGAATTACTTTAACTCGGCTTGTTCACAGGTTTATGATAATTATGGTTATAATAATGAAATCCATGTGGATATGAGTGCCGGTGATTTTACTGTAAGCAATGGAAGTTATGTGGCTGAGTCAAATCATCCTGAGGTTGACTTTTCAAGTGTAAAGGTAACAAGTAAAACTCCGGAATTTGGAAGCACTGCTTATGTAAGTTTTAAAATTAGCGATGAAAGTCCTATGGGTTATGTGGCAGCTATCTTTGTAAGTAAGGGTGGTGTTAGAGGTGCAGAGGGCATTTATAACAAAACCACAGGTTATTATGATTTTGAATATGATGTTACAAGTTACGGAGATATTGAAATACTTAACATAGTTGCTGATGATGCATTTGGTAACTTGATTTGGTATTTTAATGAAACATCAACTCTTTATGATTATTATCCTAGTTATGCATATGCAGAAAGTGATGCAATTTTTGTGGACTTAAGTAAGGCAACTATGAAAGTTGCTGGTACTGGAGAGGATGAAAAAGCACCTGAAATTGTTGAAGGTTCTGTTTCGGTTAATAAAAGATATACCAAGAGGAATACATATGATATAGTTCTTGAGTTTAAGGTAAAGGATGATTCAAAAATAAATGTTTTAGATTCGCAGGTATGGATCTGTGGACTTGCCGGCGATGGATCAGCGGGAAGCATTACCTATAACAAAACAAATGATACATATGAATGTGAATCGGGTGGCTCATTTTATGGAACCCATAGAGTGTTGACCATTAAAATATGTGACGTATATGGTAACTATGCTTATTATTCAGATGACAAGTCGGATGTGGCAATAAAACATGGCGGTTCAATGGATGATGGAGATGGCATATACATGGACTTTTCTGGTAGCGAATACTATGTTGGTATTCTTGATGAAGAGACGGATACATTTGTTTCTAATTCCACCATGGATGATACATCGCAGTTGGGTGTTAAAGAATTAAAGATGTCCGGTTCAATTTATAAAAAGCTTCTCTCAAGTGGATATAATGTTAAGGGTTTATTTGAGGTTGATGTTGATGGAACCTGTGACATGACAAGTGAGAAGACAAAGGTATTCTTTGAGGTTCCTGAAGGATTTGAAGAGGGAGATGTTTTAAGGATTCGCCATCTTTTATCAGACGGAACGGTTCAGACGCAGGATGCAAAAGTTCTTGATGGCAAGGTATGCATAGATGTTTCTGAGTTTTCACCATTTATGGTTGAGGTTAAGAAGAGTAAGGATAAGAGTTTATTTGCCAAGAAGGGTATTACATACAGAGCCCTTGGCAAGAATAAGGTTTCCGTTAAGGCGGTTAAAAAGAATTTGAAGAAACTTGTTATTCCTGATACGGTTAAGGCTTTTTCTAAGAAGTATAAGGTTGTATCAATTGATGCTAATGCTTGTAAGGGATGCAAGAAGTTAAGTTCCATTACTATCGGCAAATATGTTTCGAAGATTGGAAAAAAAGCATTTAATGGTTGTAAGAAGGTTAAAAAGCTTGCAATTAAAACCAATAAACTAAAAATGAATAAGGTTGGCAAGGATGCCTTTAAGGGTATAAGCAAAAAAGTTAAACTTACATTACCAAAGAAAAAAGTTAAATTATATAAGAAAATCCTTAAGAAAAAAGGAATTAAGGGATTGAAATAAAAAAGAATTGATTAGAAGAAAGAGGTTAAAATGATTTATCAGACAAGAGGAACATGCTCAAGAGCGATCAAATTTGATGTTGAAGATGGAAAGGTTACAGGAGTATTCTTTGACGGCGGCTGTAACGGTAATACCCAGGGCGTTGCAAAACTGGTAGAAGGTATGGATGTTAATGAAGTTATTGAAAGACTTGAAGGCATTAATTGCAATGGAAGAGGAACATCCTGCCCAGATCAGCTTGCAAGGGCACTTAAGGAATATTTGGAAAGTAATAAATAGATTTGTAAAAGAAGGGTAAAAAATGCTTGGGATAATAGGTGCTATGGAAACGGAAGTTTCTGGAATTATAAGTGAACTTGAAGGTATAACAACAAAAGAAGTTGCAGGAATGACCTTTAATAAGGGTATATTAAATGGCAAGGAAGTTGTGGTTGTAAAATGTGGCATAGGAAAAGTTAATGCGGGTGTATGCGTACAAATTTTAGTGGATTGCTTTAATGTGGATGCAGTAATTAACACAGGAGTTGCCGGGTCTCTTTCTAATGAAATTGATATTTTGGATATTGTTATTTCAGATAGAGTTGTGCAGCATGATATGAATGTAACTGCTTTGGGTTACAGACAAGGACAGATTCCCGGAAATGAAAAGCATTATTGGGAAGCTGATGAAAAATTGAAAGGCATGGCAGTTACGGCGGCAAATGAAGTTTCAAAAAGCAAAGTGACATTTGCCGATACAGATTGTGATATGGCAAATTTTAAGATTCATATTGGCGGTGTTGCAACTGGGGACTTATTTGTAAATGATGCAAAAACAAAAGATAAAATTGTGTCTGAATTTGATTCGGTATGCGCAGAAATGGAAGGTGGGGCAATAGCTCAGGTATGTGATTTAAATAATATTCCTTTTCTAATTATTAGAGCAATTTCTGATAAGGCCGATGGAAGTTCGCATATGGATTACCGTGAATTTGAGGAAAAGGCTGCAAAGAATTCCATAAAATTGATTCATGCATTTGTGAATGAATTATAAATTATACTTGCATTTTAGGAGTAATAATGATTATAATATAAAAGTTAAGTGGGGAATTCTAAGAATGTGAGGTTTAAAGTATGAGCAAAGTAACATTTGATTATTCAAAAGCTACAAAATTTATTGCTGATGGCGAAATTGCCACAATGAAAGAAAAAGTTTTAAAGGCTAAGGATGTATTACTTAATAGAACAGGCGAAGGAAATGATTTCTTGGGATGGATTGATTTGCCGGTTGATTACGATAAGGAAGAATTCGACAGAATCAAAAAAGCAGCAGCTAAGATTCAGAGTGATTCAGACGTACTTATTGTAATTGGTATTGGTGGTTCATATCTTGGTGCTAGAGCTGCAATTGAGTTCTTAAGAAATAGTTTCTATAACAATATGTCAAAGGAAGACAGAAAAACTCCTGAAATTTACTATGCAGGTAATAGCATTAGTGGTACATATCTTCAGGATTTAATTGATCTTGTAAAGGACAAGGATTTCTCAGTTAATATTATTTCTAAGTCAGGTACAACAACAGAACCTGCAATTGCATTTAGAATCTTTAAGAAAATGCTTGAAAAGAAATATGGTAAGGAAGAAGCAGCTAAGAGAATTTACGCAACAACAGATAAGGTTAAAGGAGCATTAAAGAACCTTGCTACAGAGGAAGGTTACGAAAGCTTTGTAGTTCCTGATGATGTTGGTGGACGTTTCTCAGTACTTACAGCAGTAGGTTTGCTTCCTATAGCAGTAAGTGGCGCAGACATAGATAAACTTATGGAAGGTGCAGCTAGTGGAAGAGAACTTGCACTCAATAAGGAATTTGAGGAAAATGATGCACTTCTTTATGCAGCTGTAAGAAATATTCTTTTAGAGCAGGGTAAGAGTGTAGAAATTACAGCTAACTATGAACCATCTCTTCACTATGTAGGTGAATGGTGGAAACAGCTCTTTGGCGAAAGTGAAGGTAAGGATAAAAAGGGTATCTTCCCTGCAGCAGTTGACCTTACAACAGACTTGCATTCCATGGGTCAGTTCATTCAGGACGGTACAAGACTTATGTTTGAAACAGTTATTAATGTTGAAACACCACGTAAGACTGTAGTAATTGAGGAAGAAGAAGTTGATCTTGACGGCCTTAATTATTTGGCTTCTAAGGACATGGACTTTGTAAATAAAGCTGCAATGAATGGTACAGTTTTGGCTCACACAGATGGTGATGTTCCTAACCTTATGGTAAAGGTACCTACAGCAGATGAGTACTCACTTGGACAGCTTTTCTACTTCTATGAATTTGCCTGCGGCGTAAGTGGATATACATTAGGTGTTAACCCATTCAATCAGCCGGGTGTAGAAAGCTATAAGAAGAATATGTTTGCTCTTCTTGGTAAGCCGGGTTTTGAAGAACTTAGAGCATCACTTTTAAGCAAATAGATTGAATTTAGATAAGTAATCAAAACCACCAGCTAAGCTGGTGGTTTTGATTTGTTTTATTATTGTTGGAGGTTTTTAATTTTCTTTGAAATGTATTAGTGTTTATTGGTATTCTTTAATCTTCTTCAATCACATGGATTTCAAAATAATCGAATTCTATGGGCTCTACAAAATTGTCGCTGGTAAAGCGAGTTTTTGATATCTTCTTAAATGTATTAATGTTGGATTCAAGCCATATTGGAGTTGATAAATCAAACTCTAGACATAGTTTATCAATTGAATTAAAAATCTTCTTTGTTCTGTTAAGATCTGAATTGTCTTCCACCACAAAGTCTTTTATCATATGAGTATCTTTAAATAGTTTTCCCCAAAGTCTGAACATATATTATTATTCCTTTAATTATTTATAAATTTAGTTTTTAAATTGTTTATTAATTGTGCTTTTAAATTGTTTATTAATTGTGTTTTTAATTGTGTTTTATTTTTTGCTTTTGTTTTGACCTCTCTTGGAGGTGGACTTTTGTATTGTTATAAGGTTCTGTATTGTTACAAGGTTTTGTATTATTACAAGGTTTTGTATTGTTATAAGGTTTTGTATTGTTATAAGGTTTTGTATTGTTACAAGTTTCTGTATTGTTAAATCTGGTAAGTTTGTTCCTAAGCAGGTTTATTATAGATAGTATATTTATGGTTTGTCAATCACTTATGGATGGAGATTGAGCGGTTGTGGTCCGGATATGAGAGAATTGGAAAAGCGGACCACAGTAGAAAAGAAAGATGTGGTCTGAAATTTAGGAATCTTAAAAACTGGACCACAGAGGGAAAGTAAGTTGTGGTCTGAAATATAGGAATCTTAAAAAGCGGACCACGGTAGAAAAGTAAGATGTGGTCTGGAATTTAGGAATCTTAAAAAGCGGACCACAGAGGGAAAGCAAGATGTGGTCCGGAATTTAGGAATCTTAAAAAGCGGACCACTGCAACGAAAAAAACAGTGGTCCGGATATAAAGAATTGAGAAAAGCGGACCACAGCTGTTGAAATTTGCATACAAGTAATGTGATTTACATACAAGCAATGTGAAAACTCTATAACTTGTATGTGAATGAACATCATTTTCGAAATATAGATATAACAAATCGAAAAAACAAGTGGTAAAACTCTTCAAATATGTTAAAATGATAGTATACAAGTGGGAAAACAGAACGAACAAGTATTTTGTTTTGGAGGGCGTTATGACACAAAGACGCAAACAACTTAAACATGTAGTTATTTTTGAAGAGATGAAGAAGAAGATTTTCACTGAGGATATTAAACCTGGTGATAAACTTCCTTCTGAAAATGAACTTGCAGATAAGTATAAGGTTAGTAGACAGACGGTTAGAAAAGCAATTGCAAATCTTGAGGCTGCAGGTTATGTTTATGCTGAGCACGGAAGAGGAACTTTCTGCTCGGAAATGCTTGCTCATACGAAGAGTTCAAAAAATGTTGCAGTGGTAACCACATATCTTTCTGACTATATTTTTCCACATATTATTAAAGGTATTGATGAGGTTATGGAAAAGTATGGTTATAGTATCATGCTAAAAAATACCAATAATTCAAGAACTGGTGAGGCTAAGTGCTTAGAAGAATTATTAATGAAGGATATTGAAGGGTTAATCATTGAACCTAGTAAAAGTCATATCTACTGTAATCATACGAGTTATTTCAAGAAACTTGATGAATTTGGAATTCCTTATGTATTTATTCAGGGCAAATATAACCAAATGGCAGATAAGCCACATGTTCTTATGGACGATGAAAAAGGTGGTTATATGATTACCAAGTATATGATTAGCAAGGGTCATAGAAATATTATTGGTGTATTTAAGAGTGATGACAGTCAAGGTCAGTATAGACATAAGGGATATGTCAGAGCTCTTACTGAAGCTGGTATTGTTTATGATCCTGATAATATTATCTGGTTTTATACTGAGGATAGAAAGTCACACCCATATAATGGTATTAAACAATTGGTTAATGATGGCAGGGTGTTTGATGGTATTGTATGCTACAATGATCAAACTGCCATGATGGTAATAAGAGCATTAAATGAATGTGAGCTGAAAGTTCCAAGGGATATTTCTGTTACGGGATATGATAATTCTCAAAGAGGAAATCAAGTCGGCCTTCAGTTGACTACTATAGTACATCCACAAGAAAAGTTTGGGGCCATGGCTGCAGAAATGCTTATGAAGATGATTAATGGAGAGGATTGTGAAAAACATATTGTAATTGAACCAGAATTAATTGAAGGTGATACTTGCAGGTAAACTATTGATATTCATAGTTATTTTTGTGTATGGATAAGTGACTGGTGCTCATAGGTTTATGGTTTGAGTCAAGTTTTATTCGTATTGTGAAAAGGGGGGCAATATGTGGGAAGAAATAAAAAAATGGTATAACAGAAAAACAGCAAATGAAGCGTTATTGTTTTGGGTTTTTTTGATTAGCCTGTTGATAGTTGCCTTTTTACAGATTAAAGTAACGTTTTTCAAGGATAACTCAAAAGAAACCTATTATCACAGTAATTATAATTATTATAGGAATCATTCTTCAGGAGGAAGCAGAAACTCTTCAGGAAATGGTTCAAGTTCTTCAGGAAATGGATCTAGCTCATCTGGCAGAAGCAACAGTAATTCAAGTGGAAGATCACATTCTTCTGGAAGGAATTATAATAATGATCCTGTTGATTATGATGATGGTGCAGATTATGCAGATGATGCATGGGGTGATGATTTTGATGATTGGGATGATGCATATGATCATTGGGACGATGAAGGATTGTAAGATGTCATCTTATAAAAAAGATAATGGAGTATGATTAATAAGCTACAAATAATAAGTTACAAATAATAAGACACAGATAATAAGGAACATATTATGAAGTACAAATAATAAGCTACAAATAATAAGATACAGATAATAAGGAACATATCATAAAGTACAATAATAAAGGATTAATAATATAGTTATTATTAATTTACATGTTGACAACGGACAATGGGGAGACTATAATATCCGTTGTCGAAAATAAAAAGCGGAGTGCTTAAGGAATTAGGCTGAGAGATGGCATAAACCTGCCATTAATCCTAGTAACCTGATCCAGGTAATGCTGGCGGAGGGAGATATGTTGATTTATAAGCTCACTTCGCAAGGAGTGGGCTTTTTTATTAGGGATAGTTACGCATTTGCCGGAATTAATTAAATATAGAAATGGAGGATACAAAAATGAATGCAAATGTAGCAATTCAGGTACTGCCAGGCGTGCAGAGCGATGATGAAGTAGTGAGAGTAGTTGATGAGGTAATCGATTATATTAAAAGTACTGGTGTGACTTATTATGTGGGACCATGCGAAACAGCAATGGAAGGCGACTATGAAGAACTTATGGAAATTGTAAAGCAGTGTCAGTACATTGCAATTAAAGCTGGTGCACCTAGCGTGATGAGTTATGTGAAGATTGGTTATAAGCCAGAAGGTGATATTCTTACTATAGAAAAGAAAACAGCCAAGCATCATAAGGATGATAAATAATAACAGAAAAGCATCATAAGGATGATAAATAATAACAGAAAAGCATCATAAGGATGATAAATAATAACAGAAAAGCATCATAAGGATGATAAATAATAA
>Ga0129307_1000262_pt1 | contig 91431 bp, 69 predicted proteins | sample P1105metagenome_FD_94437 | JGI IMG/M metagenome (GOLD analysis project Ga0129307, IMG submission 94437) | Capybara group fecal microbial communities from Wisconsin, USA - P1105 metagenome | ecosystem: Host-associated > Mammals > Digestive system > Large intestine > Fecal | place: USA: Wisconsin...
GCAGATTAGGTGATATGTCCATGGGTGTTATGACTCTCTCAACGTAGATCCCGCAGATCTTTGGCTAGTCAACTCCGGACTCGTTTTCACAAGCCCGCGACTTCAGTCGTGGGTAATTGACCGGATCACCTTCTCCATTGGTTTTCCTTTCGCCAGTTCATCAATCAGTTTGTCGAGCTGACGGATCTTTTTCATCAGCGGATCTTCAATGGTTTCCACCTGTACCCCGCAGACCTTCCCTGTGATCTTCTCCGAGCGCGGATTCCAGTCCGGCGCGGAGGAGAAAAAGGCACCATAGGTGATGCCCGATACGAGTGCCTCATCGATCTGTGCAGGGGTACAGCCGGTGAGCCATGCGGTCACCGCAACCACCTCTTCGCGGGTTCTGCCTTTTCTTTCGGCCTTCTGGATCAGAAGGGGAAAGACAGAGGAAAAAGCCATGTCCTCTACGGAAGTCCGTGCCATGCTGAGGCTCCTTTCATATATGGTTGAGACGGGATTTTCTCTCCCGGAGATTCAGAACCCGCGCAGCGCTTGCATCAATGCGCGCTTCGGAGAGCCGGCCTTCCTCCACGGCGCGGACGACGCCGTCGAAGGCTTCCCTGTAGTGGAGCGGCATGAGCACAATGTCTGCCCCGGCTTCAATGCTGCGGACAGCAGCCTCGGCGGAGTCATAGTTGTCGGCAACAGCGGCCATGGCCAGTGCATCGGTGATGATGACCCCGTCAAACCCCAGCTCTCCGCGGAGTTTTTCCGTCAGGATCATGCGGGAGAGTGTGGACGGAACATCGGATCCGGTGACATTCGGCAGGGCGATATGCGCGGTCATGATGAGGTCGGCCCCGGCGCGAATGCCTTCGCAGAAGGGCAGCATTTCGCACTCCAGCAGTTCTTCCCAGGTCTTTGTGCTTTCCGCATACCCGGTGTGTGAATCGGTCTTTGTATCCCCATGCCCGGGAAAGTGCTTGAGGCAGCCCAGGCATCCGGCTTCATGAAGGCCCTCAAGGCAGCGCCTGACAAACACGGCTGCTTTGCCCGGGTCCGAGCCGAAGGCACGGCTTCCGATGATCGGGTTCTCAGGATTGGTGTTGACGTCGGCCACCGGCGCATAATTGATATCCACGCCGTATTCTTTCAGATAGCCGCCGATGGTTTTCCCGACTTCATAGGCTTTTTCCGGGTCTGAGCTGCGCGCAATGGTTTCCATGGGCGGGAAAGCGGGGACAGAGAAAGCCGGATGATTGGCCAGGCGTGCAATGTGCCCGCCCTCCTCACCGATGGCGATCATCACATTGCCAAGGGCATGCAGATCATGGGTCAGGGCAAGAAACTGGTCGGGATCCACCATGTTTTTGTGAAACAGGGTAAATCCGCCGCACGGATAATCCGCATAGGTCGAACACATGGCGTCGGTGACACGGACTGCACCGGGCCGGATGCCGTACTCCAGTTCGGCGGGGTCGAACCGGCTGTCGAGAGCGCCGGGGCGGATGGAAAAGAGCAGACCGACTTTTTCACGAAGCGTCATCATGTTCACCTCCATCAGAAAACAGTGGATGCCCGGGAAGCAAGGCTTCGGACATCCACTGAAAGGTTCATGTTACCGGACATCCCAGACACTGCGCACCCGGAAGGCGGTTCCGCATCCGCGGAGAATGCGTACAGTCCGGCTGCCTGCATCCATATCGAAATCGTTGTCCGAGAGCACCACATCGCCATCATCACAGACAATTTCCACCATGCGCGCATAGGCATCCGCGTGCACAGTGATCAGATTGCCCTCTCTTTCAAGGGTCAGGTGCGGATCGACAAAATGGAAGTGCTTGGGAGCACAGAACAGCGAGGAAGACGAAGAAACGGGATTTCCGTCCATGAGCAGGGTATAGGAGAGATAGTTTCCGAAGAAATCCGCATCCGGGAAGTCCATTTCAGGCAGCCAGGCCGCGGACAGAGCAGGCACAGTCAGATTCTCGGAGCCTTCCTGCAGGATATCGGCCTGCGGGTTGCGCAGGGACCACTGGACTTCGACGTCCACCGGATAGAGCGTTTCATTGGAGACATTCAGCCGTGCCCTGCGCGGGACCGTTCTGATCAGGCGCTCATCGTTGACATTCGTGCGCTCGGTGTGCAGACCGGTCTCTTCACAGGAGAGCAGAACCGGGGCAAAGAAGCGGCGGGCTGCATAGTGCAGGGCCTTCCAGCGTCCGTAGTAGTCGATGGATGCCCAGGAGGCGACAGGCCAGCAGTCATTGAGCTGCCAGTAAATGGCGCCCATGCAGACCCCGCGGTTGCGCCGCCAGTGTTCCACGCCGCAGCGAATGGCCTCCATCTGGAGCAGCTGGGAGGCATACAGAAGCGTATCGAATGAAGCGGGGTACAGGTAGGTGGAAGAGAGATAATTGAGAATCTTGCCATTGGCCGACTGGTTCCGCTGATGCTTTTCCATGACATAGGAGAAGATGTTGCGGTCCTCGGGCAGCGTAAAGCTTTCAATGGTCTTTTTGTCCGGGAAGGACTGGAAACCGAACTCGGATACAAAGCGGAAGAAATGCTTTCTGTACTCGGTGAACGGCTTGTCCCCGTGCCAGACTGTCCAGTAATGGACATCGCCCCGATTGGGCGCAGAGGGCTGATCGAACGCTCCGCCGGAGGACGGCGAGGAGGGCCAGTAGGGACGGTCCGGATCCATCTGGGAAGTCATCTGCGGCAGGATGTATTCAAAGATCTTGATGTAATCGGCCTTGAGGCTTCCGCGAAGATTTTTGTACCATCCGTCCGACACGGAGGATTCAATCTCATTGTTGCCGCACCACAGGGCCAGGGACGGATGATGGCGGAGCCTGCGGATGACATCACTGAATTCGGCACGGATATTCTCCTCGAATTTCGGCGTCAGATCATACATGGCACAGGCAAACATGAAATCCTGCCACACCAGCAGTCCGAGTTCATCGCAGATATCAAAGAAGAAATCATCCGGGTAATACCCGCCGCCCCAGACACGGATGGTGTTGAAGTGCGCGATGGCGGCGTCCTCCAGAAGGATCCGTGTGCGCTCGGGGGTGATGCGGCTGAGCAGGTTGTCCTCGGGAATATAGTCGGCACCCATGGCAAAGATGGAGATGCCGTTGATGGTGAAGGCGAAGGATTCGCCCGGTTCATCCTTCTGCCGGGTGATGTCAAACGTGCGCAGACCGATCCGTTTTTCCCATGTATCGATGGGGAGGCCGGCTTCGTTAAACAGCTCAGCCTTCAGCGTATACAGCGGATGCTGGCCGTACCCGTTGGGCCACCACAGGCAGGGATGCTCCACAAACAGATGGTTGTCGGTGGATGTGCAGACGACATTTCCGTCCGGATCGGTCAGGGTATAGCGGACAGAGAGCCCGCGGACCGTTGTACCGGAGGGAATATCCATCTCCGGGTCCATCGTCAGCGTGACACACCCGTCCCGATGCATCTGACGCACCTGCACGCTGCGGAGCTTGGGCTCAGAAATGGCCCAGAGATAGATGGGACGGTAAATACCGGCATCGGGAAGCCGTGGACCCCAGTCCCAGCCATACATGCAGTGGGCCTTGCGGATCATGGCAAAGCCCTTCACCGAATCGGCGGCCCCGGGGACCTGGTGACGTTCATAGGCGGCATGCGCAGCACGCAGGGGGGAGCGAAGCAGAATGGTCAGCGTGTTTTCTCCCTCATGGACAAACGAACGGATATCGATCATGTAGGTCCTGTGCATGTTTTCCGTGTGCAGGACAAACTGATTGTTGATCGAGATGTCGGCGACTGTGTCAATGCCTTCCATCACAAGCCGCAGCTCAAGTGCGCCGAGCAGCACCGCATCCGGGGTGAATGTCTTGCGGTAAACATAGTCTGTCTCCATCAGGTCATAAGCGATCGTTTCCTGATCCCGATAATAGGGGTCGGGCATTTTTCCATTGTTCATCAGGTCCACATACACAGATCCTGGAACAACAGCCGGAAGCCATTCGGGATCGGAGACAGGACGCATTTCCCAGTCGGAGGTAAGATCAAAAATGTGTCGCATAACTGGCCTCCTTATGTTTGGTTTTGTCAACTTACTCTCATTATATGCCGAAAAGCAGCGGAGGTAAAGATGGAATGCCGGGATTCAGCAATCCGGAGAAACCCGGAAATGCATTACACGCTTTCGGAGGCTGCCTTTTCCATGTACAGAATGCCCAGGGTATTGGGACCGCAGTGGCTGGAAACAACGCTTCCGGCCCTTGTCTCCAGGATTTCATCGAAGTAATGAAGCGATTGGAGGGTTTCCTGCAGGTATGCAACCCATTCCGGATTGCAGCCGCTGTGGGTGATAAAGACCCGCCTGGGCTCTGCTTTGAGAAGATCGGGCTCCAGATCCTTTTCGTAGCGCTTGAGCACATTGAAAATACCGGAATGGTATTTTTTGCCGACTTCCATCTTTCCGTTGTGGACAAGAATGGTCGGGTGCAGTTTCAGCACATTGCCGACCAGGGCAGCTGCTCCGCTGCAGCGACCGCCGCGGTGGAGATAGGTCAGCGTATCCACGACAAAGCTGCTTCGGACAAGCGGCTTTTTCTTTTCAATGATTTCAAGAATCTCCGCAACCGGCCGGCCTTCCGCGGCCAGGTCGGCCGCGAGCAGGACCAGCAGGGAAATACCGGTGGAGAGGTTGGCCGAGTCCACAACATGGATGCGGTCTTCTGCATGCAGTTCACTGGCCGCCATGCGCATGACCTGGGCGGAGGCGGACATGCTTTCCGAGATGGCAAAACAGATCAGCTCGCCTCCGTCCTTCAGGCACTCCGAGAAGAGGTCCATGGCTGTGCTTTCAGAAAACACAGCGGTTTTCGGCGTCTGACGGGTCCGGTCGGACCAGGCATAGAGTTCTTCGGGGGTGATGGTTTTTCCATCAATATAGGTCTCCTCACCGAGGTTGACATTGAGGGGAAGAATCTGAATCCGGTAGCGTTCAATGAGTTCCGGGGAGAGATCGCAGGTGCTGTCAGAAATGATGTGAATCATGGAATATTCCTTTCTCTTCTCCTGTGTAAAGACGAGTCTGACTGAATGGTTTTCAGCAGAAAGCCCGGAGAAAGATGCGGCCGGGGCGAACACTTTCTGATGGGAATCCTGATAAATGAATCCCTGTAATAAACCATGATTATTATAGAGTGCAAGCGGGAAAACATCAATTCAGAAAACATCCGAAGATGATTCGAAACGGACAGAATCACCGGAACCAGCAGAAAAACTGATGCCACAGGCGGTGAAGAGTCGTATCAATCTGTGAAGCGGAAAATGCTTCACTTTCTGAAAAGGAGGAAGGAACTGTATGCAGTGGAATGCTGCCAGATTGTTTGAATTTGCCATTGCTGCTTTTTTTCTGAGCAGAGGCTTTGTATATCTGTATGAAATGTTTCGAAGGATCCGCTGCTGCGTTGCGCAGACCGTGGGTTATGTCGCCGGGTTCAATGAGGAGGAAATCACCCATACCGTAGACGGAGTTCCGAATGATTCGATCGTCTATACACCCGTCATCTGCTTTATGGTGGATGGACGCATGGTCCGCTTTGAGAGCAGCTGTGCCAGGGGCACAACCACGCTGGAGATCGGCCAGCAGGTGACTGTCCGATATAACCCGGAGAACCCGGAGGAATTCTATATCGCCGAGGACCGGATGACCAGCAGCTGTCTGCCGGGCATCGCCATGGCTGTGATTGGTTTGGCCATGGCGGCTGCAGGTATGCATTAAAACGGTAACAACTGAATACACGACAACAGGGCCGGAGAAGGCGCTGCCTTCTCCGGCCCTGCTGGCATACAGAGCATGATCTGTCTGCGGGATATTAAAAGGGCGGCTGGTCTGCGTCCAGGATCGGAACATTGCTGTCCGTGGTAATGGTGACTGCGGCTGTCTGCACGCTGTGCATTTCACGCCAGGCCAGGAACAACCCGCCTGCAATCAGGACAATGGCCAGCACCACGGGAAGAATGCCTTTGGAAACCGCACGCGGAGCACGCCAGGATACGGCGCGCAGATGGCGCATGACGGCGGAAGCGGCCACACCGGTGAGTGCTCCGCAGGCAAGCCCGACGAGCATGAGAATGCCCAGGTAGGCCAGCATCTGGCGGGGGGTATGGAGAATGAGCATGGCCATGAGTACCTGTCCCACATTGTGCAGAAGACCGCCGGCCATGGAGACGGCAATGGGATGGATGGCACGGACCTGTTTGAGGAGAACCATGCCGGTGAGGCTCATCAGGCCGCCCGAAAAGGCGTAGATCATGGTACTGACCCCGCCGAACATCAGGCCGGAAAGAAGAACCTTCAGTGCCATCAGGATATAGGCCGTGGGAATATCAAGCATGTAAACCGCGAAAATCAGAATGGAATTGGAAAGGCCCAGCTTGATTCCGGGAATGCCCGGACTGGGGAGCAGCGATTCAACGTACCCCAGGACCAGCATGACGGCGAGCAGCATGCCGGAGAGCGTCACACGAAGTGTGTTGTCACGGTTTGAATGTGCCATGTCAGACCTCACTGATTGTTTTCATCCGCAGGCTCTGCGCCTTCGGCGGGGGCCGGTGCGGACGCATACATTTCGAGGATTTCCTCAGGCGTATACAGGGCAAGGGAAACCATATTGGGAAGACAGAGAACGGCATTGTACAGAATCCGGCTGTGTCTGTTTTCAAGCGTGACCATGCCCTGATTGACACAGTCCTGGTTTTCACAGGTGGAGGATTCCATATAGAAGCCGTCGGGGGTGACATGAATGAGATTGATTTCTTCTGTTCCATCATCCCGGACCTGCTGAACAGGGAGCGTATAGTCCTCGCTTTCCGGGAGCGGCAGCCAGAAGGAACCGCCGGAATAAGTCAGGAGAATATAGCCTTTGGCTGGAGCGGGGCTTTCCTGAGACGCAGCCTCGTCTTCGGAAACGCTGTCAGATGCCTGTGCGTCCAGTTGTGCTTCAGCCAGGACAGAGGCGGCAGGGGAAAGCGTGAAGGACAAAAGGAGGAGCAGCGCAAGCAGGCGGCGAGAGAAACGTGCAGAGGTGAATTTCATGAATCGGCCAGCTTTCTATCAATCTGAGAGACGGAGCATGCAGCTCTGTCAGCGGAGGAAAAAAACATAATCCCTGGCAGAGGCTTTCTTTACGATCTGGAAGGCCACATAGAACAGCGCTGCGATAAACACGAGGAAGACCCACTCGCTGACATCGGTCATGGCAATGTAGTCATACAGTGCATGGATGAGTGTGGGCAGAATGATGCACAGCGCAATGCTGGTCTTCCTGCTCTTCACATCGCCCGCCAGGTCGAAGCGTTTGGCAAGCCCGTACCACACGCCCATGAACACGCCGAAGCAGGCATGGCCGGGAACCGCGGTCACCGCGCGGAGCAGGGCGGTGGATATTCCGTAGGAAAGCACATAACTGATGTTTTCCCACAGGGCAAAGCCCAGAGAGACGAAGACAGCATAGACGACGCCGTCGAACTGGCAGTTGAACTCGGGCTCTTTCCATGTTCTGTATCGGAGTACCAGATACTTTGCGCCTTCCTCGGCCAGGCCGATGAGGAGACACTGGGTGGCCACGGATCCAATGCCGTCAGTCACTCTTTCAATGACATAGGCGACGAGAGTAGAAATAATCCCCATCAGGACCAGGGAGACAAGAAGACGGGGCGATTCCTTGTCAAGCCGGTCGGCCCGATAAACATACCGCATGAGCAGAACAGCTGGAATGACAGCCATGATAATCAGCCAGATTTTCGGACTGGCTAAGATCAGAAGAGGAAGAAACAAGCGGGGACACCTCCGTAAATGAAATCAATAATGGATCAGTTGACCTTCTCAAGGAATGAAACCATGACATACCCTTCGATGCTGTCGGTTTTGACATGCACCCATGCGGGGTTTTCACAGGTTTCCAGGACAAGGAGCTTCTGATGCTTGTACAGGCGCATCAGAATTTCGGATGCCTGGGAGGGCTCCACGCGGAGATTCAGACTGGAATCGTCGTCAATCCCTTCCACAGAGGCCAGATAGCTTCCTTCCGGCAGACTGTCTGTGCTCACCGGCATGAGCGTGGGGCGCGGCGTGGGTGAGGCGGAAGGACCGGGCGTCATGGCGAGTCCCGGCTCAAGCGTGGACAGCCGATTCGGCCCGCCAGATCCCTGCATGATCTGTGCACCGGGATAATAGAAGCCGATAATCTGGTCAAAGGAGAAATGCTCATGACCGGCCATCCACTGTGCGCCGCGCTGGCTCATGCCGACTCCGTGACCGAAACGCCGGGCCTCGAGCACAAAGCGGCCGCTTTCTTCGGTGCAGGTGATCAGCTCATTGTCTGCCCCGTAAACGGACAGGGAAAGCGCGCGTACCACATCGGGAAACAGCGGCAGAGATAGCACAGCCGGTTCAGATGCGGGTTCAAAGGGACCGAGCACGGGTTCTGACTGAACAGGAGCCGGTGTGGAAGTGACGAAGAACAGCATATCCTCGTCCTCACCATAGGTTCCGCCGGCAAGGGACGGCGTGGTTTTGACGGGCGTGATTGGTTTCCTTCCGGACCATGTGAACCGGAGATCGAGCCGGGTAAAGAAACGGCTGGGGGCGGGATGAATGGCGCCGGAGAGGGAGACCGATTCAATGCTGTCAATCCTGAAGGACTGCAGCTTGTCGTCATAGCCTTTGCTGTACAGTGTGGAAGCCATGTAATTGAAGATGATTTCCCTGAAGGCTTCGGGCAGATGGTCCGCGTTTTTGTTGAGATAGGCGCGCTTGACGATGCTTTCGGGGTTGGCCAGGTCATACGGATCATCGACCATCTGATAGAGGCCGTTGTCTTCGACACCGGCCCAGACATGGTCCACCGTCTCGGTCTGGCCGCCGTTGCTTGCCGAGTAATAGCAGGTAATGAGCTTTCCTTTATGTGTCACGACAAGGCCTGCCGTCTCAGCGATCGCCTGATCGCAGCGGGGATAGTTGCCGGTTCCACGGTATACCTGGTCATTGGTGGTGTCCACCACGTCATAAGGCCTGGCAGGATCCGCACGGGAGAGTGCATACGTTCTGGCGCATAAAGCCTGTGCTTTGAGGGCTTCAAGGGGAAAGTCATTGTTCATTTCATACGGGAGAACCCCGCGAAGATATTCTTCCACAGACAGGGTGAGTACCGGGACGAGCATGCCGCCGGAAACGGTGAAAGTCAGATCGCCGGGGTAAAGGGAGCCGTTTCGGGAAAAACGGAGGCCGCCCCGGCTGCTGCCATGCCGGACAAGATGGAGCTCACTGCCGCAGCGCATGCGCATGTCGGAAGTATAGAGATAAATGACATTGTCATGGAGCTGCAGCGTGATTTCGCTGCCCTCTTTGATGAAAAGGGAGTATCCGCTGCTCTCGAGGGTATAGCTGCCGTCGAGGACAAGGTCGGCGCGGTCTGTCAGAGCAAGCCGTCTCAGGCAGACCCGGATCAGCGGGGCCGGTTCATCCTTCAGCTCCGAGCTGACCGGAAGGCCGGGGAACAGAAGAAGACAGCACAGAAGAATAGCAAAGAATTGTTTCATAACAGGTTTCCTCATGAAAGACTGGAATCGTCTGCCGCATGGCCTGTAGCATAGGCTCCCGGGGATACATGGGTATATTTGCGAAAGACTTTGCAGAAATAGCTTTTATTGGGATATCCGCACATTTCTGCCACTTCCTGAAGCGAATGGCTGCCATCCCGAAGCAGGCTCTGAGCCATCCGAATACGGGCAGAAGCCAGAAAATCGGAAAAGGTCTGACCGGTCTGGGCGTGGAAAAGCCGGCAGAAATAGGCCGGTGAAAGGCCCAGGGAATGCGCAAGCCGCTCCTGCGTATAGGGCAGGGAAGGATTCTGAAGAATCAGCTCCTGTACACGGCGGATATCCGGTCCGGATACAGAGGCCGGTGAAACCATGAGCAGAGAAGTGAGCGATGCAGTCCATTCGTACAGCGCTTCTTCCGGCCGCCTGGCCAGAAGCGGCAGAGAGAGTCCATCGGTCAGCTGCTGCAGGGAAAAATCCGGAACCTGATTCCAGACAGCCTCTGCAGCCACCGGGACCAGTGCAGCACAGAAAGATCCGGGATCTTCCGCATTGCGGAGAATGCGGCGCAGACATCCACCCAGGCTGCCTGCGCGGCCGCGGCGGATCTGAGTGACCAGGAGATCACGGAAGCGATGGGCCTGGGAAGGAGAGATCGGAGAAACAAGATTCCACCAGTCAGTAATGGGCAGGAGTTCCTGATCCTGCCACAGAGCGCGGTCAGAGAAAGTAAGGCTGACCTGAACAGAACCTTCTCTTCCAAACCAGCTGAGGCACTGGTCCATCAGATGATGGCCACAGAGCCAGCCGGCCAGATTGCAGTGAACCGGGGCAGGAAAAGCGGTGTGCGCAAGGAGAATCAGCACCTGATCCCGGTCGGGTGACACGGTGCAGGCACAGACCCCGGCTGTGGAAAAGACTTCCTGAAGCATGGCGGGCAGCGACTGCGTGTCTGCATCTTCCGGCGGCATATCTGTTTCCCATCGGATGAGACGCCACGCATGAACAGGAATCTCAGGCACAGGCATGCCAAAAAACGGATCTGGACATACTGCAGAAACAGGAGAAAGGGGAGCAGGATGACTGGATGCACCCATGGCAAAAACTCCTTTGACCGGCATCGTGGGGTTCACTGGCTGGGGATAAGTTATTGTACCCTGTTTGGCACCGTTTGAAAAGTATCCCGCTTTTTGTTTACAAAGGTTGAGGGTGAACAGCATGCTGACAGAAGATGAAGCAGCACACAGAAAAAGCATGCCCGAATGCTGCAGGGCATGCTGAATTGCCGGGTTTTCCGGTCGGCGAGGCAGGATGGTACTGGTCGGACGTTCAGGAAGGAATGGAAGAAGCACAGGATTTCCGCACCACAAGGATGCCGTCCTGACAGATCAGGCGTCCGGGTTCACCCTGAATCAGCCTGAATACCTCCTGGGCGGCGAGTGTGCCGATCTCCTGGAAATGCGTACGGATGGTGGTCAGCCCAGGCGTAATGTATTCGCACAGGCTGATATCATCGCAGCCCATGATGCTCACATCATCCGGAACACGGTATCCCATTTCACTGAGTGCTGCGATGCAGCCAATGCTGCTCAGGTCATTGGAGGCGAAAATGGCATCCGGAAGGGGATTGCCGGCCTGCAAATATCTTTTCATTTCCTGGTAAGCTGCCTCACGCTCAAACCGGCCTTCAAGCATACGGACATCTTTCCGGTTCAGCCCATGCGCTTCCAGGAGTTCCAGGAAACCCTCACAGCGCATTTCCGAGTCGTAGTTGCCGGGAAGGCCATAGATATGCATAAAGGTTCGCTTGCCCAGCCCATACAGGTATTCAGCAGCCATCGCTCCGTGTTTTCTGCTTTCAAGGAGCATACTGGAGGTATGCCTGCCATATTCCCTGCGTGCAAGAAACATCAGCGGAAGGTCTGAGGCCATCATGTCCGCTGCCGACTGATCATCCACTGCATCCCAGTAGATGACAGCACCGTCTATGGAATGATCCTGCAGCCGCGAACGGATCGACTGGATATCGGAAACAATGCGGATATCCAGCTCATATCCGTGACTGCGGCAGACCTGATTCATGGTATCCGCAAGGATGCCGTAGAATTCACCGGCCATGGAATTGACAAACAGCCCGATGGCCTTGCTCTGCTTGGCCCGAAGGCGTTTCCCGTTGGCGTTGGGAACATAGGAAAGACGGCTGGCTGCATCCAGCACGGCCTGTCGGGTATGGGGCTTTACAATGGAGGGATTATTCAGCGCATTGGATGCCGTCGCAATGGATACGCCGGCTTCCCGTGCCACATCCCTGATGGTTGCTTTTTTCAAAGGCGGCCTCCTTTTTTCAGATGGTATGGTATCCGTCTCTGGAAACAAACGATTCTTGATTTCGAAAGTAACACAAACCTGTGAGAATCGCAAGACTCAGAAAGCGAAGAAAGGCAATACATGGACTACAGGCACAGAAATGCCGCCCTGAGAGAACAGATTGTCCTGTCGGGCGGCAGAAAGAATACTGAAACAGGGGGCGTGGGTCAATCCTGTTGACGCTTTGAATTGCATGCGTGATGGACGCCGATGATGACCGCCGAGAGGAGCAGAAGACCGGCCAGAATCAGGTACTGGACAGTCGAAAGACGGACCAGGAAAAAGACATGGCCGAAAAAGACAAACGCACAGGTCAGGCACCCTGCCATGACGGCAATCAGAACCCCGCGGTAGAGATTCAGCGGCCAGGATACATAGAGCAGGGAGAGCAGGCCGACACCTGCAGCGGCAAGTGTGGAAAGCGTGCTGCCCATTTCGGCAGACCACCCGAAGTTTTCCATGATCATGGAAAAAACCGCACACAGGGTCACACAGAGAGCACCCGGTGCAGCTTTCCTGAGAATGGTTATCAGGAAATTCCCCCGGATCCGGTCATGATTGGCTTCCAGTGAAAGGAAGAAGGCGGGAATGCCGATGGTAAAGCTCGAGACAACGGTCAGCTGGATGGGCTGGAAGGGGTAGACCGCCGGCAGGAAAATGAGCAGCAGTGTCAGGGCGAAGGAGTAGAGCGTTTTGATCAGGAACAGGGAAGCAGAGCGTGTGATGTTGTTGACGACTCTGCGGCCTTCACCGACCACATCCGGAAGAACGGAAAAGTCAGAATTGACCAGGGTCAGCTGGGCGGCCTTTCTGGCGGCATCTGCGCCGCTGGCCATGGCAATGGAGCAGTCGGCGGCCTTCATCGCCGGGATATCGTTCACGCCGTCGCCGGTCATCGCAACATGATGCCCCTGCGCCTGCATGGCTTTGACCAGCTGACGCTTGCGTTCGGGCGTGACGCGCCCGAAAATGGTGCAGCGAAGAGCGGCTTCGGGAAGGGATTCATCTGAAAGCGTGCTGGTATCGACCCATTCGCCGTCCAGACCGACCTGGGCAGCTGTTGCCTTGACGGTTCGGGGATCATCCCCCGAGATGATCTTGACCTCAACCCCCTGCTCATGGAAATAGGCGAGGGTGGAGGAAGCTTCCGGCCGGATTTCATCCAGCAGAAGCACAAGCCCCAGAACGCGGCTGACCGGGGGAAGGACACCGTCTGTCCATTCAGTACCCTCAGCGAGGAGAATGACGCGGCAGCCGTCCGAAGCAAAGCGCTCGCAGGTCTCCCGGATGGTGCCGGTGTACTGGTCTCGGAGCACAAAGGACGGCGCACCGAGGATGCAGGCGTTTCCGTCAAAACAGGCGGCCGAGCACTTTCGCTCAGAGGAGAACGGGAGCACGGCATCGGGCCGGAGCGAAGCCGGAGTGACCGAAGTACGGATGGCGGTCATGGTCGGCGTATCGTCTTCCGGGAAGGCGGCGAGCATGCGGGCCAGGGCCTCTTTCAGCTCCTCTTGGGTGCCGTCGACTGGAATCATGCGGTCCAGCGACATGCGGCCGGTTGTCAGCGTGCCGGTTTTATCCAGGCAGAGGATGTCGGCGCGGGACAGGGTTTCGATGCCGTAAAGTTCCTGAACCAGAGCTCCCTTGCGGCCGAGACGGACCACACCGACGGCCAGGGCCACGCTGGTGAGAAGGATCAGGCCCTCGGGGATCATGCCGACCATGGCTGCAACAGCCTGAGGAACGGCCGTATCCAGCGGACGGCCCTGCATGAAATGCTGGCGGCAGAACAGAAGAATCCCCATGGGGACAAGGATCATGCTCAGCACATGGGTCAGGCGGGTGAGATCAGTCATCAGGGCAGACTTCGGCCGGTGAATCTTCCGGGCAATCTCGGTCAGCCGGGCCGCATAGCTGTTGTTGCCGACCTGTACCAGCTGGATGGTCAGCTGTCCCTGGGTGACAAAGGTGCCAGAAAGCACCCATTCGCCGGCATGCTTGACGATATCGTGCGATTCACCGGTCAGCATGGATTCGTCTGCTGCGCCGTTTCCGGACAGCACGATGCCGTCAGCCGGGATCTGGTCGCCGCGGCGGAGAATCACCCGGTCGCCTTCCACCAGAGCCTCAGGGCGGAGCAGGACTTCCTGCCCGTCCCGAATGCAGGTGATCTCGGAGGGCTGCATGAGCTGCAGACGCTGGACGGTCCGCCTCGCACGCAGCTCCTGCACCGTGCCGATGACCGTGTTGGAAATCACGACACCCAGGAAGAGCATATTGCGGTAGCTGTGCACAGAGACCAGGCACAGGGCAAGGGCAATATTGAGAAAATTGAAGAACGTAAACAGGTTCGCAGACAGTATATCGAGAACGGAACGGGAGGCTGTATCTTTTGCACGGTTGCCCTTTCCGGCTTTTTCCCTGGCCGCTGCCTCAGAGGAAGAAAGCCCTTCCTCAGGAGTCGGCCGGAAGTCCGTGGGGGTTCCGCTGGGAATAATCAGGGGATCAGAGGAATGTGTGCTGAAGTGTTTCAATGATGCTTATCCTCCGTTGGATGGTATGGGATCAAAGGGAATCCGAGAAGGCAAGCAGGAGGTCATTGGATGGCTTGCCGTAAGTGCAGTAGCCGTTATTGTCCATGCCTGCTGCTTCCGGATACAGCCGGGTCGCTGACCAGTCCCACCATGATGTGCCGCGGATAAACGGGAATGCTTTCAGCTCGGAAAGGAACGCCTGATACCATGCGGCCTGCTCCTCCTGGCTGGTGCCCGTTCCGTAACGCCAGTCATTGGGACGGTGCGCGCTGCCGTGACGGGAAGGACAGCCGCATTCCATAAACATGAAGGGCTTATTGAAGGCCTGTGCTGTCCGTTCAATGCGGCTGAAATGCTCACGGAGTTCTGTGATGGGGTAATATCCCGATGAGGAGATGATGTCCACAGCGTCCCACCAGCGGACATGATCCTCCTGAAACTTGTCACAGTTATAGGTGATCGGTCCGTGATAGATGGTGCGGACATGAGCAATCAGATGCCGCCATTCTTCCTCACGGTGATCGGTTCCAACCATTTCGCAGCCTGTACAGAACAGATCGGCATGGTTTTCCTCAGCCATGGCGGCGACGCGGCAGACGTGATCTTCCCAGGAGGCAAACCAGTCCTCCCAGCGCGGCTCCGTGGGAACGGGGGAGTCAAAGAACCGTATATAGGCCCGCCAGTAACCGTCGCGGCAGTTGACCATGGCTTTGAGAATCACCTTCAGACCAAGGGAGCGTGCATGCCCGCATACACGGCGGACGTCATCTGCATCCATGACGTCTGGACCGACCGAGGTCATGGTGGTGGAATACGCGTGATCCTGCCAGGCGCAGACCGGGAGCACAATGGCATTGCAGTGTGTGGTCCGCACCATTTCTTCCATGGACCATTTCCAGGTCTGTCCTGAAGTGAAGCCCTGCTTTTCGCAGAAGCCATAGGTATAGCTGTTGATGAAAGGAATTGCATGGTTTGCGTTCATAAATGCAAACGCCTCCGATCGATGACATAGATGGTATATGTGTCAGGGTCGTTCGGTTTCCAAGATTATATCAAAGCAGAGCGCCTTGACAAGCGTGAGTTTGCATGAAAGAGCATGCCGGCTTGTTCTTTCGGTGGATGGACTTGAAGAGAGCCAATCGAATCTTGAATTCCAACACCCGTTGACGTATAATCTGAGAAAACTGACCAAAAGGAGCACCGTGCATGTCACTGAAGGACTGTTGCTTTGACGGAAGCCGTACGCTGAAGATCAAAGACTTATCGACCGATGTGGGATCGGAGAAATCAAAGAAGCAGGAACTGATCGCCCAGACTGCGGAGAATATTACCAGAGCGGCTATTCTCCAGGAAAAGCTGTATGCGGAACACAGAGAAGGTTTGGTCATTGCTTTACAGGCAAGGGATGCCGCAGGCAAGGACAGCCTGATCAAGAAAGTGTTTTCCGGACTGAATCCTGCCGCACTGGAAGTGCATTCCTTCAAGGCTCCGAACGCCACGGAACTCAGTCATGACTATCTCTGGCGGCTGCATGCAGCGCTCCCGGAACGGGGCAAGATCGGACTGTTTAACCGCAGTCAGTATGAGGATGTGCTGGTGGTCAAAGTGCATCATATGGAAAAAGACTATGCGATGCCCAAACGGTGCATTGCGGATGACTTCTATGAAAAACGTTTCCGTCAGCTCCGCAACTGGGAAGAATACCTCTATGAGAACGGATACCGCATGGTCAAGGTTTTCCTGAATGTTTCCAAGGAAACTCAGAGAAAGCGCTTCCTTGAACGCATTGAGCGCGATGAGAAGCACTGGAAGCTCTCAACGGCCGACATGAAGGAACGCGCGGAATGGGATGCCTACGACAGGGCCTATGAAGACTGCATCAATGCAACGGCTACGGATCATTCACCGTGGTATGTGCTTCCTGCGGACACCAAGTGGTATACACGTTATCTCATGAGCCAGATTCTTGTGGACACGTTAACGGAGATGGATCCTCAGTTCCCGCCGATTGATCCGCAGGAAGCTGCGAAAATACCGCAGGTCATGGAACAGCTTGAAGCAGACTGAACCCTTCACAGGCAGCCGTGGGCTGCCTGTTTTTTTCACCGGACGGCCTGCGCCCCCCTGAAGAAAACAAAAAAACAGACGACAGAGAGAAGTGACATCGTATGAAGATTCTGATTCTGTGTTTAATAGCCCTCCTGGCAGGATGGCATCTGTACATTGGCTACCGGGACTACAAATCGACCGACAACCCGATCCCGTTCAATGTGCTGACCGTCTATGACCGGGCAACCTACAAAAAATGGCAGCGGTATCACAAGGAGCATGTGGGGCTGAGCATGATTGAGAAAGCGGTCTCATCCCTTCTGCTCTATGTACTGATCCGCCTGAATGTGTTTGCAGGGATTGCGCCGGGCAGCGGCGTATACGGCCCCATGATTGCCGTGGTGCTGTTTGACTCGATTCTGGAAACGGTTGTGGATGTCATCTTCAGCTATCTCAGCATGGGGATTGAGGAAAAGTATGGATTCAACAAGACCACCATGGATACCTTTTTCATGGATCAGCTGAAAAGCTTTGCGATCGGTGTGGTTCTGAATATCGCGCTGCTGAGCATCTTTGCAGCACTTCACAGGGCCATGGGGGACTGGATTCTGGTCCTCTTTGCCGGTCTGGTACTGCTCCTGGTCCTTCTCATCAGTTTCCTGTTTCCCTATCTCAGCAGGATCTTCAACAAGTTTACGCCGCTGGAAGACGGAGAGCTGCGTCAGAAGCTGACGGAACTGCTGGAAAAGCATGGCTATCGGGTGCGGGATATCACGGTGATGGATGCATCCCGGAGAACGTCGAAATCCAATGCGTACTTTACAGGGTTTGGCAAAACCAAGACGATTGTGCTCTATGACAATCTCCTCAAAGCGCTGACGACTGAGGAAATCTGTGCGGTGTTTGCCCATGAGATGGGGCACGGCCTGCACAGGGACACGCTGAAAAATCAGATCTACAGTCTGGGCCCGATTGCGATGCTGGCCCTCCTGATGTGGCTGCACGCCCGCACCCCCGCATCCTGCACGCCGTTTGGCTTTGAGGGACTAAACTATGGTTTCATCTATATTCTGACCGGTGTGTACATGTCCGTCTTTGAAATCGGATACGGCATTCTGACAAGCATGGCGCAGAGAAAAGCAGAGTTCCGTGCAGACGCGCAGGCGGTGGATGAAGGCTACGGCGACGCTCTGGTCTCCGGACTGAAAAAACTGGCCCGTGAGGATTTTGCGCAGCTGTCTCCCGATCCGCTCATCGTCCGGCTGATGTATTCGCATCCGACCCTGTCCCAGCGGATCGGGGCCATTGAAAAGCGAAAGGCGGAGAAACCGTGATGGATCACATTCGGTTTGGAAAAACGGATCTTTCCGTGTCGCCCATGTGCCTGGGCACAGCCAATTTTGGCCTGCAGACGGACAAACAGACCGCGTTTCAGCTGCTGGATGCGCTGTGCGAAGTGGGCGGAAACTTTCTGGACACGGCCAATGTGTACTGCAAGTGGGTGCCGGGGAAAGGCAACTGTTCGGAGCGGATCATCGGCGAATGGCTCAGGGAGCGGAAGCCCAGGGACATGGTGGTTGCGACCAAGGGCGGACATTACAGCTTTCTCCGGCCGTGGGTGAGCCGTGTGACGGAGAAAGCAGTGCGCGCAGATCTTGAGGAAAGCCTGCGGACCCTGTCGAAGGACTGCATCGATTTCTACTGGCTGCACCGGGACAATGAAGCCCTTTCCCCGGAAGAAATATCGGATTTTATGGAACGCCTTGTACAGGAAGGAAAAATCCGCTGGTGGGGTATCTCCAACCTGACCGCAGCGCGTGCAGAGGCATTCGGAGACAGGCTGAAGGGCGTATCCAACCAGTGGAGTCTGGCACTGGAAAGCAGAAAAATGGCGGAGAAGAAGGACCAGACCACGATCCGGACGGACAGGGAGATGATCCGGGTTCTGGAAGAACATTCGATTCCGCTGGTTCCCTATACATCAGGAGCGAACGGCTGCTTTGCGGCCATGGAAAAAGGAAAGCCGTGTCATGGACTCTGGGATCATCCGGCTAACCGACTGATTTTTGAAACCCTGAAGAAATGGGCAGTGCAGCTGGGCTGCAGCTGTTATGTCCTGGGCCAGGCCTGGCTTCTCACTCAGCCGTATAAAGTGTTTCCGGTTGCGGCCGTTTCGCGCAGAGAACAGGTCATGGACTTTGAAGCCATCTGCCATCTCAGGATACCGGAGGAATGCCTTGCGGAGGTGAGCCGGGTGCTCTGTGAAGCAGAGCGTCTTCTGGCATAAGACAGCATCGGGAAACATCTGAAATAAGCAGACAAAAAGCCGACGATTCGGCTTTTTGTTTGCGTTCATCGCGGCTTTCATTGTGTCCTTCAGGATCAGTACTTTGTATGATCAAGGAAGATATTCAGATACATGGTACAGGCATCACGGACTGTTTTATCGCTGTCCGTGTTCTCGATCAGGAACTTGATAAAGCGTCGGGGAATGACAATATCTGAGTGGATGCTGTCTTCCATTGCGTTTTGTTTTGCCAGATAGGTGAGTTCATTGATCAGATACTCCTTGGAGAACTCCGTGGTTTCCCTGACTTCACGCAGGCGCCGGAAAGACCGGTTGTGGAAGAAACGCACAAGACATGCAATTCCGTACGTGAGAGGGAGGATCAGCAGCATGGGGATCCAGACAGGAAGCCGGGTGGCGAAACCATAAAAATCATTCCATCCGCCGTTTTCTTCACCGATGAGAATCACCAGGGTAAAATACAGGGATGCATACAAAAATACCGGGATCAGGGCAATAAGACATTCCTTCAGTGAAATGTGGTGATCGGTAATGAAAAAGGAAAAAGCCAGAAAGGCACAGATGGGGCCCAAACCATGGAGGAAAAATCTGGATCCGGTGAAAATCAGCACAAACCCCTTGACCGGTGCAAGGATAAACAGAGAAACCAGAAAAGTCAGTGTGACAGAAACTGTGCCGGCCAGGAGGAATATCACCAGCCAGTTCGGCACATGGAAATACCTTTTTCTCAGTCCGTCAATCGCATATGGAATGACCAGCCCCATGGAGATGGCTTCGAGGATATTGGAATTCACGGTAAACATACAGAATGTCTGGATGCCCATATGATCGAAGTTTTCATCATGGAGTGTCGTCAGATTCATCACAACGCCTATGGCGGTGCACAACACCACAATGCATGCACTCACAAGGGCAAGGATGCATGCTTTCCGGTTCTGTTTTTCCAGCATATGGCCACCTCCGTTGGATCGTATTTGGGAACAAAAGCTGCTGTCAGCTGCAGAGGGGACGGGAAGAAAACTGCCCGGCTCTGCAGAATGCTGCGATGTTCAACTTCTTTGCAGATAGTATACCATAAAAGTTTTCTGGTGAGAAAGACTGAAAACAACCGGGCAGGGAAACGCAAAGAGAAGGAACGGAGGGAGGATTCCGGGAAAGAAGGCTGGCAATCAAAAACGCCCCCGGTGAAGGGGGCGTGGAAGGGGGATGGGGAGTGGAAAGCAACGATTAATCGTTCAGGTTTTCCTGCGTTACGGCCAGGATGCTCAATCCCTGGTCATCGGCATCCACGAGCAGTGTGTCTCCGGGATGGACTTCGGCAGAGATAATCTTTCGGGCGACCAGCGTTTCCACATGCGACTGCAGATAACGCTTCAGCGGCCGTGCACCATAGATGGGATCAAAGCCCTGGTCAATCACATAGGTCATTGCTCTTTCGGTGAGCTCAACCCGCAGCTTGCGGTCCTGCAGACGGCGGTTGAGGCTCTCGAGCATCAGGCGCACAATGGAACTGATCTGGTCGCGGGTGAGCGGCTTGTAATAGACAATCTCATCGATACGGTTGAGAAATTCGGGGCGGAAGTGTGTCTTGAGCAGACGGTCGACCTGCGCACGGGCTTCGGGAGAAATGTCTCCGTCATGAATCCCCTCAAGGATGAAATCGCTGCCCAGATTGCTTGTCATGATCAGAATGGTGTTCTTGAAATCCACGGTTCTGCCCTGAGAGTCAGTAATCCGGCCGTCGTCGAGGACCTGCAGGAGGACATTGAAGACATCCGGATGCGCTTTTTCGACCTCATCAAAGAGGACGACCGAGTACGGATGACGACGCACGGCTTCAGTCAGCTGACCGCCTTCATCATAACCGACATATCCTGGAGGTGCCCCGATGAGACGGGAAACACTGAATTTCTCCATGTATTCGGACATATCGATACGCACCATATTCTTTTCATCGTCGAACAGGGCCTGGGCCAGCGCTTTGGCAAGCTCGGTCTTGCCGACACCGGTCGGGCCGAGGAACAGGAAGCTGCCCAGGGGGCGGTTCGGGTCCTGAATACCGGCACGGCTGCGCAGAATGGCTTCGGAGACTTTACGGACGGCCTCATCCTGTCCGATGACACGCTCGTGAAGCACGTCCTCGAGATGGAGGAGCTTTTCTCTTTCGCCTTCCATGAGCTTGGCCACGGGAATGCCGGTCCAGCGTCCGACAATGCGGGCGATCTCTTCGTCGGTTACGCGGTCATGCAGCAGACTGTCCTCACCACGGGTCTTTTCGGCCTTGCTTTCTTCTTCCTCCAGTTCCTTCTTCAGGCGGGGGAGCTCACCGTACTTGAGCTCGGCGGCACGGTTAAGATCATAGGTGCGCTCAGCCTTTTCGATCTCGGCATTGGTGGTCTCAATCTGCTCACGCAGCTTGTTGACTTTGTCGATGGCTTCCTTTTCGGATTCCCATTTGGCTTTCATGGCGTTGAAGCTGTCACGCTGCTCGGCCAGTTCCTTCTGGACGTGGGCGAGCTGTTCCTGGCTGAGGTCATCGTCATCCTTTTTCAGAGCAGCTTCCTCGATTTCCAGCTGCATGATCCTGCGGCGCACATCATCGAGCTCGGTAGGAAGAGAATCAATTTCTGTGCGGATCATGGCACAGGCTTCATCCACGAGGTCAATGGCCTTGTCAGGCAGGAAACGGTCCGTGATATAGCGGTTGGAAAGGGTTGCAGCGGCGATCAGGGCATTGTCCTGAATCTTGACGCCGTGGAAGACCTCATAGCGTTCCTTGAGACCACGGAGAATGGCAATGGTATCCTCGACCGTCGGCTCTGCGACCATGACAGGCTGGAAACGGCGTTCGAGGGCGGCATCCTTTTCAATGTATTCCCTGTATTCATTGAGTGTGGTGGCGCCGATACAGTGGAGTTCGCCTCTGGCCAGCATGGGCTTGAGGAGGTTGCCGGCATCCATGGCACCTTCTGCCTTGCCTGCGCCGACGATGGTGTGAAGCTCATCGATAAACAGGATGATCCTGCCTTCGCTCTTCTTGATCTCCGCCAGAACAGCCTTGAGACGCTCCTCGAACTCACCGCGGAATTTAGCACCTGCAATCAGGCTGCCCATATCGAGGGAGAAGATGGTGCGGTTTTTCAGGGAATCCGGTACATCCCCGCGGACAATCCGCTGGGCAAGGCCTTCTGCAATAGCGGTCTTGCCGACACCAGGCTCGCCGATAAGAACCGGGTTGTTCTTGGTTTTACGGGAGAGAATGCGGATCACATTCCGGATTTCGCTGTCCCTGCCGATGACCGGGTCCAGCTTGTGCTGACGGGCGAGATCAACAAGATCCTGACCATACTTCTTCAGGGCGTCATAGGTGCCTTCCGGGTTGTCGGTCGTAACGCGGGTTGCACCGCGCACGGAGGAGAGCACTTTCAGGAAGGTGTTTTCGTTGTAGCCGATACTCTTCAGAATCTGCCGCATGTGATCATTCGGTCTTGCGCAGATGGCCATCCACAGATGTTCGACGGAGACATACTCATCCTTCATCTGCTTGGCTTTGCTGTCGGCTTCCACCAGCGCCTTGTCCAGGTCAGGGCTGATATAGACCTTGTCTGCCTCACGGCCGGGGCCGGAGACACGCGGAATCCTTGAGATGGCGTCCTCAAGGGAAGCGCGCAGGGCATCAACAGAGTAACCGCATTTCTGCAGCAGCTGGGAAATCAGGCCGCCGGCATCCTCGGTCAGGGCACTGGCGAGGTGTTCCTGATCGATCTGCATATGCTGATATTGAGTCGCAATGGCCTGGGCGCGCTGGACGGCTTCCACAGACTTCTGCGTATAATTGTTCATGCTTGCCATATGGATCAGCTCCTTTTCGGGAAGTGGAAGGTCGTTGACTTTCTTTGACCTTCACCTGTATTCTACTCCGTTCCAGTTGGATGTCAAGGGGTTTTTGATAAAAAATTGACTTTTTTTGACTTTCATATCAAACGGGTCAGTCAGACGGGTCATCCTGTACTTGGACCCATGGAAACAATGTGTTATACTGCATTCGTTGCGAAAAACTGCCGTGTGAACGGAAGAGAAGCGGAGGAAGGCAGCATGCGTCATATACCGACAGGAGAACTGCCCGGCCTGGAAACAGATTTTGACGTTTATCTGGAGCGGGCACTGGAGCCGCATGAAACATATGATACAAAAAAATGGCTGTTTGTGCCGGATACATACACTGAGTTTCGTTATATCCTTGGAACCCGCGGTGAGCACCCGCTGATCTGCATCGGGATCAACCCCTCCACGGCAAGACCGGATGCGCTGGATCGGACACTGCAGAGTGTGGAGCGGATTGCGCTGAACAACGGCTTTGATTCCTTTACCATGTTCAACGTCTACGCCCAGCGGGCGACTTCGCCGGATGACATGGCACAGACCATGAATCAGCGGCTGCACGAGGAGAACATGAAGGCCTTTGACTATTGCCTTTCCCTGTCGTCTGCCCCGGTCGTCTGGGCAGCCTGGGGCAGCATCATTGAGAAGAGAGCTTATCTGAAGACCTGTCTAGAGGACATGATCCGGCACGGACAGGAAAGACAGGCCGTGTGGGTCAAGTGCGGACAGGAATCCAAAAAAGGACACCCGCACCATCCGCTGTACCTGAAGAGCAGCCTGCCGCTGGAACCTTTTGATGTCAACGCATATATACACAATGTTCTGTAAGGAGAAAAGAAATGGGCCAAAGGAAAAGACGCCGCCTGGCCGCGGCACTTGTGTGCGCAGTACTGTGGGTTGTTTCAGCCTCTGCAGCAGGCTGGGATGAAGACGTGATCTGGGAGGATGATCTGGACAGCAGTGTGGTCTGGGAAGATGAAGTGATTGAGAGCACCACAGATGCTTCGGCAGGAGGTGTGTTCACGCCTTCCTATTCCAGTCCCTACAAAGATGAAACAGAGAACTACTGGACGCTCCCGATGGATATCACGGATGAGGCGGCTGTATGGGAGATGCTGACTGCCCCGATCACGGTGGCAGACAATGGGAAAAAGAATGCCGAAAAGACGCAGGTCACACTGCGTGCGCAGCCCGATGAAAATTCGGAAGGCGTCGGCGTGGTCACCTGCATCAGTCAGGGACTGCATGTGCTGGAAAACCTGGATAACGGATGGTCGCTGGTGGAGTGTTATTCCTCCTCGTTCAGAGACAGCGAGGTCAGCCGCTGGAACATGCTTGTCCAGGGTTACATTCCGACCCGGTACCTGAAACAGACCCGTCCGGACCAGACGATGGGCATTGTGATCGACAAACTGACGCAGAGAATGTATGTTTTTAAAGACGGGAAACTGCTTGCCACGCTGCTTGTGTCCACAGGACTGGTCAATAAAAAACAGCCGTGGAATGAAACCCGTTCTGGAGAATATCTGCTCCTTCTGCCTGCGGTGGGTGGATTTCAGGACGGCAATATGATCTGTTCCTATGCCATCCGCTACAATTCAGGCGATCTGATTCATGAGGTGCCGCATTCGACCACGTCCGGGTATTCCACCTATGAGCCGAAACTTGGAGAGAAGGCAAGCCATGGCTGCATTCGCGTCCAGAGACGAAGAACCCCCAGTGGTGTCAACATGGAATGGATCTGGGACAACAGAAAACACAATGTGAAGCTGGTCATATGGGAAGACTGGCAGGGAAGGCAGATTCCTTATCCGGAAGAGGATTCCGCAGTGTACTACAATCCCAAGGGCGGGGAGTACTATCATTCGGCAGAAACCTGCTACTGCGCCAAAGGAAAGACCTTTACAGCATTTTCTTACGGGGAACTGGACAGTGAACCGTACAGTAAACTCAGACGCTGCACCTGGTGCACACCGCCGCTGAGAAAGAGCGAAATTGATGAGATCAATGCGGTGTACGCCCCGGGAGGGGATCATGATCCAATTCTGACGGAGGCACGCGAAGCACTGGAGTAAGCGGACAGATCCGGACAGCAATAATTGAGCGAAAAGACGGACAGAATGGTCAAGAGTCATTCTGTCCGTCTTCTTTTTACAGGAAAGCTTATGGCTACGGATTCCCGGCCAGGAAGAAGGCGCATTCCTCATCATTGCAGAGCCTTCCGACCGGATTTCTGAGATTACAGTGAAAGACATGATCCTGCGGTGCTTCATCCGTGCCATAGGTGCGGTCCACACAGGGAACAGAGAGTTCATCCAGCTTGTCTGTGAGCACCTTCTGGGAGGGCGGACCGGCCAGCGGATCATGATTGGCTGTGACAATAAAGGCTGGCGGAAAAGCCCGGATAAACGGGACAGGGCTGAGCAGGCGGAGTTCCTGTTCGTCCCTGCCGCGGGAAGGCAGGAGTGCCTTCATCAGATTACGGGTCAGTGAACTGCCGTTTGCAAAATCGATGGCATAGACGCCGCAGTTCAGTCCGACACGGGAAGGACAGAAAGGCCTGCCGTCATGGGTTCGCGGGATCACAAGGCCCAGATCACGGGCATAATACGGATTGGAGCATGCGGCGCAGTAGATGGTCAGCATATGCGCACCGGCTGAGTCACCAACGGCATAGACATGCTCCAGATCAAACCAGCCGCAGTCCCCCTGACTGAGGAGCCACTGAAAGACAAGGCAGGTATCGTGAAGGCCGGAGGGAAACTTCCATTCCGGTGCGACGCGATAGGTGAAATTGACCACTGCGAAACCGCGCTGGGCCAGGTCCATGCAGTAATACTGATAGCGTTCCTTGTCTCCGTAAGTCCATCCGCCGCCGTGGATGCTGACAATGACCGGGAGCGGGCCTGCGGCTGACTTGGGACGGTAGGCATCCAGAACCTGCCAGTGACGGTTGAACCCGTAAACGATATCATCCCACCGCTGAATATCTTCAGGGGTGGTCAGTCCGGCATCACGCTTTTCATCCCCGGAACCGAATGTTTTTCGGATGAAGTAGGTCGTCAGTGACATGGGCATTCCTCCTGCGGCTGGTTTTGCGGATCATGGAATGAAAAACACAAAAAGAGAAAGAAACACTCCCTCCGCACGGAAGGGGGTGGAAGATGCATCGGTCAGAAACTGGAAATGCCATGGCTGTTGACCATACCGTCCAGCTTAATGCCGGCTCTGCACAGAGGGCAGTCATGGGAAGAACAGCTCTGATAATCATCCAGGTCATTTTTCATGGTGTAAATGCTGACGATCGGGAATCCTTCGCATTCGTCAACACAGGAGAAGATGGCGCTGATACCGACCGGAATGCCGCTGTAGTAGCGGACGGCTTCCACAGCAGCCTGCACGGTGTAGCCGGTGGTGACAGAGGCTGCAAGGATCAGGACATGCTTTCCGACAATCATCGGTGCTGTATTGTCACGGAAGATCAGCTGACTGCCGGATGTATGCTCAGGGGTGACAACATAAATGGTTCTGTGCGCATTCATGTTCATGAAACCTGCCTCGGACAGGTAGCTGGCCATGCAGGCCGCGATCACTTCAGTTCCGTCAAGGCAGAGAATGGTATCGATGATCGTGGAGGCTGTATATTTGGAACACAGCTCCTTGGCGGCTTCACGGGCCTCAGAAAGGCGGTGCTTGGTCATGGTCAGATCGATATAATAATTGATATGGCTGTGACTGGTTGCAAAATGGCCGTGGGCAACACGCAATGGCAGAGCTCCGCGCAGATTGGGGTATTCCATAATACGAATCGCCATGTTTGATCGCTCCTTTGTTTTTCTGGATTCATGAAGGATTCAGTGATGTGTTCATTTTACTGACTCATCTGAAGCAAGTCAACATGAAAATGAACCAGTGCCCTTCACAGACCGGGCTTACCAGTCGGCCAGTACCTGATGCAGGTCGATGACGCAGACCTGGGCATTCCCGTTTTCATCCGGGTTGGAGAACAGGATCTGGTCGCCCCTGCGGTTGAAGGAGGGATGCTGATGATCTGCGCCGGTTTTGCAGGAACCGGTGGTGGCAATCAGCTTGCACTTCTTTGTAGCGCGTTCGATGAGCACAACACCTTCCTGGATGCGCTTTCCGAGATAGCTGATGCGGTCCGCGCACAGCCATTTGCCGTCACGGCTCAGGCAGGGGTGCAGGATCTGTTCACAGGTTGCTGCGACATCGAAGCGGTGTCCATCCTTGTCGCCGATCAGAATCTTGCTCATGTGGGTTTCGCCTTTGCTGCCATCGACAAAACCGCAGGGATCCAGCTTCATGATGGCTATTTCAGAACCATCTGCGGACCACACTTCGTGGGTGATCCATTCATGGGGATGCTCGACATAGTACGGACGCACATAGCGGTCGGGAATATCAAACATCCAGGTACGCTGGAAGGCGTCGCCTTCGGTTTCGTGAATGTAGAAGATCAGGTTTTCATCGGTGGGGCAGATCTGGGCATGGCCGAGGCGATAGTCCGACTCATAGACGACCTGGGCTTCTTTGCCGGGGTCCATGATGACCAGCGCATACAGTTTGGTGGCAAGATGATAGCTGCAGGCAATGCGTCCGGTATTGGCGGCTGTCAGATGACCCGTGATCTGTCCGCCCCTGGGGAGGTCGCCCATCTTGGTCATTTCAGCGGTGTCCAGGTCAACCATGAACACTTCGGTCTCGTTTCTGACAGTATATCCGATATTCTTTTCACGATCCGTAGCGAAACCACGGAAGCTGTTATCGGTGATGCGGGTCAGTTCACCGGTTTTGACATCTGCACGGTAGCAGCCGCCGTCCTGCTTTCCGGGAAGCTCCTGCTTCATAAAGAAGAAGTATCGGTCATCCCTGGAAAAGTTTTCGCAGGTGAAGTACAGCTTGCTGTTGCGTTCAGGACCTTCGGTGTAGCGTTTGATTTCATACCCTGTGACCGGGTCACGGTATGTGATCATCTGACGTGCTCCTTTCTGCTGTTACAGTGTCACTGTCCTGCCTGCAGGAATGCAGATGGGATCGCCGTCATTGACGGAAATCCAGCAGTCCCGGGCGTTGGGGTTATAGACAAAGTTGTTGTCGCAGGCAAACTGCAGGCGCTTGAAATCGTCCATGCAGTCCATGAATTCAATGTTGGTGCAGTACCACACGTCATCTCGGCCGCCGACAAGAGCGCAGAAGTCTTCCATGAGCTGCCAGTTGTCATCATTGTCAAACTCGTAGCTGTGGCCCCATACATACATGAGATACAGGTACTGCTTTTTGAAGAGTGCATTGAATGCCTCACCGTGCTCAAGCAGGCGGTGCTTGTGATGACAGGTCGCCTGCCAGCGGTAAGGGTTTTCAGGCAGAGCGAAACTGTCGGAGGAGCCGACCACGCGGGAGTAGCGGATGCCGCACAGAGGCAGAAGCCGTTCGATGTCCTCGGACAGAGAGCCGTTGGGATAGCTCAGGCCGCGTACCGGATAACCGGTGTATTTTTCCAGCGCTCTGCGGTCCGCCAGGACTTCTTCGGCGACCTCGGGCAGGGGACAGCGGGCAATGGTCGGATGCGTGACAGTATGACAGGCAACTTCATGGCCGCGGTAGAGATCCGGAATCTCGGCCGGGTCAATGCGCTTGTCATCTCCGAAAAGGCCGCTGTTGAGATGGAAGGTGCCCTTGATGCCGTGGCGGTTGAAGATATCGACCAGACGGCGGTCAAACGTGCGTCCATCGTCATAGGACATGGTCAGAGCCTTGAATTTTCCACCGGGATAGCACTGATATACTTTGTTCATGCTGGCAAAAACCTCCATACGCATCGGATTGAAAGATAGAACAGTCAAACGAAATCATAGCGCCAAAAGGCCTGAGCATCAAGAGAGGCTGCCGGCATATGCCGGCAGCCCCATTCATGTTTCAGATGAATTACTTGAGAGCGTCATAAGCAGCCTGATATTCCATCAGGATCATGTCGCCGCCCATGTCGTGCCAGGTAGCGTATGCGGCCTGCAGACCAGCAAGATCGATCTTGCCAGCGATGTACTGAACCTGAGCGTCTTCAACATCCGTGGACAGGGTGGTGCCCATCAGGGTGTTGGTTTCGCTGTCGAGGGTCAGGCAGGGGTTCGCGATAACGTACTGAGCGTTGTCAATCAGGTTGGCATTGTATTCGTCACGGAGCTGAGTCTTGGCAGTTGCAGGAGTCAGGTCGCCGTTGACGTTCATGCCCAGCTGGTTCATGGAGTGCAGGATCGTGTTGGTGTAGGTGGTGTACTTGGAGGAGTTGGTATCTTCACCCTCGGGGAAGTTGATGCGGGCTCCGTCAGAGTTGAACCAGTAGGTTTCACCTTCGATACCGCAGTTGATGAGGGTCTGGCCTTCCTTGCTGTTGCACCAGTCGAGGAACTTGAGAACAGCAGGCAGCTTCTCTTCAGTGGTGGCCTTGGTGATAACGATTTCACCGGAAGCACCGATGTTCTGGGGCCAGATCTGAATCTTGCCTTCGCTGTTGGGAATAGCGGTCAGCAGGGAAACTGCAGCCTCGCCATAGGCATTGGAGAAACCGAGGTTCTGTTCGAGCCACTCTTCATACCGATAGCCGTTGTCCAGGCAGTCCAGACGCATGAAGGCCTTCGGATTCTGATTGCGTTCGGCGTCGTCCCAGTTGCCGGATTCGATGGTCATGAAGTCGGGGTCAATGCCGCCCTTGGCATAGAGCTCACGGAGGAAGTCAAGAGCTTCCTGGAAATGAGCATCTTCGAAAGCGGGATAGATCTTGCCGTTCTCGTCCACACCATAGGTGTAGGGAGCACCGAACATGACGGAAGCGATACCGATGGTGCCGGCAACATACTTGCACATGTTGATGGCATAGGTGTCATCGCTGTATCCGGCCAGAGCAAAGCACAGGGCCTTGAACTCTTCGACGTTGGTGGGTTCAGCGGTGATGCCGACCTTTGCAGCGATATCATTGCGGTAGTAGATACCGGCGCGGGCATAGGCACGGGCACGATAGATGCCGTAGATGCGGCCGTCCACAGCGATGTTGGAGTAGACAGTGTCTTCGCCCTGGGAGAGGTATTCATACTGAGGGATGTAATCGGTCAGATCCCAGAAAGCGCCGGCGCGTGCAGCGTTGATGGTGACAGCATCACGGGGTCCCTGGATGACCATGACTTCAGGCATGTTCTTCTTGTCAGCCAGAGTCATGGAGGTCATCTCAGTGTAAGCAGAGTTGGCAACCCAGGTGATATTCAGCTTCACGCCGGTTGCATCATAGATGGCCTTCAGGATGGGGTTGCCATCTTCAAAGGTCTTCCATTCGGCATCAGCATAGAAGTCAGGGAGCATCACATTCAGAGTGATTTCTTCCTTGGCCTCAGCGGATGCGAAACTGCACATCGAGAGAACCATAGCCAGTGCGAGAAACAGGGAAAGATACTTTTTCATGGTATATTCCTCCTTGTATATTGTTATATGCCATGCGGCACGATAACCGGTGTAAGCTGCATCAGCCCTTCAGAGCGCCAACCATAACGCCCTTGACGAAGTACTTCTGCAGGAAAGGATAGACGCACATGATCGGGACAGTGGCCACCACGATAACAGCCATCTTGATGGACTGTTTCGGGGGTTCAACAAAGTTGGGATCCATCAGAGACATATCACCCGCAGCAGCTTCGGCCGTAACGATGATGTTGCGGAGAATGAGCTGCAGAGGATACATTTTGTCATCTGTCAGATAGATCATGGCAGGGAAGTAGCTGTTCCAGTGGCCGACGGCATAGAACAGACCAAAGGTGGCAAGAACAGGGCCGGAGAGCGGAAGCACGATCTTCCAGAGCGTCTGCAGATCGTTGCAGCCGTCCAGGTTTGCACTTTCTTCAAGCTCAGCGGGAATGCCCTGGAAGAAATTCTTGACGATCATCATGTTGTAGGCGGAAATGGCGCCGGGCAGCAGAAGGGCCCAGTAGGTGCCGCGCAGACGCAGCCAGCTCGCAACAACAATGTATCCGGGGATCATGCCGGCGGAGAAGAACATGGAGATGATGACCAGATTCAGGATAATGTTGCGTCCGCGAAGGTACTTCTTGGACAGCGCATAGGCGAAGGTCACCGTGAAGAACAGGTTGATCGCCGTTCCGGCGACAGTAATAAGAATGGAATTGCCGAAGGAACGGAGAATCTTGTTGGATGAGAAGATGTAGGTATAGGCATCGACTGACCAGGTGTGGGGAATGATGAACATGGAACGTGTGGTCAGTTCGAATTCTGTCGCGAAGGAGTTGAAGATGATGTAAATGATCGGAAGAACAGTGGTCAGCGCGATGAGACCGACAAACACATAGTTGAAGACATCGAAGACGACGCTTCCCGCGGTACGGTACACACCGACAGGACCTTCATGAATTTTAACGGTTCTTCCGTTGAGCTCCATGGTTTCCAGCTTTGTCTTTTTCATTGCCATAAGTCGTCATCCTCCTCTCAGTACAGACCGTCTTCGCCGAGAGCGTGAGCGATCTTATTGGCGGAGACAACCAGGACAACAGAGACAACGCTCTTCATGAGACCAACAGCCGAAGCGTAGGAATACTGAGCATTCTGAATACCGCTCTGATACACGAAGACGTCGAGTGTTTGCGAAACCGTACGGTTGAGGGAGTTGGCCATCAGGATAAGGTGTTCATAGCCTGTATCCAGAACAGAACCCATGCGGAGAACCAGCATGAGAACGATCGTGGAACGGATGGCAGGGAGCGTGATGTGCCACAGACGCTGAGCGCGGTTGGCACCGTCGATCATGGCAGCCTCATAGAGCTGGGTGTCCACATTGGTCAGGGCAGCGAGGAAAATGATGGTGCCCCAGCCGGTTTCCTTCCAGATGTTCTGTCCGACAATCATCCAGCGGAAGATTTTGGGATCGCCCAGGTAGTCAACGGAATGCCCGAGCAGCTGTGTGGTCAGCTTGTAGATAATGCCGTCGGTTCCAAAGATAACATAGGTGATGGAGACGACAATCACGATGGAAATGAAGTGCGGGACATACAGGAGAGTCTGGGTGATTTTCTTGTAATGCAGAGACCGCATTTCGTTCAGAAGAAGTGCCAGAATAATCGGGGCGGGAAATGTGAAGGCAATACTCATGACTGAGAGCACCAGGGTATTGCTCAGATAGCGCCACCAGCTGGATTTAAAGAAGTATTCAAACCATTTGAGACCAACCCACTGGCTTCCCAGCATGCCGCTGAATGGAACATAGTTCTCAAAAGCGATGGGCAGGAATACCATGGGAATGTACTTGAAGATGATGAAGTACAGCAGTCCCGGAATCAGCATGATGTAAAGCCAGGGATGCTTTTTGAATTCCACAGCAAAACTGGTTTTCTTGTGCGCCGGGGCAGATGTTTTTTTGACCGCAGTCATGATCGTTCAGTCCTTTCTGATTGCTGATACGTAGCGAACCAACTGCTTGTAATGAAATTAATACTATATGATCAATTATAGTTTTCAGGGCACTGAATGTCAATACAATCCAGGGCAAAAGTGGTGTGATTTGAACATGGATTGAGCCAAAATGACCATTTTTAGAAGAACTGTGGAGACGGGAAGCAGACCCACAAAAGTATGTAAATATACCTAAAATAATAGATAAATCATATATGCGCCCTGCGCGCACATCAGATTGAAAAAACAAAAAAACAGCCGGAATCACCAGGGTGATGCGGCTGCAGCAGGGATCTGTTTTGCTTAGGTGTTGTTGTCCGGAAGACCGTTGTAGGTCAGGCAGAGCATGGTGAGATCATCGAACTGCGGTGCACTGCCGACAAAGGACTGCACGGAAGCGGAAATGCCTCCGAGAATATCGGACACGGAACGATCTTCATTTTCACACAGTGCATCCAGCATGCGCTCGGTCCCGAACAGCTCATTGGCTGCATCGGTGGCTTCCGGCACACCGTCTGTATAGACGAAGATTTTGTCATTCTTTTCCAGCTGGATTTCATACTCCCGGTATCGAATGCCTTCCATGCCGCCGACGACAAACCCGTGTTTATCCTTAAACAGTTCAAAATGACCGTCAGCCTTTTTCAGCGCAGGATACTCATGTCCTGCGTTGGCGGCCGTGAGCTTCCCGGTGGAAATCTCAAGCACGGCCAGCCAGACCGTGACAAACATTTCCTCGGAATTACGGGAACAGATTTCTTCGTTGACGTTCTGAAGAATCTTCGCCGGACTCTTTTCATGCATGGCGACATGATGAATGAGTGTCAGCGCGACCATCATAAACAGTGAAGCGGGTACGCCTTTGCCGGAAACGTCCCCGATAACAACGCACAGGTGATCTTCATCCAGCATGAAAAAGTCATACAGGTCACCGCCGACTTCCTTGGCAGGTGTCATGGAAGCGAAAATATCAAACTCTGTGCGCTCCGGGAACGGGGGAAATTCCTTGGGAAGGGCATTGGCCTGAATCCGGTTGGCGAGTGAGAGCTCGGCATTGATGCGTTCTTCTTTCAGAGCAAGTGCCTGACGTTCCCTGGCGGCCCGGAGGTAGTGAAGGACTATCGCTGCAATATAGAGGATGACGGCAGCTGTCGGCAGCCAGAGCGGATGGGTGACCAGGCCAAGCCGATAGAGCACAAGGGCGCCTGTAATGCCCACAAATACGAGGCCTGCACAGATCATGCCTCCGCGCTTGACTGTCAGGCGGCTGTACAGGACAAAGGCGGCCATGGCCAGAAGAAAGAGAAGGATCAGCTGCGGAAGATCGGGTATTTCCAGCTTGTGGTTGCCATCAACCAGGCACTGGATGACGTTGGCCTGAAACTCAACGCCGAACATGGGTTCCGCCTTGCTGATGGGGGTGAAATAGGTATCCTGAAAGGCTGTGGCGTAGGGGCCGATGAGAACGATTTTTCCATCCCAGTACGAGGAATTGATAGCACCGCTGAGCAGATCAGAAATGGAAACGCCGTCGTAATATCCGCCAGGTTTGGAAGTATAGGGAACATAGAAATGACCGGCCGCATTGACAGGTGGATCCTGAATTTTACCGCCTTTCGCTTCAAGGAAGAGGCGGGCCGTCTCATAAGCCATAGAGTAGACCCGGGTATCCACGGATGGTTCTACATAGAGGAGAGCGTGCCGCAGGATGCCGTCCCGGTCCAGCATGGCATTGATATGCCCCTGACGGGAAACGGATTTCAGTGCGTCATAGGGGGTAATGTAACTGGTGATCGCCGCTGTATTAAAGGAAAGCGCATGCCCGTCCTCCCAGATAATCTCTTCCCCGTATTCGGCCATGGAAGCGGTGACAACATGGGGAAGGAGACGGGCTGCATTGGCAAGATAAGCATCCGCACCGGGGACTGCTGAGTCCCCGGCGTACAGGATATCGACAGCGACAACGGCGGGCATATGTTCAGGATCTGAGGCGAGAACACACAGGGCATCGGCCATGACATCTCTTGACCAGGGCCAGGGGCCGATCTCCTGAAGTGCTTTTTCATCAATACCGACAATGACAATATCCGTGGAGGTGAAGTGGGTGCGCTGATACAGTGCGTCCTGCGTCCATTTATCCATCCGCAGCAGCGAACCTGAGCCGATCAGGAGGGTGATCAGAAGGGCAGAGACAGCTGCCATGAGGTATATTTGCTTCTTTTTCATAATGCACCCTTCCTATGCGGCTCAGGTTCATAATGCACCCTTCCTATGCGGCTCAGGTGGATTGGACCGTGAGTATCCCCAGCTTTGCATCGATCTCATAGTTGTCAGGATCTGCAGTTCCCCATGTGATTTCGAAAGTATTTTCGCTCGAGCCAATCTCAGTCTGGCTGCCGGTTGCTGTGACGGTGGCGGTTTCTCCGTTGACCAGACCCAAGATTGAAGCAGCTGGATTGGTCAAAGGAGTGCCGTCGTACGGTTTGTCTGCGCCTTCGGTTTGTACAGTGAGAATTGCTTTCATAACTGTCAGGCGTCCCAGCTCTTCTTCGTTGGTAGTGACCGTATAGTTTTGCTCTTTTGCTGTTCCCCAGGTGATGGTGAATGTATTGGGAACCGAACCGGCGTTTGTGATCGTACCGATTGCTGTGACGGTGGCGGTTTCATCATTGACCAGCCCATCGAGGGTGGCTTCAGGGGCTGTCAGAGGTTTCCCATCATACCATTTGTCCTGTGTTGCTGTATAGACAGTCAATGGTGCAGGCTCGACAGTCAGCGTGCCATTGACTGTTTTGACATTGGTGAAACAGGCTGTTACATCCTCTTCACCAGGGCTGTAGATCGTATAGGAAACAATTTTATGATCACTGCTTCCGGCATCAGTCTGGCTGCCTGCGGTGACACACACAATACTGTGGCCTTCCGGGAGTAAGCCGTCGATGGTTGCACTTTCCTCACAGATGAGCTCTTCCCCATCATACGTCTTGCTATTTGAAGGTGCCGTAATGATGATTTCATCATCATTCGCTGTGATTGTCAGTGTACCCAGCTCTTCGGTAATGGAATAATTATCCTCGTTGGTTGTACCCCAGTCGATGGAATAGGTATTATCTGTGCTGCCGAGGGTTTTGATGTATCCTGTTGCCTGAACCGTTGCCGTTTCACCGCTGACAAGGCCAGTGATGAATGCTTCATCGTATTCAATGCCGATTCCGTCATACTTTTTGGAATAAGAGCCGGTCGTGACCGTCACCGTCTTCGGCGTGACAGTGAGCTCCCCGGATGCGTTTGTAATATTGGTGAAATATTCAGTGACATTTTTGCCGCCGGCATCCAGCAGTGTGTAGGATTCGATACCGCTGGATGCTGTCCCGACGTCCGTCAGGGAACCGGTGAATGTAGCAGAACAGGTGAGCCCGGTGACGCCGGTCACGGTGGCCTGCTGGGCAACCAGCGGCTGCCCATCGTATATCTTGCTTGCTGCGACTGGTGTGATGGTGATGGGAGTACTGTTGACTGTGACTGACAGAATACCGTATCCCGTAGTGAGGTTATAGTTGCCGGGTAAAACAGAGCCCCATTCGATGTCAAACGTATTATCGGCATTGCCGACATTCGTGATGGTTCCTGTGGTGGTGACGGTGATCTCATCGCCGTCGGCCAGCCCATCAATCGTCACCGCGCTGCTGGTGAGCGGGGTGCCGTCATACGGTTTATTAGCATCTCCGGAAGTGATGGTCAGACCTTTCTTATTGACAGTCAGGGTGCCGGCGGCGAGAGAAACGTTGCTGAAATTGTCAGTAACATCTTCCTCGCCTTTCAGAATCTTATAGGAAGCAATGGTGTTTTCACTGCTTCCGGCATCGGTCTGGCTGCCGGACATGGAGTATTCAGCGGTGAAGCCTGCAGGAAGACCGGCCACAACGGCTGTGGGCACAGTCAGTGCAGTACCGTCATACGGTTTGTCGCCTGAGTCGGAAGTGATGGTGATCGGGGTCGTGTTCTGGGTGACGTCAAGGGATCCCAGGGTATCTGTGATGGTGTAGTTCGTTTGTTTTGCAGTTCCCCAGTCAATGGTATATGTGTTATCGGCAGTGCCGACATTGGTGATGGTGCCTGTCACTGTCATCGTGACGGCTGGGACATCAGAGGGAGCGAGACCGCTCAGGGATGCTGCCTCTATTTGTGTCAGAGGCGTACCATCATACATCTTACTCGCACTGGCCGTGGTGATGGTCAGAGGGGCAGGCGTTACCGTCAGTGTGCCCAGCGTTTCAGTGATTGTATAGTTGGCGGAATTGGTGGTACCCCAGTCGATGGTGTATGTATTGGGAACTGAGCCTGCGTCAATGATGCCTGCATTGGCTTTAATCGTGGCACTGTCGCTGCCCACAAAGCCGGTGATTGTGGCATCCGTGTTCATCAGATATTCCCCGTTATATACCTGTGAGGCAGAACCGGTGGTCACAGTCAGAGATGCAGGGTGGACGGTCAGGGTGCCGTTCACAGTGGAGACCGATGGGAAAGTCGACGTGACGTCACTTCCGTCAGGACCATAGATGGTGTAGTTGGAAGCCAGGCTGGCAGCCTGACCTGCCTCTGTCTGTGTGCCGGAAACCAGTACTTCATAGGTGAAGCCTGCAGGCAGGCCGGTGACTGTCACAATGCCGTCACCGGGAGTGGAAATGATCCCGTCATAGGACAGGGGAGTTCCGTCGTAGACCTTTTCAGCGGTCGGGGCCTGGAATGTAACGGCCGTGCCATAACCGATGACTTCCAGTGTGCCCAGGTCTTCGGAAATGGTATAGTTGCCGGGATCCGCATTTCCCCAGCTGATCGAGTAGGTGTTCTGTGTCGAACCGATTTCTGTCTGGCTGCCGGTTGCAGTCACCGAGGCGCTGTCGCCGGGGGCCAGCCCGGAAATGTCTGCTCCGGGAGCTGTCAGCGGCTGCCCGTCATAGTACTTGGTGGCCGAATCTGTGGAGATGATCAGGCGGGCAGGGGTGACAGTCAGGGTGCCGTAATAATAATGTACATTGGTGAACAGATCCGTGACATCAGAGCCGGATGCATCGTAAATGCTGTAATTGGCAATGCGGCTGTCACTGGTTCCGACATCGGTCCGGCTGCCGGTCACTCTGGCCTGGAGCGTGTAGCCGTCCGGGAGCCCGGTGACTTGGAAGGTGGAGGTGCTCAGCTCCTCACCGTCATAGGTCTTGCGCCGTGAGGCAGCCTGAATGATGATCTCCGCACTGTAATCCTCAGGCGGCGGCAGAACAGTCAGCGTGCCCAAATGCTCTGAAACGATGAAATTGCCGGGGTTGGTGGACCCCCAGTTCATGGAATAGGTGTTGACACTCTGTCCGACTTCGGTCTGACTTCCGGTTGCCGTAACAGAAGCATCTGTAGGAATCCTGATCGGCACAAAATGGGCTTCTTCGCTTCTCAGGGAGCGTCCGTTATAGTTGGTGACATCGGTGTCCACGGTGATATGTACGTCGGACGTATCCAGAAGCACGGAATTGCTGCTGTTTTCAGGCACGTGCAGGCCGTTGGATTCCACGGTGCCTTCGTCCTGCGCGCCGGAAAGACCAGCGATCAGTTCCTGAAGCACCTTGAGATCCCAGCCGGTGTCCTGGCAGGCCCGGGCAAGCATGTCCGGATTGTGGGCATAGATGCGAAGGACATCCTCCGGAAGGTCCTGTTCGGCGAGGGTTTCAATATGGAATTCAATGGTTTCTTCGGCTGCATCATTGTGAAGAAGGACAGAAAGCTTCTGCCCGGCATAGAGCAGCATCTCCCGGGTTTCGCCGCTGATCGGGTTGGTTCCGTGCACCAACATCACGCCGCACAGGGCATACATGGTTTCACTGCCGGCCGCGTTGGGAATGGTCAGGGAACTGTTGCGCCAGATGGGTTCCTGATCGTCATGACGTCCATACACGCCGGTCCCTGCTTCCGGGTTGACCAGAGGTGTTCCGTCGTAGATTTTTTCAGCACTTCCGGTCCAGACGGCCATGGGGACAGGATCCACCCTCAGTATACCGTTAATGGTCTGTATATCGGAGAAATGCGAGGTGACATCCTCGCCCTGCTCATTGTAAATCGCATAGTCACCGACCCGGTTCTGAGAGACACCGGCGTCTGTCTGACTGCCGACGGATGCAACCTGAATATGGAAGTCTGTGGGCAGGCCGAAAACAAGGGTGTCGGCAGGCCGGGAGAGCGGAAGACCGTCATAGAGCTTGCTGGCGCTCTGTGCGATCAGGGTAATGGGCTCTGTCCAGGACCAGTCATCCTCTGCGGCATAGCGTGCGCCTTCCTGCACGTCTTCCCCGCCCGAAAGGGAAAGAAGACCGTGTGCTGTTTCAACCCTTTCCATCAGCACCGGATCGCTCTCAAGCAGGTTCATGACAAAGGGATGGATATTTTCCGTGGTCAGCGCTGCAACGACCGGGGCGGATGCAGTTTCGCCGACCGATGAGATCGTGACCAGGTTTCCTGCCGGCACTTCCAGAAGACGGCGTGCGCCATTCTCATCCGGATAGGTGAGACGCGCTGTACCTTCCAGAACACCCAGCTGGGTGGATGCGCCGGAAGCACCTTCGGTCGGAGCAGTTTCCGAAACATAGACAATGGTGCCGCGGATGCCCACGGTCATCGTCGTGGTCTGAATATCCAGACTCTCGTTTTCGTCAAGCTTTTTCTGAACATCCAGGAACAGCGTGCCTGTTTTCAGATTCATCTGCAGCTGGCCGGCATCTTTGACAAACTCGACTTTCGTCACAGCATCGAGTGTGACGATCTTGCTGCTGTCAAGACTGACAGAAGCTGAGCTGGCTTCACCCGTGAGCATGGTTTCTCCGCTGTTGAAGCGGGCATTTTCCATCACAAAACGGGCGTTTCCCGATGCGTCGCTGATCTCGACATTGCCTTCATATCTGAGCAGGCGCATGGTGGACGCTTCGTAGCTTTCAGCTGCCGCACAGGTAAAGAGGAAAAGCGCGGCAAGCAGAAGAAGCAGTAAGGATCGCAGTTTCAATGAACTCATAAAAGCCCCTCCCTGTCAGGACTTGCAGTATGCGTGAAAGATGAGCTGCCTTGCTGGTTCGAAATGATGAAATCAATTTGAATGGTCAAATGGATGATTTTGTGCTTATGGGCAAACTCGGCTACAGTATATCTGAAAATCGGGAGTGTGGCAAGTGCGGGAAAAACCGATCGGCGGGATACGTACGGGGGAGAGGGCAGTTTTCGCTGAATACAGCTGGAGTGAAGAAGGAAAGCGGAGGAAGAGAACAGAAAAAAAACAAATGCAGGCAGGGATTCGGACCGATTATGGATGGGCGGAAAACGCTGCACCCTGCAGATCTTTACTTTCATTACCTATTTTCATACAATGACAGTCAAAGACAGACCGTTACAGAGAGGAAGAACAACACATGGCAGTCATGGGAAGACAGCAGCTGCAGAGGCTGAAAGCCTGGCGGGCGGAACTGAAAAGGCATTTGTCTGTTCCCGTCATCCGGGTCGTGTTTGAAGGCTTTGCCACAATGGAAAGACTGAAGTGCGAAGAGGCGGAACAGCATGACAGAATGCCGTTTCCTCCCGGAACGGCATGGGGTGCCTGCTGGGAGTATGGATGGTTTTTTGCCGATCTTGAGATCCCGGAAAGCTTAGCCGGACAGCGCCTGATTCTCCGCACAGGCATTGGCGGGGAGCAGCTTGTCCATGTCAACGGACAGTGCGCAGGATCGATCGACAGGGAACATGCGTATATCACGCTGATGCACAGCGCGCAGGCACATCAGCATTTCCACCTCGCCATTGAAGCCTATGCGGGGCACGGAGCGAGACTGGAAAGCCTGGGTCCCTGCCCGCCGGAGAGGGAACCGCTTCCTGCTGTCCCGGAGGCGCAGTGCGTGGTTTCAACGAGCACAGTGGAATGCTGGAATGAGGATGCCTATCAGCTTTTCCTGGATGTGGAGACGCTATGCGGGCTTCTGGAGGTACTGCCCGAGAAAAGTCTTCGTGCTATGAAAGTCGCGGAAGCACTGGATGATTTCACGCATATTGTGGATTTTGAACTGCCCCCGAAGGAGAGAAACTCCACATTCCGTGAGGCAAGGGCGGCCCTGGCCCCGGTCATGGCCTGCCATAACGGGTCAACAGCCCCGCTTCTGATGCTCATCGGGCAGTCGCACATCGATCTGGGATGGCTCTGGCCGGTTGAGGAAACGATCCGCAAGGCACAGAGAACGTATGGGAATCAGCTGGCCCTGATGGAGGAATACCCGGAGTACCGTTTCCTTGCCTGTGAACCGGTTCTGCTGGATATGCTCAGAAACCATGCGCCGGCACTGTGGACATCCCTGATGGGTGCGTTTCGACGCGGACAGGTCATCCCGGACGGCGCATTTTATGTGGAATGCGATACCAATCTGCCTTCCGGTGAGAGCCTTGTGCGGCAGCTGATGTGGGGAAAACGCTGGTTCCGGGAAAAGTTTGGGGTGGACTCAAAGGTTGCATGGCAGCCGGATACATTCGGCTTTTCCGGTGCGCTGCCCCAGCTTCTCAGGGGATTCGGCATTCCGTACTTTGCCACGCAGAAACTGCTGCGGGCAGACCCTGAATATCCCCGGTTTCCGTATCAGAACTTTATCTGGGAAGGCATTGACGGAAGCGAAGTTCAGGCACTTTCCTTCTTTAAAAGCAATGCTGTGGTGGATCCGGTTTCCTTTGCACGCAGGTGGGAGACCGACAGAGCGCAGCAGGATCACATCGATACGCTGCTTTATCCGTTCGGGTACGGCGATGGGGGCGGCGGGGCAACCAGAGACTTTGTGGAAATGGCGGCAAGAATGGAAGACCTGGAAGGCCTTCCGCGTTCCCGCTATGGAAGCCTTCAGGAGTTTTTTGAGATGTCACGGAACAGTGAGCAGTTTCACCGCTGGGTTGGGGAACTGTATCTGCAGTGGCATCGCGGCACCTATACAGCGCAGCGGCGGGCCAAGGCCATGATGCGGCGGCTTCAGGAACTGCTCCATGATGTGGAAATGCTGCTCTCTTCTGCTGCCCCGGAGGACCGGGAGGAATTCCGGCCAGATGTGCATGATGCGTGGGAAACCCTTCTGTTCCATCAGTTCCACGATATTGCGGCCGGAGTCTGTATTGAACGGGTGCACACGGAACAGACCAAAGCATTTCTCGACCGGATCGCAAAAATGGGTCTTTTGCGGGAAGAACTGATCCGGCGTGTGTTCCGCATTGAGCCGGATCAGGAAAGTTATGTTCTGTTCAATCCGCTTCCCTGGCCGGTCACAGGACTGACAGTCCTTCCGGATGGGCGACAGGTATATCAGACTGTTCCTGCGGGCGGTGTCGCTCCCTGCGCGGAAGGAAAGCTCCCGGATGATGTGATGGCGCGGGTGACTGAAGAAGGCATTGTCCTTCAGAATGCATGGCTGCGCACACTCATCGCGGAGGATGGCCGGATTATGTCTCTCGTCACGCTCACGGACGGGCAGGAATTTGCAGGCGCAGGCGGGCTGAATGACTGGCAGCTGTACAGACAGGTCGAACCGGTCTACGATGCATGGGAACTGAGCCGTGATGCAATGGAGGATCAGTGCAGGGATGTGTTCCGCACGCATGCTGCATTGACGGTGAATACTCCGCAGCGTGCTGAGGTGACGGTTGAGCGGAGTTTTTCCGGAAGCACTTCGGTCCAGACGATCTGCCTGGAAGCGGGTTCCCGCATGCTGACGCTTCGCAGCAGCATATCCTGGCATGAGCGGCACCGGATGCTGAAGGTGCATTTCCACACGAACATTCTCTGCAGGGACGCAGTCCACGAGATTCAGTTTGGTTCCATCCGACGCCCGGCGCATCGCTCAACGCCGGAAGCCGCGGCACAGTATGAAGTCTGCCAGCAGAGATATACCGCGCTGCTGGATGAAGGCAGGGGGCTTTCCCTGATCAATGACAGCACCTATGGCATCAGCTGTGACCGTTCGGAGATGGCACTGACCCTGCTCCGTGCGCCGCTGGTTCCTGCTCCGTCCTGTGATCAGGGAGAACACAACGTTTCTTTTGCCCTGCTTCCTTTTTCCGGGCCGTTTGCCGAAAGCGGAACCGTTCAGGCGGCCTATGGCTTCAACCAGCCGCCGGTGATCCTCGAAGGCCGGTGCGAGACCGGGGAAGGCGTCCGGGCAGACGGGGCCGTGCTGGAAACGATCAAACCGGCAGAGAACGGAGACGGGCGAATTCTGCGCCTTTATGAACCGTACGGGAGAAGCTGCCGTGCCCGGCTTCTGCTTCCGGAGAACTGGATTCTGACCGAATGCGGCCTGTCGGAGGAGGAAGCAGGCTGCAGGATGGAAGGAAAAGAACTGTTCCTGTCTTTCCGGCCGTTCCAGATACGGACATTCCGGGCTGTGCCTGCCGACCGAACAGAAATACAGAAATAACAATCAATAGGAAATCATCCTGCGGGGCTCTGTGTACAGCAGGGCCCTGTTTTTGAGAGAAGAAGCAGGATGACACGGGTTATGCAGGGCGGCCTCCGGGAAATCTGCAAAGGGCCGCGGTACAGCAGGAGCGGCCCGGCGCGGCCTGCTGTACACTTTACAAGCCCCTGAAAACTGCTATAATAGCAAACTGTACAAGTGTGCGAAGCTGTAAACCGGGATGGTGATTGCTGTGGGAAAGACGATTGCGGTGACCAATCAAAAAGGCGGTGTGGGCAAAACCACAACGACGGTGAATCTGTCCGCTATACTCGCGGACCTTGGACAGAAAACGCTGATGGTGGACCTGGATCCCCAGGGAAACGCAACGTCCGGCCTGGGCATGGAAGCCGGGGAAAACAGTATCTATGAGGTTCTGATGGGAGACGCGGATATCAACCGCTGCATCGAGCATACCCGCTGGGATCGTCTGGATGTGACCGGGGCAGATATTCGTCTCGCCGGTGCAGAACTGGAGCTGGTGGATGAGGAAGACAGGGAATATCAGCTGAAAAAAGCGCTGGCGGCCTGCAGGGATCGGTACGACTTCATTCTGATCGACTGCCCTCCGTCCCTGGGCCTGCTGACCCTCAATGCGCTTGCTGCCGCAGACTCCGTGCTGATCCCGATTCAGTGCGAGTATTATGCGCTTGAGGGCGTGACCAGTCTGATGAATACGATTTCCCGCGTCCGCCGTTCCATCAATACCAATCTGATTGTGGAAGGCATCCTGCTGACGATGCTGGATGGACGCACCAATCTCGGACTGCAGGTTGTGGATCAGGTCAAAAAGCATTTCAAGAAGCAGGTTTATCCTGTGACCATTCCGCGGTCTGTACGGCTCGGGGAGGCACCGAGCCATGGAGAACCGATTCACATCTATGATCCCCGGTCTGCGGGGGCTGTTGCTTACAGAGCGCTTGGCGAAGAAGTCCTCAAGCGCAACGGAAAGAAAGTCAAAAAGCATTGATCAGCGGATAAAACCGCAGCCGGAGGGGAAATAAGATGCCGAAGAAGGCGCATGGATTAGGCAGAGGGCTGGATGCGCTGCTGCCGGAAGATGAAAGTCAGGACTTGACCGGTGTACAGATGATTGACATCGGCCGGATTGATCCCAATCTGGATCAGCCGAGAAAAGCGTTTTCCCAGGAGAGCATTTCTCTTCTGGCGCAATCCATTTCGGTCCAGGGCATACTCCAGCCGATTCTGGTTGTGAAGGGGAACAAGGATCGGTTTACCATTGTGGCCGGTGAGCGCCGCTGGCGTGCAGCCAGGGAGGCAGGACTCAAGGAAGTTCCCTGCCTGATCCGGGAAATGGACAAAACCCAGCAGATGGAGGTTGCCCTCATCGAGAACCTTCAGCGTGAGGACCTCAATCCACTGGAAGTTGCCCAGGGCATCCGTCAGCTGATGGACCAGTGTGATTATACACAGGAAGAAGTGGCAAAACGCCTGGGCAAATCCCGTCCGGCTGTTGCCAACCTGCTTCGGCTGCTGACGCTTCCGTCCTCTGTCTGTGATCTGATCCGGGAAGGTGTGCTCAGCGCGGGACACGCCCGCGTTCTGGCCGGCCTGGACGATGTGGAGAGACAGCGGCAGCTGGCAGAAGAGACCGTCAGTAAAGGATATTCGGTCCGCCAGCTGGAGGAAATCGCAGCCATGACCCGGGAGGAAAAGTCGAGAAAGCATGCCCGGTCGGAACAGGAAACGCTTTCCAGCGAACTGAGCCAGCTGGAAACCCGCCTGCGTGAAGCGATGGGCGTGCGCGTGACGCTCAAGGGATCGGATACACGGGGAAGAATTATCCTGCAGTACTATACAAGAGACGAGCTGGAGCATGTGAATGAACTGCTTGAAAAGCTGACAGTCCAGGATGAATAAACAGAACCGCATGTGGTTCGGATCAGAAAAGGTAGGATACAATGCCAAAAAAACAATCAACGGATGCACTTCCGTACTGGGACGGGCCTCTGTCCCATCCGTTTTACAGTCATGTGGTGAAACGGATTCTTGACCTTCTGCTGGCCCTGATCCTGATGATTCCCGGTGCGCTGATTATGCTGCCGCTTGCCCTGTGGGTCAAACTCGATTCAAAGGGACCGGTTTTCTACAAGGCGCCGCGGGGCGGATATCACAACCGCACCTTTCAGATTCTGAAGTTCCGGTCCATGGTGGTCGGAGCGGACAAAACGGGCGGATGCACCGCGCTCAATGACAACCGCGTCACTCGCGCCGGGAAAGTCATGCGGCGCCTGAAGCTCGATGAGCTTCCGCAGCTGCTGAACATTATCAAGGGAGACATGTCCTTCGTCGGTCCGCGGCCGGAGCTCCTGCTGTATACGAATGCGTATACGGAGGAGGAACAGTGCATTCTCTGGGTGCGTCCGGGCATTACGGACCGGTCCAGTATTGTCTTTATTGCGCAGGACGAGATTGTTGGGACAGAGAACCCTGTGGAAAACTATGAGAAGTACATTCTCCCTGAAAAGAACCGCCTGAGAGTGGAGTATGCAAGGAATCAGTCCTTCGGTCTGGATGTCCGGCTGCTTCTGGAAACGATCGGCGGCGTGTTCGGCAAGGCAAAGAAGATGGCCGATGAAGGCATGGGAAAAGGCAAAGCGAACGGAAGGTGAAAGTAAAGTATGGAATACCGGGATGGGATGACATATACACAATGGGTTCATGCAGGTTTCCTTCCCGGGGAGCCCGATGTCTCGGATCCTGAAGTTCTCGCGTGGCTCATTCGCCGCCATGGCCTGGAGATGACGCATATCAGCCGTGGCAGCCACATCGGAGCCATTTTTTCTGTGGCGGAAATCATGTCCGTCCTCTATACGCGCATCCTGCACGTCGATCCCTCCAATCCGTCCATGGAGGACAGGGACCGCCTGATTCTCTCCAAGGGGCATGCCGGTGCAGCAGTCTATGCAGCGCTCGCCGAGCGAGGCTTCTTCCCGGTGGAAGAACTGCGGCAGCATTATGCCAACGGATCCCATCTCTCCGGTCATGTCTCCCACAGGGGAGTTCCCGGCGTGGAGTTTTCCACGGGCTCGCTCGGCCACGGCCTGGCTGTGGGCACGGGCATGGCGCTCGGGGCCAGAATGGACGGCCGGGGGTGGCATACCTTTGTGGTGCTGGGCGACGGTGAGTGCGACGAGGGGAGCGTATGGGAGGCGGCACTGGAAGCCAACCATTTTGGCCTGGATCACCTGATTGCCGTGGTGGACCACAATCATATGCAGTCCCTTGATTTCTGTGAAAAGACGATCCGTCTGGAGCCTTTTGGGGAGAAATGGGCAGCCTTCGGCTGGCATGTGCAGCGTGTGGACGGGCATGACGTGCATGCGCTGGAGGAGGCTTTTCGGAAAGCACTGGCCCATACGGGCAGCCCTTCAGTCATTATCGCGGACACGGTCAAGGGAAAAGGCGTCAGTTTCATGGAAAATGATATTCTCTGGCATTACAGGACGCCTCAGGGTGATGAATACGAGGCTGCACGACAGGAACTGGAGGCGCACAGACCATGAGAGATGCATTTGTAAGGGCTCTGATGCGCCAGGCAGCGGACGACAGGCGGCTGGTGCTGATCACCGGAGACCTGGGATTCGGTGTGCTGAAACCCTTCTGGGAGACCTATCCGGATCAGTTTATCAATGCAGGCATCGCCGAACAGGCCATGACGAGTATGGCGGCGGGGCTTTCCTTGACGGGAAGAACTGTGATTACATATTCCATCGGGAATTTTCCGACCCTCCGGTGCCTGGAACAGATCCGTAATGACTGCGCCTATCATGATGCCAATGTCAAAATAGTCTGCGTCGGCGGTGGGTTTGCATATGGATCTCTCGGAATGAGCCATCACGCGACCGAGGATATTGCGGTTCTCCGTGCGCTTCCGGGTGTGACGGTATTTGCTCCCGGCGATCCTGCGGAAGTAGAAGCGGTGGTTCCTGAGATGCTGAAGATGCCGGGTACCTGCTATCTGCGGCTGGGGCGCGGCGGAGAGCCGACTCTCCATGATGCGCCGGTGACAGGCTGGAAGATGCCGCAGGCGCTGACCATACGCAGGGGAACGGATGTTGCCCTGTTATCCTCCGGCGGCATTCTGACACAGACTGTGTCTGCGGCCGGGATGCTTGCGGAAAAAGGCATTTCTGCCGAAGTGGTTTCCTTCCCCTGCGTCAAGCCCATAGACAGGGAAAAGATATCCGAACTGTGCACGCGCTTTGCACATCTGGTGACGGTGGAAGAGCACACGATTGTGGGCGGGTTTGGCTCTGCGGTCTGCGAAGCGGCCATGGAAACGGGCACTGCGGCGGTGATCCACCGCATCGGCATGGAGGACACCTATTCCACAATTGTCGGGACGCAGCAGTACCTTCGCAGCTGCTATCAAATGGATGACCGTGCCATCTGTGAGAGAACCATGGCATGGCTGAAGGCATAAGAGAAAGGACGAGAGTATGCCAAAGGTGGAACTGACGCTTGAGGAGATCCATGCGGAACTCCTTGAGCAGCTGGATGATCTGATCAGGGTATGTGAGCGTCATCACATTGAATACAATCTTATGTGCGGCACGCTGCTGGGTGCAGTCCGGCACAAGGGATTTATTCCGTGGGACGACGATGTGGATATTCTTATTACGCGTGAGGAGTTTGAGCGCCTGCGGAAGGTTTATCCGCAGGAATGCGATCGGCGCTTTGAGCTGACCTACCTCAACACATGGACGCCGCGCATTATGAACCGGGATCCCGCAAAGGCGGCTGCCTGGACGGATCTGTTTATCCTCGACCATGTTCCCCCGGAAGGCATTCGCAGAAAGTGGTGGTTCCTCCGCCTGCATCTGCTTCAGGGCATGCTCAAGCATGACGTGGATTATTCGCGCTTCTCATTGAAAAACCGCATTCTTCTGCGTGTGACCCATCTGATGGGCCTGCCGTTTACCACAAAGTGGAAGACGGAGCGCTATGAAAAAATATCAAAAAAGTATACTTCCGGAAACGATCTGTGCATGTCCAACGGTGCATTTGAACTGATGATGCATATCTGGCATCCGGAACAGTTTGAACGGAAGATCAAGGCGCCTTTTGAGCATTTGCAGTGCCTGATTCCTGAGCGCTATGACGAAGTGCTGACCATCCTCTTTGGGCCGGATTACATGACGCCTCCGCCTGAAAACGAGCGCGTCGCCAAACATCTGGATATCTGAGAGGAAAAGACCATATGCAGATGAAATTCTGTCCGTTGTACTCGGGCTCGAGCGGAAACGCAAGCCTGATTATGTACCGGGACACCAGAATTCTCGTGGACTGTGGGAAAAGCGGCATACAGATTGACGAGGCCATGCAGTTCATCGGGGAGAAAGCAGCGGATCTTGACGCCATTCTTGTCACTCATGAGCATCATGATCATGTGGCGGGGATTGGCGTCATGGCAAGACGCTATAAAATCCCGATCTATGCAACCCACGAAACCTGGAATGCCATGCCCGCAGGGATCGGAAAGATCCCGGACGGGCTGAAGAGGGAGTTTGTGATCGGGGAGGATTTCTATATCCGCAACCTGGGCATTGATTCCTTCAGGATTTCGCATGATGCAGCAGATCCTTGCGCATTCCGCCTGTGGGGAGGAAACCATTCGGTGAGCATTGTGACCGACCTCGGCTATATGCCCGAGAAGGTGAAGGATGCGGTCTCCGGGAGCAGTCTCATCCTCCTGGAAAGCAATTATGATCCGGATCTTCTTCACGCCAATGAGCATTACAGATATGCGCTCAAGCAGAGAATCGAGGGCCGCAGGGGGCATCTGAGCAATCAGGACTGCGCGCGGTGCCTGACCGAACTGGTGGAAACCGGATGCTCCAACTTTATCATCGGACATCTGTCCGGCGAAAACAATACGCCGGATCTTGCCTACAGGATCAATGCCACCCAGCTGGAACTGGAAGGCATGCGGATTGGAAAGGATGTCAGACTGGCTGTGGCCTGGCGCGACCGGGTCGGGAATGTTTATTCCATTGATCAGAATTAAAGGAAAGGGGAGAGACCGGGTTGATTCTTTTGTCCATTCAGGACATTCACAAAGCTTTCGGAACAAATGAAGTCCTGCGCGGTGCCTCCCTGACTCTTCAAAACGGGGAACGCATGGGCCTGGTGGGCGTCAACGGGTCGGGAAAATCGACGCTCATGAAGATCATTGCGGGCCTGGAACATGAGGACCGCGGCACGATTTCCATGCAGAAGGGCCTGCGGCTCGGCTATCTGGCCCAGCAGGGCGAAGTGGATCCCGAGCGCACTGTGCTCGAAGAAATGGAGTCTGTTTTTGAGCCGGTTGTCCGCATGGAACAGGAGCTTCGGGCCATTGAAGTGGAAATGGCAGAGGCTGCGCATGATGAACTGCTTCTGAAACGCCTGGGCAGCCGCTATGACACGCTGAACCGTGCCTTTGAAAACGCCAAGGGCTACGGATGGAAAAGTGAGGTCCAGAAAGTCCTTGCCGGCCTCGGCTTCAGAAAGGAACAGCAGTCGCAGAAGGCATCCGTGCTTTCGGGCGGTGAGCGGACGCGTCTGTGTCTTGGGCGCATGCTTCTGCAGGAACCGGACCTGCTGCTTCTGGACGAACCGACCAACCATCTGGACCTGAAGTCCATCAGCTGGCTGGAGGATTACCTGGCATCCTATCGCGGTGCAGTTCTTCTGATCTCCCATGATCGCTATTTTATGGACCATGTGTGTGATCACATGGGTGAACTGCTGTTCGGAAGAATTGAACTCTATGAGGGCAATTATACCGAGTATATGGCCCAGCGCACGGAGCGTTTTGAAATCCGCATGAAGACCTGGGAGCTTCAGCAGAAGGAGATCGAGAGGCAGGAAGCGATCATAGAACGCTACCGTTCATTCAACAGGGAAAAATCCATCCGCGCCGCGGAAAGCCGTGAAAAGCGCCTGGAAAAGATGGAACGGCTCGAAAAGCCGAAGGATGAGCACCAGGTTCATTTCCATTTTACCTGTCGGCGGCGAACCGGCGAAGATGTCCTGATGATCACCGAACTGAAAAAGGCATACGATGGTCGGGTACTCTTTGATCATGTGAATATGCATCTGAGAAGCGGAGACCGTGTAGCCCTGATCGGAGACAATGGGGTGGGCAAGACCACATTGTTCCGCTGCATTGTTTCTCAGGAACAGCCGGACAACGGCCTGATCCGCTTCGGAAGCGGTGTGGACATTGGATATTATGATCAGCATCAGGCAGGACTGCACGATCAGAAGACCGTTCTGGACGAAGTCTGGGATGACTTCAGACGTCTGGATCAGACCGAGGTCCGCGGGGCACTGGGGATGTTTCTGTTTTCAGGGGACGATGTGCTGATGCCGATTTCTACGCTTTCAGGCGGGGAAAAAGGACGTGTGGCCCTGACCAAACTGATGCTGCACCAGGACAACCTGCTGCTCCTGGATGAACCGACCAATCATCTGGACATGGACTCGAGGGAAGTGCTTGAACAGGCGCTGGAAGAATTCCCGGGAACCATTCTTGCCATCTCCCATGACCGCTACTTTATCAACCGGTTTGCGAATCGTGTGGCCGTGCTGGAGGAAGGCGGCGTACGGGAATATCTGGGCAATTATGATGACTACTTTGAGAAGATCAACCGTGCTCAGGAACCCGATGGCTCGGGCCCCCAGATTACCCGAACCCAGATGGACCGCGAAAAGAAACGTTCAAGGGAAGAACAGAGAAAGCTGAATGAACTGAAGGCACTTCAGGAAAAAGCTGAGAAGGATGTCATGCAGGCTGAACAGGATGCAGCCGAGATGGAAAGACAGCTGCAGGATCCTTCGATCTGGCAGGACACCCAGAAAGCGCAGGAGCTTTCCAAAGCCTACCAGGCTAAGAAAGCGGAGATCGAGCATCTCTATGAGATCTGGGAGTCTCTTACATAATGCAGGAAATGACCGGTTTCATGCGTTGTATAATTGCGCATCTTTCGGAGGGACTGTCCGGGCCGGACAGGCTTCCCGTTACTGATATGGCCCAAAATCACGTGTAAAGGAGACGGAGACATTGAGCAATCTGTTCGATGACAAGAAAAAAGTCGCAACGGATGAACCTACCAAGACCATGCCTGCAGTTGATTCTCAGGCGCAGTCCACGGTGCGTCATCGCAGGAGCGAACGCAGAGCAAATCATCCGGAAAATGAGGAAGTCGGACTGACGGCAGCAGAGCCTGTGCATCCGGCAGGTGATCAGGCAGAAGTGCCCTCTCAGGCGAGAAGCGTACAGCCTGCCTCCGGACAGACGTTCCGTATTCCGCCCCAGAATGTGCGTCCGGCGGCTTCTGAGCCTGCTGTGAATGCGGACAGGGCGCTGAGCGAGGAGAAAAGGCCGCAGAGCACGCCGCGTCCCAAAGCACTGGACCGAACCAATGCGCAGGCCGGCAACCGCCCGCAGGGTACGCCGCGTCCGGCTGATCTTCGCAGACCAGTCAATGCACCAGGCTATACGCGGCAGGAACCGCTGGGAAAAGCATATGATGTGCCTTCATCCAGAAATGCAGCTCCTGTAAAAACCAGAATTCCTGTGCACGAGGAAGAAAAAAAACCTGAGAGAAAAGGACTGCCCGGATGGCTGCTGGCTGTTGTGATCGTCGTCCTGCTTCTGGGGCTCCTGGTTGTCGGCTACTTTGTGATCCCCGATGACGCACAGGGCGTGCTTGGCGATGCAAAGCGTTCAGTGACAGGGCTCTTCGGTTCGCAGCCCACTGCGGCACCTACCGAACAGGCTCCTGAAATGGCATATGACTTTACGGTGGACAGCCCGTCCGCCTATGTCCCGGCGGAACTGACCTTCTCGGTGACATCTGATGATTCGGTGAGTGATGTGCGCCTCCTTGATGCGGACGGTCAGGTCATTGCAGGAGAAGTCACATCCCTGTCTCTGGAAACCGGAGACATTCAGTGGACAGTGGACGTATCCTTTGATCAGCCCTACTGGGGAACCGTTCGTCCGCAGGTATACACGACGGAATGGGTGGATACCGGTCTGAGCCAGCAGGTTTCAATCACGGAAGAAACCATCATGGAGACATCCACGGTGGCTCCCACGGCTGTGATCAGCACGGAAATCCTGGACTTCAGTGCTTCCCCTTCCCAGGGAACGGCACCTGTGAATATTGCCTTCTCCATGACAACCAGCCTGAACATTACCGAGGTTCGCCTTGTGGATGAAGCAGGTATTCCGATTCCTGCAGAAGGTTCGATTCTGATCAACAATGCGAGTACCCGGATCTGGGCACTGAATTATACCTTTGACAAAGCGTTTTCCGGTGTTGTGCGTGCCCAGGCCTATGTGGGCGATGTGTGGATGGACTCCAATAAGCTCGTCACACTCGAGATTGCAGGACCTGTTATTACCGAAGTCCCCGTTGAAGCGCCGCTTACGACGCCTGCTCCCATTGTGACGGAAGTGCCAGCGGATCTCCAGGTGTCCGATGAGGACAGCGTGGGGATCGTGGATGATGTGGATGACGCTGATGCAGTCTATGATATGCCCGAGGACTGGGACGGCGGCGCGGAGGTGCTGGAGGAACCGGCAGATGAGCCCGCAGCTGATCTGGTCGGGGCCAGCGTGCCGTACGTAACCCAGGCCCCGCTGGTGGACAATGCCATTGCAGCTCTGCCCCTTGAGGTCTCCCCGACGCCTGCTGTGAATCTGGGCGCCGATGACAGTGTCATCATGGGCGAAGAAGTCATCATTGATGATACGGCGGCAGCAGCCACGAAAGAGCCTGCACCCACCGAGACAGCGGTCCCTGCTGAAATGCAGGAAACCCTGCCGAAACTTGAGGTGACGGCAGATGCCGGCGCAGACCCTGCACTGATCAAGAGCGCAGTGATTTACAGCGGAACGAAGAAGGTAGCGAACTATGAGCGCCCCGCGGCAGAAGTGATCAACATGCCCGACAGCGACACATATGCGCGGCAGCCATACGGCGTCATGACATTCCGCGGATCTTCTTTCCGTCAGAATGCTGCGGAGGGGACGGTCGGAGACATTTCGGAAATGGAAGAACTCTGGAAGGTCGAAGCATCCTCTGTCAAGGGCAGCGGAAAAACTGTCTTCTACGGGATTGGATGGACCGGACAGCCCCTGATCATCAAGTGGAGCAAAGAAGTCCGTGAAATGTCCAATATTCTTAATGAAAAGAAGAATACCAAAGCGCTGCGTGAAGTGATCATTGCAGGCGAAGACGGAACCATCTATTTCCTTGACCTGGAAACCGGAGAAAAGACAAGGGATGCCATTGCACTGGGTTATCCGATGCGCGGCACGCCGAGCGTGCATTCCCTCGGTTACCCGGTGATGAGTGTCGGCCAGTATGCCAGAAAGATGGCCAAGAAAACCGGCGACATCGGCATGCGCGTGTATAATCTGCTCAATTCCAAGCAGGCGTTTATGATCGACGGCCTTGACGGCAAACTGGACCGTCCGTACTATACGGTGGGATCGTTTGAGACCTCCTCGCTGTTCGACTATAATTCGGATACCATGATTACAGCCGGTACCAACGGCATGCTCTATACAACCAACCTGAAGACCACCATTGACAGGAGCAGCAGCACACTGACAGTCAATCCTGCACATGTCTCGGTGAAGACCAAGGCATCGGGCGAATCCGACAAGCAGGTGGCAGTTGAATCCAGCATGGCGGCTTATCAGAATTATGTGTTCTATGCCGATATGGGCGGCGTACTCCGCTGCGTGGATACAACCACCATGAAGACGATGTGGGCAGTCAAGACCGGTGATGCAGTGGAAGCTGCAGTCGCACTGGAACTGCAGGATGATGGAAACACACTGTGGCTGTATACGGCCAATACGCTGACCAACCGTTCCAAGGGCAGCTGTGAGATCCGCCGTTACAATGCACTGACCGGTGCAATGGACTGGGTTTATGAAGTGCCTGTCAAGAAAAATAAGAAGAGCGGTGTTACAGCCGGTGCAAAGGCTTCCCCGGTGATCGGCAGAAACGGTCTGGACAGCCTGGTGTATTTCACCGTGAGCTATGCAACCGATGTTGACGGCAGTGCTGCAGACGGTGTGCTGATCGCACTGGACAAGGAGACCGGCAAACCTGCATGGCAGCGTCCGCTTTCCAGCTACAGCTATTCTTCACCTGTTGCAGTGTACAATGAGGACGGCAGAGGCTGGATTGTTCAGGCTGCGCATGACGGAAAGATGGAACTGCTCGACGGCCTGACCGGTGCTGTGATTTCCAGCCTTCAGATTGAGGGCGAAGTCAATGCAAGCCCTGCAGTGTATAAGGGAACCCTGGTGATCGGCACTCAGGGCAAGGGAACAAGCTATATCTACGGTATTTCACTCAAATAAAAAAGGTCCGGCAGCCCGTCATCGGGCACCGGATGAAGAAAACAAGCCGTGCGGATCAATCATCCGCACGGCTTTTCTATGGAGCGGAGCATTCACATGCAAAGGCCCAGGTCCTGAGAGGAAACCGCAAAAAAACGCGGCAGAGCCGCGTAGGAACGTTCATTCCTTTTTCCTGACATGGGTATAAAGGACATGCGCGTAGGTGATGGCAGCACAGTAGGCCGATACCACTGAAATCCAGAGGAGCCAGATATCCAGATGGAAGCCCAGGCCGGCAAGGTCATCATGAAAGAAGCCCAGAATCAGTGCTGCGATGAAAAAACAGGTGGACGTTTTTCCCCAGTAATTGGAATGAACAACGACATCCTTTTTTCCAAGGAGGAACAGAGAACCGACAATCATGCAGATTTCCTTGATGACAACCAGGATGATTGCGGACCAGGGGAATACATTGCGCCAACCGTGGCAGATCAGGGCAGAAACAACCAGCAGTTTATCTGCAAGCGGATCCACCAGTTTACCGAAGGACGTAATCTGATTGTTTTTTCGGGCGAGATATCCGTCGAACATGTCGGTCAGACTCGCAAGACAGAAAACACCGAGGGCCTGATAGGGATGGCCGTCGAGGTACAGCAGAATGAAAAAAGGCACGAGAACCAGACGGAACATGGTTAACGTATTGGGAAGATTCCAGCAATCCTTCAGCAGTTCTTTGATTTTGTTTTTCACCGGGATTTCCTTTCCTCGGCAGCGGACTGGCTCTGCCGACAGGAGGCATTATATCACGCGGGAAAACGGTTGAGAAGTAATGGGTATCGAAAAAAGTGCTCAAATCATGAAATGTGAGAAGAAATGGGAAATGAAAAGAGGATCGGCAAGGGATATGACCAAAAACCGACCAAAATTCACAAACGCCGACCTATTGACGGATCAGGGAGAAATCCATATAATACGCACGATCAATCTTTAAGTTGATCCAGAGAGGTCAGCAAGGTGGTCAGGCATGGGGATACTGGAAGTATCCGTCTGTTCATCCTGCTGCAGGCAGGCTTTTTTCATATCAGGAGAAGGAGGCAGACGGATGCAGAACATGCGTACTTATGATGCAGACAGAACCCCGTTTGAACTGAACGGGCATCTTTCCCGTTTTTCCTCATCTGAATATGTTGTTTTTCCCGGTTTCTGTGATGTGCATGTGCATTTCAGAGAGCCGGGTTTTTCTTATAAGGAAACCATCCGAACCGGTTCCCTGGCTGCTGCACACGGAGGGTATACAACCGTTTGTGCCATGCCGAACCTGAATCCGGTGCCGGACAGTGTGGAACACCTTGAAGAAGAACTGAAATGCATCCGCGAAGAAGCGGTTATCCAGGTTCTTCCGTACGGTGCGATCTCGGTGGGAGAAAAAGGGGAGGAGCTGGCAGACCTGGAAGGCATGGCGGCCTCGGTTGCTGCCTTCTCGGATGACGGCCACGGCGTTCAGAGGGACAGCCTCATGCGCTCCGCCATGGAGCGTTCCCACAGGCTGGGCCGCCTGATCGCTGCACACTGTGAGGATAATTCACTGCTCCGCGGCGGATACATCCATGACGGCGTTTACGCAAGAGCACACGGCCACCGGGGCATCTGCTCTGAGAGTGAATGGGGACAGATTGCGCGGGACGTGAAGCTGGCGGCAGAAACGGGCTGCCGCTACCATGTATGTCATATCTCCACCAAAGAGAGCGTGGATATCATCCGGAAAGCAAAGGCACAGGGCATCGATGTCACCTGTGAGACGGCCCCGCATTACCTGCTCATGGATGAGAGCGACCTTCAGGAAGACGGCCGGTTTAAAATGAATCCGCCGCTTAGGAGCAGAGAAGACAGAGAGGCCCTGATCGAGGGCATTCTGGACGGAACCATTGATATGATTGCCACAGACCATGCACCGCATGCCGCGGAAGAAAAGAGCAGAGGTCTGGAAAAGAGCGCATTCGGCATTGTTGGGCTGGAGACAGCGTTCCCGCTTCTGTATACCGGGCTGGTCCGGAAAGGCATTGTCCCGCTGGAAAAAATCATCGAACTTCTGACAACCGCTCCGCGAAAGCGCTTCGGCATTGCCGAGGAGCCGGAAAGTTTCAGCATCTGGAAACTGGATGAACAGGAAACCATAGATCCCTCGCATTTCCTGTCCATGGGCAGAGCAACACCATTTGAGGGAATGCAGGTTTATGGCACCTGCATGGCAACCGTTTACCGTGGACAGACTGTGTATCTGAGAGGAGAAGATTGAGATGGCAAAGCGTACCGACATTCACAAGATTCTGATTATTGGTTCCGGCCCGATTGTGATCGGACAGGCTGCCGAGTTTGACTATGCAGGCACTCAGGCATGCCTCGCCCTGAAAGAAGAAGGCTATGAGGTGGTCCTGGTCAACTCAAATCCTGCGACCATCATGACCGACACAACCATTGCTGACAAAGTGTACATGGAGCCTCTGACGCTGGAGTATGTCGCCAGAATCCTGCGCAAGGAACGCCCGGATGCCATTGTTCCGGGAATCGGCGGACAGACCGGCCTGAACCTCGCCATGCAGCTCGAGCGCAAGGGCGTGCTCCGTGAATGCCATGTGGAACTCCTCGGAACCAGCTCCACCTCCATCGAACGTGCCGAAGACCGCGAACTGTTCAAGGAAATGTGCCAGTCCATCGGAGAACCGACGATCCCCTCCGAGATCACCTATGACCTGGAACAGGCCAAGGCAGCTGCACAGCATATCGGATACCCGGTCGTGCTCCGCCCTGCCTTTACCCTGGGCGGAACCGGCGGCGGCTTTGCCAACAATGAACAGGAACTGATCCAGATCGGCACCAATGCGTTCCGTCTGTCCCCTGTGCATCAGGTGCTGATCGAAAAATCTGTCAAGGGATACAAGGAAATCGAGTTTGAAGTCATGCGCGACAGCGCGGATCATGCCATCACCATCTGCGGGATGGAAAACGTGGATCCGGTGGGCGTGCATACGGGTGACTCCATAGTGGTCGCTCCGATCATGAGCCTGACGGATCAGGAACTCAAAATGCTCAATGACAGTGCCATCCGCATTATCCGCGAGCTGAAGATCGAAGGCGGCTGCAATGTCCAGTTTGCCCTGCATCCCACAACCGGGGAATACTACCTCATCGAAGTCAACCCCCGCGTGTCGCGTTCTTCCGCACTGGCATCCAAGGCCAGCGGCTATCCCATTGCCAGGGTGACGGCAAAGATTGCGGTCGGCATGCTGCTGGAGGATATCACGATTGCCAATACAAACGCAGCCTTCGAACCTTCCCTGGATTACGTGGTGGCCAAGTTCCCGCGCTTCCCGTTTGACAAGTTTGCTGCGGCCTCCAATGTGCTGGGAACCCAGATGAAGGCAACGGGCGAAGTGATGGGCATCGGCTCCAATCTGGAGGAATGCATGCTCAAGTCGGTCTCTTCTCTGGAGATCGGGGTGACGCATCTGCACATGCAGAAGTTTGATTCCATGAGCACCGAGGAAATCATGGAATATATCTCCTCCTTCCGCGCAGACGGCATTTTCGCGGTGACTGAGCTGATTCGCCGCGGGGTGGACATTCAGACGATCTATGAAAAGACCTGGATCACACATCTGTTTCTGGAATCCCTCCGGAAGATTGTGGATATGGAACGCGAACTGGCCGCCCATCCGGGCGATGCGGAGACGCTGAAAAAAGCCAAAGTGATGGGCTTCTCCGATCCGGAAATCGCCAGACAGTGGAAGAGCAGAGAACTGGACGTGTGGAAGATGCGCAGAGAGCTGGGCATGTATCCGGCATACTGCATGGTTGACACCTGCCATACCAACGCATACATTCCGTACTTCTATTCCTCCTATACCGGAAAGACCGCGTCCCGGCTTTCGGATAAAAAGAAGATTGTCGTGCTCGGCGCAGGCCCGATCCGCATTGGCCAGGGCGTTGAGTTTGACTACTCCACCGTCCATGCCGTGATGACCATCCGCAAGGCCGGATATGAAGCAATCATTATCAACAATAATCCGGAGACGGTTTCCACGGACTACACCACTTCGGACAAGCTGTACTTTGAACCCCTGACGCCCGAGAGCGTCATGGATATCATTGACTTCGAAAAGCCCGACGGCGTCATTGCAAGCCTTGGCGGACAGACTGCGATCAACCTGGCGTCTCCTCTCATGGAGCGCGGGGTCAGGCTCATCGGCACGGACTGCGATGCGATTGACCGTGCTGAAAACCGCGACAGCTTTGAGAAGGTGCTCGAAGAGCTGAAGATTCCCCAGCCGATGGGCCGTGCAGTGACCAGCATTGAGGAAGGGGTCAGCACGGCGGAAAAGATCGGCTATCCTGTCCTGGTGCGCCCGAGCTTTGTGCTTGGTGGCCGTGCCATGCAGATCGTGGGCAATGAGGAACAGCTCCGCCATTATCTGAAGACGGCCGTTGAAATCGATGTGGACAAGCCTGTTCTGGTGGACAAGTACATCCAGGGCAAGGAAGTGGAAGTGGACGCCATCTGCGACGGACACAACGTGTTCGTGCCCGGCATCATGGAACTGGTGGAACGCACCGGCGTCCATTCCGGCGACTCGATCAGCGTATACCCGACCTTCTCCATCTCCAACCGTGTCAAGGGACAGATCCTGCAGTATGCAAAAGCACTCGGTCTGGGCATCGGCATTGTGGGTCTGTACAACATTCAGTTCATTGTGGACCAGAATGAGAATGTGTTCATCATTGAAGTGAACCCGCGCTCTTCCCGCACCGTGCCGTTCCTTTCCAAGGCGACCGGGTATTCCCTGGCCGATATCGCCACGGAAGTCATTCTCGGAAAGTCCCTCAAGGAGCTGGGCATTTTCGACATCTATCCGGAAGAGAAGAAGCGCTGGTACTGCAAGGCACCTGTCTTCTCCTTCAACAAGATTCACGGCCTGGATGCCTACCTCTCTCCGGAAATGAAGTCCACCGGTGAAGCCATCGGCTATGATGACAAGCTGAACCGTGCCATGTACAAGGCCCTGCAGGCCTCCGGCATGCATCTGCAGAACTACGGCACCGTGTTTGCCACCATTGCAGACTGCGACAAGGCAGAAGCGCTGCCGCTGATCCGCCGGTTCTATCATCTCGGCTTCAATATTGAAGCGACGGAAGGAACCGCGAAATTCCTCAAGGAGAACGGAATCCGCACGCATATTCTGCACAAGCTTTCGGATGGAAGCGATGAGATTCTGGAATCCATTCGTCAGGGACATATCGCCTATGTCATCAACACCCGCGATATCGGAGCGGACAGCACGCTCTCTGACGGACATCAGATCCGCCTTTGTGCAACGGAAAACAATGTCACCATGTTCACCGCACTCGACACCGTGCGCGTCGTGCTGGATGTTCTTGAAGAAACCACGCTGACCATTTCCACGATTGATGCATAAGGAGAAACCATGCAGGAAAAAGTCTTTGAAATCACGGCCAATACGGAGATTGCGAAGGATGTATGGGAAATCAGGCTGAAGGGGGATACCTCCGGCATGGAAAAGCCGGGCCAGTTTGTCAATCTCTCTCTCCCGGGATTCTTTCTGCGCCGCCCGATTTCCGTGTGCTGCGTTGAAGGACAGGAACTGACGCTGGTATACAAGACGGTCGGAAAAGGCACGGCCTGCCTGTCCACACTTCAGACAGGAACGCTCAATGTGCTGACCGGGCTTGGAAACGGGTATGATCTGGAGCGCGCCGGGGACGCACCGCTGCTCATCGGCGGCGGTGTGGGAGTCCCACCGCTCTATGAGCTGGCCAGGCAGCTGAGAAAATGCGGTCTGCCAGTTCAGGTGATTCTGGGATTCAACAGCGTCTGCGATGTCTTTTACGAAGAAAAGTTCAGGGATCTGGGCTGCGACGTTACAGTGACAACCGTTGACGGAAGCTATGGACTGAAAGGGTTTGTCACGGATGCGCTGGCCGGGAAACACTACAGTTACTACTATACCTGCGGTCCCATGCCAATGCTGAAGGCTGTTCGGAAACAGTGCGCCGGGAGCGGCGAATTCAGCCTTGAAGAGCGGATGGGCTGCGGTTTCGGCGCATGCATGGGCTGTTCGTGCAAGACGACAGAAGGATACAAGCGGGTGTGCCGTGAGGGCCCCGTGTTCCGGAAGGAGGAACTCCTGTGGGAAAACTGAATGTCAATCTCTGCGGGATTCCACTGGACAACCCGGTGATTCCTGCCAGCGGCACGTTCGGGTACGGTTACGAGTTCGCCCAGTGGTATGATATCAACCGTCTGGGAACCTTCTCTTTCAAAGGCACCACCCGCGAACCCCGCTTCGGGAATCCGACACCGAGGATTGCCGAATGCACCGGGGGCATGCTCAACGCAGTCGGGCTGCAGAATCCCGGTGTACAGGCTGTCATTGGGGAGGAACTCCCACGGCTGCAGGCGTGCTTTCACAAGCCGGTCATGGCCAACATCAGCGGGTTCTCGGTGGATGAGTACAGGGATGTTGCCCGGGCACTCTCGGCCTGTGAGCAGGTCGGGTGGCTGGAAGTCAATATCTCCTGTCCCAATGTGCACGGCGGCGGCATGGCGTTCGGCACCAGTCCGAAAGCGGCCGGAGAGGTTGTGCGCGCAGTGCGCGAGGTGACGAAAAAACCTGTCATTGTCAAGCTTTCACCGAATGTGACCAGCATTGCGGACATGGCAAAGGCCTGCGAGGCGGAAGGCGCCGATGCAATCAGTCTGATCAATACGCTGCTCGGCATGCGGATTGATCTGAGGCGGAAAGCGCCGGTGCTTGCCAATACAATGGGCGGCTTTTCCGGTCCAGCGGTTTTCCCGGTCGCACTTCGAATGGTCTGGCAGGTTTATGAGGCAGTGAAGATCCCTGTGATCGGCATGGGCGGCGTGAGCACGGCAGAGGATGTCGTGGAGATGATGCTGGCCGGTGCCACAGCGGTCGAAGTCGGAGCCGCCAATCTGGTGAACCCGTTTGCCAGTCTGGAGATCGTTGAACGGCTTCCGGAAGTTATGGCAAACTGCGGAATCGAATCCCTTGAAGATATCATTGGAGGTGCACACAGAACATGAAAGATGTCATCATTGCCTGCGACTTCCCGGACAGAGAGACAACCCTTGCATTCCTTGACCGCTTTACCGAGGAAAAACCCTTTGTCAAGATCGGCATGGAGCTTTTCTATGCCCAGGGCCCCGAAATGGTCCGCGAAATCAAGCGCAGGGGTCATCGGATTTTCCTTGACCTGAAGCTGCATGATATTCCCAATACCGTCCGGCGCTCCATGGCAGTGCTTTCCTCTCTGGATGTGGATATGGTGAATCTCCATGCCGCCGGCGGGAAAGAAATGATGCGTGCTGCGCTGGAGGGGCTGACGAGAAAGGACGGAACTCGTCCTCTTCTCATTGCAGTGACCCAGCTGACGAGCACATCTCAGCGTGTGATGGAAGAGGAGCTCCTGATTGAAAAGCCGCTCGATCAGGTGGTGCTTCACTATGCAAAGAATGCTGCAGAAGCCGGACTGGACGGCGTGGTCTGTTCACCGCTCGAAGCAGGAAAAGTGCATGAAGTGTGCGGCAGCAGTTTTGTGACCGTGACGCCCGGCGTGCGCTTTGCCGGAGGCGATGTCGGCGACCAGGTCCGCGTGACCACCCCGGCAAAAGCGGGTCAGATCGGATCAGACTACCTGGTCATGGGACGCCCCATTACCGGAGCGGAGGATCCGGTGGCAGCTTACAGGCGTGCAGTGAAAGAGTTTCGTGGAGGGACAGAAGCATGAGAGAGTACACAAAAGAACGAATTGCTGAAGATCTTCTGAGCATCGGCGCAGTGATTCTGCGTCCGGATGAACCATTTACCTGGGCCAGCGGCATCAAGAGCCCGATCTACTGCGACAACCGTCTGACGCTGTCCGCACCGGAAGTGCGCACAGATGTGGAAAAAGGCCTGGCGGAGACTGTAAGGACAGAGTTTCCGGAGGCTGAGGTCCTCATGGGAACATCCACAGCAGGCATTGCCCATGCAGCCATCACAGCCCATATGATGGGCCTGCCCATGGGCTATGTGCGCGGCAGTGCCAAGGATCACGGAAGACAGAATCAGATCGAGGGCAGACTGGAACCCGGCCAGAAAGTGGTTGTCATTGAGGACCTGATTTCTACCGGCGGAAGTGTCCTGGATGTGGTCGAGGCACTGCGTGAAGCAGGCGCTGTGGTGCTCGGTATTGCTTCCATTTTTACCTATAATATGACCAAGAGCGCAGAGCGTCTCGGAGCAGCATCCGTCAGGAATGTGTCGCTTACTGATTTTGACTGTATGGTGGAGGTTGCCGCGGAGAAGGGTGTCATCCGCCCGGATGATGTGGAACGCCTGATCCGGTTCCGGAACAATCCGTCAGACGAAAGCTGGATAGGGATGAAAGCATGAGACATCTGATTGATATTGTGGATTTGACCGAGGATGAAATCAACGATCTGATCCGTGTTGCCAATGATATTATTGCCAGGCCGAACCTGTATGCGCACTGCATGGAAGGGAAAAAACTGGCCAGTCTGTTCTTTGAGTCTTCCACCCGCACCCGTCTGAGTTTCGAGGCAGCCATGTACGAGCTCGGCGGGCATGTGCTGGGATTTTCCGACGCTGAGACATCCTCCATTTCCAAGGGGGAGAGCCTGCAGGATACGATCCGTGTAGTCAGCGGATATGCAGATATCATCGCCATGCGGCATCCCAAGGACGGCGCAGCGCTGGCGGCAGCACTTGCATCAGGTGTGCCGGTGATCAACGCAGGGGACGGAAGCCACAATCATCCGACCCAGACCCTTACAGATCTGCTCACCATCCAGAGGGAAAAGGGACGTCTGAACAGCATGACTGTAGGTATCTGCGGGGATTTGAGATACGGGCGCACGGTGCATTCACTCATTGAAGCGCTGGCACGCTATACCAATATGAAGTTTATCCTCATTGCTCCAGAAGAACTGCGGATTCCGGAGTATGTTCTGGAAATGCTGGAGGGAAGCGGCCACGCATACACCCAGACGGATGATCTGGACTCAGTGCTGGGCGAACTGGATATTCTGTACATGACAAGAATCCAGAGAGAGCGTTTCTCAGATCCGCAGGAATATGAGAAGCTCAAGGACAGCTATGTCCTCACGGCCGAGCGCATGCGCGCAGCCAAACCGGACATGTCCGTTCTGCATCCGCTCCCCAGGGTCAATGAGATTTCCACCGACGTGGATGACGATCCCCGTGCAGCGTATTTCCGTCAGGCACGCAACGGAAAATATATCCGAATGGCCCTGATTCTTAAGCTCCTTGACGAGAAAAACAGTGCGGGCAGATTGCTGCCCAAAGGAACGGAAACAGCCGATCGAAAGCTCTGCCGGAATGCGCGGTGCATTATGCAGGCGGAGGCAGGCCTGAAGCAGTATGTGCGCGGCGGGACAGTGCCCAAGTGCCTGTACTGCGATACCAGATTATAAAAACAGGAAAGCCGGACAGCAGGTGATGTGAACCAGCGGCCCGGCTTTCTGTTCTGCAGGAGAAAGAAAAGGCACTTCGTGCTTCGGCGCATTGCATAAAAGCATCGCGGATGCTACAATGCCCATCGGATCAAGTAACGGAAAGGAACGATCAGTCATGCGTTTTGACGGAAGAAAAGAAGACGAGGGAAGAAAAATATCCATTCTGCCGGGGTTTGTGTCGACTGCGGCGGGCTCCTGCCTGATTGCAACTGGCGGAACCCGGGTGATCTGTACAGCATCGGTTGAGGAGAGTGTCCCTGCATTCCGGTGCGAAAGCGGTCTGGGGTGGGTGACGGCTGAGTATGCCATGCTTCCCGCATCGACCGGAAATCGCAAGAAAAGGGACGGCGCACAGAAAGACGGTCGGAGTGTGGAAATTCAGCGCCTGATCGGCCGCTCGCTGCGGCAGGCTGTGGATATGAAGGCACTGGGACAGAGAACCATTACGCTGGACTGTGATGTGCTGGAGGCAGACGGAGGCACCAGAACGGCCAGCATTACCGGTGCGATGGTGGCGCTGACTCTGGCTGTCGACAAGCTGATTCGCGAAGGAAAGCTGCCGGCATCTCCTATCCGGCATCAGGTGGCAGCCATCAGCTGCGGTATTGTCGGGGATGCACCGTGCCTGGACCTGTGCTATCAGGAAGACAGCCATGCAAAAGTGGATATGAATGTGGTCATGAATGAAAAAGGCGAATTCATTGAACTGCAGGGAACCGGAGAAGGCCGCGCTTTTACGCCGGATGAACTGCAGACTCTGATTGCCTATGCCCGGAAGGGAATTTGTGAGCTGATGGAAGCCCAGAGGACAGCCCTTGGCGATGCCGCCCGCTGGCTGTGTGCCAAGCCGTGGCTGATTGCTGCCAGCGCCAATCAGCATAAGATTCAGGAACTGCAGAAAATGTTCAGCGGGTATTATACCGTGCTCGGCATGGATCAGGTCGGGTATACCGAAGACATTGACGAAAATGCGGATACCTTTGTCGGCAATGCCAGAATCAAGGCAGAGGCTGTATCCCGTGCAACCGGTTTTCCGACCATTGCGGATGACAGCGGGCTGTGTGTTCATGCCCTCGGTGAGGCTCCTGGCGTGCATTCTGCAAGGTACTGCGGTCATCACGGGGATGATGAGGCAAACAATGATCTGCTGCTGAAGAATCTTGAGCATGCCGAAGACCGCTCAGCCGCTTTCCACTGTGCACTGGTGCTGGAGACGCCGGGGGAGGAGCCGAAGATTGCTGAGGGCATCTGTCCGGGTGTTATGCTTCATGCACGCCGCGGAAACGGCGGGTTTGGTTATGATCCGCTGTTCCTGTATGAACCGCTCGGAAAAACGTTTGCAGAACTGACGGCAGAGGAGAAAAACGAAGTGAGCCACAGGGCAAGAGCCTGCCGTGAAATGCTGAAACTGCTGGAAGGACAAGCTCAATGAAAGCCATTCTGATGAGCGATACGCATGGGGATGCAGTCGGCGTGCGCTGGATTCTTGACCAGGCATGGATCAGAACAGGACATGTGGATGCGTATTTCCATATGGGCGACGGCGCGATGGATTTCCTCGCCCTCAAACCCTATCTGCTTGCACATGATCCGGATGCATCGCTGTATGGCGTACGCGGAAACTGCGATTTTTATGCTCCGAATGTCGAGCAGTCGCTGGTGGTGCCTTTTGGCGGCACACGGATTTTTATGACTCACGGCCATTATTTCTCGGTGAAATCCACGCTGGACATCCTTGATGAGGAAGCAGAAAGCCAGGGCTGTACCATCGCACTTTACGGACATACACACAGACCGGCCATGGATATGGGCAGAACCCTGATGATCAATCCGGGATCTGCACAGGATGGACGCATCGCTTTTCTTGAGGTCGATGAAGGACGGCCGCGCATTCAGCTGTGGAACTTTGGATAAGGAAAAGAAAAAACCGACAACAGAAAAAACGCAGTTGATTGCTGCGTTTTTTTCTGTTGTCGGATCGAGGGAACGACCGCATCTTTCAGCGGCTGAACCGGTTCCTCTTTCGTTCCATTTCATGGCGGTCATGCTTGATTTTCTGAATCGCATCATCGATGGCTTTGTCTGTATCTTCATCAGGAAGCTTGTCCATAATGGCTTCAAGTTTCTGAAACAGCGTGCTCAGACGGATATTCAGAGCATTGGAGATCTTCCACAAAGTATCTACAGTTGCCTTCTTTCTGCCGTGCTCAATCATGGCCAGATGTGTGCGGGCAATGCCGGCTCGTTCACTGGCCTCTTCCTGACTCATATGTGCATCTGCACGCACATCCCGAATGAGAGCCCCCATAAGACGAGGATTGTATTCCGAAGTACGGTCTTCATTCACTGGTAACACCTCTTTTCTTCTGCCGTCATGCACTGTATATGGATATTATATGCTATTCCGCCCAGAACGTGGTCTACGATCGTATACATTGTATTTTATTATTTTTTGGATTATTAGAAAATATATCATATAATACTTATTACACAGAGATTAGAAAGTGTACATGATAATAATATCACTTCAATAAAAATTGTAATGACAGAGGTCATGGAAACAGGTCACGCAGGAAAGCCCGGACAGAGCTGAATACAGGCTCTGGACGAGTTTTTTTGCTGCAGGAAAATGGAGATGCACCTCTGCGAAAAAATATGGACAGACAGCGAAAAAGCATGTAAAATATAATGGTTCATGAATATCATCATTATCATAACATACACAAAAGCACGACAAAACGCGGATGCGAAAATTGATGCAGATCTCTGTGCTTTGCCGTATATCCGGATGAATGATACAGAAAAGACTGGAGACAGTTCAGCGAAGGGCGTCTTCCAGATGAATCGTAGAACAGTCGGTGTTCATACTGTGGGTTGTGTGAAGGAGTGTCAGAATGAATCAGAATCAGTCATGGTATGCACATGTCGATGAATTGCTGGCTTATATCAGAGAAAACGGAAAGTATCCGCCCAGTAATTCGCTGCTTGGCTTTTGGGTCAGTCACCAGAGGCATGCCTATCATCACGGGAAGCTTTCAAAAGAACGCACGGCGTTTCTGGATCTGATCGGCTTCAAATGGAAAATCGATGATGATACGAGAAAGCGGTCCATCAAAAGAGCCGGAAATCAGTATTTCGCGCGGGCATGGAATGAAAGGTTTGAAGAACTGGAAGAATATGTGCAGACCCATCATTCCTTTCCGACATCGGGGAAGACAGGCTGCTGGCTTTACCAGCAGCGGCACAAGTGGAGGCATGGAAGGCTTCCGGAAGAATACAAGGAAAGACTGGAGAAACTTGGTGTGCAGTTCTGGGGCGGTGAGGAGGTCAGCGGCCAGATGATCCGTGAACGCCGTGAGGAATATGGCATGACACAGGATCAGCTTGCTGTGCTGCTCGGAATGACTGCGATGAACATCAGCAAAATAGAGCGTTCGATGGTTCCGCAGGAACGATTGAATGCGATTCTGCAGAAAATGGATGGGGCGGCCCAGAAAGCCAGAAAACAGGAGAACAAGGGAAAATGGCAGAAGTCCAGACAGCAGCTTGCTGACTATCTTTTGGAGCATAATGGCATATACCCCCCGAATGACTCCAAACTCGGAGAATGGGCTGCGGAACAGCGCTTTTTGAAACAGAGCAGACTGCTCGATGAAAGGCAGATCCGCCAGCTCAACGAGATGGGCTTCGAATGGCTTCCGAGGACAGGAAAGGAACAGGGAGTCGCCAGAAATCCCAAAGAGGCATGGGACATCAGCTTTGAACAGGCCAGACAGTTTACTGCCGAGCACGGTGTACTGCCCACATCTGCGGACGGCCGTGTTGGAATCTGGGTCTATCAGCAAAAATACCGGTATCAGCACGGACACCTTCCGGAAAACAGGAAAAAGATGCTCGAAGAAATCGGCGTAGTGTTTGAAACAGAAAACAAGGACTGAAACACAGGAACAAAAAAAGAAGGGAAATCGGGATATCCGGGACAGCGATCAGGTCTGTTCCCGGGAAACCGCCGGATTTCCCTTCTTTTTGTGGAGACGATTTACAGATGTCTGACTTTCAGTGCGCGGATCGCATTGAGGACAGCCAGAATCATCACACCGACATCTGCGAAGATGGCGAGCCACATGCCGGCCAGGCCCAGTGCTCCGAGGAGGAGACAAATCAGCTTGACAGCGATGGCAAAGACTATGTTTTCATTGGCGATGCGGATGCATCGGCGGGCAATGCGGATGGCCTTGGATATTTTCAGGGGATCATCATCCATCAGCACAATATCGGCAGCCTCGATGGCTGCATCCGAACCGAGTGCGCCCATGGCGATGCCGACATCAGCACGGGAAAGAACCGGAGCGTCATTGATGCCGTCTCCGACAAAAGCGAGGCTCGTTCCTGCACGCCGCGTCTGAAGGAGCTGTTCAACCTGCATGACCTTATCTTCCGGAAGCAGCTCTGAGAAAACCTGTTCAATTCCGACTTCCCGGGCGGCTGACTCTGCAGCTGCTTTCCGGTCACCGGTCAGCATGACGATCCGGGAGACCCCGATGGACTGCAGTTCATGAATTGCTTCGGCTGCATGCGGCTTGATGCGGTCCGCAATCAGGATATGCCCTGCATAGGAGCCGTCTACAGCCACATGGACAACGGTGCCCACGGAGGTGCAAGGCTGCGGTACGATGTTCAGGACAGCCATCAGCTTTTCATTGCCTACAGCGACTTCTCTTCCGTCCACCCTGGCTTTGATGCCCTGGCCTGCGATTTCTTCCACATCAGACACTCTTGCAGGATCCGGATCCTTCTTCCAGGCCCGGAGCAGGCTGAGGGCAATGGGGAGCGTGGAATGCATTTCTGCAAGCGCTGCGTATTCGAGAATTTCTTCTTCCGGGATGACGGCATGATGGATGCCGGCCACTTCAAAGACACCGCAGGTCATGGTGCCGGTCTTGTCCAAAACGACTGTGTCGGAACTGGCGAGGGCTTCAAAGAAGTTGGAGCCTTTGACCAGAATGCCCTCGCGGCTGGCACCGCCGATTCCGGCGAAAAAGGTAAGGGGAATGGAAATGACCAGAGCGCAGGGACAGGAAATCACCAGAAAGGTGAGAGCACGCATGATCCAGTCGCCCCACTGCGGCTGCTGACGGGCGATCAGAAGGATGATCGGGGGCAGAAAAGCCAGCGCGAGCGCAGCATAACAGACGGCCGGCGTATAGATGCGTGCAAAGCGGGTAATGAAGTTTTCCTGCCGGGACTTGCGGGAACTTGCATTCTCAACGAGATCGAGAATCTTCGACGCTGTGGATTCACCGAATTCACGGGTGGTGCGGATGCGAAGCGTTCCGGAGGTGTTGATACACCCGGAAATCACATCTTCGCCTTCACGAACACTTCTCGGAACGCTCTCACCGGTCAGTGCAGAAGTATCCAGCGAGGAATGTCCCTCAATCACGACGCCGTCGATTGGTATCTTTTCCCCGGCACTGACGACAACGACCGAGCCGATTTCGACTTCATCGGGATCAACGCGTTCGGTATGTCCAGTGTCATCTTCCAGGTTCGCATAATCAGGACGGATGTCCATCAGGTCGGAAATATTCCTTCTGCTCCGTCCGACGGCCACGCTCTGGAAGAGTTCGCCAATCTGATAAAAGAGCATGACCGCTGCACCTTCTGCGTAATCCCCGGTCCGAACACGGCCGAGCACGATTGCGCCGATACTTGCGACAGCCATGAGAAAATTCTCGTCAAACGGCTGGCGGTTGCGAATGCCTTTCCAGGCTTTGATCAGAATATCGTACCCAACGACAAGATAGGGGATAAGGTAGAGAAAAAACCTGAGCCATCCATCCAGAACTGAATCTAGAGGGAGAAAGTGCAGAATGATCATGCAGACAGAGGCAATGAGAATCCGGATTAGGACTTTTTTCTGCTTCCTGTTCATCTTACAGGCCTTTCTGATCATTCCATCAGAGGAAGATCTCGCAATCGCTTTCGATCCGCTTGCAGTTTTTGAGCACATCCTGCATCACTGCTTTGGGTTCTGCACCTTCATCGAAGGTCACAATCATTTTCAGTGTCATGAAATTGACCGTGCAGTCGGCAATACCGGCTGTTTTGCGGGCAGCATCTTCCATTTTGGCCGCACAGTTGGCACAGTCAACATCGATTTTGTATGTTTTCTTCATGGAGAGGACCCCTTTCACGATTCAATGAACATATGAACAAGTGTTCATATGTAGTACGTGCTGAGTATAGCACGCTGCCAAGAGACTGTCAACAGCATGTTTTGATTGAGGACGGCAGGCAGGTTCCGTTATGGTTTCCGGTCTGCTTTTTCTGCCCGACGGCGTTCGCTTTCTATTTTGGAGTAGATGCAGCCGCACCAGTCCTGACGATAGAGCTGATATTCCCTGGACCGCTCAATGGAGCGGAGATATCCATTGGCTTTTTTGAAATCCGAAAACAGATAGGGCACCCCGTAGGTTTCTGCCAGTTCGCGGCCGATGGCATTGAGTTTGTCGGCGTTTTTCAGGGGTGAAATGGAAAGGGTTGTGGTGAAATAGTCGTAGGCGAACTCTTTTGCATGCCGGGCCGTTTCTTCCAGCCGCAGACGATAGCAGGCAAAGCAGCGTTCTCCGCCTTCCGGTACGTCTTCCAGTCCCTTTGCAATCTGCTCAAAGCGCTCAGGCTGGTAGGGGCCGATCTCCACCTGTGGAGGAAAGTCAAGCGGCATTTGCCGGGTAAGGCGCTCCAGCTCGCATGCCCGGTGATCAAACTCTTCCCGGGGTGAGATATTGGGATTGTAATAAAAGCAGGTGACATCAAAATGTGCACACAGTTCTTCCAGGCAGCCGGAGGAGCAGGGGGCACAGCAGACATGAAGCAGGAGACGGGGCCGGGTATCCGGATGCTTATTGATTTCTTCCAGCATTTTTTCACGCCAGTTGATTTTATTCATACGTTTCACCTGAAATCTGTGATTGGGAGATGGAAAGAGTATAGGATGATTGCCGCAAAAAGGCAAGGAATCCCTGCGCGGGGCTTTGAAGAGACGGCGTATAAAAGAACAAAACCAGGACAAAAGATTTTTTTGTTTGAGTATTTCTTATTGCCGGGCTTTCTGATATCATGATCATGTCTAATTCTTATTCATTCGCTGCACTTTTCTTTTTTCGCAGCAGATAGGAGCATTGCACATGCAGGAAACAGGAACTGTGAAAATGATTACCCGGTTTGAGGATACACCGGAATACCAGGCGTTCCTCGAGAGACACAGGGAAATGGAGCAGGCAACGGACAATCATGATCCCTATTTTACCATCCATGATTCTCCGCTGACTGATACGTCCATTATGAACGGCCGCCGCGTCCTGAATTTCGGCTCATACAACTATGTGGGCATGTCCGGACGCAAAGAAGTATCCGAGGCAGCAAAAGAGGCCATTGACAAATATGGCACCAGTGCCAGCGGAAGCCGGCTTCTGGCAGGTGAAAAAACGCTGACTCAGACACTGGAAAAGGAACTTGCCGCCTGGAAGCACACAGAGGACTGCCTGGTTCTGGTCAGTGGTTTCGGCACCAACCAGACGTTTGTCGGAAACTTCTGCGGTGATGGGGACCTGATCATCTATGACGAATACGCACACTCCTCCATCTGGCAGGGCTGCCAGATGAGCCGCGCAACCTGCCGTCCTTTCCCGCACAATGATGCCAAGGCACTGGACCGCATCCTTTCCACGCGCAGAAGCCGTTTCGGCAAGGTCCTGATTGTCATTGAAGGCGCATACAGCATGGACGGCGATATCGCAGATGTCCCTGCGATCATCGAAGTGAAGAAAAAGTATGGCTGCTTCCTGATGGTGGATGAAGCACATTCTTCCTGCGTTCTGGGCGAGACCGGCGGGGGTGTGGATGAGTACTTCCATCTGGATCCTTCGGATATTGACATTAAAATGGGCACGCTCTCCAAGGGCCTGGGTGCATGCGGAGGCTATCTGGCGGGTCCGAGAAGCATTATTGAATACATGCGGTATTTCCTGCCCGGATTTGTGTTCTCCGTCGGCATTTCTCCTGCCCTGGCGGCAGCGGCGCTCACCAGCTGCCGCCTGCTGCAGAGCAATCCGGAAATCATGCAGAGGATGCACCACAACATTCACTTCTTCGCTGAGGAAGCGAGAAAGAGGCATCTGAATATCTGTCTTGCAGGGGAAACCGCGGTCATCCCGGTTCTTATCCGCGATGATCTGGCTGCCTATCGGCTTTCCAATGCACTTCTGGAAAAAGGCGTGTTTGTTCCGCCTGCGGTGTTTCCGGCCGTGCCGCGAGACCAGGCAAGACTCCGCTTCTGTGTGATTTCAGAGCATACGGATGAGGAGATTGTGCAGGCACTGGACACCCTGGTGGAGTGCGCCAGGGAACTGGGCATTACCCTGCCGGAATAATCGATGCACCGATTCAACAAAACAGCTGTCCGCTGCGGCGGACAGCTGTTTTGTTCTATGGCGGACAGTCAGGCGGGCTTTTGGATTTCAAAGAGAATACATGTCTGTATGCTATTTCTGTAGGTGATCTCCACACTTTCCCCATTGGGGTGCATTCCACTTTTCTCCATAACTCGGCGGCTTGGCGTGTTTCCGGAGAAAAAGCCGGCCCGGATGCAGGCGTAGCCCATGCGGAACAGTTCGGCAATGGATGCCTGCAGTGCTTCTGTGGCATATCCCCGATTCTGAAAGGCCGGGTGGATGACATAGCCGACTTCGATGGAGGGAAAGGTGTTTTCGGTTTCATTGATCCAGCCGATCAGTTCCCCGTGCAGATAGATGCCGTACAGGAAGCAGTCCTCCTTCAGAGAGAGGCGCATCAGGCGCTCAAAGAGGTTTCTGGATTCCTCGCGGCAGGAAAACTCCGGCAGCATATAGGTTTTGCTGATATCCGGATGGGTCAGCAAATCCATGGCCCGATCTGCGTCCTCCGGGCACATGGCTTTCATTTCCAGGCGTGCGGTGCGCAGAAATTCGGATTTGACAGGCAAAAGAATCACCTCCACGGGCGTAAACGGCGGACAATACGCCGCTTACAGAAATCGCTTGAAGGTTTCCAGCAGGGACAGCATCTGATAGCGGAGAAGCCAGGCGGCATGGTTCCATTCGGGGACGTCCTTGATAACACGCAGCAGGGGAAGGATATCCTCTTCGGTCTGCACCACATACTCTGCCATCCGCTGCGGGGTGAAGCCGTAAGACATGCCGGAAAGGTTGTTGACCCGGTCAATGCATTTGATCAGACAGGCAAGCGGATTGTTCCGGATGTTTGCGTAATAGGTCTGCATGATCTGCTTTTTGGGCCCGGGATATGAGTTGTAGCTGACAAGGCGGACTGCTTCCTGTACGCGTTCGGACACAGGCAGTTCCTCCGGAGAGGTCCCTGTGTCTTCGACCACATCGTGGAGCAGCAGAGCCGCGAGCACATCATCATCCGCAAGGCCCATGGCAAGAGCATGGCTGGCCATGGTCAGCGGGTGGATGATGTAGGGAACAGGGACTGCTCCTTTGCGGACCTGGCCTGCATGCTTTTCACGGGCAAAGGGAAGCGCTTTCAGTGTCTGAGGCAGACCGTATGCCTGCGCTTTGGCTTTGAGATAGGTATACATGTGTTCCTCATCAAACAGTTTCTCGCGATATGTCCAGCTGCAGTCGATCCCCGACAGGAGATGGTCGATGGAAATGTCCAGCTTTCTGCAAAGCAGCTGAAGATGCTGCACGTCAGGCAGGCTTTCATCGCGCTCCCATCCGCTGACGGACTGAAATGTAACATGCAGCATTTCCGCCAGAGCTTCCTGAGTGAGGTGTTTCGCTTTTCTGGCGGCGGCTATTTTTTCTCCTGTGGTCATGGTATGCCTCCTTTCGGCAGGTATAGTATAGAACTTCGCGCTATTGCGGACAAGAAGGCAGGACTGGAAAGTCAGGCAGGCAGCTCAGGCATGGACTGAGCTGATATGATGGACAACATGGAGAAAACTGTATGAAAACAGGAAATAATCAACAAACTACGGCAGGAAATACAGGGCAGACAAAGAAATCAGATAATGATCATTTCATGGAGGCGATCTGCTATGCAGTATGAAGAAATCATCAAAAAAATGACATTGGAAGAAAAATGTCTGCTGCTTTCCGGTAAGGATGAATGGCATACCCATGATATCGAGCGTCTCGGTATCCCGTCCATGATGCTTTCAGACGGTCCCAGCGGTCTGCGTAAACAGGCCGGCGCGGGCGACCATCTGGGACTGAACGCATCCACCAAAGCAACATGTATTCCCTCTGCATCCACGATTGCCAATTCATGGAGCGAAAAACTGGCGGAAGAGATGGGCGCCGTCGTCGGTGCCGATGCGCGCAGCCAGAATGTCCAGGTCCTCCTCGGACCGGGCCTGAACACCAAACGATCCACTCTCTGCGGACGCAGTTTTGAATATTATTCCGAAGATCCCTATCTGGCAGGTAAACTGGCAGCCGGTTATATCCGCGGCGTCCAGTCCAACGGTGTTTCTGCGTGCGCAAAGCATTTTGCCGCCAACAGTCAGGAAATGCTGCGCATGCATTCGGATTCTGTCATGGATGACAGAACCCTGCGTGAGCTGTATCTGACCAACTTTGAAATTGCCATTACGGAAGGCAAGCCCAGATGCGTCATGACCAGCTATAACCGTCTCAACGGGACCTATACCAATGAGAACAAGATGCTCCTGAACGATATTCTCCGCGGCGAATGGGGATACAAGGGCATGGTGGTGACGGACTGGGGCGGAAGCAACAGCTATGTGGAAGGCGTCCGTGCCGGCATGAACCTGGAAATGCCGGTGGCCGGCGCAGATTCTGCGATGCAGCTGATGGAAGCTGTGAAGAAAGGCACCATCAAAGAGAGCGAAGTGGATACGCGGGTCGATCAGCTGCTGGATATGATTCTGACACTGACGAAAGCGGAGCCTGTGGCAGCTCCTGACAGCAAAGTACAGCACGACAAGGTGCGCGCGGCAGCAGAACAATGCGTTGTTCTGCTGAAGAATGAAGGACAGATCCTCCCGCTCAAACAGGATGCCAAAGTTGCCGTGATCGGCTCCTTCGCCTCCAAACCCCGTTATCAGGGTGCAGGCAGCTCGATGGTCAATCCCCAGAGCGTGGACCAGACCCTGGATATCCTCAAAGAGTACTTCCCGGCAAATGTCGGTTTCTGCGAGGGCTTTGAACGGCTGGATCGGGAGAACAAAAAGCTCGCAGCGGAAGCAGAAGAACTGGCCAGAAAGGCGGATGCAGTTCTCCTGTACATCGGTCTTCCCGAAGGCTTTGAGACGGAAGGCCTGGACCGCACGCATATGCGGCTCCCCGGGAATCAGGTCAGCCTCATTCATCAGCTGAAAGCAGTCAATCCGCATATCATCTGTGTGCTCTCCTGCGGAAGTGCCGTGGAAATGCCGTGGATTGATGACTGCGAAGCACTGGTGTACGGCGGGCTCGGCGGCGAAGCAGCGGCCTCGGCCATGCTGCGTGTCCTTTCAGGCAAAGTGAACCCCGGCGGAAAACTGGCTGAGACATTCCCTGTGGAATACAGCAAAACACCGGTCAGCCGGTACTATCCCGGAAATGAAGCGACCAGCGAGTACCGCGAGGGCATCTATGTCGGCTACCGCTATTTCCAGACGGCCAGACAGGAAGTCCGTTTCCCGTTCGGTTTCGGTATGAGTTATACATCCTTCAGCTACAACAACCTGAATGTCACCGACAAGGGGGTTACCTTTGACATCACCAACACAGGCGATGTGGACGGAGATGAGGTGGCGCAGCTCTATATTGCACTGCCCGGGGCCAAGATATTCCGTCCGGCTCAGGAACTGAAGGGGTTTGTGCGCGTGTCCCTGAAAGCGGGAGAGACGCAAAAGGTTTCGATTCCCTTTGATGCCTATACTTTCCGGTATTATAACGTGCAGAGCAAATCCTTTGAAGTGGAAGGCGGAACGTATGATATCATGATCGGAGCTTCCTGCCAGGATATCCGCCTGCGTGCAACCCTCAGTGTCAAGGGAACCGGAAAGCAGAATCCCTATGCCTCGATTCCCACCGATTCCTATAAGAACTGCCAGATCATGGATGTGCCGGACAGGGAATTCCAGGCGCTGCTGGGCAGAAAACTGCCGGTGCATACCTGGGATAAGTCCAGACCGCTGGAACTCAATGACACGGTCCGCCAGCTCTTCTATGCGAAGAATCCTGTGGCACGGCTGCTTTACAGGATCCTGACCAGCAAGGTCAACAAGGCCATTGAGAACGGCAAACCGGATCTGAACCTGCTCTTCATTTACAATATTCCGTTCCGCGGCATGGCCAAGATGATGGGCGGCATGGTGAGCATGGCCATGGCGGAAGATATGCTGCTGATGTGCAACGGACACTGGCATAAGGGTCTGGTTCGCCTGATTCATCATTACTTCCATCGGCCGCAGCTGGAGAGCCAGAAGGCCAAAAAGGCATGATGGGCAGTGATTTAACAGGACAGACCCAGGCAGATCCATCTGCTTTACAGAAGTGACAACACGGCAAAGAGAGTGGTTTTCTCTTTGCCGTGTTTCTTTTTTTGCAGAGCACCGGCTGCATGGCGTATGGTAAGCCGGCCTTATGTGATCAGCAGGCCGAAGGCAGTTTTGGGTTTGACTCTGAGCGAAAATGAGTATATGATAGGGACAGGAAAACAAGCGTAAATACATTTTTAATCATTTCTATAAGGAATACGACATGGATGATCGTTTCTCTCCCTCATGGGCGGAGCGGACAGAACGGGAAAAATCCCCGCAAAAAACACGAACATTCCTGCGGAAGTAAAGAAAAAATGTAAAGAATACTGCCGTTCAAAAAAGAATAACGTATCAAACAATGAGGACAGAACCATGTTCAGTCAGAAAAAAACCGAACGTACCGGTTTGCTGTCTGAACGATCTGCTGAACGCTGAAAACAATAAAAAGAGAATGGATGGGGAGGCGCGATACTGGCAGAAAAGAACGCATTTGGCTGTGATGAGAAAAAACAAAATATTGCATTGGACAAGGAGAGGGAAGACCATGAAAAAACGATTGGCTTTATTACTGGTGTTTGTATTTCTTATGGAACTCATGCCGATAGCGTTTGCGGATGTGGGTCCCGGATGGGATGATGACTGCCGCGGACATCAGATCAGCGGGGATACACCCGGTGTTGCCGCTTACGGGAAACATAACTGGGTCAAAGTGTATGAAGACCCCGGCAACAGCTGTACTTCACCGGGTCTTGCAGGTTATCGCTGCAGTTATTGCGGAGCTGCGCAAGAAAGAGATACAGCGGCTCCGGGACACAAGTGGGGCGGCTGGACTGTTACACGGGCTGCAACCTGCACAACGACAGGAACCAGAGTGAGATACTGTACGGTCTGTCAGCAGCAGGAAACGGATACGATTCCGAAGGCCGACCACAGCTACGGTTCCTGGGTTGTCCTCGAGGAGGCTTCCTGCAAGAGCGCGGGACTGCAGCAGAGAACCTGCTCGGTCTGTGGATACACAGAGACCAAGACAATCAGTAAAACCGGGAATCACAACTATGGTGCATGGAAAGTGGTCCGGGAGGCTACCTGTCAGCAGAAGGGGCTTCAGCGGCGGACCTGCAAGACATGCGGAACGAAGCAGGAAAAGTCAATTAAGAAGGCACAGCACCAATATTCTGACTGGTTTGTGTCCGTTGAACCCACGGACCATTCTGCAGGCGTGCGGTCGCGTTCCTGCATCTGGTGCGGAAAGACAGAGAAAGAGTCTTTCGACCCGGAAGGCACACTTCGACGCGGTGATAAGGGCAGCGAAGTGAAGGAAATGCAGGAAATTCTGGCTGACTTTGGTTATATGAAGGAAAGCCAGGCCAAGGGAACGTTTAACAATACCACGGAAAAAGCGGTTTCCAGATTCCAGAAAGACAATGGCCTGAATGCGGACGGCGTTGCCTGGCCGCAGACCCGTGCCCGTCTCCGCCATGTCTGGGGAGACTGGGAGATCGTCGTGGATACCACACCCTTCTCTGCCGGCGTCCGCCGTCGTACCTGTTCAGACTGCGGCAAGGTGCAGGAAGAAGAGTTTGATCCGGAAGGCACGCTCAGACGCAATGATAAAGGTGACGATGTTAAGGAACTTCAGATTGCCCTCAAGGGCCTGGGCATGTTCAAATACAACACAACAGGCGAGTTCGGAAAGAACACGGAGAATTCAGTCAAAAAGTTCCAGAAATCCAAGGGGCTGACTGCGGACGGCATTGCCTGGCCCGGTGTCATCGAATTGCTGACCGGCAAAAAGCCGAAGCAGCCCAAAGAACCCGCAACATCGGCTCTGCCGGAAAAGGCAGGCAAGAAAGGCACGGAAGACGAAAAGAATTCGGGCGACCTGCCTGTGGCGCTCAGTCCCATTCAGATTGATATGGATTTCCTTGGCACGGATGCCAGGAAAGCGATCAAAGGGGACCTGCTTTATACGGCTGTACGCATTACCAATACCGGAAGCAAAAAGGTGTCCGTGGTGTCTCTGGGATGTCCGACAGCTCATGCGGGGGATGCACTGGATGCCAAGGGCTTCAAGATTGAACTGGAATCCGGTGAATCCTCGGACTTTGAGTATGGAATGTATGTAACCCAGGAGGCGTTTGATCAGGGGTATGCCGAGCGGACATTCAAGGTAGAAGCTATAGACTATGAGACCAAAGAGCGTGTTGGTGTCAGCAAACCGCTTGTGATCGGTATTCTTAAGGATGGTCCTGCGATTCTGCTGGTGGCTGAGGATACGTCAGAGAGAAAGATCAAGGAAGGCGAAACAGCTGACGTAACATTCTGGTGCGTCAATGTCGGCGACACGGACCTTACGGACGTGAAGCTCGAACTGTATGACGAGCAGTATGACACGCCGGTGATGGACAGCATCATCAACATTATTTCGGAAACGGACTTTTCGTCCGTGTGGCCGTCAGGTTCTGCTTTTGAATTCCAGTACCATGTGACAGCCAACGGCGAGGATACATTGAACAAGCATGTATGGCGTGCCGTGCATGCATCTGCGAAAGAAGCAGGGACCGGTAAGGATACAGGCGTCCTGGCGTTCTTCCTGATGAACATGGAAGAAACAGAGAAGGGTAAGCCTGGAATTGAAAAGCTGCCCAAGGAAAAAGAACCGAAGCTCAAGATTACACCGCATGATGAAGTACCGGCTAAACCCGTTGCGGGCGAGTATGCTACGTTTGAGGTTACAGTAACCAACCTGAGTGAAATGAATGTCCTGTATGGTGCGATATCCTACAGTGCCGGTGATAAGATTTCTGAAGAAGCCTGGATGAAGAGTCCTCTTGAACCCGGCAAGAGTTATGAACTGACGTACCAGACAAAGATTCTTGAGTCAGACATTTCCCACGGTTCGGTTTACCGTGAGCTCGATGCGGTTGTGTCGGATCCGGTTACACTCAAAACAGGAACGGCGAAAGCGTCCGTGGATATCGGGTTTATCGCAGAGGATAAGACGCCTGAGCTGCCTGGAATCCTGAAGGATTATGTCACTCTGGAAAAGGTTATTACCAGCAAGGGTGTCTATCATGAGGGAGACAAGATCAGCTATGAGCTGATCCTGACCAACATTTCCAAGACGGAAACAGCAAAGAATGTGGAACTCAGTGACGTGGTGCTCGGCCTCGACAAGAATTTCGGCGACCTGCTGCCGGGTGAAAGCGTCTCAACAACATGTACCTATACGGTGACAAAGCTGGACGTTCCCAAGCAGAAGATCATCAATACAGCCTATGCTTCGTGGAAGGATGCAGAGAACAAACAGCATCACGTGATCAGCAATACAGTCATTGCTCTGACCGCCGAGAACGTGGATAAGCTGTTCAGCCTGGAACTGAAGAAGGAAGTCATCAGCACACCCAAGAAATTTGACTTCTATCAGGAAGGCGACGAGATTGAATTCAGGATTACAGCGACCAATACAGGTGAAGTCACGATCGGCTATGTTGAGGTTACGGATGTCCTGAAGAAAAAGAACATGGGCAAGATTGGGGAAATCATTGATCTTGCTCCGAGCAAGAGTCAGAGTTTCACCTTCAAGTACAAGGTGACCAAGAATGATGTCTCAGCGACCAAGGTTGTGAATACGGCCACTGCAGCCTGCTTTGCTGCCGGCTTTACCCCGAAGACCGTGATCTCCAATGAAGTGGAGTGCCCGACCGGTGTTCTTCCCAAGGACCTGGTCAATGGTCTGAACCTTGTCAAGGCAGAAGTCAGCAAGCCCAAGAATGGCATGTTCTATGTGGAAGGCGAAACCATCAAGTATGTGATTACCCTGATCAACAATTATCCTGTGCGGCTCACTTCAGCCGGCAACTTGGTCATGCTCGGAGCAATCTCCGATCTTCTTGAACCCGCACCGGGAATCATTGCAGATGTCATGGATCTGCTCCCGGGCCACTCGATTACAGTCCCGTACAGCTATAAAGTGACAGCGTTTGATGTCGGCAAGAAAGAAGTCGTGAATATTGCCACGTTTGAGGGCGAAATGAGCGATGATTCCAAAGCGCAGGTTGTCTCCAATGAGGTTGTGTCCCCGACGGGTGTGTATACTGAGAAACCCAAGGGCGGCACGGTTTGTGTGAGAACACTGCATCAGCACAGCGCCAGCAGCGAGAACGAAACACTGGAATACTGCGTTGAACATCAGCTGGTGGCCCAGGAGGTCCAGGCGATTGTCAGCAGGGCTGTGACAGAAAGTGATCTTCTTGCCGCATGGCAGACAGCGATCGAAATCTGGACCGAAGCCCTGAATCTGGAATATCAGGAACGGCTTGCCCGGGCAGACGCTGTACTGGCGGGTGCCATTCAGAGTGAGTGGGTCCAGTTCCATCTCCAGGTGGCCAACTGCAGGAATGCTCTGATCAAGCAGGCGGGCAGCGAGAACAGTGCCATCGCAAAGCAGATTGCTGAAATGCTGATGAATCACTGCGCTGACCTGTGCGGCGAAGCGGGATTGACTGCAAGCCAGCGCAAGGACAGCGTTCTGGATGCCCAGAAGACGGTGAATATGGGCCTGTCTCCTGCAAAGTGCCTGAAGCAGAGTTCTGTGATTGAGGGCGGCATCAGTACCAATACGGTGCTGTGCGGAGACCATCAGAGAACCGAGAAGATCGTGGATCTGATGCTCGAAGGCGTGACGGCTTCCGATCGGGAGACGCTGACCATGGTCTTTAAACGGGCTGAGGATCTCTGGACGGTCGAGCTTGACCGCGCGGCCAATGAGAGATTCGCCGCGGCAGACGATGGCGGAGCGATTTACATTCTCGAACGCGTGACATTTGGCGAATGGCTGAATGCCCGCAAGGCAATGCTTGAACTGGAGTATCCGAACAATCCGGAAATTGCACAGGAAATCATTGCCCGCACCATTCGGGAGAGAGTGATGATGATCTGTGCTCAGGATTGAGATACAGCAGGAACATTGAGAACAAAAACTTCTTTTCTCCATTGATCTGGATGGCGGAAAGATAACAGCATGATCTGGCAGCATGCAGGGCATTCCCTGCATGCTGCTTCTTTTTTCGGAGAAATCAAGTGATTGACACGGGCAGAGAAATGATTACAATTGCGGGGAATAACAGGTCACATGGAGCATGTGGCCGGAAGGTGTGAAGGCATGCAGGCATATCTGTTTGTTCATTTTCGGGAGAAGACAACGCCGGACGGGGAGCAGGTCTATTTCGGGCTGAGCAGGGACGGCTTTCACTGGGAGGCTGTGCACGGCGGACGGCCGGTGCTGTGGGCGTACTATGGTGACAAAGGTGTCAGGGACATGACCATTGTCCGGAGCCGGCTGGATGGGAAGTTTCATATTTTTGCAACCGACCTGAGCCTGTCCTACGGCATGCGCAATCAGTATCATCATTCATGGGATGAAATAGGGCGCAGCGGCAGTCCATACCTGGCGCACTGGTCATCTGACGATCTGGTTACCTGGACCGAGGAAGAACTGATCCGATTCAGCAGCGGGCAGTTCGGATGCATCTGGGCACCGGATATCATCTGGGACAGGGATACACAGGAATACGTCCTGCACTGGTCATCAAGCCATGTTGACAACGACTACGGGCCGAAAGCGATTTATGCAGTGAGGACCCGCGACTTCCGGCAGTTCAGTGAACCGGAACTGTTTTACAGGAAGAAAGACAGCGGCGTGATCGATTCAGCGGTCTATGAGGAAGATGGAAACTATTATCTGTTCCTCAAAAGTGAGAAGAATCCGGAGACGATCATTCTGGAAAAGGCAGAACATCTGTGCGGCCCGTGGACGCGGGTCGAAGCGTTCAGCGACAGCATGCGCGGTGCCATCACAGAGGGAAAATACGAAGCACCGACTGCAGTGCGCCTTGAGGACGGCAGATGGTGTCTCTTTCTGGATTATTACGGTGTGCGCGGTGCAGGACAGGGCTATGTTCCCTTTGTGGCAGCGTCTCTTGCGGACGGCCGTTTTGTGCGTTCTGATGCCAGCTTCTCCTTCCCGTATGGATTCAAGCATGGCACCATCCTGACGATCACCGAGGAAGAATATGAACGGATTCGTGCGCACCAGTGGAAAGAAGACTGATGAACAGTGACCTGTGTGGAAACACGGATTCGCTGCAGTTGCAGGAGCAGCATATGACAATCTGTACAATTACGATGAAGGACGGACGCAGGATGGTGTTTTCCCTCTGCCCGGAGAAAGCACCGTTGACAACGGCCTCCTTTGCCGATCTGGCCAACAGCGGGTTCTATGACGGGCTGTGCTTCTGCCGCATTGTGAAAGGATACGTTCTGCAGGGCGGATCCGCGGACAATGACATCATGACAGACAGCCATTTCCATATCATCGGCGAGTTTGCTGAAAACGGACATGATACAGGCATGGATCACCGCCGTGGCGCCATTTCCATGGCCCGGGATGATGATCCGGACTCTGCGGGCACACAGTTTTTCATCTGCCATGAGGATGCACATCAGCTGGACGGAAGATATGCTGCCTTTGGCTACATGGAAGAGGGGTTCGATGTCCTTGATGCCCTGGCATCCGTACCCACATCCGGAAAAGAGACATGGAATCGGCCTCTGCATATGCCGGTCATTGAGCGGATTCGGGTGACCTCGGATGTACCTCTGCCGGAAGTGCAGAGAATATGAAGCCGACGGACGGAGAAAAGCATGCTGACTTACTATATCAATGAGTTTGTTGTTTTCAGCTTTTTGGGCTGGGTCTATGAGAGCATATTCTGCACGGTCAGAAAACACCACTGGCAGAACCGGGGATTCCTTTTCGGACCTGTCTGCCCGATTTACGGGACCTGTGTTGTACTGGGCGATCTGCTCTTTCGGATGATCAGCAGGCGGCTGGGGGTGGAGATGGCGTCGACGCCGCTCTGGGAAGTGTTCCTTGCAGCCACGCTGGGGTCTGCGGTGATTGAGTTTCTGACCTCCTATATCCTGGAAAAACGCTTTCATGCCACCTGGTGGGATTACAGTCACCTTCCGCTGAACATTCAGGGCAGGATCTCCCTGCCGACATCTCTTGGGTTCGGCGCAGGGGGAACGATCATTTTCCTGTATATTCTTCCTGTAACGGAGCGGATTCTGAATGGGATTCCGGAGGTCCCTGCGCTGCTGATCTCGTATGTGTTCATTGCTGTGATGGCTGCAGATCTGGCGCTGACAGAAGCGAGTCTGTCTGATCTTCTGACACAGATTCAGGCGCGGCAGGCCCAGCTGGATGCGGAAATGGAACAGCGCTATGAACGTCTGGAGGAGCGGGGCGTCAGGCTGAGTGAGGCAAAAGCGGCCGCGGTCCGAAAACTCCACTCCGGCATTGAGGAACTGACATCCTCTGAGCGTGAATGGCAGCGCAGGCCGGAAAGACTGATGTCCCGGGTACAGCGAAACGTTCTGCAGAATATTCATCATTTCCAGTCAGAAGATCAGAATTCCATTGCAGAAAGTCTGCGGGCAAAACTGAAAGCGCGACGAAATCAGCACGGGCGTACAGAAGAAAAATAAGAAGCAGGGAGAAGGCATGCAGCGCATGCCTTCTCTTTTGCTGCAATAGAATAAAACTGATTGCCGAACAGCCGGAAAACTGATAATATGATGCATGAATATGCATACGGGAGGGATTTTTATGCCGCCTGGAGGTGGACGGATGGCGAGAGGCTATCTGACAGATGAAGAAAAAAAGAATCGGCCGAAAGTAACCGGTGCACTGCTCAAAAGAATTTTCGGTTATCTCAGGCCGTACTGGAAACAGCTGGGACTGGTGCTGCTATGCATCACGGTTTCTTCCGTCTTTTCTCTGTTTCCTTCGATTCTGACCGGTAAAATCATCGATGAAGGCCTGATCGGGCGAAATATGCAGGCGCTGATTACCTTCATCCTTCTGTCTCTGGGGATGACGCTTGGAGCCAATCTGATCGGCGTGGCGGAAAGCTACCTGAACACATGGGTGGCCCAGCATATTTCGTATGACATGCGCAACCAGATGTTCCGTCATCTGCAGAAAATGTCCCAGCGCTTTTTCACATCAACCAGTCAGGGCGATATCATTACCCGCATGACCAGCGATATCAGTGGTGTGGAATCCATTGTGACAGGGACGTTTACCAGCATTCTGTCCAATGTGCTGACCCTGATTGTTGCGGTTGTGGCCATGTTTCAGAAAAACTGGATCCTGGCCCTGATCGGTCTGGTGGTTGTACCGCTTTTTACGCTGCCTACGCGCATGGCTGGAAAGGCCCGCTGGAAGCTGGCCGGGGAAGCACAGGCGTGCAACGATGAAATCAACGGCATCCTCAATGAAATGCTTTCTGTCAGCGGACAGCTTCTGGTCAAGCTCTTCTGCCGGGAAAAGGACGAGTATCAGCGGTATGAGGAAGCGAATGGGCGCATGATCCGGCTCAATATCCGGGAAAAGATGGCGGGCAGATGGTTCTTTGTTGTGCTCTCCACGCTGACCAGTATCGGGCCGATGCTTTTGTACCTTGTGGGCGGCATTCTGATGATGCAGTATGATGCTTCCCTGACAGTCGGTGATATCACTGTACTGGTTGCACTTCTCGGCAGGATGTACGGTCCGGTGAACAATCTCCTGAACATGCAGGTGGAATGGATTCGTTCCATGGCCATGTTTACCAGAATCTTTGCATACTTTGACATGCCGGTGGAAATCAGCGATCCGGAGCGGCCGGTCAGCATGCACGATCCCAAAGGCGAAGTCCGCTTTGAACATGTGTCGTTTGCCTATGAACCTGAAAGAACGGTGCTCAGGGACATCAGCTTTGAACTGAAGAGCGGGGACTGCATTGCTATTGTGGGGCCAAGCGGCAGCGGAAAGAGTACGATTGTCAATCTGATCCCGCGCCTGTGGGATGTCACAAAAGGAAAAGTGCTCTTTGACGGGAAGGATGTGCGGTCACTGAGCCTGAGTGAACTGCGCGGCGCAATCGGCGTGGTGACACAGGAAACCTATCTTTTCAATGGGACAATCCGCGACAACCTGCTCTACGCACGGCCGGATGCAACCGAGGAGGATATGATCAGTGCATGCAGAAAGGCGAACATCTGGGACTTTATCAGCAGTCAGCCGGATGGACTGGATACCATGGTGGGCAACCGCGGACTCAAGCTGTCAGGCGGTGAGAAACAGCGCATATCCATTGCGCGGGTGCTTCTGAAGGATCCGGCGCTTCTGATCTTTGATGAAGCCACATCAGCCCTGGATTCCATTTCTGAGAACCTGATTCAGCAGGCGATCAATCCCCTGATTGAAAGCCGCACCAGCATTCTGATTGCGCACAGACTCTCGACGATTCTTGCGGCGGATGAAATTCTGGTTGTCAAGGACGGGGAAATCGTGGAAAAAGGTCAGCACAAACAGCTGATGCATGCAGGCGGAACCTATCAGGAGCTGTATGAGACACAGTTCATGAAGGCTGAACAGCCGATGGAGGAATAACTGAAAATGCCCGGATGCCGTGATAAACGGCATTCGGGCATTTTCAGTTCAGAGGTTCCGGATGAGATTAATCAGGTGTTGTCACGCGCGAGGATGGTTCTGCGCTTCTGTGCTGTTTCAATCCATTTCTGCGAGCGCCAGCGGTACAGCAGGATGAGACCGCGAGTGAGTTCGTCAAGGGCAAAGGCGATCCATACGCCGTACAGCCCCCATCCGAACACAATGGCAAACAGGTAGGAACAGCCGACGGAGACGAGCCAGCCGCTTCCCTGATTGACGATCAGCTGGAAGGTCACATCACCTGCGGCCTGCAGGGAACCGGCCAGGGTATTGTTGAGCGCACGCCCGATTTCAACAGCAAAATCAATATAGAAGATCGTTGAGGCGATATTCAGGATGACCGGATCATCGGTGAAGAAGCGCATGAGCGGCATGCGTACGCTGATAAGCAGAAGGGAAAAGAAAGCATTGGAAATCAGAGCAATGCGTGTGACCAGGGAGCGGATCTGATTGGCTTCGTCATAGTTGCCTGCGCCGATCCGGTAGCCGACCATGATGGTGGAGGCCTGGGCAAAAGCCATACCGACCAGTGCGATGTAATTGATCAGGTTGGTGGCATAGACTTTCGTGGCCACCATGACATCACCGGTAAGGGAGATGATGGAGGTGGTGACCAGCTGACTGAGCGTGTAGGCGAGGTTGTTGAGGCCGCCGGGAATGCCGAGGGACAGGGAGAGTTTTAATTCATCCCTGGGGAAGGGCTTCAGCTGGCTGGGAGAAATACGGACGGCAGTCCGGGATACAATCCAAATGGAGAGGAGAAGGCCGCCCAGACGTCCGAATACGGTGGCATAGGCGACGCCGACCACCGGGTCCACCGGAATGATTTCAGGATGGAAAACAACCAGATAATCGCCGATCAGGTTGATAAAATTGATTACCAGATTGATCGCGAGCGGAGCACGGGTATGGCCCATGGAGCGGCAGATGCTGTTCAGGATGATCTCCACGGAGGAAATGAACATGAGGCCTCCGCAGATTTTCATATACCGGCTGGCATTGGCGATGGAGCCCGGCTCCAGTTTCATGATCAACAGGAAAGTATCTGAAAAGAAATAGAAAAGCGCACCGAAGAACAGACCGAGAACGAGATTGGCTGCAACAGCAATGGAAGCGAGACGGTCCACTTTTTTCTGGTTGTGCATGCCGATCGCCTGATTGATGCAGACCATGGTGCCGGTGGCAACAGCAGAGGAGACGATCATGCTCAGCATAATATACTGCGATGCGACCGAAATGGCACTGACGACACTGTCGGAGATTCGGCTCATGAAAACCACGTCAATCATGTTGACTGTGGACCGAAGAAGACTCTCGATGAGAATCGGGAAGGCGAGCTGGACCAGGCCTACATTCGTTGGGTCGTGCTCGCGTTCCGCTTTTGTAGCCCAAAGGAAACCGGACATATATGTTTGGTCCTCCATCAAAGAGACAATGAAAAGATCGGCATAAGCAGGCAGAACGGATGATCCATACGGCTGATAAGAACCTGCGGTGAGGTATTTTGATCGGTTCAGACGTCTCTGTCAAGAGCAACGGAACGATGGAGAGAAAAAAACGAAAATATCGGAAAGAGCCCAAAAAACTGGCAGATGAAGGGAAACCCGAATTACACTGTTTTGACGATTTCCAGAAGGGAGATGGCGTGAGTTGGCAGGGGGAAAGCATGGACAAGGGTGCCGTTTTGCACCGGGATGATTTTCGGGGCTTCGCAGTATTCCAGACCGGACCTGGAAACAATGGCTTCGCGCTGCCCCTCATTGGGATAATTCGGTCTGCCCTGACGTACCCATTCCGCATAGGCGTTGGAGTGGTCGGCGTCAATCCGGAAATGACGGATCTGCACGTTTCCTTCAATCGGCAGATGTTCGACCTTCAGCTGAACATCAAATGTCTCCTGAAGATCCCAGTCATCATGGTGGCAGTAAAGAAGTACCTGGAGTCTTTCCTCGGAATCCATGGTTGCCCACCCGTCGATCTCGGGCCCTTCCTCGGTACCGTTCAGGTCTTTGAAGGTGAGGGGATCCAGATCGCGCGTGGTGCTCATTCGGACTCGCCTGGTGCCCATGCGGGCGAGCAGCCTGAAGAGATTGAATACGGCCTTATTAATGCCCTGTGTTGAAAAACTGCGGGTACCTTCAAAGCAGCGCTCGGCTTCAAACATGAAGGCCCATGCGATCGGACGTATGTCCATGGAGACTTTTTCCGCGAGATCGTAGAGATTCTTGTAGGCGGACATGACATAGGATGCATAATATTCTGTGTTGCGGAAATTCAGATTGAAATTGTCAAAACGGCCGCCTGCGGCCCAGCCGTCAGGATCTGCCTCAGAGAGAACACATTCGAGGTCTCCGTATCCGAACTCACGGATAATGGCGCTCTGCGTCTGCACATTGGTCAGCAGTTCCCGGACAGACGGGATCTGCTTCTGTGCGAGCATATCAAACCGGTAGCCGCCGCCTTTGGTATGGAAGGTTGTAAAGTCGATGCGGGTGCCGGTCTGGCCGCTGTAGTAGTTTTTGCCGCTGCGGATATGCTCAAGAAATCCGCGAAGGAATCGGCTGGCGTTTCCCTCCGGGTCCATGCAGCCGGTTGTGGCAGGGCCGCCGAAACGGGCCGAGGGCATGGCGGCATGCACAGCGGCTTCGGTATAGTCATACAGTTTACAGTATTCCTCGTGAGTTCCACGCCAGTAGAAGATATCCGGTTCGTTCCACATCTCGAAATACCAGGTGCGGACTTCACTTTCTCCATATCGGTCTTTCAGATGAGATACAAGATGAAAAATCAGGTCATACCATTTGTTATAGTCCTTTGGCGGCATGGCCCAGCCAATTCTCTGGTATTCACTGATGCCGTAGGCAATCTGATAGAATCTGCCGTTTTCTGCGTCCCGGGGATCGGCCAGGTCACGGGGCATGAAGCCCAGTTCAAAGAACGGCTTGCAGTTGCTGCCCAGCCAGATATCCATCATCTGATCGATGGTGTCATAATTGTAGACGGGATGGCCCTGTTCGTCCTCAATATAGACATTGGTGGAACCCCATTTGTAAAATGCGTGCAGAATCCCGGTGCACAGCATGTGATGGGCACGCATGTAGTAGGGCTTCTCCAGAGAACCGAACTTGCGGATCAGTTCCATGCCGCCGGGGGAATGCGTATAGTTGCATTCGTCATATCCGATATAGTTCCAGGTGTGTTTCAGCTGGCCTGTCCATTCGGAAGCGTCAACCAGCACTTTGACCTGCTCTCCCATGTGTGCAGCCTCCCTGTCTCTGGCTTTGTTTGAATATGCAGTCGATGTGAACGGAAGACGACCTGCTGAAATGTCTCGTGTGCAGACCTGTCAACCTCAGCTGAAAGAAACCATATTATAGAAGCCGGAGGAAATCAAGACAGAGAACAGAGAATTCTGAAAAAAGAGATGCGAAGATGGAGCAAAATGTGTATACTTACACCTTGCTGCGGTTATCCAGAAGAGCAGCGAATGGAAAACCGGATGAATGGAGAATCGGATCATGAGCCAGATTGACAAGAAGCTGTTTTATACCAGACTTCGACAGCTCTCTCTGCCCATTGTGTTTCAGAGCCTGATGCTTGCCCTTGTGGCTGCGGGAGATGCCCTGATGCTTGGACGTGTGGCCCAGGAGGAAATGACAGCTGTTTCCCTGGCGACACAGATCCAGTTTGTTCAGAACATGTTTATCGGCGCGATCACGGCAGCCGGAGCCATTCTGGGTGCGCAGTACTGGGGAAAAGGGGATAAGGAGACGCTGAAAAAACTGTTCAGCCTCATGCTGCGGTTCAATGGCCTGATTTCCATTCTCTTCTTTGGAATGTGTGAACTGATCCCGGGCATGCTGATGCGGATTTTCACCCATGATCCCCGGCTGATTGAGATTGGAAGCGAATATCTGAGAATTGCCGGATGGTCCTACCTGCTGACCGGCATCTCCCAGAGCTATCTGTCCATGATGAAGGTGACAGACCATGTTCGCCCCTGCGCATGGATCAGTTCGAGTGCCGTTGTGCTGAATATCATTCTCAATGCGATCTTCATTTTCGGCCTGCTGGGGGCCCCGGCGATGTCGGCACGCGGTGCTGCTCTGGCGACGACGATTTCCCGCGTGGTGGAGCTCGGGCTCTGCCTGGGCTTTTCGGCCGGGGAACACTATATCCATCCGGCAATGGCTCATATCTTCCGTTCCGACAGGGGACTGTCCAGAGACTTCAGCGCGCAGTGCCTCCCGCTGATGGGCGGCAGTCTTTTCTGGGGAATCGGCTTTACTTCCTATACGGCCATTATCGGACATATGGGCGTGGATGCGGCAGCGGCCAATTCGGTGGCAGCTGTCGTGCGTGATCTGATCTGCTGTGCCTGCAACGGCATCGGCAGTGCAGCGGGCATCATGGTCGGAAATGAACTCGGTGCAGGCAACCTGGAAATGGGCAAGGCATACGGGATTAAACTCAAGAATATTTCCTATGTGATTGGTTTTGCGTCCACAGCTGTGGTGCTTGCGCTGACACCGCTGGTTGTCCGTTTTGTGATCCTTTCAGAAACGGCTCAGAGCTATCTGACCGGAATGATGATCATCATGGCGATCTATATGATCGGACGCGCTGTGAATACAGTGACGATCAACGGCATCATGGATGGCGGGGGGGATACGCTGTTTGATATGTACAGTCTGGCGGTATGTATGTGGGGGATTGCGATTCCTCTTGCTCTGCTTGGCGCATTTGTATTCCACTGGCATGTTCTTATTGTGTATGCATGCACCTGCCTGGATGAGGTGGGCAAGATCCCGTGGGTTATGTACCGGTTCAGGAAATACAAATGGGTAAGAAATCTGACGAAAGAACAAGAAGAACTGTTGTATAGATGACTGGCAAAATGTACGTTTTCACGTGCTGCCAGGCAAAAAACAGGATGCTGCGAAGGGAGGCACTTCGTAAGGAAGTTGCCTCCCTTCGGCTTTGGTAATCAGCCAGAGTGATTGAATTGCAGGGATCAATCAAATTTGGAGGATTACATCATGGAAAAACACATCTACGATGAAAAGAACGGACTTTGGTATGAGCTGCAAGGCAATTATTTCGTTCCATGTTTGAAGCTGCCCGCTGAAGAACAAAGGCCCATCGGCGCTTGGGGTCAGCGGCATCTGCGATATCTCCGGCAACACCGCAAGGCACTGTACACAGAGCTGCAGATCACCGGCAAGCTGAACGGTTATCTTGCCGATTTGAACGAGCAGGCAGAAGCTATGTTTCTTGAGCTGTTAAAGCAGATGGCCGAGCGTGAGGGCGTCACCGAACAGCTTAAAGCACAGGATCAAATGTTGTGTTTACAGCGGATGAACAACATTCGGAATCGAGCTATGGAGGTTGTGAACAACGATCTGATTTATGCATAATGTACCGGGCGGTAGGGAGAAATCTCCACCGCCCTATTTTATACCATAATATGACGCATCCGTCATGTTTTACTTTGGCAGGGGTGTCCTTGCATTTCACCTGCAATTATTTACCTCTTATCGCTAAACAGATGACAAACGATATTTACCCAATTATACTGTTCTCATCTAAGTTGATGTGCACTCAACAAGAAAGGGGATCTCTTATGCAGGTCAAGATTGAAGTCTCGCCGGAGCACACGCCTCC